>Ga0247840_10001773_pt1 | contig 40703 bp, 30 predicted proteins | sample LaCruzMarch2015__FD_192404 | JGI IMG/M metagenome (GOLD analysis project Ga0247840, IMG submission 192404) | Freshwater microbial communities from meromictic Lake La Cruz, Castile-La Mancha, Spain - LaCruzMarch2015_17m | ecosystem: Environmental > Aquatic > Freshwater > Lake | place: Spain... | reverse complement strand
TTCTTCTTGGACTGAAACTACATCTTCTACCTACTATACCATGAGTTCTACCTATAGATATGGATATGATTTCACCTCTTCCAATTATGGAATTAAAACACTGAGCAATTTCATCAAGTTCAATAGAAACAATTATGATTATAAAGTAAGAGTATATGATGAAAACGATACCTCTATCTATAATGAAATTACCTTCTACGTAGGGTCTAGTTCCAACTCAAACGGTGATCTTGATGATTTCTATCTAAGTACTGATGATACGACACCTTCTACCTATCAATATGTCGATCTAACTATTGAAGCGAGAGACGATAATGATAATACCATTACTGATTACAATGATACCGTTAAATTCAAGGTATATTACAGAGCTTCTAGTTCTTCTTCTTGGATTGAAACAACATCTTCTACCTACTATACCATGGCTTCCAATTATAATACTTACGGATATGATTTCACCTCTTCCAATTATGGAATTAAAACACTGAGCAATTTCATCAAATTCAATAGAAACAATTACGATTACAAAGTAAGAGTATACGACGAAAACGATACCTCTATATACAAAGAAATTACTTTCTACGTAGGATCTAGCTCAAATTCCAACGGAGATCTTGACAACTTCTATCTCACTACTAATGACTCGACACCTTCTACATCTCAATACGTAGATCTTACGGTAAAAGCTCGTGATAGTAATAATTATACACTCACTGATTATACGGATAGCATTAATTTCAAAGTATATTACAGAGCTTCTAGTTCTTCTTCTTGGACTGAAACTACATCTTCTACCTACTATACCATGAGTTCTACCTATAGATATGGATATGATTTCACCTCTTCCAATTATGGAATTAAAACACTGAGCAATTTCATCAAGTTCAATAGAGACAATTATGATTATAAAGTAAGAGTATATGATGAAAACGATACCTCTATCTATAACGAAATTACCTTCTACGTAGGGTCTAACAACTCTAATGTGAATGGATTTACTTCAAGCGAACTTTCTACTGTACAATCTATGTACAATGCTCGAGATGATATGATTTACGAACTTAAAAGCACCTATCCTAAGCTCAACAATAGCAACACACGAAAAAACATGTCTAGTAATCTAAAAATAGCTATGCAAGAAATTATAAACAACAGCTACAATAAAACATATGATAATTTCGATGATTTCTACGATGCATTCTTAGACTGGTATAGATACACCATCAACATAAGATAAATAATATAGTAAAAAATAAATAAAAAAGTGGATATACCATCCACTTTTTTATAAACAGAAAATTTGTATGTATATATAAATGTCAAGTATTATGAGGTATGAGGGGTATAGGTGATTAAAATAGGAAACGAAAACATAAAACAACCATAACAGAACATAAATATTTTATTGCAAGTTATAGGAAAATTAGTACAGTAAAGAGACATTTATCTCACTGATACATAATGGGGAAAAATCTATTTATCCATGTAAAAAAAAACATATCCTTTACTAAAAAAGGATTTACATTAATTGAAGTAATCATAGCAATGACACTATTTTTTGTGTTATTAGCAGCAATCATTAGTATTTATACAAGGATGGTTAGACTCAAATACAATATTCAAGCGAGAACAAATATAGTCCAAGATTCATATTTCGTGATAGAAAAAATAAACCTTATGCTCAAAGATTATACCATCGACTACGAAGAATATTTCAATAGGAAAAACGTAGGATGTGATACGTATAATGCAAATTTTACACGAGATGTGGGTAGTGATGGATACTGTAATATATTCACCGCATATGGAAATCATAGTAATATAGATCTAGTTCCGTCCACAACACGTAAAATATACTTCTGTAGCTCAACAATAGGACAAGACATACCATATAAAGTTATCCAAAACCCTGAAGTACAAGATGGTTCTGGATGTCTCAATACAGGCAGACAATCATTTGGGCAATATCAACGGCAATTTCGAGATGTAAAAAATAATGTAGATTCAGTACCAGGAGCAGGAAATGATGATGATGATGAAAATGTAATGAAGTGACCAAATGCTATAGACAACGCTACCGGTGCACAAGAAATCTATCTTATTTCTCAAGATGGAAAATCTAGGATATTTATCAGAAGAGCACTTATAGAAAGTGGAGATCGAAACAACACAGGTGGAATTAGTGGAGATAGTGAAAAATTATATACATTACAGATACTAAAACTCAGGGGATTTGATGCAGGAAACAATCATGATTTTAATGTAAATACTTCTTCTGGAGTCTATGATGGAAAAATAGATACTCGAGCCTGTGATTACGCACAAGGATTTATCTGTCAAGGAAGCTGAGTAGATACAAGCGTATATAAAGAATATAAACTTCCTGCTGACGAAAATGACGGTTGGGCTAATCTTTTCAAAAAAAACATTACTATCAGCGATCGAAATTTGATGGTATATCCGACAAAAAATCCCCAATATGCACTTACAGAAAATAATGCACAGATAAATCCATATTTTACTATGAGTATTATCAGCAAACTTTACGGCAAAATTCGACAAAAAAGACTGGGTATACCAAACCTTGATACATTCAAAATAGGAGTACAAACAACGTTTAATACAAAGAACTTTTACACAAAATAATTATATAAGAGCAACAGAGTCAATATTTATCATTTTATCATCTAGTCATGGAAGAAATACAAGTAAATGATCATCAAGGAGAACGTGAAGTTCGTATAGCTAAAGTACAAAAAATAAAGGCCATGGGAATAGTTCCTTATGCACAATCTTTTAATAAAAAAGATCTGATTTCTGATATCATAAAAAATTATGAAACCAAAGGACATCGTGACATCATCGACATTATTCCTACCCCTGAAATACAAGTTCAGACAGCAGGAAGAGTAATGTTATATCGTTCACATGGTAAACTCGCATTCGCTAAATTATTAGATAGTACAGAAGAAATACAACTCATGTTTCATCGTGATAACTGTAAAATCGTCACCAGCGAATGAAAGGTAAGCACAATAAAAGATGGAAGTGAAGAATGAATGTCAGCATATAAATTTATGGAAAAAATGGTCGATATGGGAGATTTTATAGGAGTATCTTGAGAAATATTCAAAACACACAAAGGAGAACTTACCATATTTGTGGCAGAATTTACATTTTTATCAAAGGCAATAAGACCACTACCAGAAAAATTTCATTGATTACAAGATCAAGAGGAACTCTATAGAAAAAGATATCTAGACCTGACAATGAATCCAGAAACATATAAAAGATTTTTGTTAAAATCAAAATTTTATCAAACATTGAGAGAATTTTACACACAAGAATGATTCACTGAGATACAAACGAGTGTTTTAGGAAATGCTGCTTCTGGTGCAGCAGCAAAACCATTTATTACCCATCACAACGATTTTGATACTGACGTTTATCTGAGGATAGCATTTGAAACCGGATTGAAAAAAGCAACCGTAGGAAGATTTGAAAAAGTATTTGAGATTGGACAAGACTTTAGAAATGAGGGATCAGATCCTAGTCATCTTCAAGAATTTACCCAAGTAGAACATTATGCAGTATATTGGAACTATGAAGACAATATGAGATTTACAGAGAAAATGTTCGATTATATTTTTGAAAAACTTAACTTACCCAAGAAATTAAATGTCAAAGATAAAGAATGAAATATCCAAGAGGTAGATTTTACTACACCATGGAAAAGAATTGATTTTACTAAAGGTATTTCAGAAGCTAGTGGTATAGATATAACCAAATATGGAATGGACGACGCAGATGCACTGAGAGCAGATATTTATGGAAAAAAAATAGAATTTGAAGGAATGCAAAAAATGAGTACAACAACATTAATAGATTATCTCTATAAAAAAGTACTAAGACCAAAAATTATAGGACCAGCATTCATTTACAATTATCCTGTTATCATGCAACCACTTGCAAGGATATCAGACAAAGACACCAACATTGTTGAACAGTTTCAATTATTGGTCAACGGTCGAGAAATGTGTAAAGCATATTCTGAACTTGTAGACCCAATTTTACAACAAGAAAATTTTGATAAACAAACGGAAGCAGCAGAAAAAGGTGACGAAGAAGCAACAGCAGGTGATGATGATTTTGTAACAGCTATGGAATACGGTATGCCACCACAGTCAGGATTTGGAATGGGATTAGAAAGAATATTGGCAATTATTACTCAGCAAGAAAACCTAAGAGATGTAGTGATGTTTCCACTCATGAAACCAGAAAAAAAAGGAGAAACTACAGCCTGTGAGATAGAAGATATATCTATATATGGTAAACTGCCAGCACATGAAGATGTAGAGAATCTAGCAAAAAAATATCTCAAAGAAACATATAAGCATTGTCTAGATGTAGCAACCGTTATGAAATATTTTGCAAAAAAACTACATCAGAATGAAGAAATTCGATATATTGCCTGACTTCTTCATGATATTGACCGAGATCATATTGGTAAAGATCCAAGTAAACATCTATGAGAAGAATTTGAAAAAATCGTAGCAGAAATCAAGTTACCCCAATGCTTAGCAGATGATATCAAATCACATTATACAAGCAAAACATCAGTTACTGTAAGCTCATTACTCAGAAAATACCTTATTTCTGTAGATGAATTAACAGGATTTATCTATGCAGTATCATTGATGAGACCTACAGGATTACAGGGAATGGAATATAGTTCTGTCAAAAAGAAATTAAAAGACAAAAAATTCGCTGCAGGAGTTGATAGAGAAGAAGTACACAATTGTGAAAAATATCTTACCATTCCTCTAGACGAATTTGTTCCTGAAATCATCAAAGCATTGCAACAATAAATTTTTTTCATTTTTTATACAATCAAAAAAAGCTGATAGCACACTATCAGCCAATGATTACAATTATTATAGCTTAATTATACCTTACAGGGATGTCCCTGTCCTGGTTTGTTGCATGTGCTTCCCTGTTTATGGATGCACTTCCCTTGCACATCAGCCTTAGCATGACGGCAATTAATTTTTGGGCTGCTAGAACCGCTTTTTACTGGAGGTCGAATGGCATGTTTTCCCATATAAAAAAAATTAAATGTATATTTTATATATGTTTTTTACGTTACATAAGATAATATTAATGAAAATAAAGTCAAGTTTAAATAGCAAAAACGAATATAAATAGCGTTTTTTACATATTGACTTTAAATATAAAATACATATAAGAAATAAAAACAAAAACACCAAAACAATGATAACAGATAACGACAAAAGGCTCATCGAACGGTTTGTAGATTATAAACTGGGAGATGCAAATGTATTTGGAAAAAAAAACATACAACGCCTGATTAAAAGAAGTAATGATCAAGAATTTATAAACCACCTACAATTGAGCCTGGAAGTAGATAAAGCAAGCGCTGAGGAAGACATCCTCGATTTACGGAAAAAAATTCTGGCTGCACAAAAGAGTAAAAAATTGACCTGATAAATAACAAATAAATGAACTTATCCAACTTGGTTTACAGGTATCCTGTAAACTTTTTTTATATGATATTTTATGATGAGTAGTTATTGCATTTAAAAGATAGATTTTTATGCTATATACAATACGCAATGAAAAATTTTATAAGAGAAAAAAACATGTTTATCGGAAATCAAAAAAGTAGGGAAACACTTACCAAGTACCTTGATATGTTTTTTGCGGGAGACATAAAAGCTCCTCATTTTTTGATTGTTAGCGGACCACAACATATAGGAAAATCAAGTAGCATAAAAGAATTACTCAAGGAAATAATGGGAAACTATTTTGTGACAGACCTACTTCAAATCAAAGATTTTTCTGAACAATTAGAAAAAAAACATAATCTAAAACTAAAAACCGTACCAACATCAGAAACATTCAAAACGCTAATAAAAGATCATAGGTATCAAGATAACGGTATCAGAGATATTAATGCTCGATTACAACAGTCAGCTATCGGAAAGCACAAAATAGTATTTTTGGAAAATATAGAAAGAATGCTTCCCGAAGCAGCAAACGCATTTCTCAAAACATGCGAAGAACCACTACCCAAAAGACTGATTATCGCAACCACGTCAAATTCAATACAACTTTTGGAAACCATTCTTTCAAGAGCAACAACGATTAAATATAATGGAGTATCCGATACAGAGTTATCAGAGCGAATGACAAGCCAAAACATGTTTAGTAAGAGTAATGAACTTAAACAACTTGTAATAAATATGGCAATGGGAAAGCCAGGGATAGCACAACGTATGTATGATATGATAGAAAAAGAGCCAGAATTAGAAAAAACATTTATCAGTCTTATCCATAACTTATCTACTGATACCAAACGTTTTTTTAGTCATGATGCACTCAAAAAAATATACAAATACGGAATACTCGAAGCATTTATAGATGGACGAATCGGATATTGTATCAACAATCATATGGAAACAAAAGGACAAAGACGATTAGCTACCAAAAAACTGATAAAAACCAACATAAACATAGAAAACCTACTCCTCTACGGACTAATAAATGACCAAAAAGAGATGTAAAAACAACAATATTTGTCAATCTTTAGTCTATCATGTGTCGCAAAGCTTTTGTCGTCCGCATAAGCAGACTATTTATCAATAGTAAAATAGTTCATGTACAAAAGTTGAATATATATAGATACTCCAGTCTGAAATAACGAATTTTCTTACCAAGAAAGAATCGCTCTTTGATCTACAGCGAAAATTTTTGTTACAAATCTAATACAATGAACAATATCCGATCTAGAAGTTGGATCAGAAATAGTTTTTGAAGAAGTTAATGCAGGAAAGTTGGTAAGTTGCAAAGGACTCAAAGAATTTATACAAACAACATACAAAGGAATACCTACCTACATTTTTGATAATCATAATCATGCACTTTTTTTTCGATATCGACACACACAAAAACTATTAACCTCCTTTGTTTGAAAGGAGGAAGAATGAGCGAATGTGGATGGAAGATTCAAACCATTCAAAGTAATCCATATAGACCAACATGCAGATACAAAACCCAATATAAATAGTTTCAATGGTCAACACACTTCACCACATGAAGTACTAAGCTTCACAAATTATGGGTGTAATGTAGGTAATTTTCTGACTTCTGCAAAAGACGCATGAATCGTAGAAGAAGTAATTCAAATCAGAAGTCAGCATGCACTTCATACGATGGAAAAATTAGATTTTCAAGAATATAATTATATCATAGATATCGATGTTGATTTCTGGGAAAGTAAGTCAAAAGAAGAAATTGAATCTGATTTTGAAACAATAAGAACACTCTTCAATAACGCATGCCTCATAACTATAGCTACTTCTCCCTATTTTTTTGACCAAAAAAAGGCTATTGAATTAATACAAAAGCTTTTATAATATATATATTATATGTAATAAAAAATAAAAAAAATGTTAGTGATAACCATACTAAAACTTAACCGCGATTTGCCTTTTTACAATTATTAGCTAGATCTAGCAAATTATTTAATAGATGAAAGTTATCTACTATTAGCTTTACCTCATTTTTTTTACCTGGATCTTTTTCGTTTAAGAAGTGCGTTTAGCTGCCTCGATTTCCTTGATTTTATCATCAGGATTCAACAAGCATTTATCACTATTTAATAGGATTTGTTAAAAAAAAGACGAGAGTTCAAAATAGACTATCTGAATTAAAGATCTGTTTTGAAAAAAGAGACCTACTAAGGACTTCTAAAGAATAATGAAATAGTTTTTTAACTGTTTCATTTTTTTATAAATTAGATTCTAAGCTATAGTTGACTTTTTATATAAAATAATTAAATTTAATGTTATAAACAAAATAATTAAATAATATTTTTATATGAAAACTAAAAAAGCATTTGGAAAAACATTTGAAGTTGTAGATGGAAAATTTAGTCCACAAAAGAGAAGCTGGAACGAGCTTATTGCTAAAACCACAAACAATGGATGGAGAAATCCATCTGATGTATTTAGCTGTAATGGTAATGAAATAAGTGGAACTTTGGTTGGGTTTCATATACCAAGTTCAAAAGAAAATCAGCCCAAAATTGCTTTCATAAGTACAGGCAGCAAAAAAGTGGCGATAAAGTTTTAAAAATAAACGTTTATCACAAAGGATTAGCTTTATTGGCTATCCTTTTTTTTATTATTCTAATTCTAAACTAATAGGACAATGCCAGATGCATGACAAGACACTCCCCAAATTCGTAGCAATAGAATCATAACGAACCAAAATGGCCGTATGTTAGGGTTGCTTTTTGATGCAATGTCAAAAAGGAAGTCCAGCGAAGCGTGTAAGAAAAAAAATATATAGGTAATTATAGATAAATTTCTCTGAAAATAAGCAGCCCAAAAGTTCTATTATCCCGAATCTCTTAATAAATAAAAAAAACTCCGGAACACCGGAGGAAGAGATTAATAACAATAGTCTTCAAAAGTTTTTTTGATGATACAACCTTTCAATCCTTCTTCATCTAATTGTTTACAAATTTCTACATTTTGCCGTGAGCGAACGAGACATGTAAACAATTTTTGTAAAGTAAAACCGGATTCTTTAGGGATATTTTTTTCTCCAAATCGAAGAAGTAATTTATATTGAAGATCACGAACATCATAGCCTTCAATATATCCCATCAATGTTTCTTTGGGGACAACCAAGAGAATTTCATCGTGTATGATTTTCAAAACCTTTTTAAAATCAGACTCGGAAATAACATACCGAGTAAATTCAGAGGTCTTAATATGCATAGGGTTACCACCCATGTTTGGTTGTAAAACACCATGATGCCAAGTTACTGTTTTTTTATTTAGCTCTTCCAAAAAGCTAAGTTTTTCAAGTGGATTCATACTACTTTGTTTTTGATTTATACTATATGAGATTTTTATTTTACAAAGATATATTTTTTCCATTTCCCATTGTCCATCTTCCCCATACCATAGTATATTTATTTTCTTATTTTTCCATGAGGAGTTCATTCAGTATATCACGCTATTGTCTGTACTCACACAATTGCTTTGTCAGTAAATTCAGCCAAGGTAGATGCTCCAACATAGGTCATTGCTGAACGTAATCCCGTAATAAATTCATCGACAATATCTCAGACAGATTCCATATCTGGTTTGATATATATTTTTGAGGTAGATATTCCTTCACGGAACATTTGCTTTCTTGCTTGTTCAAATTTTGATAATTTTGCATTTCTCTGACTAACGGCTTTTCTAGAGGCCATACCATAATTTTCTTTATACATCAATCATTGTTCATCATATTTTACATCACCGACAGATTCAAAAACCCCAGCAAACATCGTCCCTCGCATAACATGATTAGCTCATGCAGCCAAAGCAAGAATCATATCTCTCGGTGTTTTTATTCCTCCATCAGCCCAAACAAATCATCAAAGTTTTTTAGCTTCTTGTGCACATTTATAGACGGCAGTAAATTGTGGTCTACCAACTCATGTCTTCATTCTTGTAGTACACATCGCTCATGGTCCGATACCAACTTTAACACCATTTGCTCAAGCTTCAATAAGCGCTCTCGTTGCTTCAGCAGTAATTACATTCCCAGCAATCAAGGTAGCTTCATTACCAAATTGTTGTCTAAATTTTTTAACTGTATCAATCATAGATTTTTGATAGCCATGAGCAGTATCAAGAACAAACGTTCTCACCCCAAGATCATATAATATCGTAGCTTTTTCATCAAAAGAATTTACTCAAAGCGCTACAGCAACATCAAGTTTTCCATGAATATCCAAAGTTGGAGCATAAATACTATTTCTGATAGTATTTTTTTTAGTAAGAATTCATTTTAAGATTCCATCATCATCCACAATAGGCAATGAAGATATTGATTTTTCATCCATAAGCGTAAACGCTTCTTCATCAGATATACCGACTCTTCAGGTAATTAATTGTCCTCTAGTGATATTTCCCAGCAGACTAAACTGATCTAAACGTTCGAGATCCTGTGGTTTAAAGATAGAAATTGCCTTTCATTCATCATCAATCATAATCACAGAGTTATGTGCTCTCTTGTGGATAATGCCAAGCGCATCTCTGATAGTATTATTTGCTTGGACCGTAATAGGAGTATCATAATGAGTATCTGCAGATTTAATGAAAGTAACAATTCTTTTGAGGGTATCTATATCCATATCTTGAGGAAGAACAGATAATCATCCATAACGAGCCAAGGTTTCCGCCATTCTTTTTCCAGAGACAGCATTCATATTTGAGGTAACAATAGGAATCTTAGTCCCAAAAGGAATTATAGGTGTTACATTCATTTCCAATCTAGATTTTCCTTCAAAATAATTTTGGAATAAAAATACATCTTCATACGTAAGCTCTTCATTTTCATAGAGTGGATTATTAAACTTCATAGAGAAAATTCTAATAAAATAAAGAATACCAGACACATAATAGCATTTTGACTCGATTTTACAATAATAATTTGGACCAAAAAACCATTTGACATATTACTATAAAAAGATTATTATCAAAACGAAAAAAAATCTTAAACAAAAAACAAAAAAAATCAAAACAAATATACACTTAAAAAAAACATTATGAAAGTAGATGTATTGTTGGGTCTTCAATGGGGAGATGAAGGCAAAGGAAAAATAATTGACGTGCTTACCCCAAAGTACGACATAATCGCAAGATTCCAAGGTGGACCAAATGCTGGTCACACCATAGAATTTGAAGGACAAAAACATGTATTGCATCTCATCCCTTCTGGAATTTTCCATCGTGGAAAGATGAATCTCCAGGGAAATGGTATGGTAATCTGTCCTATCGATGAGAAAAAAGAAATTGAATATGTCAGGAAATTCAATCCTGACTATCAACTCGTTATTGCCGATGGCGCTCAAATTATACTACCAACACATCGTCTTCTCGACAAAGCGATGGAAGCAGCAAAAGGCAATGGAAAGATTGGTTCCACACTTAAAGGAATCGGTCCGACGTATACCGACAAGATAAGTCGGTGTGGATTACGAGTAGGAGATATTCTGAATGCAGACTTCAAAAAAAATACAAACTACTCAAAAAAAGACATCTAAAGCTAATTGCCTTGGAAAATTATGTAGTAGATGATGTATGCATGCAAAATTTGATTGAAGAAGAAAAAGCATTTTTCCGTGCTATACGCTTCATGAAAAAAATGCAAATTGTTAATTCTGCATATTGGATCAATGAGCAGTTAGATGGAGGAAAAAGTATACTTGCTGAAGGAGCTCAAGGAACATTGCTAGATGTTGATCATGGTGACTTCCCTTTTGTGACAAGTTCCAATACCACAATCGGTGGTGTTTGTACCGGGTTAGGTATAGCTGCTAACCGAATAGGAAAAGTGTATGGCCTATTTAAGGCATATTGCACGCGGGTGGGCAGTGGTCCATTTCCAAGCGAATTAGGTGCTGAAAATTCTGCAAATTGGTGTGCAACAAAAAGCATCGAAGATGAGAAAAATATCTATCCCAATGTAGAGATTAATAATGTTAATACCTTTTTTAAAGGTATTGCTCTCCGCAGAAAGGGAAATGAATTTGGAGCAACAACCGGTCGTTTGCGACGTTGTGGGTGGCTTGATATGCCAAAGCTAAAATATGCCTGCATGATAAATGGGGTCACCGATCTCGTTATCTCAAAAGCAGACGTACTAATCGGTTGTCATACCATAGAGGTCTGTACATCAAACAAGAACGAAAACTTACATGTATACAGACATTTCGATGGATGGATGGAATGTACTTTGGAAGATATTAATTTTAAAAAATATCTGACCTTTATCGAGGAAGAAACAAAATTACCGATACATATCATATCGGTAGGTCCCGACAGAGAACAGGTTATAATCCGAGAAAAACAATAAAATTATAATCAAAGCCTCCGGTTTCCCGGAGCTTTTTTTTATAAAAAAACAACAGTGAAGTACATTTCATTACTCCTATCAATGGTAAGCGTTTTAAAAACACAAGATAACTCATAACAAATCCTAAAATATCAAATTTCTAAAGGTAAAAAGTCCGCTCTGATTATCTAGTGTGAAAAAATATCCACGAGATTGGATTCCTTACCGTCAAATGGCAGATCAATTCTTCCTAGAGTGGGTGCTCTTGTCCTAAGCCTCGTCCTTTACCAATTCAAAGGGGAAGCCTTAGGGTACTTTTGAAGTAATACAAAAGTAAGCCAAGCGAAGGATTGTAAAAAATATAGTTGACATTATACACATTATAAGTACAAAAAATATACTAATTTTTAGTTTTTTACTCCATATAAAATGGCTGAAGAAGAATATATTCGTCCCTCGCGAGATACATATTTTATGGAGATATCAAGAACAGTAGCCAAAAGAGCAAGTTGTGATAGAGGAAGGAGTGGTTGCGTAATAGCAAAAAACAAACAGATCTTATGTACAGGATATGTATGATCACCACCAGGATTACCTCATTGTGATGAAGTTGGTCACCAGTTTAAACAAATGACGCATGAAGATGGTAGCGTTACCAATCATTGTGTCAGAACTGTACATGCCGAACAAAATGCTATTTGTCAGGCAGCAAAATTAGGTGTAGCTATAGAAGGAGGAACACTATATTGTAAAATGACGCCATGTAGAACATGTGCGATGTTAATCATAAGTTGTGGAATCAAGAAAGTTATAGCAGAAAAAAAATATCATGCAGGGACAGAATCAGAAGTAATGTTTAAAGAAGCATGAGTGGAACTTAGGTATTTTGATGAAACAATAGAACACTACGAAAAGCAATAGAAGTATATAAAAAAAATCGCTGATACTGCGATTTTTTTTATTTGATATATATAATAAATTATTAATTTTAAGCTTCTGGGATGGTTTCTCATGACTCTTGCTGTTGATTCATTTTTGCTCTTACTGCAAATATAACAACAAGTATAACAAAAATACCGACAATAACTCAAAGAACAATAAGCAATATTTTCCACCAAGTAGATCATGACGTACCATTAACAGATTGAATATCGTCGGCATTAGCAACCATTTTAATAGTATCATTGGGACAAGCAGCTGTTATGATAGTATAGAATCCAAGTATTTTACACATATTAGGCATAATGATATTTGTCATATCCAAAGGGTCTATTTGATTTACTAGAACTGTTTGACCTGCAGGAGCAATATTTTTTGTTATGAGATTAACAATATCTTGAAGCACTTGTTTTCTTTTGTCTTGTTGAGAGGCATTGGATTGAGTATCCGAAACAACAGACTCAAATTCTTTAAACAATCCCTCAACATCTACCGCAAGATTTGATGGTAAAATAGAAAGTATTTCAGCTTTTGATTGATCATATACATTACCACCGATAGCTGCTGAAACAGCTTTATCAGTAAGTTTTGTGAAGATATCCTCAAGCAATATTTTTTGTTCTCCAGTAAGCTGAATATCATATGTTTCATAATAATCTTTTACCGAAATGATGTTAGATTTGGTATTTGTTTGATCTATCAAGCCATTTCTAAGCTCTACCATAAGCATCCTAAAATTAAGCATATATCAAGTAGAATCGCTAGCTTGCATACTATTAATAAAATCATTTATTTTTTTATACACAATAGTCATTTCTGGATCCAAATTTGCTTCAAAATCCAAAAAAGAAACAGTGAAGTCTTTAGAAAAAGAAGTGGCATCTGCTTTGGTATAATATACTCTTCAAATAACCGATTCATACTTTGGGTCATATGTTTCAAGATACAAGGAATTACACATAAAATCTTTATCATTATCTTTGATACCATCATTATTACTATCAAAAGCAATATCAGTATCGACATAACAAGATCATCTAGAATCATCATATCTGATATAGAATAATATACTATTATTGAGATTTTTACCTACAAAAAAATCAATACTACCACTACGTATAGAAACCTGAGGAATAGAAAGGATATGAAAATCACCCACATTTGCTTGACCAGTAGTCAAAGTCAATGTTCGTCTTTTATCAGCCATATTTGCATAATTATCGACAACTTTCATTGAAACAAAGTACTTACCATGATCAGGATAAGTAAACACAAATGCAGCACCGCTACTTACGGTAAATCATGCATCATTTTTACAATCTTTGAGACTAAAACAGATATTTTTCTCAGCAATAGTACCCAAACTTACATCCCTAAAGATAGCTAATTTTTCAAAAGTATCTGAGAGAAGCATTGGTTTAAGACCATTTTTGACCACAATAGAACCTCAAATACCTACACCCTTATATCCTCTATATAATACCGATGCCCTTGGTCTATATCAAAATGAATTAGGTTCAGTATATATATGTTTGATACGATCAGATTTTGTAGTCAAATCCCATGTTCAATCACCATCAAAATCATATTGAATAGTTCTCTCTCTGATAAAATCAGGTCTATCAGAGATTATTTTTGAAATCACATCAAATGTAACCTCATCACCTATTTCAACACTTACAGCATCAGATTTTAAAGTTACCAAAGGAATATCTGGTCTACTAACATCAGGTGGAAAAAACACTAATGGCCCATTTCCGATGATATCGTCATTATTACTTTGACCATCATCATTATCATACATAGTAACACCAAACATAAATTCACCTGGTATTCTCGGAAGAGAGAAAAAAACATAAGGGATAGTCCCTGGAGTGATTTTAGTTTCTAAAGGCCTACTTGGATCGTCTTTATAATAATAATACCATTTAAAGTAGGAAATAAATCCATCAGAATCAACAGGATTCGTAGCACTAAGTTTGACGATCAAAGGATCAAAAGTATCATTGAAAATATCTTTAGCATTACCTTCTGAAAATCAAATACCAATTTCATTTCCATATTGAGGAAAAAATAGGACAAGGTTATCAAGTTTTGGTAATGCATTAACAACTTTAAAATATATTCTGACTTTATTACTCTTGGAAATACTTGTATCTTCTGCGGTAAAATCGATATAAAGACAGCCTAATTCATTAAATTTATATTTAAAAACATCTTGTTTAAAGATCTCATTATTTTTTGGTTGAAAGAAAAATTGGAGTCAGGCTTTTTCTCCTTTGGTATTAACAGAAAGTCATGGATTAATAGTAAAATCAGCATACCTATCTATTCTATATGCAGGAACAAGTCCAGTTCATAATTCACTATCTATGCATTCATCATTTTGTGTCTGGATATTTGATGTTTTATCTAAAACAGTAAAAGCAGCAACAGGATAATTTTTTTCTCCAACAAACACATTTTTACTCACCTCATTTTCCATACCATCTGCTCAATTTACCTTAAGAACAACCTTATAAATACCTGCCTTTTTATACGTGTGTGCTATTTTATCTGTTTGAATAGTTCTCGTATCCTGATCAGCAAAATTCCATTGATAATTGAGAATACGTTGATTTGCTTTTACAACAAAATTCATAGGATTTCCCCATGGGGTTGCAATAGGCGCCACAAAAATTTCAGGTCTGAGAATAGATTTCACCTCTACATCTTTTGATAGATCAACCATTTTTCCATAATCATCTTTTACAGTAAGCTTTATACTATGCTTTCCTAAAGTATTAAATTGTACTTTGATTTTTTCATTATTGTTTTCAGTATTAACAATCTTGGTTGTAGTAGGATCAGAGAACGATCGCTCATACACAAGAGTATCATAGCCATTAATTTTATCTATATCAGAGCTTACAGAAGCATCCAAAACAAATTCAGAAGGATTTTTTCGACTATTTGTTGGCGTGATAGTAAACTGAGGAATAGGATCTGTAGATTCTACATACACAGAAAGTGAATCAGTATTTGTTTGTGCAAGTTCATCTTCTACGGTCAATTTTACTGTATACACCCCAGGCTTTTTAAACTGTTGTTTTATAGATTTACCTTGAAATGTATCTATTTTATTCCCTTCCTGATCAAAAATTTCTCGTGTAAACAATTTGAGACTAGAGACTATAGAATATGAAGGACTAGAATCAAAAGCAAAGACAATAGAACTATTTCAGACTTCAGGCATTTGTTTTATAATAGCAACAGGATCAGAAACAAGAATATAGAAAGTTTCTGTTATTCTATTATCTTCGTTATCAATAGTGCTCAAAGTAAGTTTATATTCTCATTGTCACGGCAAAATCAATCTCATAACAGAAGGCTTGCCATCGCCATCTCTAGAATAAAAAAATCAATCTTTGGAAGTAACAGATCGATTATGAGTAAGAATTTGTCTTCCTCCCATAGGTAAAGTAGCAGATCAGTCAAAGATTACACCTTTTTCTGCTTCCTGAATACCTATTTTGAACTTATCATATTTAGTTAATTGTTGTCCATTAATATATACAACTATATTAGCTGTTTTTGGTAAAACATCGACAGACATAGTTTTTTCTCCATCAAAAATTCCATCAGTAGCTTTATTAGAACTTCTAACAGTCAAATGCACCTGATAATTACCAGGACTAGTAAAAGTAGTATTTACAACTGGTCATACGCCAATCGTAGTATCATTACCATTAATGTCTCTATAATATCGAAAATAATTTTTTGAGGGAATAGTGTCATTGGACGGATCAACACTTCATCTTCCATCAAAGGTTACTGTCAAAGGGGCTGGTCATGATTGAGGCGAGATTTTTGCAGAAGCAATAACGGTATATTTTGCATTAACTTTTTTGACTATATCGCTAAATGGTTTATAACAATTGATCATAAATGAAGAAAGTTGTGACTGATAATCAATACTTGTATACGTAATCAATGATTTGGTAATATCTAAACATTGTTGGTAGGTAACTTTGAAAGCATAATCTTGAGGAAATTTTGGAAAGACAGTTTGAAAACTTGCATTAAGTTCAGAAAATTTAGTTTGAGAAATCTCGTTTCAAATTTTTGTTGCAGCATCGATTTCAACAAATAGTCAGAGAATTTTATTGTAATCTGTCGTAATCTCATAATTGGCTATATAGTCAGTTGGAATAGTTGCATTAATTTTCCCTATAAAGAAAATAGTACAAAGCGCTATAATCATCAATATGAGTTTAGAAATGGACTTGGAAAACAATGATCTCATGGAGATATTTAAGAAGTTAAATCCAACGCACATAAGCCAAAAAAGAAGCCAAAATATGGCATATGCGATATATATAATGATTTTAACTGTATTTGCAAAAAAAAATAGAGTTTGAAAACAAGAAAGAAATAACTAAAGTAGTGCCACTTTTATCCTTTTATAGAAAGAGGAATGATCAATAAAAAAATTATCACCCTATCTCTTTTATTATTATCAATTGTATCAATCATGTGATGTTCAACAAAAAAAACAGAAACAAACCCCACAACAACAAACGTTAACGTTACAAATAGCTCTTGTAAAGATGCTATTGCAACATATCTTAAGCAAACAAACAAAACTACAGAGGGCGAACTCGTAGCAAAATGAAATACCGTAACAGTAGATTACGTAGGTAGATTAGATGAAGAAACGGTTTTTGATACTAGTGTAGAATCCATAGCCAAAGCATGTGGAAAATATGCAACAGGTAGAGATTACAATCAAGGACTAGCATTTAGTGTAGGTGCAGGACAAATGATTGCAGGATTCGATCAAGGTGTCGAAGGAATGAAAGTTGGAGAAACAAAAACCATAAGCATTGAGCCAAAAGACGCATATGGAGTACGAGACGAAAAAAATCTTATCACAGTTCCCAAAGAACAAATTCCTGGTGCAGATACCTATGAAGTCGGTATGCAAGTAATGGCATCAAATGGACAAGCATTCAAAATAAATAAAATAGATGAAAAAAATATCATCTTAGATGGAAACCACGAACTAGCAGGTAAAACATTGATCTTTGATATTACGGTAAAGAGCGTTCAGAAATAAAGAAATAATTTCAGATACAAAAATAGAAAAAAACAAAAAATATAGAGTGGTCTATTTTAGTTTTTTTTGTACATAAAAAATGAGTCTACAAGATAAACCAGAAAATTTTGATCCCAAATTTGAAGTCGTAAGTTGTTTTGTAGAATACCAAGAAGAAATATTACTCTTACTCAGACAAGACCATAAGCCACAGCCAAATACCTGGGGAGTACCCGCAGGCAAGGTAGATGAAGGAGAAACTATCTATAAAGCGATGAAAAGAGAGGGTGATCAAGAAACCAAAATAGATTTATGAGATGCAAAATATATTGAGACACTCTTTGTTAGATATCCAGAATATGACTTTATTTATCATATGTTCAGTAAAAAATTTGAAGAAAAACCACCAGTAACTATTAATACACAAGAACATAAAGAATACATGCGAAAAGATCGTAAAGAAGCACTAAAAATGGATCTCATCCAAGGACTAGACGAATGTATTACTATGACCTATCCAGACACCCGTAGATAAATAAAAAAAACATATATGATATAAAACAAAATATACAAATAAAAGAATGAATCAATTTTTATATGTATAACACGTATATATGACTATCAACGAAAAAGATAATTATTTTAATGATGTAATCCAAAGATGAGACGAAGCATCAGGTAGCTTTTTGAATGAATGTAGAGAGGGAAATCAATCAAGTAAGGCATCTTCTCTCAATATGTTACATACAGATGGAAGTATAGATATAAAAACGAATCTTGATAATACATATATAAAAAAGATGAGAGCCGTCAAAGAAACTATCGACGGTGTAGGGACAAAGATACAAATATATACCAATCAATTTGAGAATACTTTCCAATCACGAGAAAAACAAGAAATTGACTGAAAAACAGCAAAGATAGAAGCAACAGAGTTACGGGAAAGGATGTTGATGGATCTTATAGCTATGAATGCAGATGATTTGAGATGATGAGAACTGGCTATCGGAGCAACAAATATCATTGATATCAATCATCTCAAATGAGCAAGAGGTCACCTTTTTCAGGATAGTATGGCAGACGCCATGAAAAAAGTCATTCGAACAACGGGGATTGCCATGACTGCAGGAGAAACTGCAGTGCTAGGTATGTCACCTGAAGCAAGCAAAATTCAAACAGTAGCACAAAAAACCATTGAAGAAATACAAAAAATATTAAATGAACAGATAGTTGAATGAATGAGCTCAAGTCACAATCAACGTATTCAAGAAATAATAAACACATTTAATACTAGTATAAAAATAAAATCAGAGGAAATATCATTTAATATCTGATGAACCTGTTTATGATTAGCAGCTGACGGAAATAAACTCATTCATTTAAAAGATGGACAGACAATCATAGGGTTCCAAGAGACTGCAGCAAATGGTATCATCTGACCTAGATCAAATGGTATCACAAAAATCAGAGAAGATATGAAAACGATTATGGGAGATGGACGGGAAAATAAAACGTTTGAAGCGTTTCTAGCAAAAATATGACCAGAGAAATCTGCAAAAATACCTGAAAAAGTCAAAAAGATATGCATGAACAAAAAATTACGAGATATAGCGACAGGGAAAACGACAGTATTCAATCCGCTTATTGCAAATACCTTATTGGGAGGAATAGAATCAGATCCCATAGTATGAATATCGGCACTCATTCATGTCACGGGCAATCCGCTGAAAAAAATAAGCGAATGAATCAATAAAGACAAAAAAAATACATATACAGTAAATATTAATATGTCTAATATGCCAACACCTCAGATTATCACGCTTCTACAAGCAGCATTGGATATTCCTGATGAACAAGCAATGAATAAACGGAATATGTGAGTACCCTATGCTGTTATATGTAATCCAGATCATGCGACCATTATCCTTAGGAAAGCTTCCGAAGAAAACATTGAAGCTGAAATAATAGGGACAGTAGTTGACGAGACAATAGAAAAACCAACAGGAACAAAAAGTAGTTGATTTGATCCCTCTATTATCTTGGAAAAAGAAAAATGAAAAAATAGAATTATCGGTGTTGGTCTCAATAAAAGTAATATAAGTTTCTAATCAGCATATTTTGGATACAACGTAAAAAAGAGGCATTGCTGCCTCTTTTTTGTATGATAAAGACAATATTAATATATTTATGTGTTTGTATATTCCAAGATTCCCGCTACACCAATCATAGCAGCATTATCCATAGAATACACCTTTTTCATAGGCTTTAAACAAACTATTTCCGGTAATTTTTCTTGTGCATACTTTTGTAAATATTCTCGCAATCTATCATTAGAAGATACGCCTCCAGCCAATCATAATGTTTTCGCATCAAAAGCGACACCAGCTCTCACCAGCTTTTTTATCATTACCTCGACTACGGCTTCTTGAAATTCATAGGCGATATCACAAATTAATGCTTCAGGGATTTGGAAACTGGTACTTGGTCCTAGGTCCTTATCCCTCATACCTAGTTTCTTAAGTAAAAATGATACCTGAGACTTCATTCACGAAAAACTGAACTCAAAGGCATCCTTGGAGAGAAAAATTCTCTTAAATTGTACGTCACTATTTGGTTTTCACTGCAAAGCTTTTTCAGAGATCCACTGTCATCCAGGATAAGGGCCACCTAACATTCTTGCAACCTTATCAAAGCATTCCCCTGCTGCATCATCTAGTGTATACCCCACTTTAGCAATTCTATATCCACCAAATTGTCTTCGTTCAATTCATTCCATCATCCCTTGTTCCTCGTCCCTCGTTACTACATAAATATCATTATGTCATCCACTCGCAGTAAGCACAACAAGAGGAAATTGGATGTCAGAAGTTTTTCTTTCAAGTAAAAGAGAAAATAAGTGCCCATAAATATGATTAACATGCACAAGCGGTTTAGCGAAATAGCTAGCAAGTAATGAAGCAACCGCTTTACCGACAACTAATGAACCAGGGAGACCTGGATGAGTAGTTACACTAATAAAGTCTAGCTCCTTGATCTTGTCGAAACCAATATTTTTGATGACCTCGATAATTTTATCAAAATGTAGTCTAGATGCTATTTCTGGGACTACACCTCAGTATTTTTGATGATCATCAATCTGTGAATACGCCAATAATGAATCGACAGTAAATATATCTCAATCAAAAGACACTATCCCCACTGAAGTATCATCACAACTCGTTTCTATCGCTAAAGTCTTCATAAGTACAAAACAGTCATAAAATTTGTACATTCTCCTTGGAAAATATTTTCCATTTTCCATTGAAGAATGGATAAATATTTGAGCATCAAATATTTGCTTTTTTTTATATTTGAGAGTATAATGGTAGATATACTATACACATATCATTTATATTTAAAAGTATAAAACATGGAAACCACTAAAAAAAATCAAAAAAAACCAGTAGCATCATCAACAGATTATAATTATTTGGATAAAAGAATCCAAACAACAGAAAATACAGTTTCTACTATTACAAAAAAAACACAAGAAGAAATAAAAAAGTGAATAGAGAAAAAAAACGAAATATCACCAGAGATAAAAGAAAGTTTTGCAAAAATATTATTTTTAAATTTACAAAAATGATTGAATAATAGTAAAATAGCTAATGAATACCTTTTTACATTGATAAAATGACGTTTTCAAAATAAATTATATGATGGAATCTATAAAATAGATGTTATCAAACAAAATGATAATAGTATCATATGTAAGCTTGTAGGAGAAAATAATTATCAGACAACATTTTCTGTAGAAAACAAAGAAATAATGAATTTGAAGCCAGTCACAGATACATTAGAAACATGATATACATGAGGGAAAAAAGAAGATTTTGTAGAAGAAATACAATACGGAGATAGCGTTATCATGAAAGTACAAGGAAAAAAAATGACAAAAATACATCCAGATGATATATTGGATGAAGTGGCTAAATATATTAAAGAACCTTGAGATCCAGCAAAATCAGCAAAAAAGATATGGAATGCAATCAATATGTTAAATGAATCAAAAAATCAAAATGCATCAGAATATATCAAAGATTTTTTTAAGTTAGTAAGAGAGAAACAGAAAAAACGAAAATGAAAAAAAGAGATGACAAAGGAAGAGTTTGCTGAAGTACTCAAAAGATTTATTAATAAAGAACCAGCATACGTTCATACAGGAGACGATATAGATAAAGCATCAGTAGAATTCTTATTGAAAGAATTGGGTATAGACAAGCTCAAAAAATTTAATGAAGTAGAACATGATGAAACAGATACCATCAAAGAAGGAATATTTTATGATTTATCATGAACGGTAAATGGCTTGAAAACAGTTAATACAACAGACAAAACACATACAATAGATGGGGAAAAAATCACAAAAGTAAAAATAGCAAGTGAACATTCAGACAAATCAGACAAGGCATTATTGAGTAATAGACCAAGTTCTACAACACAAATAGTTTTTGCAATATTCAAGCAACTAGGCGCTATAGACGAAAAATTACCACAAATTGAAAGATTTGTAAATTTTGTAAATACAGTGGATAGTATGAATTATCAAATAAGTAGTATCGATTACAAACATAATTATCAGACAATGTTTGGATTGTACCGCATGATACCTATTAGAAAAATTTTTGACTATTTCATAGATCCTACACATACATGATTCGAAAGACTACCAGACGAATACATGAGAAACATTATCGTTACAGATAAAAAGTGACAAAGGATGACACTCAAAGAAAAAGCAGAGGGGCATAAGGAAAAAATCCAAAAAGATATCCAATGATTTAAAGAAATACAACACCAAGGGAACAGAGAACTAGAATATAACGGAACAAAATTTATCGTAGACATTGAAAATAAATTGAGAAACGGACCGCAAAGTGCAGGATATTATGGATATGGTTTTTTTACTATTTACCCAGACAGAGGGAATATATATATCTATAGTCCCAAAAAATTACCAGCGGTCATCGAAGGATTTCCTACAGATGGACATTTCCTTATTATCAACAATCCTACACAAAAAGATCTAGAAACAATAATCGATAAATTTTCGACAGAAAAGAACAAAAAGACATCACTCAAAAATGATATGGTAGCTTGCCTCAAACACATACAAGAAAAAAAAGAAAACAAACCAATTTCCAAAGAAGAATTAGAAGACAAAATTACTAGATTACCAAAATTAAAAAAAGAAGATATTATGAAAGAAAAGACATACACAGGTATTATAAATAGTATTCAAAATAAAATAGCATTTATCACAATAGATAAAGACAGAGAATTTAAGGTAAGATTAAAAGTAGAAAACAAAACAGAATTGTCAGAATTTAGCATATGAGATAAAGTGAAAGTAAGATTTTCGTTAATAGAAGAAAGTGATGATAAGGTACAAATAACAGTAAAATCTATGAGACATCCAAATACTAATACACAGTAACATCTGGAGAATCTTCCACGGTTAATCCCTTTGCAATTTTTTTGATTATCGGGAGAGAAACATAAACAATACTGAGATTAAGAAGAATGGCTACAACAAAAAATTGAATCATATTGATATCTCGAATACGCATTACTAGATATCCTATACTCGTTCATACAATCAAAATTATAGTCAATAAAAATCATTTTCTGAGACTAAAAATCGGTTGTATTTTTTTTGTTTTTCCTACTCGGATAGCGCCAAACATAAAAATAAATTCGATAGTCAATTGAGTAATCGCACCACCAAAAAGTCCATATTTTGGAATCATCCAAATTCATAATGGGATACCGATAAGTACTCCTATCAAATTGATAGGCAAAAGCACATTTTGTTTTTCCACAGCAACAAAAAGATAATTATAGACTTGTTTGATAAAACTTCGCAACAATACAATACCAAGAAATGGTAATACTTGATTAGATCACCATTTTGATAAAGATTCAAAAGTTCCTAAGAAGGCTTCCCCTGATACAACAAGAATTATTTGATCTGAAAAAATCCAAAAATTCATGGCAATAAGTCATCCAATCCAAAAAATAAGGAGAAGAAGATTACCCATACTTTTACGTTTATCGATCAGTGAATATGCAGATACTTTGTGAAGTAAACTATTTCAAAGTGAAGATGGAATAATAAGAAGGATTTCTATCAACGATAAAGATAAAGCCCAAAATCATGAATAATCGTGTCATCATGAGGTAGGAAAAAACCATCACAAAAACAAAAGCACAATCAAGGTATGAAAACTACTAAGATAATATGACACTCCATATTGCCAATTCCTTTTGATAATTGCTTTGGTAAATTTTCGATCAAAATCAATTTTGAGAGGAAGCAATTTTTTTGCACTCAAATGAATCTGAATATTTTGTCAGATTGAACTTGCAACCACAGAAAACATAATACAACAAAAAGCAATAATGGAAACTGTACTTCCATTAAAAGTCATGTTTTTAAAGATAAAAAACACAACAGGAACCAAAACAGCTATCTGAAATAACCTTGCAGTGATCAAAGACCGACTCAATTTATCCATTCTCCAAAAAATTTGGAGTGGCAATTGTTGAATTCATGCAAACATAAAACTCGCAGAAAAAATCATACCAAAAGGCAATCATCGTACAAGATAAGGATTGGATGTATATGCAGGAAGCAAATATGCAACAACAATAGCAACGATATAAATCATAGACATGATAAGCACTCTCGTACCTACAAATTTTCCATACTCTGATCTCAATGGTGCATACGCTGCAAGCGTACCATCTTTGATATCTTGTCATGCTTTTCTAATAGCTAATTCAGCATCTTCTTTTATTTTTCCAAGACTTTTTACTGCCAAAACATAGAGTCATAAATCAGCCAATGCTGTCCATATGGCAAAATATTTAAGGATGGTAGAATAGTCTCCATACTGCAATGGACCAAGATATGGGGTAATAATTTTGATAGTCAAAAAACCAAACAAAGCGCTAATAAGCCTGCCTATTAACTGCCATGCTGCGTCTTTGATAACCAGTCTATGTGATGATACCATTATACTAAATAAATAACAATAAATATAATATGCTCGCTTTGCTCGCGTAATATATCTTCAATGTACTATACTTCGTGTAACACATTACGTTTCATTTCATTAGGCCAGAAAGACATATTGTTTTTTAAAGTTGTATTTTCCTAGAAAATTTTTCAAGAGAGTTTTGATGAAAATCACCCAACATAGGCAAATAATCATCAAGTTCCAAAAAAAATAATCTCATATGATCAAGCGAATCATTAAACGTATAAATAAGATGTCATTTTGCAGTAAGAAAAACAATATTTTTTATTTGCTGAGTTTTTGGATAAATTTCTACTACGTATCACGTAAATATATTTCGTGGATAACTTTTATTTCATATCACAAGCTGATCTTTTTCTATAGTCATGGTAATTACTTGATTGTTGATAGTAGAATAATAGAAATATCCACCCAAAAGGAAAAGGATGAGTATACCTCCAACAACATTATCATTGAGGAGTGAAAGAACAAAAACACTTGCAAATACTACAGCAAATACCAAGTACCATATTTTACTCCTCTGAAATTTTTCTCCGTTATAGACGAGAACACTCATATTGTACTTTTAAAAATTAAAATACAAAATTATCAAAGATTTTATATTCAATATATGCTAATTTGCAAGACCTTAAGGCTTTATAGACTTCAGACTTTATTGCCTAATATAACAGTCAAATCACTCCAAGACAATTCTTCCAGTCTCTTGGATGATAATGTCGAAGGAATTTCAAAAGATAATTCTGATTTTTTTTGAATCATTTTTTGGATTGCTCACAATGTTTTTCTACTAAATGGTGCAAATAATTCCAAGAACGCGACTAATGCATCAAATGAAAATATCGGATTTGTATCTTTTATACCTAGTTGAATAAGGCAGCTTTTGACCTTGGGAGCAGGTTTAAAACATTTTGCAGGCACTCATTTGAGATAAGTAACCGTACATCAATAATTGAGCAACCATCGAAGATATGATTTTTTTTTCGCATCACTTTTTATTTTCTGACCAACTTCATCTTGCACCATAAAAATTCATCATACAAAATCCTTTCCACCAAAAAATTTTCTCAAAATCGGAGAAGTAATATAGTAGGGTAAATTACCTACAACTAAAGTTTTTTTGGAATCCAATTTTTTTTCTTTCAACATAGTTTCAACATCAAGATCAAGTACATCACTCAAAATAAATGCTCAATGTTCAATTGTCAATTGTCAATTATCACGAAATGTCGGATCCTTGTCAATCATAAAAAAATTTGGTGAAATAGTCTGAATAAGTTTGCTTATAGATCACTTACCAGGTCATATTTCTATCAAAGAATCACATCAAAGTTCTTTATATAATACAGAAATCTTATCAGCGATATATTGTCTGATTTTGGTATCAATAAGAAAGTTTTGTCATAAATATGTTCACATAATGACATAGATATAGATTTTGCACCCGGGTGCAAATAAGTTTTACTTGACATTTAGAATGAAATATTTATTTTTAGTGTTCTAAAACAAAAAACATGAAGCAGAATAAATCAGAAGTTCAACTTCGAAAATTATGTGGTTCAAGAGGAGCCATTACAACTTTTCAAAAAAGTGTTTCTGCACTAAATGAAAAGCATAAAGAGAATAATTGTTTCGATAAACTACTCGAAATGATGGTTCTGGTAACAAATTTTCAGGATAAAAATCTGAAAACCCTAACAAATATCAAAGAAGGGTTAAAACCAAAAAGTTCTGAAACAGAGGAAGGATCAAAAACAGAAAACTCTGAATTGTTCAATAAATTTGGGAGATTCTACGCTACAGTAAAAATCTGTGGTAGAGATATCTACAAAGCGGACAAGCACAAATCTTTTGTTTCAAATCAAGCAAAAATAAAAAAGTTGAAAATAGTAGGAAGAATAATCCATTATTCTCCAACAAAGACAACTATTTATTTGGCTTCAGAATTTAACAGAAGTCCACTTTCTTTGGCACACCTGAAAGATCTCAAAGACAAAAAAAATCTTGGCGATTTTCACAACAGGATGATTGCTGATATCACCTTCGAAACAAAAAAATTTATAAAAGAAAATAGCAGAGAAATCTGTAAACCTTTGTTTCAAAAAATGTAAAATATAAAACATTAGTATGTACTCCTCCCGTATTTGGGAAGGAGTTTTTTTATAAGCAAAGAAAAAACGTCGAAGTTTCCCTCAACGCCTTTTTTTATAATCAGATAGAAAGTTTTCCATCACTGGTAATTGTTAGTTATTAGTTATTTTTAAGTGCAGCATGAGCAGCAGCTAATCTCGCAATAGGCACTCTAAATGGTGAACAAGATACATAATTCAATCCAACCTTGTGGCAGAATGCAATAGATTGAGGATCGCCTCCATGTTCTCCACAGATACCAAGTTTGATATCAGGTCTGGTTTTTCTTCATTTTTCTATAGCCATCTGAACGAGTTGACCTACACCTTCTGTATCTAAGGTCTGGAAAGGATCTTTTTCAAAAATATTTTTGTTCACATATTCCTTGATGAATGAACCAGCATCATCTCTTGAGAATCCAAGCGTCATCTGAGTAAGATCGTTTGTTCAGAAAGAAAAGAATTCTGCTGTTTCAGCGATCTTGTCTGCAGTCACTGCACCTCTTGGTACTTCTATCATAGTTCCCAACTTATAATCAATCTGTACCCCATATTTGTCCATAGTTTCTTGAGCAACTTTTCTTACGATTTCTGTATTGAAATCTAATTCTGATTTGAACCCTACCAATGGAATCATTATTTCAGGTTTCACATCGATACCAGCATGTTTAAGTTCGCATGCTGCAGAAATCACAGCTTCTGTTTGCATTTCTGCTATTTCAGGATAGGTAACAACCAATCTACATCCTCTATGTCCAAGCATAGGATTAAATTCATGAAGCGCTTCAATTCTTTTTTTCAAAACCTCAAGATCCACTCCCATAGTTTGAGAAAGTTCAAGGATATCTTTTTCTTCTTGGGGTAAGAATTCGTGTAATGGTGGATCTAAGAATCTGATAGTAACAGGCAATCCAGCCATAGCTTTTAATATTCCGATAAAATCTTCTTTTTGAAAGGGTAAAATTTTTGCTAATGCTTTCTTTCTTCCATCAACATCATCAGCCAAAATCATTTCTCTGACTGCTCTGATTCTATCTTCAGCGAAAAACATATGTTCCGTTCTACAAAGACCGATCCCCTGCGCACCAAATTTTCTTGCTACTTCAGCATCATGAGGCGTATCAGCATTTGTTCTCACCAAAAGTTTTTTATAGTTATCAGCCCATGTCATAAGGGTTCAGAAGTCTCCACTCAATTCTGGATCAATGACTGCTAATCCTCCAGCAAACACTTCTCCTGTTGATCCATCCAAAGTCATCATATCTCATTCATTCATAAGTTTTCATTTGATAGTTACAGTTTTAGCGTGTTCATCAACGACAATTTCTCCAGCTCCAGCTACACAACTCTTTCCCATACCTCTCGCAACAACCGCTGCGTGTGATGTCATCCCTCCTCTAGCTGTCAATATTCATTGAGAAGCTACCATACCTACGATATCTTCTGGAGATGTTTCTGTCCTTACCAAAACCACTTTTTTACCATTTTCAGCTCGATCATGAGCAGCTTGTGCAGTAAAAACGATTTGTCCAACTGCAGCGCCTGGTGAAGCAGGAAGTCATTTAGTAAGCAATTCAGCTGATGTTTTAGCTGTTGGATCTATTTGTTTATGAAGCAAACTGTCTAGTTGTTCTGGTTTTACTCTAAGCACCGCTTCTTTTTCATCGATAAGTCATTCTTTTACCATATCTACCGCCATCTTAATGGCTGCAGCAGCTGTTCTTTTACCATTTCTTGTCTGGAGAATATATAATTTACCTTCTTCAATAGTAAATTCCATATCTTGCATATCTCTATAATGTTTTTCTAGGCCATGATAAATCTCTACAAGTTCTTTGTAACACTCAGGCATAATTATATCAAGTTTTGCTATCTCCATAGGCGTTCTAATACCAGCAACCACATCTTCACCTTGAGCATTCATCAAAAATTCCCCATAAAATCTATTTTCTCCTGTTGATGGATTTCTCGTAAAACATACTCAGGTTCCAGAAGTTTCTCCCATATTTCCAAACACCATGGCCTGGATGTTGATTGCTGTTCAAAGCAATCCTTTGATATCATTGAGTTTTCTATACACGATAGCTCTATTATTATTCCAAGAACCAAATACCGCATCGATAGAGAGTTGTAGCTGTTGTCTTGGATCACTTGGGAATGCTTTTCCAGTAGCTTTTTGAATTGCCTCTTTGTAGAGAGTAACAACCTTTTGAAGATCTGTAACATCAAGTTCGGTATCAAGTTTTACTCCTTTAGCATCCTTTACTGATTGAAGCGCATGCTCAAAATCATGATGAGGAACTTCTAATACCACATCACCAAACATTTGCAAAAATCTTCTATAACTATCTCGTACAAACCTCGGATTCCCAGTTTTTTCTATCAAACCCTGTACTGATTCATCATTAAGTCCAAGATTGAGGATAGTATCCATCATCCCAGGCATAGAATCAGCAGCCCCAGATCTCACAGACACCAACAATGGATCTTTTGGATCTCAAAGTTTTTTCCCTACCGTATCTTCAAGTTTTTGAAGTTTATCTTCAATCTGATCCAGAACTATTTGTGGATAGTTTTTATTACTTTTGTAATATAAATCACACGTTTCAGTGGTGATAGTAAATCCACTAGGAATAGGCAAGCCCATCTCCACCATTTCTGCTAAGTTTTTTCCTTTACCTCATAATATATCCTTGCCAAGGCCTTTACCCTCACCAAAGAAATATACATACTTTTTTTCACTGCTTCCAAATAATCACATAATGCTAAGTATTTATATAAATAAAAATTTTTTTGTATAAAAAAATAGAGAAGCATAACAATACAGTATTTATAAAAATTTTCAAGAAGAAAACATAAAAAAAGGAAGCACAAGTTTACATCCTTTAGTTTCTTTATATAAAAACAAATCTAAATAATTGATTCCAATCATATAGTATAATACGTTTTACCCTGAACAACTACGGTATAGCTATTATCACCATTTTCTGTTATAGATTCTACATATCACGCTATTCAATTAATACCAATAGGAGAGAGCGTTTGAGTATGTACATAACAATAGTTCTTGTTGTTGATACAAACTTTCTGACATTTTCAATGACCTATTTTAATATATTTTTCACGATTGAAATACTTAAGCAGATAACTAATATTTTTTCACATTTATTTTTTAATACACAGCATGAAACAAACCAAGAAAAAAATCAAACTTTGAAGACGAATACTGGTAGTGATACTTATCATATGCATCTACATATTCACCAAAAAAATTACGCTCAACGAAAAAATAACTATAGAGCAAGGAGAAAGCACAAGCAAGATTTTGAATCAACTTAGTCCAATAGAAAAACTCCGTATGAAACTTTATATCAAGACGCATGCTATTGATTTTTCCAAACTTGAAGCAGGAAGTTATACCTTCAGTGGAACATATAGTAAAGCAGAATTTGTCCAGAACATCCTCAAAGGATCAGAAAAGGAGTATATCCGTATAACTATTTTGGAAGGACGGTCTATCTATGATATCGACGAAGCACTGACAAGAAAAAGCTATATAACTCCAGGGGAATATCTTGCTTACGTCTCAAATCCTGCATTTATCAATCAAATAAATCGTGGAAAAGCATCAGGAGGATATGATTTTTTAGATGAAAAAATGTATATAGGCAAAGCCTTAGCAAGTTTAGAATGATTTCTGTATCCAGACACCTACAATCTAGACAAAAACAAGCCAGTAATTCCGCAACTGGTAAAGAAACAATTGGAAACATTCCAGACGAGAGTACGAAACAAGATAAGCAGTCCAGTAGATTGGTATAGGACAATCATCCTAGCAAGTGTACTCGAAAAAGAAGAAAGAGATAACGACAACAAAGCAACAGTTGCAGGGATTTTTCTCAAAAGATTAGAACTCTGAATGAAAATCGACGCAGACATCACCCTCTGTTATGGACTCAAAACTTCATATGCTTCATGTACCCCAGCAGTCATAGGAAGAAACGTTGGAGATAGGAATAACGTGTACAATACAAGAGCAGTCCGCTGATTACCACCGACACCGATCTCCAATCCGACACGAGAAAGTGTCAACGCAGTTATAAATCCGCAATCTTCTGACTATCTGTATTATTTACACGATATGCAGGGAAATATTCATTACGGAAGAAGCTTAGAAGAACACAATGCGAACAAGGCAAAATATTTATAAAGAAAAAAAATATCTTTTATGTCCTCTCCCATGAAAAAATTTTTAATCACAATGGTCTTGGATAGATGATCTTAATCAATAGCAAAAAAACTTAGAAATAACAAAGAAAATGTCTCTTAATAAATAGGAAGAATTGAATGCCTTGAGCAACACATAACATACAACAGATTCTGTCCTACATACCTCCTTGTAAATTCTTCGGAGGTCGGCGCTTCAGACGAGGAGAAAATCAGCATTCTCTATAAAACATATACCTACATAATAATAATTTTACACACTAAAAACACACGAAACATGAACTACAGACACACACAAATAAGTTACCCAATGATAATTATTACTCTAGCCGTATTGTTGTTTTTCGCATGGGTGCATATTACAAGCTCTAACGAGCCAGTCTCAGTAAACTCTGGCACAAATTTTGGCGTTACCACTACAATGCTAATAGTTATATTGATTATTAGTTCCTTCGTATCGCTTCAGGTACGTATTGATAAAAAATATTTGTGAATAAAATTTGGCTATGGGATGTATCAAAAAAAAATTTCACTCAATGATATACTATCCGTCAAAACCGTAAAAAATCATCGATGGTATGGATGGGGAGTAAGAGTGTGGTTTTGGCCCAAGATGTGGATATACAATGTTTCTGGGTTTGACGCAGTAGAAATACAATTGAGAAATGGGAAAATATATAGAATAGGTACGGATGAACCAAAAAAATTAGCACAAGCAATTGGTGATGCAATTATATAATAAAGAACAGCTAAATTATTTATGAATATATCATGTAAAAAACATGGACTACTATGAGAGTATAAGACACATACTACATTATTCACTGCATTTTCTTTTCCCTTTTGTACTAGCATATGTATTTTTTAAGAAAAGATGGAAAGTAGCTGGGATAGTAATGGTATCAACTATACTAATAGACCTAGATCATCTTGTAGCTACCCCGATATTTGATCCTCATCGTTGCAGCATCGGGTTTCATCCTTTACATACAATATGGGCATTAATCGCTTATATTTTGATGCTTTTCCTACCTTCTTGGAAATGGCGTTTAGTTGCTCTTGGATGCATCATACATCTAGGCACAGATATGATTGATTGTGGTTTGGGTGGAGTATGGTAATAAAAAATAAATTAATGTATACAAAGCTATCAAAAAGGGAGCAAATTCGATGTTTCTGATGAGGTATACTCCCCTATATGCACCAGCAAATACAATTGCTATTTATAGCAAAAATACTACATATAAGAAGATAAAAAATCATTTTATTCTCTATTTTTTTGCTATGAAAAAATTTTTCATAATTCCTCTAGTGCTAGCTACTATAGTTATGGCAGGATGTACTAATAAACAAGCAATAGAAGAAACAAGCGAACTACCAAATACAGCTAATTTTTCATTACTACAAAATCAAACTACAAAATATCCATATACCTGGAAAATGACTAAACCAGAAATTAGTGAAATGAACAATCGAAATGCACTACAAAATGGATTTCATGATACCTGGAAGATAAGCTATCAAGTACCAGAATTTGATATATCTGATCCAATGTATAAACAATTTTGTCTGACAAGTGGATTTGATATCATCAATGCAGACAACGAAAAAATACTCAAAAATATACCATTCAAAGAGTTCATATCAGGAGCAAAATTTGACGTAAGCGACCAATACAACGGAAATGGATTATGATTAACATTTTCTGAAGGACAAAAAAATTTCTTAGCACAACATGGACGAATGATATTCAAAGCAAATAGTTGATTTTTGGAAGAAATGAAATCATTGACCTATTATGAATGAGAAGGGACAAACCCGGATGACTGAGGAGACGAATGGGCGACCAATTATAATAAGATAGCATGAGTTTCTCTTCCCTATAAAAGATATCCCTACAATACCATACTCGTAACGAGCGATCTTTTATTACACGTCTATCATAGAGTATTTAGCAACTCTTTGAAATATTATGAAGAAACGATAGCAAGACCTATGGTTGCTGACCTTTCTGCATCATTATTTGAAAAATTTCTTGCTTTATCAAAACAAACTTCAGACGCACAACTAAAAAAAAACTACGAATTGCTTGCTGCATATCGATCTATTCCTTACAGCATTTTGATACCAAATAATGAATTGATAGATAAAATAACCACGAATGCAAATACCAATAGTGATCCAGAAAATTCGGCAGATCTTTCTAATGAACAACTTCAAAAGTTGATTATAGAAAGACAAAAATGATTACTTTCCAAACTTTGAAACAATTACCAACAAGCCGTACAAGATACACTAAATGAAATCCTTCAAGCAACAAATGCAGAGGGAAATAATATATTACTAGAAACATTTTCTTCTAATATGATGGATAATTTTTGATGATTTAATGCACTCAAGTTTGATTATACACAATTTAAACCAAGAGCACATTATACAACGGATAGTTTACTCAAAACCTATTTCATGGCTATGAAATGGTTGATGAGAGAAAAATTATTTTTCGCAGACAAAAATATCGCTGCTGCATGATTAATTATGGTAAACAATATCAAAAATGAAGATCTCAGCCAATTCAACACCTTCTATACCTTCATCCAAAAATTGATTGGAGAAGATGATGACGTAAATATAACAGACATACAAAAATTTATCGCTGATCAAAAACGAAGCTCAGACAGTGCAATAATTCAATGAATAAATGATGATATACAAAAAAAACTTATGGTGCTGAGACCACAAAGAATCATGTCAGTATCATACACAACGCCAGGCATAGGCGATGTAACAGAGCAAAAAGCAAAAGATATGACCGCAGGATTTATTTTCTTTGGAGAAAAATTTACTATCGATAGTTGGTTCTTTGATCAATTCACCGCAGGTTCAGCAGAAAAAGAAGGTGAATATAAACCACGAGTACAAAGCGCTTTAATGGTTACAGACAATCTATTAAACATCCCCGTTACACAAAAATTCGCGCAACTCTGGTTAGAAAAAAATAAAACACAATTTGAAATATCTCCAGAACAAATAGCAGGATACAACAAAATTAAATCAAACGTAGCTCAAAACAAAATTCTGACCACCTTCAACTTTGGGACAACCGTATATCACACACGACTCAATATGTTAGCTACCCTCTTCATCAGCGGAGGAAATAATGCTCCCTACTTTATGGAAGATGCCTTGTATCAAAACAAATTACTCAATACCTATTTAGGAAGCTATACCGAACTCAAACATGATACACTCCTCTATGTTAAACAAGCCTATGCAGAAATGGGTGGAGGTGGAGATGGTCCTTGTAGTCGATCAATAGAACCACCAGAGTTACCGATTCCAAAATGATACGTAGAACCAAACATAGATCTTATCGATGGACTGATAGCACTCACCCAAGAAACAACGACATTTTTTAGTGGGGCACAATATCAACAATTTTTAGACTATCTTATTTTTATCAAAAAAATAGCGCTTGCTCAGACAACAAACCAAAAGATTGATGATGCAGATTTCGAGACATTGAGAACATCAGCACAAACGTTAACTACCATCACTACCCCTCAAAAACTATTTGGACAACCACTACAAAAAGAGAAAAGATGAGCTATCATAGCAGACATTTTCACTTCAGGGAAATACGGTCCACTCTATGAAGCAGTAGGAAGACCATATATGATGATGATGATGGTCAATGATAGTAATGGAGCAAGGATTGTTGTAGGACCCATTTTCAGTCATTACGAATTTTACGCTGATCAAGCACCATTTGAAGCAGTTGGTGGTGGCAGATTTACTGATGAAGATTGGCAAAATAATTACGATGGACTTACATGAATTACTGAAATAAATAGTATGTCACTTCCTTTAACAGAAATTATACAAACAATTGAAAAACAATAAAAAAACAAAGAAAAGAAACTGATTATATTCTCTGATTGGGATGAGTATATTGATGATAGGAATACTATCAGCGGTTTTTATTGAAACAATGAAAATCGGAATACATTCAGAAGAAAGTCAGCAAAAATATTTTGCCATTGTTCCACATTTTGCTCTACAAGCTCAAATACTAGAAAATTTTTATAAATTTCTACAAAAAACATATTCGATTAAAACAAATGAATCGATAAACATAGTAATTATAAGTCCTGATCATTTCGATGTAAGCAACAACAATATTGATATGCTCTGTAAAGATAGTAAAGATTTTTGTTATCAAGGAATTTGCATCCCAGCCAAAGCACTCCCAGCAAGTAAAACAAGTGGGTGTTTAGATCCCAAAACCACAAATGAACATGGACTAGGAATACAGGTTTCATTTATAAAAAAGCTATTCCCTCAAGCAAAAATATTTCCTATTGTTGTCAAACCAAGGAAATTTATAGAAAACACCCAACTAATAAAAACAATACAAGACTATCCGTTCATTGGGAAGACACTAATGCTTGCATCAGTGGATTTTTCACATTATACCGATGAAGATTTTGCAAAACTACATGATAAAAAGAGTTTGTATACACTCAACAATGCAAAAACAAGTAATGAATACGAATGACTTGAAGTCGATTGTCCAAGTTGTTTGTATATAGTAAATACTCTAGCTCAAGATACCAAACAATATCCCAAACTATTTCTCAGAGATAGCAGTAGTTCGATACTAGGAAAAAATCTATGAACAGGAAACACATCCAGACAATTTATTTACTATACCGGACAAAAACAAGAAGAAAATGGATTCACTGTAGCATTCTTTGGTGATCTAATATTTGATAGACAAGTATCCATAAGCCTTTCTTGAGATCGAGCAATAAAAAATTATTTCAAAACATTTTTTCAGAACGAAGACAGCAATCTATCACTCACCAAATTTCCCCATAGGAAACTATTCGGCATAGATTTTGTTGGAATCAATATAGAAACTCCCATTGTTAGTGACAAAAAAATCTGTCAAAAATCAGGGAAAGACCCCAAATTCTGTTCAAGCAACAGTATCTTACATTATCTCAAAAGCATATGAATTACTTTGGTAAATATTGCAAACAATCACAGTTTTGATGGATGAGTTCAAGCACATCTAGAAACAATGAAACAAATCAAAGAAAACAGATTAAATTACATAGGATACATAAGAAGCGGTCCTTATTTTGAAAAAGATTATACATACAAAACAAGTGTTCGCGGAATTAAAGTAGCACGACAGTGATTTGATTTTACTATCACACCAAGACGATTATTTTCAGGATACTGTAAAAACTTACAAAGCAACAAAAGTGAATGATATATCAATATAGTTTCGGTTCATCGAGGGATTGAATATCAATCCAAACATAACGCCGAACAAGAAAGCCTAGCAAAACAGCTTATAGATTGTGGAGCAGATACCATTATTGGGCATCATCCTCATGTAGTACAAGATATTTGACGATATAAAGAAAAACCAATCATATATAGTCTGTGAAATTTTTTGTTTGATATGAAAACACCACCAGAAACAAAAACATGAGGCTATGTACTCATAGATTACCAGGAGGACTGAACAATAACAATTTCTACAGGCACTATCAACGCAAGCATATATAAATAACGATAGACACTTCTTTTAGCTTTTAGCTTTATGCTTTATGCTTTTAGCTAATTTATAGTTGATTTTCACAACAAAAAAAATACTCATTAAGATGATATTTCTTAGGAATTTGGGCTTTATCTAATTGGAAGAAAAACAATGCTAAAAAAAGCAACAATAATGATAAAGAAAAACAGCTTAATATTGTTATGAGCAGCTATTTTTGCTACATGAATTTTTTATGTAGTAAACAATCCTAATATTTTCACAGCAAGCATACTCTCACTCCAAGAGCAACAATTTATCATAGATAAATGACGAGATATTGCTTATAAGACAAATAGTTGATATGTAGATATTTTTATGTCTGAAAATATGGAGATACCAACGAGTATAGATTTTACCATACTATTTGACAAAGACAAGATAAGCATAGAACCACAGAACTTGAGTGGACAAGTAGTATCTACAATAATACATCAAAACGACAACGAAATCATGATAAGAGCGTCAGAATTACAAAACAAAGACAATAGTCAGAGTATATTGCTTTTACCATTCACAGGAGAGAGTGAAAACATCCTTTTGAGTGAGGCAGTAGCTACACTCATTGATGGCAAACAAAAAAATCTTTCTATAGGTACACTCAATGAAATATCATCACACTCTAAATAATTTTATTATCCATTTTGCTACCATGAAACGTATAGGAAAACTTCTGAAAACGATCAGTATAACGCTCAGTATTCTTGGGCTTAGTTGTATACTAAATCACACGTATGCAGCTGATCCTGTTGGATTTACTGTAGATGTTGTGCCAAGTTCATTTAATATAAACGAAACGGTAGATATAACCATAAAGGCAGTTACCGCCAATCAAGAAGTTGTGAAAACATATCAAGGCGATGTGTTTATAGAAATAGGAGGTATTGTAGATACTGCTGATTATACAGTTCCAAGTGATGGTCTCTATACATTTCTTCCACAAGATCAAGGAGTGAAATTATTTTCCAAAGGACTTGCCATCAAAAAATCATGAACATTTACTATCAAGGTTTCCGATATGATGAACGATAGTATTATGTGAGAAAAAACAGTCATAGTAGGAACAACCAATACTACAACAAATACGGGTGCAATAACACTTATATCACCTGTACCTGGTGGGATAGAAAAAAACAGTATTGCAAATATTATGGCTACCGCACCTACACTACCAAATGCACCTTATGAAATTTATATCAACAACATGTCAGTATTACAAGGAATGACAACAGCAAATGGTGATATTAGTGCATATGTATCAGGGATAACCGAATGAGACAACATTCTCCAAATAAAAATTCTGAATGCCAACAACGAAATAATCGGTGAATCTCAAGTTGTTTCTTTTGGCTACCAACCTATCAAAGACGGAGTTTTTAATGATATAAAAATAAAACCATCGGGACCTATTAAACAATGAGAAAAGGCAAGTTTTACGGTCACTAGTAGTGATAGTGTAACATCAGCACAATTGAAATTGAGTGATGGGAAATCAATCCCCATGGACAAAAAAAGCCCTTGAATATTTACCAAAGACGTTCTCATAGATACAGAATGAAATCTGCAAGTAGATGTAGATTTGATTGTTCTCGGTCAAACAAAAAGTTATACCGGTGTAGCAACACTCATAGTAGAAAAGGGAACCGCTATTGGCAAAATTAGATTATATTCTGATAGTATTGATAAAAGCAAATTGAATGTAACGCGAGAAATGATAGGAACTGCACCTCAATATGAAATAAAATATGGAACCAGTCAAAACAATCTAAACTTTAGTACCAAAGTATTCACCAACGAAATAGTAATAAGCAACCTAAATGTAGGGGAAACATATTATTTTCAAATTACTCCACTCGATAGCATGGGAAGCCCTAGCGGAACACCATCAGAAATCACACAAGCAAAAATAGGAGAAGCAATAAGTTGTATTGTGGTTGGTATAACAGTAAGTGGACAACAAATAGGAGACAAATATTATCTTGTACGAACCGCAGTCAACAACATAGAAAAATATATAGTTTATAGATCTGATTTTGAAACAAGCGAAATAAGTCAAATGCAAAAGGTAGGAGAAACAACATGAACTATGTTTGAATACCCATTCAACAAAGCCGCTAAAAAAGAGTCATATGCATATTATCTTGTAGAAGGTGTTTGTAAAGATGGTACAACCATCAAAATAGACAGTGTAAAAAAAATACAAGTAGGTCCAGCAGAAAACATAATGCTGGTTATCCTTATAAGTCTTTTTGCATATACCATATATAGACTCTATGGATTATCAAAAAACTAAATAGGAACAAGGTAAAAGGAACAAGTTCCTAATCCCATGTACCAAAAATTTTGTTAGTTGTTAGTTTTTAACTATTAGTTATTTAGGTATGTCAGAAATAAAAAAAAAATATAATCATCTTTCTATAGAATCAGAATTACTCAAAAAAAATTATTTTCAAAAACTTTTTACGACCAAAAAAAACACAACGAAACGAGAAACTGTTATAACACAGTTACCCATATCAATATCAAAAGAAATTTCATTAGAATCCATAAGTGGAATAATACAAGAAGATATTATGGCAACCTATCAAACGATGAAATGAATAAAAGCAAAATTATTGCCTATTTTCGATACCGAAAACAAAAATTTCAAAACAGAAAATTATGAAAATCTACTTATCAAATCAGGAATATTTTTTGGTATTGATTCAGATAACCTAGTATATTCAGAAAGAAATACAAATTTTGTGAGAAATTTATTTGTAGAACTTGTTCAAGATGGTCATATCTATGAAGATTGTTCCATCAATTATCGAAGTATTCAAGAACAAAAAACATTGGGTACTGACGAAATACAGCACAAAAAAATGCAATGCAAACAATATAACCTTAGATATTTTGTAGATACAAAAAACATATCACTCATAGTACCAACACTTTGCCCAGAAACTATTTTTGCTGATGTAGCGCTTGCTGTACATCCAGATGATAAAAGATACAAAAAATTAATAAAAAATAAAGTAATTATACCGATTATCAACAAAACAATACCAATTATCACGGATGAATCAGTAGATCCAATGAAAGGTACAGGAATCATGAGAATAACACCGGCACATGATAAGATCTCACTACTGATAGCACAAAAACATAATCTCCAAATAGATAAGTTTGCTATCAACAAAAATGGATGTTTTACAGAATCAGCAGGTGATTTTTGTGGTAAAAGTGCAAATGAATTTATCAAAAATATCATAAAAAATCTAGATGATATCCACAATCTTGAATCTACAAAATATATAGAAGCTGAAATAATAGTACATAGAAAAACAAATGAAAAAGTACGACCACTCCTTTGCAACCAATTATTTATCAAAACAGATAAAGAACTAGAAAATATTCAAATAGCAATCCAAGAAAAAAAACTAAGCATAATCCCGAAGGAATACGAAGAAAACATAGCAAACACTATCAAAACGATGGAATATTGGCCAGTAACAAAAGAAGATTCTAAAGGCTATTCATTGCCACTTTGGAAAAGTGAGAATGGGAAAAATTATTTTATCTCTGACAACGAAATACTTAATTTACCTGAAAAAAAGACAAAAAACAAAGGTACCGTACTCTCTCTCATTATATTCAATCTCATCGTAGACAAACGTATCAAACAGCATTTTAGTATCGAAGAATGTATTGATGTGTTATTAGGCAAAAGTCGTACA
>Ga0247840_10001772_pt1 | contig 40715 bp, 23 predicted proteins | sample LaCruzMarch2015__FD_192404 | JGI IMG/M metagenome (GOLD analysis project Ga0247840, IMG submission 192404) | Freshwater microbial communities from meromictic Lake La Cruz, Castile-La Mancha, Spain - LaCruzMarch2015_17m | ecosystem: Environmental > Aquatic > Freshwater > Lake | place: Spain... | reverse complement strand
CAGCCGCAACCATGGGTGTAAAGCGGGCTTGCTCTGGTGCCTTGTTGGCCAGCGTGATGCTGACCACTGCCTTCAGGTCCGGCGTGGATGCGTACTTGGCGGTGCCTTTGAGGCGGTTGTCGCCGTCTGGCTGCAGGGTGGCGGTGGACTTCAACTTGCCGCCCAACAGGGTCACGCTTCCGGTAGCGCCTGCGGTGGGGATTTTGGTGCCCGCATGGTCGGTGACATACACCAGCACTGGGTTGTCTTTGGGCTCTTTGGAGTTCTTGTCCACGACCAGTTCAAAGTGGTAAATGCCGGTCATGCGCAGCTGACCGCCATTGGCAGACTTGAGCAATTTCATAGTGGCGTCGTCATGGGCCAGCGCGGGCAGGGTGCCTGTCGCCAAGGCCAGTGTGGCTGCCACGAGGGCACTGCGTCGGGTAAATTTGTTCATTTCGGCCTTCTTTGTGAAAATCAAAAGTTCTCGGTGCTACTGGATTCCAGCACTTTAGCCAGCGGCTTTTCGCCCCACAGCCAAAACATGAGGGGCGTGAGCAAGCTGTCCAGCAGGGTAGCGCTGATCAACCCACCAAAAATCACCACCGCCACTGGGTGCAACACCTCTTTGCCGGGTGCGTCTGCAGACACCAGCAGGGGCACCAGGGCAAACGCCGCCACCAGTGCCGTCATCAGTACCGGGGTAAGTCGCTCCAGCGAGCCGCGCACGATCATCTTTTGGCCAAAGGTTTCCCCCTCAAAGGCACACAGATTGATGTAGTGGCTGATCTTCAAAATACCGTTGCGGGTGGCAATGCCGGTCAGGGTGATAAAGCCCACCAGTGCGGCGACCGAGAGCGGTTGGCCCGAGATCCACAGCGCGATCACGCTGCCCACCAAGGCCAGTGGGATGTTGCCCATGATGATGGCCGTTAGCACGACCGATTGGTAGCGGCTGTATAGCACCAGAAAGATCATGGTGAGCGAGATGGCGGCCAACACGGCGATCAACTTGGCCGCTTGCTCCTGTGCCTGGAACTGGCCCTCCAGCGCGGCGAAGTAGCCCTCGGGCAGTGCCTTGGCCGCCAGTTCGGCGCGAATGGCGGCAATCACCTGCGACATGTCGGTGCCATCGGTGTTGGCCGAGATCACGATGCGCCGCCGGCCGTTTTCTCGGTTCACCTGGTTGGGGCCGTCGCTGTCTTCCAATGTGGCCAGTGTGGACAGGGGCACATGCCCGCTGGGGGTTTCGATCAACAGCTTGGAGAGTTCGTGCAGGCTGCGCCCGCTCTCGGGTAAGCGCACCACCAGATCGAACCGGCGGTTGCCTTCCACCAACTGGGTGACGCGCTCGCCCTCAATCATTTGCTCCAGTGAGCGCAGCAGGGTGCCAGGGGCCACGCCATAGCGCGCCACTTGTTCATAGTCCAGGCGAATTTTGATCTGGGGAATCAGCACCTGCTTTTCGATCTGCAGGTCGGTCACGCCAGGAATTTTCTCCAAGCGGCCGCGCAAATCGGCGGCCAGCCCGCGCAGTGTGTCCAGGTCGTCGCCATAAATTTTGAGCGCAATCTGGGCGCGCACCCCGGACAGCAGGTGGTCCAGCCGGTGCGATATCGGTTGGCCCACATTGCTGTTGGCCGGCAACACCGCCAGGCGCGCCCGAATGTCTCCAATGATGGCCTCGCGCGTGCGCTCGGAGGGCTTCAGGTCCACATCCATTTCGGTGTAGTGCACGCCTTCGGCATGTTCATCCAGCTCAGCGCGGCCGGTGCGCCGGCCTACCTTGATGACCTCGGGCACTTGTGCCACCAGTTGTTCGGCCAAGGTGCCGATGCGGCTGGACTCGGCAAGCGACGTGCCGGGGTTCAGAACCACATTCACCGTGAGCGTACCCTCGTTGAAAGCGGGCAAAAATGCCCGTGCAAAGAAGGGAATGCTGGCTACTGCAAGCACCACCGCCACCACCGCCGCCACCAGGAGCGTGCGGGCGTGGCCGAAGGACCAGTGCAGCAGCTTGCTGTCTTGCCGCTTGAGCCAAGTGACCAACGGGCTATCACCCGCATGCAGCTGTTTCATGTGTGGCAGCAGGTAGTAACACAGCACGGGTGTCACTGTCACCGCAACCAGCATACTGGCCAAAATGGAGACCACATACGCAATGCCCAGCGGCGTGAACAGGCGGCCCTCAATGCCGGGCAAGAAAAACAGCGGCACAAACACCAGCACCACAATCAGCGTGGCATACACCACGCCTGTACGGACCTCGCGCGAGGCACTGGCAATGACCTCCAAAACCGGTGCGGGCGATGCGCTCTGACTGTTCTCTTTCAAACGGCGCAGCACGTTTTCCACGTCCACCACCGCATCATCCACCAGCTCACCAATGGCAATGGCCAGGCCGCCCAAGGTCATGGTGTTGATAGACAAGCCCATGTAATGGAACACCAGTGCCGTGACTAAGAGCGACACCGGAATGGCGGTGAGCGAGATCAGTGTGGTGCGCACATTGAGCAAGAACAAAAACAAAATCACTGCGACCAGCACCGCGCCATCGCGCAGTGCCTCGGCTACGTTGTTGACGGAATGTTCAATAAAGTCGGCCTGCTTGAACAAGAACTCCGGAGCAGCCATACCCGCAGGCAAGCCCTTGGAAAGGTCCACTATCACCTGTTCCACCGCACGGGTCAGCACCACGCTGTCAGCACTGGGTTGCTTTTGTACCGACACCACCACGGCGGGCTTGCCGTTGTAGCCCGCGTCGCCACGCTTGTTGGCCGGGGCCAGTTTCACCTCGGCCACTTGCTTGAGCAGAATCGGCTGCCCGTTTTTTACGGTGACCACCAGGTTTTGCAAATCTTCAATACGGCTGGTGCGGCCAATTTGTCGAATCAAATATTCGCGCCCTTGGGCCTCCAGAAAGCCACCGCTGGTGTTGGCACCAAAGTCTCTCAACGCGGCGTCCAGCTTTTCGCGTTCCACACCCAGGGCCTTGAGTTGCGCGGTGTTCATCTCCACGCGGTATTGCTTGACTTCGCCACCGATGGGAATCACCTGCGCGATGCCGGGAATGTTGAGCAAGCGTGGGCGCATCACCCAGTCCGCATATTCGCGCACCTGCATGGGGCTTGCCCGGGCCGGGTCGGCAGGCAGGGCGATCAACAAAATCTCGCCCATGATGGAGGAAATGGGGCCCAGCTGTGGCACTACGCCAGGGGGCAACTGCTCGCGCACCAGGTTGAGCCGTTCGCTCACCTGCTGGCGGTTGCGGTAAATGTCGGAGCCCCAGTCAAACTCCACATACACAATGGACAGGCCCACGCCCGAGACCGATCGCACGCGGCTTACACCGGGCATGCCATTCATGCTGGACTCGACCGGTGCGGTGACCAGTTGCTCGACCTCTTCGGGGGCCATGCCGCCGACTTCGGTCATCAGCGTCACGGTGGGTTTGTTGAGGTCGGGGAACACATCGACCGGCATTTTTTGCATGGTAAACAGGCCGTAAACCACCAGTAGCATGGCAATGCCCAACACGATCAGGCGCTGCCTGAGGCTGGTGTGAATGATGAAGTCGAACATGCGGGTCCTAATCCGTTCTTAACGTACTTGCGCCAACAAGTTGGCACCTTCAGTGACCACGCGCTCGCCAGTGACCACGCCGGTGGTCAGCGCAACAGCGCCTGCATCCAACTGCTGCGCGCTCACCCGGCGCTGTGCAAAGTACTCTGGCCCGACATGGACCCAGACTACAGTGTCTCCCGCGCTGTTGCGCGCAACCGAAGCCTGTGGCACGGCCGCACCAGGAACCGTGCGTGAGGTTTTGACGATCACTTTCACCGGCTGTCCCACGGCCACCGGGGCGTTCTGGGATTTGACGCGAAACAATAGGGGCAAGGCTTGCTCACGCAGCTGCCGTCCACCGCCGACAAACTGCAGTTCCAATGCGCCGCCGCTTAAGGGGGTGCTGGCACTCTGGATGCCATTCACCAAGGCGGGGTCATAGGCTAGAGCCTCAACTGTCAGACGCGCCGGGTCCACAATTTCCAGCAGGGTCTCGCGCGCCTCTACGACCTGGCCATTGACCAGGTTGACCGCACTGACGACGCCAGATGCAGGCGCCAGCAAAGCCTCCGCTTCACCCACACTGCCCGCAATGGCTGCGCGTCGCTTTTGCAGTGCATCCACCTCCCAACGGCTGGTGGCAATGTCTTTTTGGGGCACCACCCCATCGAGCTGCGCGTAGCGTGCCGCCTTGGCGGTGGCAATGGCCAACTGCGATTCAATTTCAGCCAGCGCCGCACGCTGGTTACCACGCTCCACGCTGCCGATGCTGGGGCGCAGCCACAGCAAGACCTGTCCCTTCACCACCTTTTGCCCCAGCACGGGCAAGCCCTTGGGGCCGGCCTCGATACGCCCGCCTTGGCTGGCCTGCACCCGCCCACCCGCGTTCGGGTCGGCCATGACGCGGCCATTGAGCAGGGTGGTGGCAGCAAGGTCTTTGACTTCGGCCTGTACCGTGCGGATGCCCAGCTGACGCTGCACCGCTTTGGGTACAAACAGGCCGCCATCTGGCAGGCGCTGGGCCGCAGCTATCGCACCGACGGCGCCAGCCACCGCAGCGCTCGGGCCGGCGGACACAGTGAGTTTTTTGTCCTGGCTATGGTCTTCATCGCCGTGGGCCCAAGTTGTTGCCGTGGTAAGTACCAGCACGCAAGCCAGGGCGACAGCGGCCAAGGGCTTGGTAGGAATATTGCGTTGCATTGGGTGGTGCTTTCGTTATGAAGAGGAGCGCTTGCGCCGAATGAAAACCAGAGCCAGTGCGACCACAACAAGGGCAAGCGCTCCCGACCAGGCGGTCCAATTTCCCCGAAGTAAGGTGTGCGAGGTCACCGCATTGGGGGCAGTGACGGGCCCGACTTCAAGCGTGGCATCCATCAAATCCGTAGCGTCACCCGCCTGCACGGTGATCGCCAAGGGATACTTGCCGGGCTGCGTCAGCGCCTCGGCGGGTACGGTGTACACGGCAGGGGCTACCTCGGTGGCAGTGCCTTTCCATGCTCCACTTTCCAGCTCAATCTGGGCCTTGGGGATGGGGCTGTTGGTGCCAAACTGGTCCAGGTAGAGCGTGAGTACTTGGCCCTGCAGCACACCCACCAACTCGAACTGCTCGGTCTGACTGCTCATGCGGGGCGCATTCGCGCTCACCGGTGCCACAGAGGCGGGCGAGGGCGTTGGCGCTGCGTGGGTATGGCCGTCGCTGCTGTCGCCACCTGCAAGGGCGGGCAAGGCGTGCGCAGCAAGTATTGCAATCGCCAAGCCCGCAGTGAATTTTTTGACCGTGGTGTTCAAGGCATAACTCCCAAAGATTGGTTCAGGCGCGACAGGCTGGCAGCGCGTGCAATGCGCTGCCGGTTGAGCAGCGCTTGGGCTTCAAAGGCGGCCGCACGGGCGCGCAGCAGGCTGGCCAAATCGGACTCGCCCAGCGCAAAAGCTTTTTCGCTCAAGCGCAAGGTGTCTTGCGTCAGCGTCAAGCGCTCCTGGGCATTGGCCATTTGAAGTTGGGCGGTGTGAGCATCGCGCTGGGCGCGCGCAACATCCAGCGCCAGGCGCTGTTGGGTGAGTGCCAGTTCAGCATCGGCTTGCAAGGCATCGGCCAATGCGGCCGAGTTGGTCAGCCGCTGGCGCGCACCGGACCCAAATGGCACGGTCAGCTTGATGCCCACCGAGTCGGCATAGGCGGCGTTGGTATCGCCTCGATCGCGCACCCAGCGCAGGGCGAGCTCAGGGGCATCGCGCCCGGTATGCGTGGCCACGCTGACGCGGGCCTGTGCCAGTTGTGCCAAGGCCTGGGCCGCGACCAGTTGGGGGTGGGGTGCTGCCGGGGTGGCTGAGTCGGGTGCAGCTTCCTCCGCCAGCAGCTGCGGTGCATCGGTACCGGTAAGGGTGCGATACGCCTGTTCGGCTTGCCGCACGGCTGTCTGGGCCTCCAGCGCTTCGCTTTCGGCCGTCAGCTGTTCAAGGTCGGCCAGATTCGCGTCAATGCGTGCCAGTTCACCGGCCTTGAGTCGGCGTTGTACATCGGCTTGCAGAGTTTTGGCCGCCGTCTCGCGGTGCGTTGCCAGCGCCAGTGCATTGCGCGCACCCGCCAAAGCCCACCAGGCGTCACGGACTTCGGCCGCCAACTGCAAACGCAGGGCCGTGCGCTGAGCAGCTACCTCCGTCTGGACCCCTTGTGCCTCACGACCCTGCGCCGCCCGCTGGCCGGGTAGCCACATCGGCACGGCGAGTTCAAGTTCCCAGGCATCCTTACCGGTTGCGGCGTTGAGTCGGTCGCTGACGTTGGACAGTGACATTGAAGGCGGTGCCGGTGTAAGCCCCGTCGCCAGCTCGCTGCGTGCATTGGCTTGGGCCGCACGGGCATCAAAGACCTGCGCCTGGGGGTGGCGCGCCCAGGCTTGCGCCAAGGCATCGCCCAGGGTTTGGGCTTGGCTTGCAGCAGCCAGCAGCCAAGCTGCGGCCACTGCCGTTGATTTGAACATTCAAAAGTTCCTTAGATTGCTATTACTTTGATAGCTGCTTGCGCAAATAGGACGGGGGCTAGAGCCCTAAATGTCTTGTAATTCACAAGTCGCTTGTTCGCAGTGTGCGCAATTGCATCCGACAGGAAGTTGACCGCAAGATTACATTTTTGTTATCTGCACACGTAGGCCCCGGCGGGCATGGAGAATGGCGGCTATGAAAATACTCATCGTTGAGGATGAACCCAAAACGGGTGATTACCTGAAGCAAGGCTTGATGGAAGCGGGCTTTAGCGTGGATCTGCTGCGCGACGGGGTGGATGGTTTGCACCACGCGCTCACCGAATCGTTTGACCTCGCCATCTTGGACGTGATGCTGCCCGGGCTGGATGGCTGGGGCATCTTGCGTGGGATTCGCCGTGCAGGCAAAGACATGCCAGTGCTCTTTTTGACCGCACGCGACGCGGTGGATGACCGTGTGAAGGGCTTGGAGCTGGGCGCAGACGACTATCTGGTCAAGCCCTTTGCCTTTTCGGAACTGCTGGCTCGGGTACGCACGCTGTTGCGCCGGGGAGCCAAAACAACCGGGGCCGAGTTGTTGCGGGTGGCGGATCTGGAGTTGGACTTGCTGCGTCGGCGTGTCACCCGTGCGGGCAAGCGCATTGACCTGACCGCCAAAGAGTTTGCCTTGCTGGAGTTGCTGCTGCGCCGCCAGGGTGAGGTGCTGCCGCGCTCGCTGATTGCGTCGCAGGTGTGGGATATGAATTTTGACTCCGACACCAATGTGATCGAGGTGGCCATGCGCCGCTTGCGGGCGAAGGTGGATGACAGTTTTGAGCCCAAGCTCATTCGCACCGTGCGCGGCATGGGCTATGTGCTGGAGAACCCCCTGTGAGGCTGAGCAGCAACATGTCGCTGCTCGGTAACGCGTCCATCACCCTGCGTCTGACGCTGCTGTTTGTTTTGGCCTCGTCAGCGGTTTTGTTGGCGCTGGGCTTGGTGATTGCCTCTTCGGTGGAAAAGCACTTCGAAGAGCAGGACATGGAGGTGCTCACCGGCAAGATGGCGCTGACCCGGCACACCCTGGCGCAGCTGAACTCTATTGACGACCTGGCCCACATCACCCACATGATGGACAACTCGCTGGTGGGCCACCACGGCTTGGAGGTGCTTGTGCTCAATCCGCAACACCAGGTGATTTTTGCCACGCCCAATGCCGGGTTTGCCATCAACGTCGTGGCAGCCAGCGCCGCCAAAGGCCCAAGCTTTCCTGCGCTGTGGTTGCTGGGCGCATTAAGCTACCGAGGCATTGCGGCGGAGCTGCCCACGGGTCTTTATGGGGGCTCGAATGTCATCGTGGCGGTGGCCACCGACATTGCGCACCACCAGGCGTTCATGCGCGCATTTCGCCAAACGCTGTGGCTGTTTGTGGCCGGTGCGGCCATTGTGTCGGGCGTGCTGGGCTGGGTGGCAGCGCGGCGCGGTCTGGCACCACTGCGCACCATGCGTGAGCAAACCCAAGCCGTTACGGCGCAGCAACTCAGCCATCGCCTGTCGGTGGAGTCGGTTCCCACCGAGCTGGCCGAACTGGCGCAATCCCTCAACGAGATGCTGGCGCGGTTGGAGGAGGCATTTTTGCGCTTGTCGGATTTTTCATCGGACATTGCCCACGAGTTGCGCACGCCGGTAAGCAACCTGATGACGCAAACCCAGGTCGCCCTGTCCAAAGCGCGCGATGCCGATGCGTACCGCAGCATTTTGGAGTCCAACGCCGAGGAATACGAGCGCATGGCGCGCATGATCGCGGACATGCTGCTGCTGGCCAAGGCCGACAACGGGCTGGTGGTGCCGCACCGCGAGCGCCTGCAATTGGCCACCGAAGTGCAGGCCCTGTTTGACTATTACGAGGCTGTGGCGGATGAAAAGGGTTTGCACCTGACTCTGCAGGGCGATGCCGAGGTCCACGCAGACCGGCTGATGATGCGTCGGGCCTTGGGCAATTTGCTGTCCAACGCGGTGCGCCATGCGATGCCCGGCACCACCGTAAGCGTGCGCATGGCTGCTAGGGAAGACGCTGTGACCATCGAGATGGTGAACACCGGCGACACCATTGCTCCGGAGCATCTGGAACGGGTGTTTGACCGGTTTTTCCGGTCCGACCCCTCGCGCCAGCGTGGTAGCGACGGCACCGGTTTGGGCCTGGCCATCACCAAGTCCATCGTCGCAGCGCATGGGGGCGACATACATGCCACATCGGGTAATGGCGTGACCACCTTCACCCTTCAGTTGCCCCTGGCGAATTGACTACTGATTTAGAACTGAATTCCAGCCGGATTGGACGGGGTTGGGCCGGGTGCAGGAGCGGGCGCCACGGCTTCGGGAGCAGGCTTGGGCTCGGCCTTGGGCGCGGGTTTCTGGACGCTGACCAAAGGAGTGGGTTCCGCGTTTTTATACGTGGCAGGAAGCACAGAAGTCTTGGGGTAACCCGCCGCGTCCAGGTACTGCGACCACTCGGAATCGGACAATCCTTTGATGCGCTGGCCACCAATGGTGAGAAAGGGCAACGAGTTGTCGCCACTCAGGCGTTGCAGGTAATCGGTATCTTCCTGCGTGGTGACCGTGCGCTCCGCAAAGGGGACGCCCCGGCTGATGAGCAAGGCGCGACCTGCATCACAGGGCGCGCACTTGGGCGCGGTGTACAAGGTGACCGGGTATTTGGCGACCACCTGGCGCAACTCAAAGGGCAGCCCACCGGCGCTGGCGGCGGCCCCGCTCGCACCCACGCCGGTGCCTGCCACCTTGCCCTGGTCTGCTGAGACCGGGGCCTTATCCGAAAAAGTGACTTTTCCATCGGCGCCGACGATGCGGTAAATGGTTTGGGCCTGGATGCCTGCGCTGGCGCAGGCCAGAACCATGCCACCCAGACAAAGTGCGACAGTGCGGTGCATTGTGTGGTGGTTCATACAGGTTTTCATTTTGCTTGCTCCTTGTGCATGCCTTGGTGGCGCAGCAGTGCATCCAGTGTGGGTTCGCGACCCCGAAACGCCTTGAACGACTCCATGGCCGGACGGCTACCGCCCGCCTCCAGTATGGCTTGGCGGTATTTCTTACCGGTTTCGGCGTTGGGGGTACCGTCGGCATGGGCGGTTTCTTCAAACGCGGCGTAGGCATCGGCGCTCAGCACTTCGGCCCATTTGTAGCTGTAATAGCCTGCTGCGTATCCGCCGGCAAAAATGTGGCTGAAGGTGTGCGGTGTGCGGCTCCACTCCGGCGGGTTCAATACCGCAACTTCTTTCCGCACAGTATTGAGTAGCGGCATAAAGTCCAGCGATGGATCATGTGCCGTGTGTACCAGCATGTCGAATAGCGAGAACTCTATTTGCCGCAGGGTCTGCATGCCGCTTTGGAAGTTGCGGGCGGCTAGCATCTTGTCAAACAGGGCGCGCGGCAGGGGCTCGCCGGTGTCCACATGGGCGGTCATGTGCTCCAGCACACTCCACTCCCAGCAGAAGTTTTCCATGAATTGGCTGGGCAGCTCCACCGCATCCCATTCCACGCCGCTGATGCCGGAGACATCATGCTCGTTCACCTGGGTCAGCATGTGGTGCAGGCCGTGGCCAAACTCATGGAACAGCGTGGTCACGTCGTCGTGGGTGAGCAGCGCGGGCTTGCCGTCTACGCCTTCGGCAAAGTTGCACACCAGGTGCGCGACCGGGGTTTGCAGCGCGCCAGTGTCGGGGCGCAACCAGCGGGTGCGAACATCGTCCATCCAGGCACCGCCGCGCTTGCCGCTGCGTGCGGCCGGGTCCAAGTAAAACTGGCCGACCAATTCCAGCCCTTGTGGTCCTTTGCGCTCAATCCGGTAGAACGCTACGTTGGTGTTCCACACCGGTGCGCTGTCGAGCGAAATCACGACATCAAACAGGTTTTCCGCAATCTTGAACAAGCCGGCCAGCACCTTGGGTGCCGTGAAGTACTGTTTGACTTCTTGTTCGCTGAAGGCGTAGCGCGCTTCCTTGAGCTTTTCGCTGATGTAGGGCCAGTCCCAAGCCTGCGGGTCGGCCAGGTTCAGGTGCTCTTTGGCAAAGGCGCGCAAGTCGGCCAGATCCTGCTCGGCAAAGGGGCGGGCCTTGGTGCCCAAGTCGCGCAAAAACTCGATGACCGATTCGGGAGAGTCGGCCATTTTTGGCACCACCGACAGGCTGCCAAAGTTGGCGTAACCCAAGAGTGCGGACTCTTCCTGGCGCAGCGCCAGAATCTCCCGAATGATGGGCGTGTTGTCGCGCGCTTTGCCTATTTCATCGTCGGCGTCAAACTGGTCGGAAGCCCGTGTGACAAAGGCGCGGTAGAGGATGGCGCGCAGGGCGCTGCTGGTGGCGAACTGCATCACCGGCAGGTAGCACGGCATTTTGAGCGTGAGCTTGTAGCCTTCTTTGCCTTGCGCCTGGGCTGCGGCCAGTGCGGTTTGCTGCACATCGGCCGGCACGCCCTCCATCTCGTCGGCGCTGGCGTAGTAGTGGAAGGCATCGGTGGCATCCAGCGTGTTTTCACTGAACTTTTGACCCAGCTCGGCCTGCTTTTCCTGAATTTCGGCGAAGCGTTCGCGCGCGGCACCGGTGAGTTCAGCGCCGCCCAGCACAAAGTTGCGCATCGCATTCTTGTGGGCCTGCTGTTGCTCGGCGTTCAAGGTGGCGGTGTCAATGCACTTGTACTTGGCGTACAGGCGCTCGTCGGCTCCCAGGCGCGTAAAGAACTCGGTGACTTTGGGCAACGCTGCGTTGTAGGCGGCACGCAACTCGGGTGTATCGGCCACGCTGTTGAGGTGGCTCACGGCGCCCCAGGCGATGCCCAGTTTTTCGGTAGCGACATCCAGCTCACGCGCAATAGCCCCCCACTGCGCAGGGAACGTCGGTGCTGTCACCGTCTCCAGCGCTGTGCTGGCCAAAGCCAGCAACTTGTCGATGGCCGGGGCAACATGTTCGGGTCGAATCTGGTCGAACAGCGGGAGCGTATCAAAGTGAAGCAGTGGATTCATCGTGTGTGTGGTGTTCATGATGTTCATGCCTTTTCTGCCACTCGCTCGGCGGCTTCCAGCGTGTTGACCAACAACATGGTGATTGTCATTGGGCCCACACCGCCGGGTACAGGCGTGATGTAGCCGGCCACCTGACTGACGCCGTCAAAGTCCACGTCGCCACACAGCTTGCCTTCTTCGTTGCGGTTCATGCCCACGTCAATCACCACAGCGCCGGGTTTGACCATGTCAGCGGTGAGCACGTTGCGCTTGCCTACGGCGGCCACGATCACGTCGGCCTGCAGGGTCATGGCCTTCAGGTCGGCCGTGGCACTGTGGCAGATGGTCACGGTCGCGTTTTGCTGCAACAGCATCAGTGCCATGGGCTTGCCCACGATGTTGGAGCGGCCAATCACCACAGCGTGTTTGCCGCGCAGGCTGTAGCCAATGGATTCGAGCATCTTCATGCAGCCATAGGGCGTGCAGGGCCAAAAGCCGGGCTGACCCACCATGAGTGCCCCGGCGCTGGCGACGTGAAAGCCGTCCACATCCTTGGCGGGCGAGATGGCTTCAATCACCTTCTGTGCATCGATGTGTGCCGGCAGGGGCAGCTGCACCAGGATGCCGTGGATGCTGTCGTCGCTGTTGAGGGTGTCGATACGGGCCAGCAGGTCGGACTCAAGCATGGTGGCGGGGTATTGCTCCAGTACGGAATGCAGGCCACTGTCGTTACAGGCCTTGACCTTGTTGCGCACATAGACCTGGGATGCCGGGTTTTCGCCCACCAGCACCACGGCCAGGCCTGGTGTCAGGCCGCGCGCGCGCAGGGCAGCAGTGCGGCGGGTGATATCGGCGCGGAGTTGGGCGGAGAGGGCGTTGCCATTGATGATCTGGGCGCTGGGTGCGAGGGTCATGATTCTGCTTTTTCCAAGTAAAAACGCCCGCAAATCAAGATAGGGCGGGCGTGGCAAGCTATTAAATATATAGCAAAATTGTTTGCATATTAAGCCTTGGGTGCGTTTTGTCCCAAGGCAATTTTCAACAAATCGGCTACCGTGTTGGCGCTGAGTTTTTCCATGATGTTGGCGCGGTGGGCCTCTACCGTTTTGATGCTGATGGCCAGGTCATCGGCAATTTGCTTGTTCAGGCGCCCGGCCACGATGCGTTCCATCACCTGGGACTCGCGCAGCGTGAGTTTTGCCAGCAATGCTTCGCGGTTGCTTGCCAGGTGAAATTCGGCAAAAGAGTCTTTGGCCTGTTCCAGCATGCGCTCTACCAGGGTAGCCAGTTGGTCTTCCTGGAAAGGCTTCTGGATGAAATCCATGGCGCCCTTTTTCATGGTGTCGACCGCCATGGGAACGTCACCGTGGCCAGTAATGAAGACGATGGGCAGTGGCGAGCGGATCTCGATCAGGCGGTTTTGCAGCTCCAGCCCGGTCATGCCGCCCATGCGAATATCCACAATCAGGCAGGCCACCTCGCGTGCGTCGTAGCGACTCAAGAAAGACTCTGCGGACTCAAAGCAGCGTACCCGGTAGTCCTTGCCCTCCAGCAACCATTGCAAGGAGTCACGCACCGCCTCGTCGTCATCCACAACGTAGATGGTGCCTTTTTTGGGAATCAAGCTCATTAAATGGTCCAATTTTTACTTGCTCTTGCGTGTCAGCCTGGATGCCCCGGCGCTGGCGTCTGACAGGGGAATCCAGAACGAAAACCGGCACCCTGTCACATCCGCGCCATTGTAGATGTTCTCCGCTGTCATGCGGCCCAGGTGCGATTCCACGATGGATCGGCACAAACTCAGGCCAATGCCCATGCCGTCGGCCTTGGTGGAATAGAACGCCTCATACAGCCGCGCCATCACCTCGGGTGCCAAGCCCTTGCCGGTGTCCTGCACCGAGAACTCCACCACTTCCTTGTCATCAATCCGCCTGGGTACTACACGCAGCTCCACCATGCGCTCGGCGGTGGGCCGCAGTGCCATGTCGATAGACTCGGCTGCGTTGCGCAGAAGGTTCACCAGCACCTGTTCAATCAAAATGGGGTCCACCAACAACACCGGTAAGCGCTCCGCAAGATAGGAGTTCAGCCGCACATTAAAGCGGCGTAGATCCAGCTCGGCCGCCTCAACCGCCTCTTCGACGATGAACCCAACTTCCGTTTGTGTGCGGTTGGGTTCGCTGCGCTTCACAAAGGAGCGAATGCGCTGGATGATCTGCCCCGCGCGGTGGGCCTGTTTGGCGGTTTTCTCCAGCGCGCCCAGCAAATCTTCTTCCGAAATTTGGTGCGCTTTGATGCGTGAAACCATCCCGTTGCAGTAGTTGTTGATGGCGGTGAGGGGCTGGTTGAGTTCGTGGGCCACGCTGGAGGCCATCTCGCCCATGGTGATCAGGCGGCTTGCGGTTTGAGCGCGTTCCAATTGGGACGCAGCCTGTTCTTCGGCAGTACGGCGGGTGGTGATGTCGGTTGCAATCACCATTTGTGCCAGGCGACCATCCACCCAGCTTAAATACCGGGTGCGGACCTCCAACCATTTGCCCAGTGTGGAGATGAAGATTTCCGAGCTTTCGTAGTCGGTGTCAGGGAGCGCTGTGGTGGGTAGGCCGGCAAAGGAGTCAACACTATCGTTGGACTCGTCATTGGTGGGGCTGGTTGCGACGCCTGCCTCGGCCACCAGTTGCAGGTGCCCATCGGCCTGCGTGCCAAACCATTGACGGTAGAGCTTGTTAGCAAACAGCAGTTCGTCACTCCCCAGCGGTGCCACCGAAATGGATGCATCCAGCGCCTCCAGCACCGTGGTGAACCGTTGGTGCGATTGGGTCAGTTGCTCGCGCACCCGGTTGGGCTCGGTGATGTCCGTCATGGAGGTCATCCACCCGGTCTGTGTGCCCATGGCGTCAATCAGCGGGGACACGTAGAGGCGGGCGTCAAACATCACGTTGTCGCGGCGGCGCACGCGCACCTGAAAGCCCCCGGGTGTTGTTTTGCCGCTCAGCTCATCTTCCAGCCGGGCGGCCAGTTGTTCCCGGTCGGTCTCGGGCCAATAGGGAAAGGGCGCGGTGCGCCCCACCAGATCCGACTCCGTCCACCCCGTCATCTGGCAAAAGGCCGCGTTGACATAGGTGATGCGCCCCTGTAAGTCCATCGCCCGCATGCCAGTCAGAATGGAGTTTTCCATGGCTCGGCGAAAATTGGTCTCGGACAACAAGGCTTGCTGGACTTGCATGCGCTTTCGGGTGTGGCGCCAGTTGGCAATCAGCGTCCAGGCGGTCATTACGCTGAGCGCGGTTACCAGCCAAAACAGGCCGCTTCCAATGACACCCAAAGAGGCGCGGTAAGTCTGCGCCCGTATCACCAGACCACTGCCCACCGGTGAGACGGGCATTGCGTATTCGTTGGACGGGGGAGCCCATGGCAGCATCTTGCTGACCACTTTCTTGGTGGGAATGTAGGAGCCCGCCAACAGCTTGCCGTTGGCATCGAGCAAAGACACGGCGTACCGCGCGGTTACCTCGGAGGGCACGCCGTAGCGGTACAGGCCGTCGACCGAGTATTCAGCCATCAGCACCCCTGAGAAACGCCCCCGGTCGCTCAGTGGAATGTGCATCTGCAGCAAGGGCTCGTGGTTATCCGACCATTCGCGTTGCAGGTAAATGGTTTGGTTCAGGTCGCGGGCTTGGGTGAACCCGTATTCGGTGTCCTCGTTATTGAGCAGGTTGCCTGTCAAATTCGGCTGGCTGGCAGACAATTCGGTGGATCCCAGGCTGGATTTGACCCGGCGACGCTCATCGATCCACGCCACACCTTGCAGTTCCGGGTATTGGTTGAGCATGGACATGGTGCGCGCTTTGAATTCCGTGGCGTCCAGCTCCCGGTTGGAGACCTCGCGCGCAACGCGCATGAAATGCTCTTGTCTCTCCAATAGGCGCAAACGCAGTCGCTGTTGCGTGTATTCCACATCGCGTTGCACGGCTTCTTGTTCGCGGTCGATTTCCTCAACTCGCAAATAGCCCAGCACCGCAACGATGGCAACAAAGAACAGCATGACCGCTGCCAATGGGGCCGCCATCGCCACGCGGTCCTGCCGGTTCGGCGCAAGGCGTTGCCACCAGTGTTTCAGCCGTTTTACGGGCTGCAAGTGGAGGTGATTCTGATTGGCGAGTTGGGGTGGCAAAGGCATTGCTTCAAGTGTAAGTCACTGCCCCAGTGGCGATGTGTAAGAGCGGTTTTTGCGGCAGTATTTGACGCGGTTAATTATCGCAATATGAAATGAACAATCACCTATTGGAATTTTCAGAAATCTGACGGATAATTAGATGGGTGCCCCTAGGATGATTAATCCCGATTACTATCGCCAACATAAACATAAATGGAGACAACATGTCAGCAATTCCTGAGAAATTACTAGGCTCCGCCGCGCCTGACGCGGACAGCCAGGAAACCCGTGAATGGATGGACGCCCTAAGCGCCGTCATCAGCAGCGAGGGCCCTGAGCGAGCCCATTTCTTGCTGGAGCAACTGCTCGAACATGCCCGCCAAAGCAGCATCGACATGCCGTTTTCGGCCAACACCGGTTATGTGAACACTATCGAGACCGACCAGGAAGCGCATTGCCCCGGCAATATCGAAATTGAAGAGCGTCTGCGCGCCTGCATGCGCTGGAACGCCATGGCAATGGTGGTCAAAGCCAATCGGCACCATCCTGTGGACGGCGGCGATCTGGGCGGCCATATCGGCTCCTTTGCCTCGCTGGCCCATATGTTTGGCGCTGGTTTTAACCACTTCTGGCACGCCGAGAGCGAAAACCATGGTGGCGATTGCCTGTACATCCAGGGCCACGTATCGCCCGGTGTGTATGCCCGCGCCTATATGGAAGGTCGCCTGACCGAAGAGCAGTTGCTCAACTTCCGTCAAGAGGTGGACGGCAAGGGTCTGTCCAGCTATCCGCACCCCAAACTGATGCCTGAGTTCTGGCAGTTCCCCACCGTGTCCATGGGCTTGGGCCCTTTGATGGCGATTTACCAGGCGCGCTTTTTGAAGTACCTGCACGCCCGTGGCATTGCCGACACCTCCAACCGCAAGGTCTGGGTGTTCTGTGGCGATGGCGAGATGGACGAAGTCGAATCCCTGGGCGCCATTGGTTTGGCCGCCCGCGAGAAGCTGGACAACCTGATTTTTGTCGTCAACTGCAACCTGCAGCGCCTGGACGGCCCGGTGCGCGGCAACGGCAAGATCGTGCAAGAGCTCGAGGGTGAATTCCGTGGTGCGGGCTGGAACGTCATCAAGCTGCTGTGGGGCAGCGAGTGGGATCCGCTCTTGGCGCGTGACAAAGATGGCGCACTCAAGAAGCTGATGATGGAAACGCTGGACGGTGACTATCAGGCCTTCAAAGCGAACGATGGTGCTTATGTGCGCAAGCACTTCTTTGGCCGCGACCCCCGCACGCTGGAGATGGTCGCCCACATGAGCGATGACGAAATCTGGTCCCTCAAACGTGGCGGCCATGACCCCAAAAAGGTCTACGCGGCCTACCACGCGGCAGTGAACCACAAGGATGAGCCCACCGTGCTGCTGATCAAGACCGTGAAAGGTTTTGGCATGGGCAAGAGCGGCGAGGGCAAGAACAATGTGCACCAGACCAAGAAGCTGACCGATGAAGACATCAAAATCTTCCGTGACCGTTTTAATATTCCAATCCCGGACAGCCAACTTGCCGACGTGCCGTTCTATAAACCGGCCGATGACACGCCCGAAATGCAGTATCTGCACCAGCAGCGCAAGGCCCTGGGCGGCTACCTGCCGCACCGCCGCACCAAGGCGGACGAGCAATTTACCGTGCCCTCGCTGGAAACCTTTAAAACGGTGATTGAGCCCACGGCGGAAGGCCGTGAAATCTCCACCACCCAGGCGTATGTGCGCTTCTTGACCACGCTTTTGCGTGACCAGGCGCTGGGCCCCCGTGTGGTGCCGATTTTGGTGGACGAGGCGCGCACCTTTGGTATGGAGGGCCTGTTCCGCCAGATCGGTATCTACAACCCCGCAGGGCAAAACTACACCCCGGTCGACAAAGACCAGGTCATGTACTACCGCGAAGACAAAGCGGGCCAGATTCTGCAAGAGGGCATCAACGAAGCCGGCGGTATGGCCAGCTGGATTGCGGCGGCCACCTCGTATTCGACCAACAACCGCATCATGGTGCCGTTCTACGTGTACTACTCCATGTTTGGCTTCCAGCGCATTGGCGACCTGGCTTGGGCGGCGGGCGACATGCAGGCGCGCGGCTTCTTGCTGGGCGGCACCTCAGGGCGCACCACGCTCAACGGCGAAGGTTTGCAACACGAAGACGGCCACAGCCACATTCTGGCCGGCACCATTCCCAACTGCATCAGCTATGACCCGACCTTCGCGCATGAAGTGGGCGTGATCCTGCACCACGGTATGAAGCGCATGGTCGAGAAGCAGGAGAACGTGTACTACTACATCACCCTGTTGAACGAAAACTACGCCATGCCAGGCCTGACCGCTGGCACGGAAGAGCAAATCATCAAGGGCATGTACCTGTGCAAGGAAGGCGCCAAGCTGACTCCCCGTGTGCAGTTGCTAGGCTCGGGCACCATCCTGCGCGAGTCGATTGCGGCGCAAGAGTTGTTGGAAAAAGACTGGGGCGTAGCCGCCAACGTCTGGAGTTGCCCCAGCTTTAACGAGCTGGCGCGTGATGGTCAGGATGCCGAGCGTTACAACCTGTTGCACCCGGCGGATGCGCCACGTGTGTCCTTCGTGGCACAGCAGTTGGAAAAGCACACCGGCCCGGTGGTGGCTTCCACTGACTATATGAAGGCCTACGCCGAGCAGATTCGCTCCTTCATCCCCAAGAATCGCACCTACAAGGTGCTGGGCACCGACGGCTTTGGCCGCAGCGATTTCCGATCCAAACTGCGTGAGCATTTCGAGGTGAACCGCCATTTCATCGTGGTCGCAGCCCTGAAAGCGCTGAGCGAAGAGGGCACCGTGCCCGTGTCCAAAGTCGTCGAGGCGATTGCCAAGTACGGCATCAAGACCGACAAGGTCAACCCCTTGAACGCATAACCCCCACAAAGCTGGAGACAAGAACATGGCAGCAATCGAAATATTCGTCCCCGACATTGGGGACTTTGACGAAGTCACCGTCATTGAGTTGATGGTCAAAGTAGGTGACACGGTCAAGGCCGACCAGTCCCTCATCACCGTGGAGTCCGACAAGGCGTCCATGGAGATCCCGAGCAGCCACGGCGGTGTGGTCAAGGAAATCAAGGTCAAGCTGGGCGACAAGGTCAAGCAAGGCTCCTTGGTGGTGATGCTGGAAGGTGAAGGCGCAGGTGCTGCTTCCGCTCCTGCCGCTGCAGCCCCTGCTGCGTCTGCCGCAGTTTCAGTGCCAAATGTGCCTGCAGCCCCCGTGGATACTGCGCAAGCAGCTCCTATTTCTGTAGCAACTTCGGTGGTTGCGGCGGCTCCTGCAGCCCCCGCTGCAGCGGTGCCGGCACACAACCCCACCACGGCACCCATTGGTTTGCCGCACGCCTCGCCTTCGGTGCGCAAGTTTGCCCGCGAACTCGGCGTGCCCTTGAATGAAGTCAAAGGCAGTGGACTCAAAGGCCGCATCACCGATACCGACATTCAGTCGTTCACCCGCTCGGTCATGAGCGGCGCGGTGCAAACCGTGGCCGGTGCAGCGCAAAACAAGGCTAGCGGTGGTGGCGACGGTGCAGGCCTGGGCCTGATTCCGTGGCCCAAGGTGGACTTTGCCAAGTTCGGCTCGATTGAGCGCAAAGAGCTGTCGCGCATTAAGAAGATCAGCGGCGCCAACCTGTTGCGCAACGCCATCATGATTCCGGCCGTCACCAACCATGACGATGCCGACATCACCGACCTGGAAGCCTTCCGTGTGTCCACCAACAAAGAGAACGAGAAGAGTGGTATCAAGGTGACGATGCTGGCTTTCCTGATCAAGGCCTGCGTGGCTGCGCTCAAGAAATTCCCCGAGTTCAACAGCTCGCTGGACGGCGATGCGCTGATCTACAAGCAGTTCTATCACATCGGTTTTGCGGCCGACACGCCCAATGGTCTGATGGTGCCGGTGATCAAGGATGCGGACAAAAAAGGCATCATGCAAATCTCCATCGAGATGGGCGAGCTGGCCAAAAAGGCGCGTGACGGCAAGCTGAGCCCGGCCGAGATGACGGGTGCCTCGTTCACCATCTCTAGCCTGGGTGGTATTGGCGGGCGTTACTTCACGCCCATCATCAACGCGCCCGAAGTGGCGATCATGGGTGTGTGCAAGTCCACCATGCAACCGGTGTGGGACGCGAATTTTGAAGGTGGGGCCTTCCGTCCGCGCCTGATGCTGCCGCTGAGCCTGACCTGGGACCACCGCGTGATCGACGGCGCAGCGGCTGCACGTTTCAACGTGTACCTCGGCCAGATCCTGGGTGACTTCCGCCGCGTGCTGCTGTAAAAAAAGCTAACGACTTTGTGGGACAGACCGAAGCGCAGCGCAGCTCTGTCCTCAACTAATTAAGGATATTTATGGCAATCGTAGACATACAGGTTCCCGACATTGGCGACTTTGACGAAGTCACCGTCATTGAGCTGATGGTCAAGGTGGGTGACACCATCAAGGCCGATCAGTCCCTCATCACCGTGGAGAGCGACAAAGCCTCTATGGAAATCCCCTCCAGCCAGGCCGGCGTGGTCAAAGAGATCAAGGTCAAACTGGGCGATAAGGTCAAGCAAGGCTCCGTGGTGCTGAGCGTGGAAGGTGCCGCTGGTGCTGCTGTTTCAGCATCAAATACGGCTCCAGCCCCCGCAGTACCTGCGCAAGCAGCTCCTAATACTGTAGCAAGTGCAGCGCCTGCTGTTGCGGTCGCAGCGGCCGTTACCGCGCCTGCCGGAGCCAGCTACGCCGGTACGGTCGACATGGACTGTGACTTGCTGGTGCTGGGTGCCGGCCCCGGCGGCTACTCCGCTGCCTTCCGCGCCGCCGACTTGGGTTTAAAAGTCATCATCGTCGAGCGCTACGCCACCCTGGGCGGCGTGTGCCTGAACGTCGGCTGTATCCCAAGCAAAGCACTGCTGCACGTTGCCGCCGTCATGGACGAAGTCAGCCACATGGCCGCTTTGGGTGTGGACTTTGGTGCACCGGTGGTCAACATCGACAAGCTGCGTGGCCACAAGGAAAAGGTCATCGGCAAGCTCACTGGCGGGCTGGCCGCCATGGCCAAGATGCGCAAGGTCACCATCGTGCGCGGCTACGGTGCCTTTGTCGGTGCCAACCACGTTGAAGTGGAAGAAACCAGCGGTACCAGCCAAGAGAAGACTGGCAGCAAAAAGGTCATTGGCTTCAAAAACGCCATCATCGCTGCAGGCTCCCAAGCCGTGCGCCTGCCCTTCATGCCCGAAGACCCGCGCGTGGTGGACTCTACCGGCGCGCTGGAGTTGAAAGAAGTCCCCAAGCGCATGTTGATTTTGGGCGGCGGCATCATTGGCTTGGAGATGGGCACCGTCTACAGCACGCTGGGCGCACGCCTGGATGTGGTGGAAATGATGGACGGCCTGATGCAAGGCGCCGACCGCGATCTGGTCAAGATCTGGCAAAAGATGAATGCGCCACGCTTTGACAACATCATGCTCAAGACCAAGACGGTGGGCGCACGCGCCTTGCCCGAAGGCATTGAAGTGACGTTTGCATCGGCAGAAGAGGGCGGCACGGCCCCCGCGCCGCAGGTGTACGACCTGGTGCTGCAAGCCGTGGGCCGCACGCCCAATGGCAAGAAGATTGCGGCTGAGAAGGCTGGTGTGGCTGTTACTGACCGTGGCTTCATCAACGTCGACATCCAGATGCGCACCAATGTGCCCCACATCTTCGCCATTGGCGACGTCGTGGGCCAGCCCATGCTGGCGCACAAGGCGGTGCACGAAGCGCATGTGGCAGCCGAGGTGATTGCCGGTGAACTGCAAGGTAACAAAGAGCTTGCATCGGCCGCCTTCAACGCCCGCGTCATCCCCAGCGTGGCCTACACCGACCCCGAAGTGGCCTGGGTCGGCCTCACCGAAGACCAGGCCAAGGCGCAAGGCATCAAGGTCAAAAAGGGTCTGTTCCCTTGGAACGCATCCGGCCGCGCCATTGCCAACGGCCGCGACGAAGGCGTCACCAAACTGCTGTTCGACGATTCACCCGAGGCCCACGGCCACGGCAAGATCCTAGGCGGCGGCATGGTCGGCACCCATGCGGGCGACATGATTGGTGAGATCGCACTGGCGATTGAGATGGGCGCGGACGCAGTGGACATCGGCAAGACGATTCACCCGCACCCCACCCTTGGGGAATCCATCGGGATGGCGGCAGAGATTGCGCATGGTAGTTGCACGGATGTGCCGCCGGCCCGGAAGTGATGCCGAAAGGCGACTGAGTTACCGCTAAAAACGCTATAAATTCAGTAGCTGGCCGCGCATATCCTGTAAGGGCTGCGCGGCTTTTTTTCACAATTAAATTGTGAACTGTGGCATGTGTGTTTTGATTAGGCTTTCAACCAAGTCGGCCTGTAACACGTCTTTCAAGCGCTTTTTAGGGTCGCGGCCGGTTGCGGCGGAGATCCTGCGTTTGATGGCAATAAAGGTGACGGGATTCATGGTGTTCATCACCGCCATGTGACCCGTCTCCGCCACCACCACCTGGCTGAATCTTGGGGCGCTCAGCCTTTTTTCGGCCCCATCCACCTGCACAGCCCACAAATCATTTTCGTCGGCGCTCATTCTGAAAGGATGCGGGTCTGTGCCTTTTGCTGTTCTGCGGATGACGTCGACTTCAAAGCCCGCGTCATTGATGGCCGTTTGCTTCTGATCAGGCATTACTCTGAAGGTGGGGTCGGCCTTTTGCAGTGCACCTATGAATGAGCTGTCCATGCGCCGCATATGGGAGACAAAAGACATACGTTTGCGGCTATCGAACAAAAGATCAAGGTCTTGTGTAGCTAGGGCATCTGGAATGAAGCGAACCCCACACGCACTTTCATAGGCATACAACGCGTGTGTGCCAATGGTCATGAAGTGGTCTTGCAAGCCGGCTGCTTCCAGGGCATTAAGGGTTTTAACCACAATTCCTGGCACACGCCCTACGCGCAGCGCCTTGTTTAGCCGTTGCTGGTTATGGGCTGATATGGTCAATGCAGCAAGACGATTGGATGCTTCGGTTTTACGGAGTTTGAAGCGATCGTGAATGGAAAGCGTTTCTGGACTTTTGGGGCCTAGAGACTTTTGTGCCCCACGGGTCGATTCCCGGATCAAATAGTCTGTATGGCCCTGGGTACGCCAAAACATCGAGCCACGCACTTCGGCTGCTTCCGCTCTGGCCCTGCGAAGCTCCAAAAAAACCGTCTCAGCATCAATGAATTGACGCGTCTGATTGGGCAGCAACTCAAGTAGAGTGTTCATTTCAGGTTATTTTTATAAAAGTATGATTTTTTCCTGAAAATCAATATAAAACAATATGTTAGAGGTATATATTCGCATCGCCGACGCCTTGGCGGCGGAGATTGCACACGGCAGTTGCTCGGATGTGCCGCCTGCACTTAACTGATGCTGAGAGGCTACTAAGTTAACGCTGACACGCTACAAATTCAGTAGCTGGCCGCGCATGCTCCGTAAGGGCTGCGCGGCTTTTTATGCATGACGCTCTCAGTGATTTTCAAACCGAATTTGCTGGAAACCCAAGCCATACGGTTTGGCGTCTGCGGGCTGTAGAACGACACGGACTGGCATGGCGCTGAGTTTTCCTTTGGTGGCGCGCAACGTCGTTGCTATTTCGTCATTCCTCGTCTTCTCTTGCAAGCTCTTCCGGTGGGCGTATTAAGGGCAGTGCCAAACCCAAACCGCTGAGTCTGGCCGCAAATTTGCGCTTGTCCTACAGGGTTTGAGATGTGGGCGGCTTGGCCTATTTGGCTACTAGCGCAGTTGGCTAAGTGACTGCATCGGGGCCATTCGCGGCCCGGCTTGTTCTCCGCCGATGGTGAACACGGCGACCGTCTGCACCAGTTCATGCGCCTGGGCTTTCAAGCCGCTGGCCGATGCGGCCATTTCTTCCACCAATGCGGCATTTTGTTGCGTGGTCTGATCCATCTGCATGACCGCTTCACTCACCTGGGCCACGCCCAGCGCTTGCTCGTTGCTGGCCGCAGTGATCTCACCCATGATGTCGGTCACGCGGCGAATGCTGCTGACCACCTCGGTCATGGTGGCACCGGCCTTGTCCACCTGCAATGAGCCTTGCTCCACCCGCTCCACACTGGCGTTGATCAGTGTCTTGATTTCCTTGGCTGCGTCCGCAGATCGGACCGCTAGGGTGCGCACCTCGCTTGCTACAACGGCAAAGCCGCGCCCCTGCTCGCCTGCCCGGGCGGCTTCCACGGCAGCGTTCAGCGCCAGAATATTGGTTTGAAAGGCAATGCCGTCAATCACGCTGATGATGTCGCTGATCTTGCGGCTCGACTCGTTGATGTGCTTCATGGTGTCCACAACCTGGGCCACAACCTCACCACCCTGGACGGCCGTGGTGCTGGCACTCAGCGCCAACTGGTTGGCTTGGCGTGCGTTGTCGGCGTTTTGTTTGACCGTGGCACTCAACTCCTCCATCGAGGCCGCGGTCTGCTCCAGGGCGCTCGCTTGGCTTTCGGTGCGGGCTGACAAATCCTGGTTGCCTTGCGCAATTTCGGCGCTGGACAGGGCCACGTTTTCTGAACTATTGCGCACCGCTTGCACGACGCTGCTGAGCCCGCTGCCAATTTTGTTCATGGATTCCATCAACTGGCCAATTTCATCCTGGCTGGCCACTTGCAGTTCCACGCTCAAATCCCCCTGCGCGATCGATGTGGCATCGGCAATGGCGCGCCCCAATGGTGCAAGGACCATACGCCGCACCATCAGGTACAAAACGCCGGCAATCACGAACACCATGGCGACACCGAGCAGGGCGTACACATTGCGCAACTGAAGCACCTCGCTATGGGTCTCATCCACATAAATGTTGCCTGCAATCACCCAGTCCCAATTGTTGAAGTGGGAAAAGGCCACCAATATTTCGCGTGCCGCTGTTTCACCCATCTCTCGGTTGACCCAAGGGTAGCGAATGAGCCCGTTTTTTTGCTCCAACAAATCTTTGACAAAGCTTCGACCATTGTTGTCCGTGCTGTCGAGCAAAATTTTGCCTTCGGATGCCGGGTGAATCACCAGCCTTCCATAGTTGGCTCCGGGGCGGGCATCGAGCACAAAGAAATAGCCCTCCTTGCCCACTTTCAGATTGCGGATGGTGCTCTTCAGGTTTACCAGGTATTCTGTGAAGTCCAAGCCGACAAAGCTCAGGCCAATGACGCCGCCTTGGGCATCCTTGATCGGGTCATATTGGGTCATGTACTGGCGCCCAAAAAGTGTTGCCAGCCCGACAAAGCTGCGGCCTTCCTGCGCGGCTTTGTAGCCAGGGTGGGCCCGGTCGAGCATCGTGCCAACGGCGCGCTCGCCCTTGTCATTTTTCAAAGAGGTCGTGATGCGGACAAAATCGTCGCCGGTTTTGGCGAACACGGTGGCCACGGCTGCCGTGGTGGTGGTGAATCCGTCCACCGGAGCGAAATCCAGGTTCAGCGCTTTGCCGCCAAGCTTCAGGGTCGGTGTGGGCTTGCCGTTAATGTCAATGGGTGTGCTTTCAAGCTCAAAAGTTCCGCTCAAACGAGACTGAAAACCCTTGGCCAGTGCGGCAGTGCGTGCCCTGAGTTCCTTGTCCGAAGAGTCGATCAAATCCACCAAGAGCCGGGTTTTTTCGCGCAATTGTGTCGCGGCATTCGCCTCCATGACGATGGTCACCGAGTAACTGATAGCCGCAATCAGCAGCGTAACAACAATCCCGACAATGATGAAATTGCTGACCGCCAGCTTGGTGCCCAGGCTTTTACGATGCCAGTTAAATTGGTTTGAAGTCATTGGTCGTCCCCGGTTACCCCCAGGATTGCATTGTTGTAGTGGGGAGATTTTACTTACGCGGGCTTACACGGCTTGCGTGGTTGAGCATGTCGCGGTTGCTGCTATCTCAGCACCACTATGGCCTATGTGCAGCGTCATGTAATCTTAATAGACGAGGCCGTGCTGCAGTGCACAATAGATGCTGCCTACGCGCGCCCGTAGGGGGCGTGCGCTGCGAGCACTCTGTTAGGGAATCATCATGTTTGTTTTTGTTCTGAATTGCGGCAGCTCCTCCTTCAAATACCAATTGCTGGACATGGTTAACGAACGCCGCTTGGCGTTTGGCCTGGTCGAGCGCATCGGCATGCCAGACTCGGTGCTGACCTATGAGCCCGCCATTGGTGAAAAAATCAAGCAAGTGGGCGACATTGCCGACCACGCCATCGCCATTCAACGCGTGCTGGCGCAACTGGTCGACAAGGACACCGGCGTCATCGCAACGCTCGCCGATATTGGCGCAATTGGCCACCGCGTGGTGCATGGTGCGGACAAATTCTCGGCCTCGGTGCGGATTGACGATTCGGTCATCGCCGCGCTTGAAGCCTGCGTGCCGCTGGCCCCGTTGCACAACCCGGCCAATATCATCGGCATCAAAGCCATGATGCAGGCCCTGCCAGGCGTGCCCAATGTGGCTGTGTTTGACACCGCTTTCCACGCTACGATGCCGCCCGCCTCTTACATCTACGCCCTGCCTTACGAGTGGTACGAGCAGCATCAGGTGCGCCGCTACGGCTTTCATGGCACCTCGCACCGTTTTGTCGCGCAGCAGGCGGCGCAGGCGCTGGGCATTGCCCAAGACCAGTTCAACTGCATCACTTGCCACATGGGCAACGGTTCGTCCTTCACCGCCGTGCAAAACGGCAAGTCGTTTGACACCAGCATGGGCATGACACCGCTGGAAGGCATGGTTATGGGTTCGCGTTGCGGCGATATTGACGCTGGCATCCCCAACTATCTGGCAGCCAATCTGGGCCTGTCGGTTGCCGAAATTGACGCAGCACTGAACAAAAAGTCTGGCCTGCTGGGCATTTCGGGCCTTAGCTCCGACATGCGCGACATCGAAAAAGCCGCAGCAGAAGGCCATGCACGCGCCCAACTGGCGCGTGACGTGCTGCTGCAGCGCACGCTCAAATACATCGGGGCCTACGCCATCGAACTCGGGCGCTTGGATGCCATCGTATTTACCGGAGGCATTGGTGAAAACGCCATCGACTTCCGCGCCAGCGTGGTGCAGCGCCTGGGCATACTGGGCATCACGCTGGACGCTGCGGCCAACAATGTGCGCGGCCAGCAGGCCATCATCTCCGGTGCAGATTCGCCGATCAAGGTCATGGTGGTGCCTACCAATGAAGAGCTGGTCATCGCCCGCGATACGCGCGATATCGTCGGTGCCTGAAGCGGCGCCACCCGCGCCCACCCCACAAGCCACTACCCAATTAAGCAACTTGAGAAGAGAGCATTCCATGAACACCCGTTTTTCACAAATTTTTCTGGTGGTTCCCGCCCGTCAGGCCGTGGGGCTGACCTCGGTATCGCTGGGCATCGTTCGTGCCTTTCAGCGCCAGGGCGTGGACGTCGGCTTTGCCAAGCCGGTGGCGCAGGACACCGAGGATACCTCCAGCTATTTCGCCCGCCACATTTTCAATATTGCCGTACCCAAGCCGCTGTCCTTGCAGGAATCCGGCGAGCGCATTGCCGCCAATCAGACCGGCGAATTGCTAGAAGACATCGTCACCATGTGCATGAACACCGCCAAGGAATGCAATGTGCTGGTGATCGAAGGGCTGCACACCGATGCTTCGCAGTCGTTTGCGTCGCGCCTGAACGTGGATATTGCAAGCAGCTTGAAGGCCGAGGTGATTGTGGTGGCAGATGCCTCAGCGCCCGATGCACTGGCCGATACGCGCATGACGATTGGCCCGTTCCAAAACGGCGGCTGTACCGTGGCGGGCGTGGTTTTTAACTTCGCGCCTGAAGATTTTGATCTGGCTGCCGTGCGGGAGCAGTTGGGCGATACCCCGGTTTGGGGCGCAGTGCACGCCGACCCGCTATTGCGCGCGCCGCGCATGCAAGACATTGCCAAACACCTCGGTGCCGAAATCGTGATGGCCGGGCAAATACAAACCCGCCGCGTGCTGCAAACCGTGACCGCCGCGCGCTCTGCCGCCGATGTCATCGTCGGCCTGCGTCCTGGTGCGCTGATCATCACCTCGGGTGACCGCGAAGACATTATTCTGGCCGTGGCGCTGGCGGCCAGCCGGGGCATCGAGCTGGCCGGCATGCTGCTCACGCACAACAGCAGCATTGCCCAAAAGGTCATGGAACTGGTCGGCCCGGCGCTGAGTACCGGCCTGCCGGTGCTGCGCACCGATGGCGACAGCTTCACCACCGCCCGGCGGGTCAGCCAGTTGCCGATGGCCGTGCCCTTTGACGACCTGGGCCGCATGAACGCTGTGCTGGACAACGTGGCCGAGCACATGAATACCGCCACCATCACGGCGGCCTTCCGCCGGCAGGAATCGATCAAGCTTTCGCCCCCGGCCTTCCGCTATCAGCTCATCCAAAAGGCGCGCGCCGCCAACAAGCGCATCGTGCTGCCCGAGGGCGAAGAGCCGCGCACCATCCGCGCAGCGGTCATCTGCCAGGAAAAAGGCATTGCCCACTGCGTGCTGCTGGGCAAGCGCGCAGTGATTGACACCGTGGTGGCCTCCCAAGGCATCACCCTGCCTGCCGGGCTGGAGATTCTGGATCCCGATGCCATTCGTGGCGATTACGTGGCCGCTATGGTCGAACTGCGCAAGTCCAAGGGCCTGACCCCGCAGCAGGCGCTGGCGCAGCTGGAAGACACGGTAGTGCTTGGCACCATGATGTTGGCCGTGGATGCCGTGGACGGACTGGTTTCCGGCGCCATCCACACCACCGCCAGCACCGTGCGCCCCGCGCTACAGCTTATCAAGACCTCGCCCGGCACTTCCCTGGTGTCATCCGTGTTCTTCATGCTGATGCCCGATCAGGTGCTGGTCTATGGCGACTGCGCCATCAACCCCGACCCGACCGCCGAGCAATTGGCCGAAATCGCCAAGCAGAGTTCGGACAGCGCCACGGCCTTTGGCATCACGCCCAAGGTAGCGATGATCAGCTACAGCACCGGGGTCTCTGGCGCTGGGGATGATGTGGAAAAAGTGCGCATGGCGACCGAAATTGCCAAGAAAAACTACCCCGGCATCGTGCTCGACGGCCCGCTGCAATACGATGCGGCCTCGGTTGCCGATGTCGGCAAACAAAAAGCGCCGAACAGTCCGGTGGCGGGTCAGGCCACGGTGTTTATCTTCCCCGACCTGAACACCGGCAACACCACCTACAAGGCAGTGCAGCGCAGCGCCAACGTGGTGTCGGTCGGCCCGATGCTGCAGGGCTTGCGCAAACCGGTCAACGACCTGTCACGCGGCGCGTTGGTGGACGACATCGTGTTCACTATCGCGCTGACAGCCATACAGGCACAGCAGAGTCAGCAGGGAAAATAGCAAGCCGTTTGGATGGATTCGCCCGAGCCCATTAGCGACCCAAAACCAGCGCCTCCAGTGCCTCCAGCGACAGTGGCCTGTTGAACAAATAGCCTTGGTAGGCATGGCAACCCAGTTTCGCCAAGGCGTTGGCCTGCGCCTGTAACTCCACCCCTTCGGCAATCACTGACAGCCCCATGCTCTCGGCCAACACCACGACCATCTTGGCAATGACAGCATCGTTGGCATCCGTCACGATGTTTCGCACAAAGCCCTGGTCAATCTTGAGCTGATCCAGTGGCAGGCGCTTCAGGTGCGCCAACGACGAATAACCGGTGCCAAAGTCATCCAGCGAGAAGCTCACGCCCCGGGCTTTGAGCGCACCCATTTTGACAATGATGGCCTCCACATCATCGACCAACATGCTTTCGGTCAGCTCCAGTTTGAGCCGTTTGGGCTTGGCACCGGTGCGCTCCAGGGTGGCCAGCACGCCGTCCACGAAATCACGTTGATGAAACTGGCGCGCGCTCACGTTGACCGCCATCGTCAGGTGGGCCATCTCGGGGTGCTGTTCCCACGCTGCCAATTGTTGGCAGGCGGTTTCCAACACCCATTGGCCCAGGGGCAAAATCAGTCCCGTTTCCTCCGCCATCGGAATGAATTCTGCGGGTGACACCCTGCCACGCCGCGGGTGCTCCCAGCGCACCAGCGCCTCCACCCCGGTGATGCGGCCAGTACCCACCACCTGCGGCTGGTAGTGCAGTACAAACTGCTGTTTGATGACGGCTTCGCGCAAATCGGCCGCCATCGTGGCATGCTCCGACACAACCGCCTGCATCTGTGGGTCAAAAAAGCACAGCATGTTTCGTCCGGCCTCCTTGGCCTGGAACATGGCAAGTTCGGCACGCCTGAGCGGCTGCTCGCTGCTCTCAAGCATCGAACCACCAAACAAGGTAATGCCGATACTCGCGCTTGCGTGGTGGGCGCCACTGCCAAGCGCAAAGTCGGCCACGAAGGCTGCCAGGATTTTGTCTCCCGCTGCTTCGGTTTGGGTCGCCGCTTCGATCACGTCTTCGCTCAAGTCTTCGAGCATCACCACAAATTCATCACTGCCCAGGCGGGCCAGTGTGTCACCGTCGCGGATGCAGTCCTTGATCCTTTCGGTCACCTTCACCAGCAGCAGGTCACCCTGGGAGTGCCCCAGCGTGTCGTTGATGGTTTTGAAGTTGTCCAGATCGACAAACAGCAAGGCGTTATTGCGTGCGTGGCGGGTGCTGGCATGCAGCGCCTGATCCAGCCGGTCCAACAGCAGGCGGCGGTTGGGCAACTGGGTCAGCGGGTCGTAAAAGGCCAGTGTGTCAATTTGGGCCTGCGCTTTAATGCGCTCGCTGATGTCGGTGAAATGGGCGACATACTGCAGCGCGCTGCCGTCGGTATCGCGCATGGCACTGATGCTGATCTGCTCGGCAATCAGTTCACCGTTTTTCCGCTTGTTCCAGATTTCCCCGCTCCAGTGACCTTGTTCGGTCAGGCTGCGCCACATGGCCGCGTAAAACTCCTTGTCCTGGCGCCCGGATTAGAGGATGCGGGGGTTATGGCCCAGCACTTCCTCACGACTGTAGCCCGTGATGCGCGTAAACGCGTCATTCACTTCAATGATGGTGCCTTGGGCGTTGGTGATGGTGATGCCTTCATGGGCGTCGCGAAAAACGCGGGCTGCCAGGAGCAGCTTCACTTCGGCCTGTTTGCGTTTGGTGATGTCGGTGTGCGTGATGACCGCGCCATTTCTCACGCCTTGACCCAGCGGCATGACCACCATGGCGAACCAACGTTGCTGGGTCGGGGAGTCACAAGGGTAGTCGAGGCTGAAGCTTGCCAGCCGACCATCAAGCACGGCCTGCAAGCCGGTACTGGCATCCAATATGTCACCCGTACAGTCGTCAGAACCAGGCCCGCACACCTTGAAATAATTGCTTCCGACGCCGGTGTTGGGGGCTGGCTTGCCCTGCTCAAACCCATTTTCCAAAGCAAACTTTTGCCACCGGTCGTTGACTGCCAAAATCACGCCGGTGCCATCCACCACCGCAATTTCGGCGTTGAGGGAGTTCAGGATGGTGTTGTTGAGAGCTTCTCGCTCTTGCTGCGCATTGTCGCGATGTAAAAAATTGCCTGTCAGACCGTGTGTCGAATGGCCGCCAGGGGTTTGCGAGCGGGTGGCGTCGTTCGCATAAAACTGAACCTTGTTGCGTCCGGCATCCTTGGCTTGGTACATCGCCGAATCCGCCCCCTTCATGACATCTTTCTGGCTGAATTCGTTGTCGATGAACAAAGCCACACCGATGCTTGCACTGCAAAGGTGTTCCACCGTGATGTTGTTCTGCCCCGCCTGTACGATGGTCAATTGGTAGGGTGCAGCCACAATGGCGAGAAGCTTTTCAGCCACGCCACGGGCCTGATGAGTGGACACGACTTTGTTAGCATCCAGCTCGCTGAGCAGCACCACAAACTCGTCGCCACCCAGACGCGCCACAGTGTCCACTTCGCGCACGCCGGTGGTCAATCGCCGGGTTACCTCAATCAGCAGCAAATCACCGGCGTCGTGTCCATGCCGATCGTTGACCTGCTTGAAATTATCCAGATCAAGCAGCATCAGGGCGCTGTAGAGCCCGCTGCGTTTGCTGGCCAACACGCTCTGGTGAAAGCGCTCATCAAGCAGACGGCGATTGGGCAAGCCCGTCAGGGGGTCAAAAAAGGCGAATTGGCGCAGCTTTTCTTCCAGGGCTTTGCGTTCACTGATATCAGCAAATATGGCCACATATTGCAGCACATGCTGCTGATGATCACGCACCGCACTGATCGTTAACGATTCAGGATAAACCTCGCCGCATTTGCGCTGATTCCAGATTTCTCCAGACCAATGCCCCTTGTCGAGCAAGTGTTGCCACATGGTTGCGAAATAGGCGTTGTCCTGCCTGCCGGCACCAAGCAGGCGCGGGTTCAATCCCAGAGCTTCCTCACGGCTATAGCCGGTGATGCGGGTAAAGGCCGCATTGGTATCGACGATCGACCCCTCGGCATCCGTGATCATGATGCCCTCACGCGAGTGCGTGAATACACTGGCAGCAAGCATCAATTTTTCTTCCGTCTGCTTGCGCGCGGTGATGTCGCGTTGCACCGAAACCCAATGGGTAAACCAGCCATTTCCGTTGGCGATCGGAACGATCTCGAACTCATTCCAAAAGGTTGTCCCGTCTTTTCGGTAGTTGAGTGTTTCCGCCCGAACCGACTGCCAGGTCTCAATTGCAGTCCGAATCCGATCCAACGTTGCGCGATCCGTGCCCGGTCCCTGCAGAATGCGAGGCGTTTGTCCAAGGACCTCTGCGGGGGAGTAGCCGCTATTTTCATAGAACACCCGATTGGCCCAAACAATGCGTTGACCAAGTTCAGTGGCGGACGCTGCTTCCGTGATAACGACTGCATCGTTCAACCGATCAACGCAAGTCTCAAGTAGCCCGGGAATATCTGCGATGGTTGAAAGTGTCAGTGCATTTCTAGCTGGAGAATGCGCATTTTTCATGGTGTGACGGTGGTTGCGTAAAAGTCGGCTTGACCTAACTTGCACCTTAACGATTCAGATACAGGCACCCGCTCTTACCAGTTCAGTATGCGCCATGCCAAAGGTGTTGGAAGCCTTGTTCAGAACAGTTCTTCGGTTACTTGATTTGGAACAATTTTTCGGGAAATTGACCATGGGGTCCACTTTAAGCGCCGAAAGGCGATTGCCCAAAAAGCGTGCCAAAGAGTCGTTCAAACAAGATAGTCTGGAGGCGCAGGCACAACAAGTTGCACCGATACGCTGCCAGCACGCAAGTGAGAAAAATCAAGGCCTGGCGCTGCTCATTGCCTACACTCGCTTGCGAAAGTCGGTGATGGCATGGTGGTGTCCGGCACCTGCCCATTGATGGAGCCCCCGCGAAACCAAATTCCTAACCCAAAAGAGCAGAGGCCGATCACACATGGCTGTTTCGGGTCCCCTAATTGCAGGCGCCGCACGCCCCATCTTCGAAGCCCGTGGCCTGACCAAGGCCTACCAGATGGGTGAGGTGCAGGTGCAGGCTTTGCGCGGCGTTGATCTGGATTTGTACGAGGGTGAGTTCGTTGTGTTGCTGGGCCCATCGGGCAGCGGCAAGTCGACTCTGCTCAATATCCTGGGCGGCCTGGACACCCCTAGCAGCGGCAGTGTGCGCTACGCCGACCATGATCTGACCCTGGACGACGATGCACTGATGACGCAGTACCGCCGTTCACATGTGGGCTTTGTGTTCCAGTTCTACAACCTCATTCCCAGCCTCACCGCTCGCGAGAACGTGGCCCTGGTGACCGAAATCGCCGAGAACCCGATGACGCCCGAGGAGGCTCTGGCACGCGTGGGCTTGGCCGGGCGCATGGACCATTTTCCGACCCAGATGTCGGGTGGCGAGCAGCAGCGCGTGGCTATTGCGCGCGCCGTGGCCAAGCGTCCGCAGGTGTTGCTGTGCGACGAGCCCACCGGCGCGCTGGATGCACAGACCGGCGTGCTGGTGCTGGATGTGATTGCGCAAGTGAACCAGGAGCTGGGAACGACCACGGTGGTCATCACCCACAACGCGGTGATCGCGGCCATGGCGGACCGCGTGCTGCATTTTGGCGATGGCTTGGTGGTGCGCTGCGAGCGCAATGCGCACAAGAAAGCCGCTGCGGAGTTGAGCTGGTGAAGGCGCTTGACCGCAAGCTCTGGCGCGACCTGTGGCAAATGAAGAGCCAGGCGCTGGCCATTGCCTTGGTGGTCGTGTGTGGGGTGGGCACCTACATCATGTTTTTGACTACCTTGGGCGCGCTGCGCACCACACAAGACAGCTATTACCGGGACTACCGTTTTGCGCAGGTGTTTGCCAGCCTCAAGCGCGCACCGCTGTCGTTGCAGCAGCGCGTGCAGGCCATCACCGGCGTGGATCAGGTGGAGACGCGCGTGCAAGCGCAGGTGCGACTGAACATGCCCGCCTTTGACGAGCCCGTCACGGCACTGATGGTGTCGGTCTCCGAGCGTGGCCGACACGGGCTCAATGCGCTGCATCTTCGCAGCGGGCGCCTGCCTGCGCCGAGCCGCCCAGACGAGGTGGTGGCCAGCGACCCCTTTGCGCAGGCGCATGGACTGCAGCTCGGCAATCGTTTTGACGCCATTCTCAACGGCCGACACCAAGCTTTGACGCTGGTCGGCACGGCGCTGTCGCCGGAATTCATCCAGCAGATGCGCCCGGGTTCGGTCTTTCCGGACAAGAAACGCTACGGTGTGCTGTGGATGGGCCGCGCAGCGCTGGGCCAGGCCTACGACTTGGAGGGCTCGTTCAATGACTTGGCGCTGAGTTTGCTTCCTGGCGTGCATGCGCAAACCGTGATTGACCGGATAGATGAACTGCTCCAGCCCTACGGGGGGTTGGGCGGCTATGACCGCAAAGACCAACTGTCACACCGGTTTTTGACACATGAGTTGGAGCAGCTAGGCACACTGGCTAGCCTGTTTCCTGTCATGTTCATGGGCATTTCAGCCTTTTTGCTCAACGGGGTGATTGGTCGTTTGGTGGCCATGCAGCGCGAGCAAATTGCCACCCTCAAGGCCTTTGGCTACCGCAATATCGCCGTGCTGTGGCACTACCTGCGCATGGTCTCGGTGATCGTCGGGCTGGGCATTGTGGGCGGTGCCGTGTTGGGTGTGTGGCTGGCCCGGGTGTTGTCCGACATTTACACCGAGTTCTACCACTTTCCCTATTTGTTGTTCAGTCTGCGCCCCGCCACGTTGGTCGAAGCCGCCCTTGCCAGCCTGCTGGCGGCCGGTGCCGGCACCGTGTTTGCGGTCTGGCGCGCCGTCAGCCTGCGCCCCGCGCAAGCCATGCGGCCCGAGCCGCCGGCGCGCTACCACGAGTCGTGGGTCGAGCAGCTGGGTCTGAAGCGCTGGCTGTCGCAGCCCACACGCATGATTCTGCGCAGCATCCAGCGCCGGGCTTTGAAGTCACTGCTCACGGTGCTGGGCATCGCCCTGGCCTGCGGCATGATTATGACCGGCCTGTTTCAGCGCGATACGGTTAGCTACATGGTCAATATCCAGTTCGGCATGGCACAGCGCGAGGATTTGTCGGTGACCTTTACCGACCCCACCGCATACGCCGCGCGCTTCGAGCTGTTGGGCCTGCCCGGTGTGCAGCATGTGGAGGCTTTTCGCTCGGTGGCGGTGCGCCTGCGCCATGGAGCGCGCAGCTACCGCACCGGCATCCGCGGCGTGGAGACGGGTGGCGACATTGCGCGCCTGCTCAATGCTGACTTGCGGCCCGTGGCCTTGCCGACTGAGGGCATTCTTCTCACCGACTACCTGGCCGGGCTGCTTGATGTGCGCGTGGGCGAACGCCTGACCGTGGAAGTGCTCGAAGGCAATCGGCCCGTGCGCGAGCTTGTGGTGGCTGGTGTGGTGCGGGAGTATCTGGGCGTGTCGGGCTACATGCAACTGGCGGCCCTGAACCGATTTCTGCATGAAGGCCCGACCATCTCGGGTGCCTACCTCAGTGTGGACAAGGCACGGTTTGCGTCCTTGCTAACCCGATTCAAGGGCATGCCGCGCGTGGCGGCTCTGGCCGAGCGGGTCCAGGAGATTCGCAACTTCAACCGCGTGATGAATGAGACCATGCTTTTCTTCACCTACGTGGCCACCGTGTTTGCCGTGATCATTGCCTTTGGGGTCATCTACAACAGTGCCCGCATCGCACTGACCGAGCGCGGGCGCGAACTCGCCAGCCTGCGGGTGCTGGGCTTTACGCGTGGCGAGATCGCTTTCATCCTGCTCGGTGAACTGGGCCTTTTGACCTTGCTGGCGATCCCGCTCGGCCTGTGGCTGGGGAAGTGGATGTGCTATTACATCGCCCATAGCTTGCAAAACGACTTGTTTCGCGTGCCGGTGGTGCTGGCAACACAGACCTATACCTTTGCCAGCGCGGTGGTGGTGGCGTCCGCGTTGCTGTCCGCACTGGCGGTGCGTCGGCGCCTGGACCAACTGGATCTGATCGCCGTCTTGAAGGCCGCGGAATGATTTGGAAACGCAATGAGATGGAGGCAATGTATGAAGAACAACGTGCAATGGCATCGCCGCGCGGTGCTGGGGTTGGCGGTGGTCCTGGGTGCCTTTGGCCTGTTTTGGGGTCTGCGCCCACAGCCGTTGGAGGTTGACATTGGAATGGCCATCAGAGCGCCTTTGCGCGTCACCCTGGAGCAAGAGGGGCGTACCCGCGTGTTGGACCGCTACGTGGTGGGCGCGCCGGTTACCGGCTACGCGCGCCGCATCACATTGGAAGCGGGCCAGTCGGTTGCCCGGGGTGCCACACTGGCCGAACTAGAGCCCTTGCGCGCAGATGTGCCGGACGCGCGCCGGCGCGCCGAGTCCCAGGCCCGCATTGCCGCTGCCGATTCCGGTCTAAGCGGCGCTGAGCAAGGTGCCAGCGCCGCTGCCAGCGCCGCCGAACTGGCGCAATCCGAACTACGGCGCGTGCGTGCGCTGCGCCTGCAGGGGCACGTCAGTGCCGCCGCTGAGGACCGCGCCGTCAGCGATGCGCAACGCAGTGCGGCGGAGCTGCGCGCGGCGCAGTTCGCTGTGACCACCGCGCGGCATGAGCGTGACGCTGCGCGCGCCTCGTTGCTCTACGCCGGTGGGGCAAGTACCGCAGACATTGTGGTGGTGCGCGCGCCGGTAGCTGGCAAGGTGCTGAGGGTCGTGCACAAGAGCGCTGGCAGCGTGGTAACCGGCCAACCGCTGATCGAGATGGGCGACCCGGCCGCGCTAGAGGTCGAGGTCGATCTGCTGTCGAATGACGCGGTGCGCATCCAAACCGGCACGCGCGTGGTGTTCGAGCGCTGGGGTGGAGAGGGCGTTTTGGAAGGTGTGGTGCGGGTGATTGAGCCGGCTGGCTTCACCAAGGTCTCGGCCTTGGGGGTGGAAGAGCAGCGCGTCTGGGTCATCGTGGCCTTTTCTTCGCCTGCCACCCAGTGGGTGCGTATGGGTGATGGCTACCGCGTGGAGGCTAGTTTTATTTTGTGGCAGGGGCAGGATATTTTGCAGATCCCGGCCAGTGCGCTGTTTCGTGACGGTGAGGCTTGGGCCGTGTACGTGGTGGAGCAGGGCAGGGCCGCCAAGCGCAGGGTGCAGGTCGGCCAGCGCACGGGCTTGAACGCACAAATTGTCTCTGGCGTCCAAGCCAATGATCGCGTTATCAACCATCCGGATGATCGGGTGCGTGAAGGTGTGCGTGTGGCTGCGCCGCAATGAGCTGGACGCCACAGCCCACTTTGGCATGCCCGCCAATCGGGTGGTTGAGATGGGGTTGCGCCTGGAGGTTCGTTCGCCAGGCGCAGTGCCACCGAGCCAATCCAGAGATTGCTATTATTTTGATAGCTGGTTGCGCATACTCCATAAGGGCTGAGGGGCTTTTTTGCTGTAAATTGTTGACTTCGCCTCATTGCGCCTGACGACGTGCTGGTGGCAGCGATTCGGGCGGCGACAGCGCTTTCCTACTGGAAGCGTTGTCAAAAAGGCTCAATAAAATAATGTCCCAACATTTCTCAAAACGAGGGATATCCCTCGGACGTGGTGGGGCACCATGTCGGTAGAATTTTTCACATCCATATCTGAATCCTCCTCTACATGACCAGATCGGATCAAAGAAACATGACTTCTGCTGGCAATTCGGAAAAACGATGGTCATTTTTTTTGCGGTTGAGCGTATCTACAGGCTTCTGGTTATTTCTGCTGGGGCTGGCGATAAGCGCCTGCGCAGCCGTGTGGATGCGACAGACGATTGACCACGACGCTGCGGGTGAATTCCTGCACAACGTGGAGCGCGTGACGAGTGGTGTGCAGGAGCGTTTTGAGCGACCCGTAAGTGGTTTAAAAGGTGCCCGGGGGGTGTATGCCGTACATCCACGCGTTAGCCGTGCGGACTTTCGGGCCTACGTTGAGTCGCGTGACTTGGCAGCAGAATTTCCGGGCGTGCGCGGCATGGGCTTCATTCAACGTGTGATGCGTCCCGGCCTAAAAACCTTCCTCGCAGCCGAACGGGCCGACGGCGCGCCCCAGTTTGCCTTGCGCGAATTGGGCGTCCAAGCCCACGACGACCTCTACATCATCAAGTTCATCGAACCCAGCGCCAATAACAGCGGCGCGCAGGGCTTGGATGTGGGGTCCGAGTCAGCGCGACGTACCGGGGTGCAGCAGGCGATCGACAGCGGCCAGCCCGCGGTCACCAGCGCCATCACGCTGGTGCAAGACCAGCGCCAAACACCGGGCGTGTTGTTGTTCGTCCCGGTGTATGCCAGCGGTCAACCTACCACCACTGTTCTTGAACGCCGTGCGGCCTTGATCGGATTGACCTACGCCCCTATCGTAATTTCAGAGTTGCTTGGCAATATGCCTGGCGCTGATGATTTCGAACTGTTTGATGGCCCGCCCGGCAGTCTTGGTGCCAGCCGAATGTTCGACACTGACAAGGCAAGGGCCTCGCAGGCCGCAACCGCCAGTGCGCCGGTGGGACCGCGCTTCTCCCGCACCCAAACGCTGGCATTGCCGGGGCATGACTTCACCATTCGGGTCAACTCAACACCCCTGTCGGATAACAAGATCGATCAGGTCACGCCTTGGCTGCTGCTGGTCGGCGGCACACTGGGCAGCGGTTTGCTGGCCTGGCTAATGCGCCAGCAAGCCACCGGCAGGCGCCGCGCTGAGCGGCAAGCGCGGCGCATGACCGAGAAACTGCGGTTTGATGAAACGCGTTGGCATGACTTTTCCCAAAGTGCCTCCGACTGGTTCTGGGAGACCGATGAGCAGCATCGCCTTAGCTATTTGTCCGACAATTTTCAGAAAAATTATGGCGTGAATCCGGACCAACTACTGGGCAAGACGCGACAGGAGTTAGTGGCAGAGAGCACCATTAACCCGCCTGAGGTGATCCAGGCGCACCTGGGGCAGCTTGCCGCGCGGCTGCCATTCAAGAATTTTGAGTACCAGATTCTCGCCAATGACGGCACTGCGCTTTGGGCCTCCGTGTCCGGACTGGCCTACAACGGTGCAGACGGCCGTTTTGCTGGATACCGCGGTGTCGGAGCCATCATTACCCAACGCAAACAGGCGGAGTTCAAAATTCAGGCAGCAAATGCGCAGCTGCAGGCCATACTGAGCGGCATTCCCGTTCCCCTCTTTGTCAAAGATGCGCAAAGCCGGTTTGTGGTGGTCAACGCCGCCTGTGAAGCCCAATGGGGCTTGCGGCAAGAGGATTTGCTGGGCAACGACGGGAGCCAGTTTTTCCCAGCCGAACAGATGCCAGGTTTTCTGGCCAAAGACCGGCAGGTTTTTGAGTTGGGCCATGTCGTGGACTTCGAGGAGCAGGCCTGGAATGATTTCAGCCACCAAAACCGCACTTATCACACCTACAAGAAACCGACCTTCGACGCAGCCGGACAGCCGCTGTATCTGGCCTGCGCCTCGTTTGACATTACCGATCGCAAAGCCTTTGAGCAGGAGTTGGCACTGCACCGCAGCCAGCTTGAAGTCATGGTCGTCAACAGAACGGCTGCCTTGCAACAAAGCGTAATCGATGCCAAGCGTGCCCTGTCGGCCCTGACCCAGCAGAAATTCGTACTCGATCAGCATGCCATTGTCACCATCACCAACCTTGCTGGGCGCATCACCTACAGCAACGACAAGTTCACCGAGATCAGTGGCTACGACAGCGAGGAAGTCATCGGGCAGGACCACAAGCTGGTGAACTCCGGCCTGCACCCCAAAGGGTTCTTCAAGTCCATGTTCCAAACGATTGCGCGCGGTGGCGTGTGGCGCGCCGAGGTCTGCAACCGTGCCAAGGATGGCCATTTGTATTGGGTGGACAGCACCGTAGCGGCATTCATGGGGCCAGACGGCAAGCCGCAGGAATATATTGCGGTGCGCACTGACGTTACCGCGCGCAAAACAACCGAAGTGACTGAGAAGTTCCGCAGCCGTGCGCTGGAGGTGCTGGCTGACAATGCGCCACTCGCCATGCTGCTGGCGACTTTGGTGCACGAGTTTGTGTTGGCCAAGCCTGGCTTGCGGTGCAGCATCTTGCTGCACGACCCAAGCGAGAGCAACTTTGATCAAGGCGCGGACCTTGCGACGCGTGCGGACCTGGTCGCCTGCCGGTCGCAGCCCATCTTGGCCCCAGGTGGCGGTGAGCTTGGCACGCTGACCGTATACAGCACCACACGGCGCAGCCTCGGGGCGTCCGACATCATCTTGAGCGAACAAGCGGCCCATTTCGTCAGTATTGCCATTGAGCGCAGCAACGCCCAGCAGGCACTGCAGGCCAGCGAAGCCCGGGCGCAGGCCGCGAGCCAGTCAAAGTCGGCGTTTTTGTCCAACATGAGCCACGAAATTCGCACGCCCATGAATGGGGTGATTGGCATGATTGATGTCTTGCAGCAAACCCAACTGCTGCCGGAGCAACAGCGCATGCTGGAGACCATCCACAATTCGTCGCTGGCGCTGCTCAATATCTTGAACGACATTCTGGACTTCTCCAAGATCGAGGCGGGCATGCTCGACATTGAGATGAT
>Ga0247840_10001771_pt1 | contig 40717 bp, 42 predicted proteins | sample LaCruzMarch2015__FD_192404 | JGI IMG/M metagenome (GOLD analysis project Ga0247840, IMG submission 192404) | Freshwater microbial communities from meromictic Lake La Cruz, Castile-La Mancha, Spain - LaCruzMarch2015_17m | ecosystem: Environmental > Aquatic > Freshwater > Lake | place: Spain... | reverse complement strand
TGCAGAAAGCCGATCAGATCAGAAGGCGACGCGGGCTTGGACAAGAGAGAGGAGCAATCCAACCGAGGACAGCAGCCCAATAAAGGCACCGCAATCGGCCTTGTGACTGACTTTCAGTCGGCCCTGCCCGCTGCCGGAGGGTTCACTCCTCCTCGTCAGCCCCTCCGGCGGGCACCAGGCGGATCTGCTTGCGACCGAGCTTGATCTCGAACTCATCGCCGGGCCTGAGATCGAGCATCGCGGTGTAAGCCTTTCCCACCAGCAGGTTGCCGTTGCCCTGCACCGTGGCGACATAGCTCAAGCTGCGGCCACCCTTGCCGTTGCCACCACCGTCCCCGAAGCTCACGCCCTTCGCCTCCAGCAGGGCCTCATAGAAGGCGGTGAAGTTCAGCCGTTCGCTGCCGTCCTTCTTGATGCTCACATAGCCGGCGGCTCGCACCAGATCGGACTTGGAGGCATCGCCCAGCTCCTTGACTTTGGCGAGCAGTTCAGGTCCTGCGAGGGCCATGTTGGTGCAGCAACGGTTAGCTGGACCATAACGAAGATGCAGGTATCAGCCAGAGCAGCAAGGTGCGGTTGTCCGACCCTTCAGCGCAGCGCCTCGCAGGCTTCGCCATCACTGTCTCCATCCAGGTAGGTGTGACCTTGCCGCAGCAATTCCTGGGCATGCTCCCAAGACCCCACGGTCCTGCAGTACCACCGCCTTCCTGAACTGCTCCCTGAAGTAGACCCGCCGTTGATGATCGTGAGGTTCACCGGCCGCTGAGGTCTTGGCACCGGCTGGCTCTGCAAACCCCGCCTGGCAGCCCTGAAGTCCCAAGGGCGCTCGATGCCGCCTGCTAACCGCCAGACACCGAGCCGATAGCGCTCGGCCAGTCGCTCCCGATCGAGGTAGGCCCACTGGTCGCACTGGTGCAGGTACTGGCGATAAGCGAAGGCGTTGCCTTGCTGGACCAGGCTGAGGCCGGCATTGGCGCCGTTCTGGGTGAACACCTCAGCGACGGTCCGTCCAAAGCGGTCTTTGGTCTGGGTTCTCAGCGTGACCGTGGACCCGACCGGCAGCAGTTGTTGGAGGGCGTCTCGGGCCTGCTGGCCGTAGGGGGCCTGAGCCCTCTCGGGGGCGTCGATGCAGGCCACCCGGATCGTGATCTTCCTCCCGGCTTCTTCGACGCGCAAGATGTCGCCATCGCCTACGGAGATCACCGTGTCTGCTTCAGAGGCTAATGCCACCATTAGAGGAATGCACAGAGGGAGTGTTTGCCAGGCGTGCCATATGATCCCCGATGAATGGTGGCAGTAGCTTAGCTTTCAATAGGTTCGGCAATTGGTCAGCTGGAGCCCAGGAGCATCACGTCTTAAAGGGTATTGGGGTTAGGGATGCATTACCGCTTCCTGCACCTCGGGGAATGGGCACTGTGATACCTGCACCCATCACAGACCTTCCTGAAAGCGAATATTACTCTGGCCTTGGCCAGTGCCGCATCAGCCCACTTGAAGTTGGTCACAAATCAATGGGGAAAAGACGGCCGTCATAGCCGCTTCTATGCCGTGGCGAAGTTGCCGAGTCCCAAGGTGCCCACCAGTCCGGTGACCTCGACGATGGCATCGGTGGTGGCCGAAAACCCCGCCGTGGCGTCGTTGATGGCCACGAACGTGCGCAACGCAGGCCCGGTGCCAAAGGTGAAGGAGGCAGCGAAATTGCCCAGGAAGGTCCCAGCGGTGAGCTTGGCTGCAACACCAGAGCTGTTGAGGGTCGTAACGGCGCCTGCAGACAGGAAACCAGCGCGAGCCACGGGAACAAGCAACTTGTCTCCCCCGGCGGCTGCATTGAAGTCAGTGATGCGATCAAAGGAATTGTTGGCGGCGCCCAACAGAGATTCGTTCAAGACCCGGTAATCGAATTTGTCGACCCCGCCAAGCCCCGTCAAGGTGTCTTTCCCACGATGCCCCCTCAGCACATTGGAGGTGTTGTCTCCTGTAATCGTATCGTCGAAGGTGGATCCAATGACATTTTCAAATCCGGTAAGATTGTCAAAGCCACCTCCACCGGAGGCCGAACCGGCCACGAGGCTGATCGTCACCGCTGCGTTGGCGGCGGTGGCCAAGGAATAGTTTACTGTATCGATACCACCAAGACCATCCAAGAAGTTGTCTCCAAGATTTCCCGTTATCTGGTTCGCCAGTTCATTGCCAGAAGCCGTGAACGCGATGAACGCGGGCGTTGAGCCTGTAACAACAAGATTCTCGACATTGTCGGGAAGCGTGATGGAAAAAACAGAACTTGCATCAACTGAGATTATATCGATGCCTTGATTGAGCTCTTCCTTGATGGGCGGATTGGGGTTGCCAGGGAAAGAGAAGATAGATTGAGTGACAATATAGGTGTCATTGCCAAGCCCGCCGATCAGCTGATCACTACCTCCGCCACCATTGAGGATATTGTTGCCACTGTTTCCCCTGATGATGTTGTTCCCAGTATTGCCAGTCCCGTTAATGTGAATATTGGCTGCTCCGGTGAGTGTCAGGTTCTCAACGCCATTGGGCAAGACGATCGTCTGGCCAGCGGTTCCGGTCTTCTCCAGGGTGTCGGTGATCGTTACGGTTGCCTGGGCAAACCCCGGCGCCACCACGGCATTGATGGGATCCGTCAGCAAAACCTGGAACGTCTCATCCGGTTCGGCAAAGGTGTCATCAAGAATCGGGATGGTGATCTTTGCCGTGGTCTGGCCAGGGGCGAAGACAAGGGTTCCCGTGGTTGCTGTGTAGTCTAAGCCAGGAATAGCATCACCTCCCGAGGAAGGATTCAAGGTCTGGTACTTGACACTGACTGTTGAAGCACTGGCGGCGGATAGAGTGACGGTGACCGTTGCCGACTGAGGTGATGACAAGCCCTCCACCACCTTGACGTTGGCGGCAGAGAGGATGGGTTTGGTGGTAGGTTTCATCAGCAGCAGCGAGTTGCCAATTTGCTGACCGAATGTGGTGCTGTTGTATTCAGCACGCTCACGCAAGATCTGATTGCCGACGATATCCAGATTCAGTAGTCCGTAGCTGAATTCAGTCGAAGTCAGCTGGGTCGTGGATGGGGTTACGCCACTGCCATCGTATAGAAAAAGGGCAGATGTACCACCAAGTCCAGAGGTGGCAGTCTCTGAATACACGAGCCGTTTTCCAACCAGCTTGAATGTGGAAACGGCATTGGGAGTTCCAATATTCACGGTGGAACTGCCATCAAACAATCTCAGCTGACTGGAGACACCACCTGCCGGCAAGGTTTTGTACTCATTCCAGGCAATCCAGGTGGAGCTGCTCTGCAAGCTCACAGGGGTGGGCTGGAAAATCAGATCGCTGTCCAGCGTGGTGAATACCTTGGTGGTCGTGTTATAGAACTTGATAGAGTAGGTGCTGGATCCTGGGTTGAACACCACGTAGGCCAGGTTGTTGCCGCACAAAACCACATCCAGAACGTCCTCGCCTGTGGTGATCTGCGAACTGGTTGTGCCATTGTGATACCAGAGATTCGTCTGAGATCCCGTCCAGTTGAACCAGGCCACCCGGTTACCGGCGATCACAGGATCGTAATCGTCGGTGTTGTTGCTGGAGAGGGCTTTTGTTGTGGTGCCGTTATTCAAGAAGATGTCATAATCAGTGCCATCCCAGGCAGCCCAGATGAGGTTTCTGCCCGAGAGCTGCATCGACTCTTCATCAAAGGCGTTGTTCGTTAGTTGGACATTGGTAGTACCATTGCGGCGAAAGATCTCGTTGCTGTTGGCTCCTACTCCCTTCCAGGCGATGGTGGATCCATCAACGATGGGCGCAAACTCGCTGGTGGCTGTGGTCGTCAGCCGGGTGGTAACGCCTGTACTGTACTGGTAGATATCACCCTTTTTCGCATAGACGACAGTCCCTCCAGAGATGTCAAATTCCATCCCCTTTTTCGCATAGACGACAGTCCCTCCAGAGATGTCGAATTCCATCGAGCCAGCGTAAGCCTCATTGGCAATAGCCTGCTTGTTGACTCCATTGTAGAGATAGAGGATGATGTTGCTGCCTGAATTCTGAGTCCAAGCAGCATTGAGACCAGAAATCAGATAGAAAGAAGTGCCCGAACCAAAGTTGTTGAGGTTGCTCTTGTTGATGAGCACACTTTCATACACCACAGGCACAGCCATTTCCACGGCGAGGGCCTGACCATTCAGCACAATGGTGCCGCTGTCGTTCTCGGTGGTGATGCGCTGAAGATCCTTGGCCGTAGGCGTGAGGCCACGGGCTCGCAGGGAAAACAACTCCCCCTCATCCCCTTTGGTATCGGTGGTGTTAACAACTGCGTCCACATAGTGGCCGATCTCCTCCAGCAGCACGGCCTTGACTTCGTTTGCCGTAGCTATTGAGAGGAAGCGATCGGAAACATAGATCGTATTGGCGTCTTTCGAGTAGGCCGCATTCGCTCTGCCCAAGACAGAGGTCGTCGTTACGACGATTTTGGGAATCTGGGTAAAGTCTCGCTCTTGCCACTGCTTGCGAATAGCTTCTGCAAGGCCTGAATTGTAGTTGGTGCCAAAAACGCCTTTAAATATATCCCAGAAACTACTTTTCTTCGCCAGAAAGGCGAGATCGTCGTAGGCGGCGCTGAGTGGGCTCTTGAGTAAGTTCACTGGCTTGTACGGGGTAGGTGGAACTGGACTTTAAGAACTCTTAATACTACTCACTTATTTGCAGAGCATCATCTAGGAAACTAACTGCGTTGAGACGATATTGTCAAGGAGTCCTTCACGATGCATGCATCCGATCGACCTGGAAGGCAGGGCTGAGTGAGCAACTGGCCAATTCGTCCATCACGGCCTGATCCCCGCCATGGTGAGCAGCGTGGCGATGCCGTGGCGCTGAAAGTCCCCCTCCTCCTCTTTTTTGTGATGAAGGGCTGCGCACAGGCCTCCTCATGGTGCGGGTGGCCTCAAGGGCTCCGCAAATCCGCCTCTTGTTCATTGGCTCGGCTTCGGTTCGCTTGCAAGGACGTTGCGGACTCTCGACCACGCCCTTCTCCAAAGCGATGAGCTCGCGACAGTCGATGTTATCTAGTTTGGTCTTGAAGCTCTCTGGCTTTCCAGCGCAGCCCCAAAGGTGTTCTTGCCACTGGGTCAGGAAGCGTGGCCCAAGGTGTGGCCCAAGCCTCTTCTCTGATGGCTCCAGAGTCCTTGCAATGACTGACTTCTTTAGTAGGGCTTGCCTAATTGCCGTACGTCTTGAAAATCCGCACGGCCCGGGCCGTGCCGACCCCATGGCTGTGCAGGAAGACCATGATTTCGCGCACAACCTTCTGATCGGCCCAGGCCTGGCTGATCCGCTGGCCCCGCACCGGGCCGATGCCAGGTACCTCCCGCAGGCGTTCGGGGGTCTGCTCGATCACCTCGAACACCTGATCGCCGAACACCGCCACGAGCTTGCTGGCGTAGATCGGGCCGATGCCGCGGATCATTCCCGAACCCAGGTACTTTTCGATCCCCTCGGCGGTGGTGGGCGCCGAAGCCCTGAGGAACGCCGCCTTGAACTGCTGGCCGTGCTCGCGGCTGTTCACCCAGGTGCCGCTGACGGTTACCCACTCGCCGGCGCTGATCTCGGCGGCGTGACCCACCACCGTCACCAGGTCGCGATGGCCGCGGGCCTTGATGCGCAGCACGCAGAAGCCGTTCTCGGCGTTGTGGAAGGTGACGCGCTCGATCGATCCCGCCAGCACCTCAGTGGGCTGCGGACTGGCCTGGGAAGGATCGGTGGGAGACGGTCGCGGCAGGGCGGGAGTGGCCTGTGGACTCACCTTTGCAGGGTTCAGCCTTGGGAGTGGCGCAGGGTGCGCCAGCTGCCGCTCTCGGTGCTCACCTCCAACCCAAGGCCAATCTGGGAAGTCGCTTCGCCAGGGGGCTGTTGCTGCTGCCACCAGTCGGTGGCGAACGCCCAGGCCTCCTCGATCGAATCGAAGTGCTCATCGAGCTCAAGGTGGGGGTGGCCGTGGTGATCCACCAGGCGGTAACGCCGTGGCTGGTGGCTGCTGCTCATCGGCAAAGAGTGGGCCATCGGTTCTGGATCAGCTTGGTGGGAATGGCTCGCTCAGGGCAGTCACGGTGATCACCACTGGGGGCTGCACTGCACCCAGCCCGCCTGGCGTTTCTCAGCCCAGAGCTTGAGGGCCTCCGCCCGAGTCAGCTCCTGGCGTGATTTCAGCAACGGGATCTCCTGATCCGCGAGCAGTTCACCGCTGGTGATCTCCAGCAATTGCACTTGGCGCTCCCAGCGGGTCGGGCGAAAGCGCAGCACCTGGTGGCCATGGATCAGCCAACCCTCCTGCGGGGTCAGGGGGACGCGCGTGGGTCGCTGGCTCATGCCTATCGGAGCCTGGCCTCGATCAACCGACAGCACTCCTGCACATCACCGGTGCTCTCCACTCCCTCGCTGAGCGAGCAGAAGAACTCACGCCACAGCGTCGGCACTGCCAGCAAGATCATCGGCCGGCCGCCGTTGAGCGCATGGGCGGCTTCTGAGGCTGTGCCGGGGCCACCACCACCGCAGATCACCACCACATCGGCGCTGAGCACATTGATGACATTGCGGGCCTTGCCCATGCCGGTGAACACGGCCAGATCCAACTCCGCTGTGTGCTGCTTGTCGGCACCGTTCCCCTCATCCGGCAGCACCCCCACCACCAGGTGCCCCTCCACCCGCGACGCGCCGCGGCTGGCCGCTGCCATCACCCCCGTCGGGCGGCCACCGGTGAGCAGCACCCATCCCCTGGAGCTGATGCACTCCCCCAGTTCCTCGGCCAGGGCCACGGCCTCAGCCGAGGCGCCCTCTCCGGCACCCATCACACCCACCACCGCGCGCCGGCTGCTCATCCCACCACCGGGCACCAGCCCCGCTGGCGCGTCATGTCTTGAGTCCAACCCTGGCAACGGCGGGTGAGGTGCTCCCCGTGCACGAGCAGACCCTGGTGCAGCTGACAGGTAAGCACAGGGATGCAGTTCACCCCGGCGTGGTGGCGAAACCAATGGCAAGTCATGCAGACCGTGCGGCTGCGGCTGGCCAGCAGCACGGTCACATCGAGGTAGGGCCAGTCCTCGATGGGCTCGTCGCGTGACGCTGCAGTGCGCGAGAGGCGGGTGCTTGCCATGTGCGCAGCAGCAGTACGTGAGTACCGGTTTAAGCGGGTGCTCCACAGGACAGCAGGTGTCGCGGAGGCCCCAGGTCGAGCCGCATGGGTCCGACCTGAGCCACAAACACCAGGCGCGTAAGACGCAGTTCCCTGTTGCTGCAGTGGTTCTGAGGATTCTTACGGCTTACGTGTCTTGCAAGGAGCTGCTCCTGAAAGGGGACAGGCAGCAGCACGCAAGCAGACGCTTCTGCAGAACAGGCCCCAGATCGTCCTGCTACCGCAGTCGCGGGCAGGCCCCGCGCCAGCCGTGACCTGCCCCACCCAGCCCGGCGGCGGCGAGGGGCTCCAGAACCACGCGCGCGCAAGGGTGCGGGACCGGGCTGTGATTGCTCATGTTGCCCCACGCGGCTTTGGGCTCCGGACGCCGCCCGCACTCGCGCAGCCCTTGCGCCGTGTGACACCCTAAACCCCCGCCGCCGGGTGGTGGTAGGTGGGCGCGGAAAGCTCCAGGGTCCTGCAGACATCGGCGACGGTCTGGCTCTGGTTGAGCAGCTTCTCAGCGATGCGCTGCTTGAGGATGATCTGCTGGGGGGTGTGGCGCTTGTGTTTCATGGAGCTTCTCCTGGCCAAGTCTGGCCGGTAGGGTGGCTCTCATAAGGGCTGGTTCAGTTTCTGGGGTCCACGTCATTCATCCCAGCCAAAAACTTCTCACTTTAGGTTCGCTTCTTGGCTGTGGCCTGCTCGTAGTCACTGTAGCTGAGCCACTTGCCGCCAATAACCCCAACCCATAGCTGCGATCACAAAGCCGCTTTCCTGTGAGAGGGATGAATCTCCAAAGCCTCCGTATCATTAACTCACCAAGCTCAAGTTGAGATATGTTGAGGAAAGATCTTGACTATGGCGGCATTTGGCGGATCCAAGTATGATCTCAGAATCATTTCATAGCAACAATCACAACATGCCAACGGTAACAGTAAAAGTCGCGGACCGTGGTGCAGTTCTATCTACAGGAGGAACATCGTCATTTGGCCATATGTGGTACACAATAGACGATGGGAACGGTGGGAAGAAATCATACGGATATTCCCCCAAGCAAGACGGAGCACCCAGAGGACCAGGCAAGGTCGGCAACAATGACGACACTTTGTATCAAAGCAAAGTGTTCTCTCGAAACATTGAGATATCGCAAGAGCAATATGATAAGCTAAAGCAGTTTGGCGATAGCAAGGCAGTCAATCCAGGCATATACAACGGACTATCAAATAGTTGCATTGATTTTACCTGGAAAGCACTGGAGGAAGCTGGACTTAACCCGAGCGGATTTGAAGGAGATATTCTGCCTAGCTCCAACATAGATGATGTTGAAAGAATCAACACCCCTGCCCTCGGCAAGGATTTGACTCCATTATCCGACAGTGACCTTAGAGATATAGCTGACTATGTAGGTGACCGCATGGGTTTGCCGCCCAGAGCTTTACGTGATTGGATTGACAATTCCGGAGATCGTTTTGCCGAGGCTCTTCGCGACCAACTCCGCCGTCTGATAGATCCAATTGTTCTTGACTTGGATGGCAACGGGATTGAGCTCACGCCGCGGGCGTCGTCTAATGTTTTCTTCGACATGGATGGTGATGGCATCAAGGAGCAAACGGGTTGGGTAAAACCCACGGATGGCCTGCTGGCAATTGACAATAATGCCAACGGGCAAATCGATAACATCAATGAGCTGATTGGAGATCTAGGCCGCTCTGGCTTTGCGGAATTGCTCACCTATGACCTTAATAATGATCGAATTCTTAATGCGAATGATTCAGTCTGGTCGCAGTTCCGTGTGTGGCTTGATGCCAATAGCAATGGCGCTACAGACGCGGGCGAATTGCGCACACTCGCTTCGTTAAACATCCGATCTATCGATCTGAAATACACAGCTGTGAACTTCACAGCAGAAGGCAACCGAATTCACGAACAGTCGATCTTTGAATATACAAATGGTTCCACTGGCTTGATCGCAGATATATGGTTTGATGTCTCAAATGTTACTAGTAACTCCTCCGTTGGTTTGACGGGAAATATCACCATTGACAATCTGCCTGACATACGCGGGCAAGGCGATGTCAGATCGTTACGCTCTGTCATGTTGGCAGATGGCGCCCTAGCCACATTGGTTGCCGGTTTTGTTTCGCAGAACCTCGCTAATCTTGCCAACGCCCGCAACCAGACTGAGCAAATTTTATACCGATGGGCCGGTGTTCAGACCGTTGACCCGTCTTCACGAGGTGGATTGTTTGATGGTCGAAAGCTGGCGGCACTAGAAGCCTTTCTAGGCACCGAGTTTAGCGTACAAGGCATTCGAAACCCGAATGCACAGGCCGTTGGCAGCTTGACAGCCTCTTGGAATGGTCTTGTCGATGGAATCCTAGCCAGGCTGTTGATGTCTGGCCCATTGGGTAATGCCATGGCAGATAGTGCTGTCTATATGCCTGAGATCGATAGACTTCTGACCCTTCTGACACCTCCGGAGCTGTTGACTGAATTCAAGATCAAAGCTCCGGCTGGTGACTCAATTGCGATAGCGGGGTATTGGGCCGCCGTTCTGCCGCTGGCTCGGGAAATAACTCAGGACGTTGGAGGAGATCCAGAATCGGCAGCCTTCATCGCAGCAGTATCTGGAGTCTTGCAAAACATTGGACTTGCACCTTTTGCTGATCTCCTCGCTGAGGGTATCATTCCATGGAACACAGCCAACAACGTGCTGGAAAGTCAAGGCGTGTTTCGCCTGACTTCTGGCAATGACACCGTTTGGCTTGGAGCTGATCGTCACGTGGTGTTTGCTGGCGGTGGGAATGACATTGTGTCTAGTAGCTCCGATAGTTCCCAATCACAGCATCTTGATGGTGGTGTTGGTAATGATCAGCTGTTTGGCACAGCGGGTGATGACTGGTTGGATGGCGGCGCCGGAGCCGACACGCTGATTGGCGGGGTAGGGGATGACACCTACACGGTTGATGATGCGGGCGATGTGGTGATTGAGGGTGCCAGTGGCGGGGAAGATCAGGTCCGCTCGTCGGTCTCGTATGTGCTGGGTGCCGATCTCGAGCATTTGACACTGCTGGGGACGGTAGCGATCAACGGCGCGGGAAATGCTGTGGGGAACCGCCTGTTCGGCAACACGGCCGCCAATCGGCTGGAAGGCCTGGCCGGCGACGACACCCTGAATGGCGGTGCCGGGAACGACACGTTGGTGGGTGGCTCAGGGGCTGATCTTTATATCGTGGATGCGGCAGGCGATGTGATCATCGAGACGGGGAACGAGATCGATACGGTTGAATCCTCGGTGAACTACACGCTCGGATTACGGCTGGAGAACCTGGTGCTGACCGGGGCTGCGGTGCTTGGAACCGGGAACGGGCTGAACAACAGACTGACCGGCAACGCCTTGGCCAACACGCTCAATGGGGGTGCGGGGGCAGACGTGATGTCTGGCGGGCTGGGCGGTGACACCTATGTCGTCGACAACTCCGGCGACATCGTGCAAGAGGAAGTGGGCGCCGGCACGGATCTGGTGCAATCGTCGATCAGCTATTCGCTGAGTGCTGAGGTCGAGAACCTGCAACTGACGGGGGGACAGGATATAAATGGAACCGGTAACGAATTGGCGAACCGGATCACCGGCAACGGCGGGGATAACTGGATCGATGGCGGCACAGCCGCCGACACGATGGCGGGTGGTGCTGGTGATGATACCTACATTGTCGATAATGCAGGCGATGTGGTCACAGAGGCTGCGAATGCCGGAACTGATCAGGTTCAGACAACTTTGGCGGCTTATACGCTGTCAGCCAATGTCGAGCGGCTGCAGCTGTTTATCGGTTTTGACGACGGGGTCAACCGCAATGGCACCGGCAACGAACTTGACAACGAGATCGTGGGCACGAGTGGAATCAACCGCCTCAGTGGGCTTGGCGGGAATGATGCCCTTTATGGCGGCGCCGGGAACGACAGTCTGCTTGGCGGCGATGGCGACGATCTCTTGGACGGCGGCAGCGAGCGCGACCGAATGGAGGGTGGTACAGGCAACGACCTTTACATCGTCGATCTAGCCACAGACATCGTCTTGGAGGCGGTGAATGCCGGAACGGATACGGTGCAATCCTCGGTGTCGTGGATTCTTGGTGCCAACGTTGAGAACCTGACACTGACAGGCGGAGATGCCATCGACGGCCAGGGCAATGCCCTCAACAACGTTCTGATCGGCAACACCGCCAACAATGGCCTCGATGGCGGCGCCGGAGCCGACACGCTGATTGGCGGGGTAGGGGATGACACCTACACGGTTGATGATGCGGGCGATGTGGTGATTGAGGGTGCCAGTGGCGGGGAAGATCAGGTCCGCTCGTCGGTCTCGTATGTGCTGGGTGCCGATCTCGAGCATTTGACACTGCTGGGGACGGTAGCGATCAACGGCGCGGGAAATGCTGTGGGGAACCGCCTGTTCGGCAACACGGCCGCCAATCGGCTGGAAGGCCTGGCCGGCGACGACACCCTGAATGGCGGTGCCGGGAACGACACGTTGGTGGGTGGCTCAGGGGCTGATCTTTATATCGTGGATGCGGCAGGCGATGTGATCATCGAGACGGGGAACGAGATCGATACGGTTGAATCCTCGGTGAACTACACGCTCGGATTACGGCTGGAGAACCTGGTGCTGACCGGGGCTGCGGTGCTTGGAACCGGGAACGGGCTGAACAACAGACTGACCGGCAACGCCTTGGCCAACACGCTCAATGGGGGTGCGGGGGCAGACGTGATGTCTGGCGGGCTGGGCGGTGACACCTATGTCGTCGACAACTCCGGCGACATCGTGCAAGAGGAAGTGGGCGCCGGCACGGATCTGGTGCAATCGTCGATCAGCTATTCGCTGAGTGCTGAGGTCGAGAACCTGCAACTGACGGGGGGACAGGATATAAATGGAACCGGTAACGAATTGGCGAACCGGATCACCGGCAACGGCGGGGATAACTGGATCGATGGCGGCACAGCCGCCGACACGATGGCGGGTGGTGCTGGTGATGATACCTACATTGTCGATAATGCAGGCGATGTGGTCACAGAGGCTGCGAATGCCGGAACTGATCAGGTTCAGACAACTTTGGCGGCTTATACGCTGTCAGCCAATGTCGAGCGGCTGCAGCTGTTTATCGGTTTTGACGACGGGGTCAACCGCAATGGCACCGGCAACGAACTTGACAACGAGATCGTGGGCACGAGTGGAATCAACCGCCTCAGTGGGCTTGGCGGGAATGATGCCCTTTATGGCGGCGCCGGGAACGACAGTCTGCTTGGCGGCGATGGCGACGATCTCTTGGACGGCGGCAGCGAGCGCGACCGAATGGAGGGTGGTACAGGCAACGACCTTTACATCGTCGATCTAGCCACAGACATCGTCTTGGAGGCGGTGAATGCCGGAACGGATACGGTGCAATCCTCGGTGTCGTGGATTCTTGGTGCCAACGTTGAGAACCTGACACTGACAGGCGGAGATGCCATCGACGGCCAGGGCAATGCCCTCAACAACGTTCTGATCGGCAACACCGCCAACAATGGCCTCGATGGCGGCGCCGGAGCCGACACGCTGATTGGCGGGGTAGGGGATGACACCTACACGGTTGATGATGCGGGCGATGTGGTGATTGAACTACCTGGCTCTGGCATGGACTCTGTAAGAAGCTCAGTTTCATTTACACTAAGTTCTGCTATTGAGAACCTTGTCCTTCTTGGGTCTGGCGATATAAATGGGATAGGGAATATTGGCAGCAATAATATTGACGGCAACTCAGGATCTAACCTCATCGATGGCGGTGGGGGTGGCGACACCATGACAGCTGGAGAAGGCAATGACACCCTAATTGGCGGCGGCGGCAGCGACACCCTCATCGGTGGCGCCGGCAACGATAGCTATCTCTTCGATGCCGATGTCGCCCTCGGTACCGACACCCTCAATGAAACCGGTGGCGGCACCGACACGCTGAACTTCAGCGCCACCACCACCCTTGCGATCGCCCTCAACCTCGGCCTGGCCACCACCCAGGTCGTCAACACCAACCTCAGCCTCAACCTGGGGTCTGCCTCCACCTTCGAGAACGTGATCGGTGGCGGGCTCGCCGACCGTCTCACCGGCAACAGCCTCAACAACAGCCTCACCGGCGGCGGCGGTAACGACACCCTCATCGGTGGCGCTGGCAACGACACGCTGGTGGGTGGACTTGGCGCTGATCGCTTCCGTTTCGCGACCGCCCCCAACGCCACCACCAACCGCGACGTGATCAGCGATTTCTCCATCGCCCAGGGGGACAGGATCGAGCTGGAAAATGCCATTTTCACCGGCCTGCCCACCACCGGTCCCCTTGCCGCCTCGTCTTTCCTGATCGGCACGGCCGCCACCAACGGCAGCCAGCGGATCCTCTACAACAGCGCTACTGGCCTGCTGTCCTATGACAGCGATGGTAATGGCGCGGTCGCCGCCATCGCCTTCGCGACGATCACCCCGGGGCTGCCGCTCAACAGCACCTACTTCACGGTCACTTGAAACATACTGATCACCCCGCTTCAATTCTGCCTAGAGGGTTAGCATTTGAACATTGCACAGCCTCCAGCCCCGATAGGAGCTGGAAAACAGGGCAGCGTCGACAGACCTTCAGCTGTACCTCAGACTAGATTCCTGACGCCATCAGCCATGTGTATAGCAAGTCTCTTCGCCTGAGCCAGCTGAGCAGCAGCAACCAACTCAGAGAGGCTGAGCATCTCCACTTTCAGGTTGGGGTACTCCTTCATGATTCTGACGTATTGCCAATGGCTCGTTACAAACTGATTCCTGTAGTAGTATCTCTCAGTTGCGCTATCCCAAGCAACCATCGCTTGCTCATCATCTGTTAAGCCAAGCCTGGAATAGACATCTAGAAATACCCCAAGCCGCTTAAAGAGAGCTACCCATTTGGAGTGGGTCATCGCCCCCACGGACTGACCGAAGATCTCCCCTGCCGAATAGTCCATACATACAACGACGCAGCCCAGGTTGCGACGACCCTTGCTGATGCGCGAAATGCCATCAGGGAGCTCGATGTGCTCAGGCTTGACGTTTAGCCAATGGATGAAGTAGCTACACTCCAAGGAGCGATGCGTATCTTTGCGAACTGTGATCGGCGGAACCGAGATCAGCAGCTCCACCAACTGGCTCTGCTGGCACAAGGAGCCATGCACGCCGGGTTGGGCATTGTTTATGTTCTGAACAGACATTTCTACTCCATTTAGAAACAATGAGGCCGTTTGCCTCTGTTGCTTTCCTTTGTTTCGACACACCTACAGGATCCCCAGCTGGCTGCTGGGCTATCGCCCCCGCCCCCACACGGCGCCGGGTGCTGGGGGGTGGCTCTGCTCAGCCGGGTCAGGGAGCCGTCACTCCAGGCGGCGCCTGCTGCTGCGACACCAGGAACGTCTCGATCCAGTCGTGATGGCGCCGCTGGCTGATCCGATCCGCGATGGTGACCGTGTCAGACGGCACCTGGAAGCGCTTGCGAAAGGCCTTGCTAAACCCAGCCAGCACAGGGGCGGGCAGGGCCCGGATCATGGCGTGCAGCTGGCGGACGGTAGCTGGATCGAGGGGGGCCAAACCAGGGTCAGGTTCGGGCTGGGGTTGGGGGCCTGGTGCCGGGGGCAGCACCCGCAGTGACGTGGGCCTGGCACCAGCACCCCCGGAGACCTCCCGCTGCTGCTTGTCGTACAGCGCCAACCCGAAGGCATTACCAAAGGTCATCAGCGCACGCTTCATCGCATCGGTTTCGGCCTCCTTGAGCGCGGACTCATGGGCCTGGCCCAGGTCGGTGTCGATGCCATGGCCAGCCCCTGAGCCCTCACGGATCAGTGGTAGCTGGCCGGCGGTGCTGACGCTGATCCGCACCCGGGCGGTGTAGGTGACACCCCAGCCGGGGCGCTGTGGCTCACCGATCAACCGCTCGCCCTGGTGGACGCAGCGGGTCTGGACGGTTTGCCGCTGCCAGCCGTCAAAGCCAAAGATTCGGTTGGCCTCGGCGATCACCTGCCAACCCTCCAGGTAGCTGACGGAGCTGCGGCCCTGACGCCGCTGGCGCACCTTGGCGCGATCAAGGGGGGCAGAGAGACAGGCGATCTGCTCGGGGGAGAACAGGCAGGTCATGGCGGCGCGGGTGGCAGGGCGGGCGGGGTGGGGGGGGTGGCGTGCGAACGTGATCAGCTGGCGGGCGCGTCGGGATCGAGGGCTTCAACCAGCACCCAGCAGGGCGGCTCGCTGCAGTGGACGTGCTGGGGAGAAGGCCGCCGACCGGGCTTACGGGTGATCGGCACCACCCAGCTGGCCAGGCGAGTCGACCAGATATGGCCCTGGGGCCGGGGGCTAGTGGGGTTGGCGGTGGTGGTGGGGTTAGAGGTGGTGGTGGGGCTGGTGGCGTAGTTGAAAAGATCCATGGTTCTGGTGTGGAGGACAGGTGGTGGTGCTGGTGCTGGGTTGGCTCTGGAGGGAGTACGTGGGCCTGCTCCTGCTGCAGACCCTTTGGAAGGGCCCCTGGCCCCTCAGGTGATGCGCCAGCTGCGGCGGGTGAGGAGCTGGGCGCCGGGGACCTGGTGACCGGCCTTGATCGCAGCCTTGATGGCGGTCTTGTCGGGCTGGGTGGTGGTCTTGTGCATCAGCCACTCGGGGGGCAGGGCGTCCTCGTCGGCGATCGCGACGACCTGGGAGCGGGTACTGCGTAGCTCGTGGTTGGGGAAGCTGAACCGGGTGGCGTTGGGCTGCAGCCGGGTGAGCACCAGCACCAGGGAGTCCTCCAGGGCAGCGGCCCGGTTGGTGTCCGAGCGGGCAAGGTCGGTGAGGCGCTTGGCCTGCTGCTGGCGGTAGGCGGCCTGACCGCGAAGGTGCTCGATCACCCAGCAGGTGGCATCGGCCTTGGCGGCCAGGGCGGTTTTGTTGAGGGCCTCAGCCAGCAGGGCAGCCTCGAGCTCGCCGAGGGCCTGGGCGCGGGTGTCGTCGTCGGCTTCCAGCTGCTCAGCCAGCTGAGCGATGGCGGTGGTGAGCTCCTGGGCCTCGATGCCCAGCTGCCAGAGGGAGCCGGAGCGCTGGAGGGTGCAGGACGGCCCGGCGGCCTGGGGGAGAGCAGGGGAGAGAGGAGCGGCGAGGGTGGTGGGAACAGACATGGGGACGTGGAGCGGAGGGGAACGAGAAGAACGGGAAGGCGATTGCCGCTCAGGCGGCGAGGGGCCCCGGCAAGAACGGCGGCGGCACTTCCATCACCACCACCGGCACCGGCGAACGGGAGGAGCAGCGGCGGGCCTGCTGCACCAGCGAGGCCGTGCCCGGCCCACCGGGGAAGGCGATCACCAGAACCGAGGCGCTGAATGCAGGGGAGGTGTGGGCCTCGGCTTCCACCAGGGCCTGCTCGAGGAGGCGGCGATTGCGGATCGGCCCGGCACTGCGGCCATAGCGGCGCCACTCGGCAGGAAGGGACTGGACCCGCCAGCCGAGCTGCTGGGCGGCGCGGCCGATGGCGCGATCAGCGCCACGGGCACCGCCATGGAGCAACAGATGGACCGGACGACCGCAACTGCGCTGGAGCAGAGCGGAGGCGATGCGCTCCTGGGGCCAGACGAGATCACGGCCACCAGCGGCGACGATGACGACCGAGCGATGGGCCAACGCCGGCGGCGGCAGGAGGCCGGAAAGCGGCAATGCAGCGGCCTGGGCCACTGCAGCAGAGGACAAACTCATGGGCTACAGAGCAAACGAACGGGGCAAGTTGCCTTGGGATTTCGTTGCCGCAGGCGATGGGCTCGGGGCCTTTGGCGCGATCCTTATTCTAGCAGTACAAACGCACTAAAGAGCGGGTGGATCGGCTGCGGGGCAAGCGATCAGAGCCAAGCGTCGCCAACCAGACGGGCCAGGCAGCTTGATCACCAATGCAGCCAGATTCGCTCCAAATCGACCGGCACCCGCGCAGTCGCGCGAGGAAATCTTGGGCCTCCCCCCCCAGCACCCCGACGGCTGGCAGCCGCCCGGCCACCGCAGCCGCGGGAGAGCGACCCTGCCCGCCACCCCAACACCGGCCCCGGAGCGGAGGGCGGCGGCGGCTGGCCGATGCACGCCACGGCACAGCCGTGGCACGCTGAAGGACTGCCGTCGCCGACCGGAGCCTTGCGGTGTCGTGCTGCGACGCCAGGCAATCGCTCCGTAGGCCTGAGGCGACGAGCACCCTCGGACCGATCAGAGCAACCTGGTTGATGCCGTCCGGGTTCGTTTCTGGTGACCGTGTTCGCTACGGCCTCGCGGCTACCTCGCAGATGCCAGATCACTCGTCAAAAGCGCTGCGTTCGCCCGCTCGAAGGCCGCAGCCGTTCCTGACTGGCTGGCCCACGGATAAGCACGGCAGTGAACCTCGAAGCTGTGGCCCATGCTCAACGCCACCGAACCAGCATCGATGCCGCGTAAGTGGCCCCTCAGGCTGTAGCTGTGCCGGAAGCTGTAGGGAACCAGCCGCTCTCCCTTGGCTGCAAGAAGAGCCTTGAGGCTGCACCAGCCAGGCTGGCGGCTGAGGTAAGTGCCGAGCGCATCGCCGGCACCGGCTCCACTGGTAAGTGGCGGGAGCTCGATCAAGCCCGCTTGCCATCGCTCGAGCAGATTCCACCGCTGCACCTGTCCTTCAGCATCCACCAGCGGTAACGGATGTACCCGGCGCGGCTCAGTGTCGCCGCCGCCACTGCGCTTCCGGTAACTGCACCACCAGTAGGGCTGCCCCGAGCTGCGGTCCTTTTGCACCGAGAGGTGAACGAGCTCAATCGGCCTCAGGCCGAGTTCAGCCAGGAGCTTCAGTGCATCGGACCATCGCTGTCCGGCCGCATCACCGGGCAGGGAGGACAGGAGGTTGATGATCTGTTGATCCTCGACCGGATCCCCCTTGCTGCGGTTGAGCTCCTCGGTGGGCGTGCTGCCAACGTGCGCGCGGAGATCGGTGGGCGGCATCCACACCGCAGGAAAGCCCTCGCGACTGACGCAATAGCGAAGAAACTGCGCGAGAGACTGGGCTCGGATCTGCCTCATGCGGCTACCCGTGGCCCAACGCCGGATCATCTGATCGACCAGATCCGCAGGGCTGGTGGGCGCACGCTTGCTGGTGAGCGCTGCGACGGCATCGTTCAGGACCGGCGCGTAGCTGTGATTCCACGTGATCGGCTTTACCGCACGTCCGTGCTCCATTTTTTGCTGCTTAAACCGCTCCACGGCCCCAGCCCAGTCCATCAATGGTTTTGGTGCTTTGCCATCGGCAATCTCAGCGGCAGCCTTGAGGCTGTGGCCCTCTGCGACGAGAGGGTAGATGTTGCGTACACGGGTCAACACGTCTCCAACTGATGCCTTCGCCCAGTCGAAGGGAAGAATCACGGTCTGCTTCGGTAGGCCCGGCTGGCGGAGCTCCAGGCGTGCCTGGCCGCGGAACTCATAGACGTTCCACCCCTTAGCGGTGCTGCTGCGCACCGATGTTCGGAGAGCTTCCGACCAGGACTCTTGGCGCCGTATCGCTGGCATGACAGGGGGCTTCGGAAGCCCTGTGTGGGCAAGATGTGGGCAAAACTAGCCCAACCTGACCGGACAGCGCCACCCAGCGCCGGTCAGAATGCTTGCTATTACTGGAGAAGCCTTTCAGGGGCCCACCCCTTGACCTGCTTTGGGAGCACTAGGTCGCAGGTTCGAATCCTGTCGCCCCGATTGACTTTTCACCGATAGGCCAAGGGAGAGGGGAGAGATTTGGGGAGAGATTCCCAGTCCCTCCGCGCTCCATGGCCTTGCCTGCTTGATGAGCCATTGCTGGAATCAAGCTTCTTGTTCGGCTTTGCTTTTTCAGTTCAGCACTGGTGTCCCGGCTCTTGAGCCAAAGAGATTCCGTAAAAAGAGCAGTCGCCCATTGCGACGGATCTGGGCTTGGGCGACAAATTTCCGTTGATCGAGGCGGGACCTGCGGGCAGCCAAAAGCAGGCCATGGAAGGCGCCCGATACCCGGGAGATCTCTCCCGCTGGGGAGAGATCTGATGAAGCTGTAGAGACTGGTTGGCAGCCAAGGCAAGGCTGGTAGAGGTCGTTGCCAAGCTGCTCAGCACTTCGCTGACAGTTGCTCCGGTCGGCGGCGGCCGTCCTGAACTTGCCACGGCTATGCCGTGGCTGACGTCAGACAGCCGCCGCCGACCTCAGCGGGGCTGTGTTGGGGAGAAGGGCCCGGCGCTGCTCCCGCGGCTGCGGTGCCGTTGCTGCTCTAGGCCAGAGGGGAAGGATGGGTAGCGCCGAGAAGCCAGGAAGGGCATCGGGCGGCTGCGCGGCTTGGGGGAAGAAAGAGATCAGCGCTGGCCATTCATGGCTCTTTCCTCTCATTAATGGGCGGGAGCTGGGAAAGGATCATTTCCTCCCAGATCCATTGCAGCACAGCCGCTTTGCCTGCTCCATAGTGCACTTGTACTGCTAGAATAAAGGCTGCGCCAAAGGCCCCAAGCCCATCGCCTGCGGTAATCCGATTCCCTGATCTCGCCATCACTGCTCTATTGCTTTAAGCAGCCGTGATGCCCCGATCAGTTGTCACATCTGGCAGCTGATTCATGGATCTCTATCTCTCCTCTAGCCCTGAAATAGCCCCATCCCGTTCATTGGTGATCGCAGCCGGAGGCGGCCGTGATCTGGCCTGGCCCCAGCAGCGGGTTGCCGCTGAGCTGCTCGCCCGCAGCAGTGGCCGCCTGGTGCATTTGCTCCTCCATGGCGGTGCCCGCGGCGCTGATGCCGCCATTGGTCGCGCTGCCCAGCAGCTGGGTTGGTCAGCCCTAGTGATGCCAGCTCAATGGCAGCTCCATGGGCGGGCCGCTGGGCCAATTCGTAATCGGGAGCTACTCGAGCAGGCCATTGCCCGGTCCGTGGCTCACACCTCCCCGGGCTCGCTCGCCTCGGTGTTGGTGGTGGCTTTCCCCGGCGGCCCAGGCACCGCCTCGCTGGTGCAGCAGGCCCGCCGCATGGCGCCCCGCTCCCCGGTGCCGATTGCCGTGGTCGAGGTCAGCCCAGCTGCCGGGCTCTGGGCCGTGCCGGCTGGCGTCGGCCGCTCCTGATCTCCCAGCGCCACAAGCCTTTGGTGCCCCTGGCGCTCCGTTCCGTTCTTTCCATCCACATCGCCTTCTCACCGTCATGGCTGTTCTCACCCCCATCCCTGCTCCAGTCGCGGCCCCTGCCCCAGCTGCAGCCCCCTCGGCATCAGGCCCAGCCTGCTCCCTGCAGCGCTCTGGTTCCCTTTGGCAGCTGGGCAGCGAGGCCCAGGAGCTCACCACCGCCATCGGTCAGTTAGCCGAGCAGCTGGAAACGGAAGACCCCGAGCGGCGGGCCCTGGCCCTCGCCGAGCTGGAGGCCGCACTACTGGCAGAAGAAGGCAATAAAGCTGCCCTCGCCGCTAAGGCCGATGCCACCTGCTGGGTGATCGAGCACCTGCGCGGTCAGGCCACCTACCGGAGCCAGCAGGCCAAGCGGCTGGCCGATCTGGCCCGCTCTGATGCCGGCCGGGCCGATGCCCTGGAGGAATCGCTGATCTTTGTTCTCACCCAGCTGCAGCCGGCGGCTACGCGCTTCTCCTTCCCCGATCACGAGCTCACAAGCCGCAAATCCCAAGCCGTGGTGATCGACGACGAAGAGGCCCTCGATTCCGAGTGGCTCACCTTCTCCACCACCAGCAAGCCAGACAAGAGCGCCATCAAAGAGGCCCTCAAAGCCGGCCGCCAGATCACCGGCGCCCAGCTGCTCAACCGCCGCTCCTGGCGCATCCACTGACGGGGGGGCAGAACCCCCCGCGACATGGCCCGCTGCAGTGGCGGGCCCTTTCTTTCTGATCCGATTTCGCTCCTTTCTTCTTCTCGCTCCACCGCTTCCCATCGCCATGACAGTCGCCGCTCCTTCCGCCAATGGGTCCAGCACCAGCAGCCGCACCGCGGCTCCTCGTCCGGCCCAGCGGCCGCCCTCCGCTCTGGAGGTGATCCGCTCCGCTGAGCGGTCCGATACGGAGAGCGCCGCAAGCCCACCATCAGCCGCAGCGCCGCAAGTCCTCCAGGCTCAGCCCCTTGGCTTCTCCCCCGAGCAGCTCGCCGCCCTGGCCGCTCCGCTGGATCGGGCCAAAGTCCGCCAGCGGGAGCAGGGCCGCAGCCGAGTGAGCTATTTGGAGGGTTGGCAGGTAATCGCGGAAGCAAACCGGATCTTTGGTTTTGACGGCTGGCAGCGTCAGACCATCGCCGTCCGCTGTGTTGCCCAGGCAGAACGAACCATCGGCAGAGATCAGAAGCACGGCTGGGGTGTCACCTACACCGCCCGCGTACGCATCACCGTCACAGCGGGGGGAATGACTCCTCTGGTTCGAGAGGGCACTGGCGCCGGCCATGGCATCGACGTGGATCTGGGCCAGGCCCATGAGTCCGCCATCAAGGAGGCCGAGACCGATGCGATGAAAAGGGCGCTGATGACCTTTGGTAATCCGTTTGGTCTGGCGCTCTATGACAAGCAGCAAAGGGAGGTCACCAGTTCAGCCACTACGGCCCCAGCCGCAAACCGCAGTAGCAGGCCAGCAGAAGCGGCGCCCCGGCAGCAGCCCCAATCACCTGAGCAGCAAGAGAAAGATCCAAGCCTTGACCCGCTCGATCCAGGCACAATCCAGCAGATCCTCGACACCGTTCGGGGATTGCCCCGCCCTGCTCTGGAGGGCTTCACCAAGGCCTTCCGCAAGCGGTTCCAGGTGCCGGAGGAGGCCGCATCGATCGCTGATCGAATTTGTCAGCGGCGGCACCACGACTGGATTGAGACGTTTCTGGTTCAGCACCAGACCCAGCCAGAAACAGCCGCTATCCACCACGGCTGAGCCGATCAGGCGGGACGCGACATGGGCAACCGTGCTAGTACATGCGTACGCAATGGCAATGAGTCATGGGTGCCCCTCTCCCCCGACCTGCAGCACTAAAGGCCCGGCTCGATACCCCGATCGAGGAGTGGCCCTATCTCGACGAGGGCACCATGCAGAAGACCCGCAGCCGCAAGGTCTGCATCACCTGCCACAGTTTCGGCATCACGCCGGGGTGAACTGCATCCCGGTGCTCACCTGCCAACTCCACCAGGGGTTAATCGCCCATGGCGAGCACCTCACCAGTCGCTGCCAGGGCTGGACTGATGACCTGGCGCGGCAGCAGGGCTGGGCGCCGGAGGTGGCCTGAGCACATGCTGGGAGCTGGTGGGCTGATGGGTATCGGTGAGTGGTCCTCCAATGCTGATAAGAGACTGGGGCTCCCGTATTCCCTAGGCAACCGTCACCAGCGCCGATCGGATCAACCTGAAGTGTCACCACGACGGGATCGATCTCCATGGAGATGGGTCCAGGCTGCCGTCAGGGCGACTGGAACGGGCCTTGCTTTGTAGTCGCGTCCATCACTTGGCCAGTGCCGCAGCAACGCATTCACCACGATGACCGGCGCAGGCTCGCGGTTGATCGCCCCATGGGGAAGCCCTGGTGGAGCGGCCCGTGGCCCTTGTCGATTTCAGATTATGTTTTGGATTGCTGCCCGTTGCAGGTGGATTAGGGGAGCAGAATCCATGGATTCGCGCCTGCCGAGTGGCCCGCCTGGAGGCTCAGCTCTCACTGCAACCAGGTGCAGAGAACCATCGTCAGGCCCTTGACCAGCTGGGTCATGAATGGGCGGCTGAGCTCACCTGGCTGGATCCCCGCAATGCCTGCCTGAGCCTGGCAGTGGGTGCCAGTGCCATGGCGGTGCAGGTGTTGTTTGAACTGCGTGACCCGGATCAGCTGGGCGTGCTGGTGAACAGCCGTGAGGGAATGGGATCAGGCGCCCCGCTCAGCCATGACGTGCTGGAGCAGGTGCTGGATCTCCTGATGAGGTTTCTGCCCGGGGCAGCTCTGGCCCATCGCTCGGATCGCGATGGCCCGATCCGGCAGAGAAATGGTCAGCGGAACCAGACCTGAGCAGCGGATTCCACAACCTTTTCCACAGGCTTGCCACAGGAAGCGGCGCGGCAGAGCTTGCCGCGGATCAACCAGTGCTGGAAGTGTCGGGATTCCCACACACAGCTGAGCTGCGGGGTCGCCGCCGGTCTAAAAGTTTGCGGCTTTTGAGATGACTGGCGATGGACACTGCTTTTCTGGAGGCCAACTTGGACGTTGTCGATCCCGTCCACGCCACGTCCATTGCCCAGGAACCGCTGGTTCTGCAGATCGAGCCGTCAGTGTCAGAAGGCCGACTGCCGTCCTGGTTCTCCCCAGGCAGCCTGGAGTCCATGCGGCCGTTGCTGGAGACGTTCACCACACTCAAGCCCCAGTCACTCGAGCAACTGCTGCCGGCGTTCGGCATCCTCGGCCTGGCGGTGGTAGCCGGTGTCGGCCTCAAGATCACCGCTGCGGTGCTGGTGAGCATCGATGAGCTGCCGATGCTGGGTCGGCTGCTGCAGCTGGTGGGTCTGGTTACGGCGATTCGGTTCCTCTCTCGCAACGCCATGCAGCAGCAGCAGCGTGCGGCGCTGCTCGCCAGGATCCAGAAGCTAAAGCTGGACGTGTTGGGCTGATCGTCCTCCCGCCTGCAACAATCACACACCCCTGGCCAGCAGGATCGTCGATGCCTGCAGGTCTTTCCACAGGTCCTGATGGCCCAGAGCGCAGTAGCGGTTCGGCAGGGTTGTGAGCGGATTTTGGTGGTCGATGATGAGCCGCCGATCCGCAACCTGATCGAGACACGCCTGCGGCTGCACGGCTACAACGTGGTTGTGGCGGGCGATGGCGAAGAGGCCGTCGCCTGCTTCCGCCACGAACCGGCAGATCTGGTGATCCTCGATCTGATGTTGCCGCGTCTGGATGGCTATGGGGTGCTGGAAGCCTTGCGGGCGATGAGCGATGTGCCGGTGCTGATGCTCACGGCCTGCGACCGCGTGGCAGATCGCATCCTGGGGTTGGAACTGGGCGCCGACGATTACCTGATCAAGCCGTTTTCGCTCAGCGAATTGGAGGCGCGGATTCGTTGTCTGCTGCGCCGAGCCCAGCAAAGTCCCCCGAGCGGTTCAGCCGGGGGATTGGCCGACTCCAGCCTGGCGCTGGAGATCAGCGGCCTGACGATCCACCTGGGCAAACGCCAGGTGTTTCGCGGTTCCGATCGGATCAAGCTCACCGCCATGGAGTTCAGCCTGCTGGAGCTGCTGGTCAGCGAGGCCGGGCAACCAATACCGCGGATGAAAATCCTCGAATCCATCTGGGGCTACACACCGGATCGCCATGCCGACACCCGCGTCGTCGATGTGCATGTGGCCCGGCTGCGCCTCAAGCTCGAGCAGGATCCCAAGAACCCTGAACTGATCCTCACTGCCCGCGGCCTGGGCTATCAGTTTCAGCGGCTGCCGGCGGCTGTCAGCTGATCGCGCTTGAGGTGCAGATAGAGCTGCTCCGGCTCGCGGTACTGGCGCGGCAGGCAGTGGTTGAGGATCTCCAGCTTTTGCCAGCAGACCGTGCGGCGAGCCTTGTTGATCGTTACGCCATCGCGCACCAGGATGCGCATCGCCTTGCAATAGAGGGGGTACTGGGCTTCCAGTTCCCCTAGGCTCAAACTATCGCTAGCCATCCCAACTCCTGGAGTGGTGCTCAACCATCCAAATTGAGTCCGGGCCCGTCTCGGAGTGGAGCCTTACAAGCGTTCATAGATCTGGCCTGCTGTTGTGTTTGCGTCCGCTGATCCAGCAAGACGCCAAGCGAGGCCTTCCAGTCGCAAACAGAAGTGATGGGTAGCGACCTCAACAGCTCAAGGCCCATTGGCGGAGAAGGCAGCTGCCGCTTTTTAGAGGCAGCTGGTGTGATCCCCGTCTGCTGACAGAACTGCCGCCAGCCGGCGACTGCTGCGAATATTTCGGAATGTGAAGGAATGCGATCTATGGCCTCCGCTCCGCGCACCAGCCCATCTCTTCTGGATCAAACCCTGTCCAAGCTGCGCGAGCTGGCCAAGCGCCTCGGCGTACGCAGTTACACCACCCTGGCCAAGGCAGAGCTACTGGACGTGCTGGCCCAGGCAGAAGCCCTTCCCGCTGCTCCCAGCAGCCCACCTGCCACCACAACACCGCAGGCGCCGATCACCACCCAGGTGACGTTCCTGCCCCGCGATCCCCAGTGGGCCTACGTGTTCTGGAGCATCAGCGCCGCTGATCGTGCCCGTGCCGTAGCCGCTGGCGGCCAGCAGCTCTGCCTGCGGGTGGCCGATGTAACGGGTCTGCAGCACGGGGCCTCCCATCCCCATGCTCTGCAGGAGCTAGTGGTTCCGTCGAACGCCACGGAGTGGTATTTGCCGGTACCACTGAGCGATCGCGATTACCGCGTGGAGCTCGGCTACCGACTCGGCGCCGCTGGCTGGCTGAAGCTGGCGGTGTCATCGGTGGCGAGGGTGCCGGCCGAGGGGCCCAGCCCGGTGGTGGCGGATGTCTTTGTGCCCTTCTCGTTGGACGGTCCAATCGGACCGGTCAGCCAACCGTTGGGTGGCGGCGGCGCCGGTGTGGAGCATGAGCGCCTCTATCAATTGGCAACATCCGCAAGCCCCCAGAGTCGCCGAGTCGGCTCGGAGATGCTGCATGAGCACGATTTCACGGGGGATTACACCGGCCTGCTGCATGCCTCAGGCGTGGGCCTGTGGGCCAGCGGCCGCAACGAATCGGGCAGTGGTGTGCTGCGTCAGCGCTCCTTCTGGCTGGTCGCCGATGCGGAGTTGATCGTCTACGGCGCTACCGAGCCCAGCGCCAGCCTGTTCATCGGTGATGCGCCGGTGCCGCTGAGCAGTGATGGCACCTTCCGGGTGCAGGTGCCCTTCCGCGATGGCCAGCAGGTGTACCCGATCCGCGCTGTCGCCGCCGATGGCGAGCAGGAGCGCTCGATTCGCATGGAGTTTCAGCGCAGCACTCCAGAGGCACGGGTGAACAGCCGGGAAGAGGCCCAGCTGGCCTGGTTCTGAACATCAACTCAAGGCGGTGATTGCCCCTGTTTGGGGGCATCGCAGATACGCCGCTGGGGGCAGACTGGACAAAACAGCAAACCGGAGGTCCGCCACGATGGACTTCGATACCTGTCTGGGCCGCACCTGCCTGAAGTGGAGTAGCGACGGCGAACTCACTTCTGTTGATCTTCTCCTAGTCATGGAACGCCTGGCCCAAGTCGACCAGGAGCTGTCGGTCCTGCGCACCGACAGCCACGATTACCAGCCATGTCCCTCGATCAGCTGAAGGCCTTTCTGGGCCGTATGCAGGATGACCCTGGCCTACGTCAGGCCGTGCAGGTTGCTGCCACGGCCGACGACGTAGCTCAGCTCGCCGGAACGCTTGGCTACGAATTCTCAGGCGATGAGCTGCTGCGCCTGTCGGGCCAGAAGGTGGGCCGGGTCACGGTGACCAAGCAGGACATTCCAGGCGAATACAACTGAGCCCGATCAAGGCTGACGTTCGTAACTGGTATCACTCTGAGAAGGGGATCCCATGGCCACCTGCGATCTGCCGAGCCGAGATCGGGACGCAGCAGAGAGGTCAACACCACAGGAGGCTGGCCAAACTCCTGCTTTCAGCTTGGAATAAGCATCCGGGTTAATGGCGACACGGACGGTCCTCTCAGTAGCTCGCAGCTTGGTGCGTTGAGATTCTTCTGGGCTAGTCGCCTTCCAGCGGTAGCAACAAGCTCATCGGCTGTGGGCAGGTCATCGGCGCAGATTGAATCGAGCAATTCCACCCCGGTGAGACCATGACTCCAGATGTCAACCCGGCTCTTTGCTGGACAATCAAACAGCCAATCTTCCAGCAGGAAACCACCTTTTCCTGAAAGAAGGTGGTCGGAGCGATACAGCGCAGGATCACCATCCGGTCACAATCGTTGCGGTAACTATGGACTCCTATGGTCCTAGCGTGTGCAGTGAGATTCATAATGTCGAATCTTTTGTGCCCTAACGGTCGCCAAGTGCAACGCTATGTCGATTGTCCAAAATGGGGCAGGCTGCTGTGTATAAGTCGTGGGACTTCCCTTGGTCTCCAGGGCTGCTGGTACTGAGCTTGTAAAAGGTGCCGTGGACGTCGACTGCGGCACACGCCAGGAAAGCCAGAGATCCGTAAAGAGTAAAGGCCCTGGCCTTACACGTCTCTGGCAGCAAGCAGGAGCCTGCATCACTATCTGCCACAGCAATGCAAGGAACCCCAGCAGTCGCTATCTACAACTCAGGCGGAAGCTCGGCCGCTGAGTCACTCAGGGAAGCATTCCCTTCACATGGCTAATGATCCCGTCGGGATCAAGGCCCTGGTGGGGAAATTGCTCCCATAGCCCACCGCAGCCTTCCTTGTGGGTGCCCAGATAGCCATACCGGGGGGTATAGCCACGTTCCAGCAGCCAGGAGCCGTAGCGGCTGCCCAGTCCCGTACGCCGGTTGAACGACTCCACCACCAGAACGAACGGTGAGCGTCCCACTTTGGCGATCATCGCTTCATCCACCACATTCAGGGTAGCCTTGTTGATCAGACCCACGTCGATCCCCTCGGATTGCAACCGTTCCACTGCATCAAGGGCGCGGTAAAGGCTTTCGCCGTAGCTCACCACATAGCCGGCAGTGCCATCACGCACCACCTCGTCTTTGCCGCTCTCGAAGCGGTAGCCCTTACCATGCAGGTCGTTGCCAGCGGAATCAAGCAGGTTCGGCACCTTGGAGCGGGTGGAGAAGATGAAGCGCAGCCCGGGATCGCTGAACACAGCCTGCACGCAGGCCCGCATCTGGGCCGCATCGGCTGGGAAGTACACCCGGGTGCTCTGATCTTCTTCTAGACCGTTGTCGGCGAACAGGTTGTTGAGGCCGAAATGACAGGTGTTGTCTGCCATGTCGTCGATGCCGGCATGGGAGAAGTGGGCCAGCACATTGGCACCGTTCAACCTGGCCATGGTGATCTCGGAAATGAGCATCTCCAGAAAGGCGCTGAAGGTGGCGAAGATGCCCTGGCGGCCCGCCTCCATGCCGAACCCTGCCGCCGCCGAGAAGTTGGCCCGCTCCATGATGCCGCCACTCACGAAGATTTCGGGGTAGGCCTTGCGGATCTGGGCCAGGCCGCACGAGCCCTCAAGATCGCTGTCCACCACCAGCACCTTGTCCTTGCGAACCGGCAGCGGCATGGCCGCAAGGAGCTCCACCACCGCGTCGCCGAAAACGTTGCGGTTCGCTTCCAGCCGCTGGCCTGAGCCCAGGAAAGTGGCGGAATTGATGGGCTTGATGATGCCCTTGAGATAGGTGGCAGCCGCATCCTGACCGCGCTTCTCCAGGTAGGCGATCGCCAGGTCCACCGGGATCACGTCGTGGCCGTGGGTGGAGCCCTCCAGCCCGTCGATGCCCACCGCCATCGGCCGCTTGTTGATCACTGCCACCGGGCCTTCGCTGGCCACGGCGCGGTGGAGGCGGGAGTACAGATCATCGAGATCCTCACCGTCGCCGCTGAGGGTGGCCAGGCCATGGCCGCCGAGGGTGCGCTCCAGGTCGTAACCGGGCTGATACACGGAGGGATGGCCGGCAATAGTGACGTCGTTGTCATCGATCACGAGCTTCACATTGAGGCCATGGGCCACGGCAAAGCGGGCCGCCTCGGCGTCATCTCCCTCCTGCTGTGCGCCGTCGGAGCCGAGGCAAAACACGGTTCTGCCGGGATGGGCCAGAGCCACGCCGTTCACAAACGGCCAGAGGTGACCGAGGCGGCCGGAACTGAACTGCACGCCAGGGGTAAGGCCGAGTTCTGGATGACCGGGCAGCTTTGAATGGGCGGCGCGGTACTGCAGCAACGCCTCGGCCGGCAGCTGGCCCCGCAGCACGCTGATCAAATACTGGGTGGCCACGCGGTGGCCGGCCTCATCGAAGAACACCGGCAGGAAACGATCCGGAGCGCCACGAAAAAAGGCATCGAGGATCATGACTTCCGGCACCGTGTCATAGGGACCGCCGCTATGACCGCCAACCCCTCGGGCCGCACCTGTGGCCGTGAAGAAAATGATTGCGTCTCGGCAGAGCTCAATGTTGGCCCGCAGGATCGTCTTTTGATCTGGGCTGAGGACAGGCTGGTCTGGATCGAGGCTGAGGGGCTGAAAAGCAGCAAGGTCGATCGGGAAGGGCATGGTCACCGCAGCCATCGGCAGAGCTCAGGGCGTGTGCAAGGCTGGCCCCGCGGCAGCGCTCGGCGTGGATCCGGCAATGGAAAAACACCTTTTCTGCTGCCCCACAGACCACATCCCAGAGATCAAGGGGTGTGGTGCACCCGTTCGTGAAACCAGGTGTCGTCGCCATCGCTGCCGGCCTGCAGCTCCGGATCGGGTAGCGGTTGACCTCCGGCTTCAACGATCCAGCGGGAGTAGGCGTGGCTGATATTGCGGAGCGGCATGGCCAGAAGCTCCGCCCGGTTCAGCCAGCTTCCCAAGGAGCGGTCCTGGATCATCGGTGCCGACCGCTAGCGGTCGGTGACGAAGGCCCCATAAGGATTTTTCGCATCCATGGCCTCAAAGCGGGCAGCCAGCACCGCGTCGGAGCGGGTGAGTCCATCCACTTTGTGGGTATAGATCAACGCTTCGGCGTGGCCCCAGCCGATGCCAAACTCGGCGTGATGTCCCTGGCTTTCGCAGATGGCGCCGGCCCGGTTGACCCAATCGAGCGCCGAACGGAAATCGGTGAATCGCCAGGCCTTTCGCAAGTGGTGGAGATCCACAACCTCCCAGCCCGGTAGCTCCTCCAGCAGCTTGGAGATTTCCTGCTCCGTGAGGGTGGGTGCCCCCTCCCGGCAGGGAAGGCAGGCCTCATTGGCAAGTCCCATGGCGTCACCAGCTGCTGCCAACATTTTGGGATGGCTGACCGCCAGCACGCTGCCATCGGACTGGAGCTTCAGAAGGCCTTTCTGGGCAGCATGCCGTGCAGGCTGCCACCACCGCGGCCGCAAGATCTCGCCGTTGGCGCGGCCCATCCGGTGGTGGCTGCGGTGATCCCGGGCCCGCGGACGGCGGCAGAGGTGATGCAGAACGGGGATCTGATGTCAGCCGAGATCCCCGGCCAGTTATGGCGGGATCTGCAGAGCGCGGGACTGCTGCCGGAGGCGGCGCCGACGCCGGATTGACCTCCATTTCGCTGTTGCGCCCATGACGCGAAGATCAAGATCATCAGCTCGCGGCCATGGGCGGCACAGGTCCCGCTGCCAGCCCAACCCATGCGCCAGTAGCTCCAACGCCGGGGTTGAGGCTGAGACAGAGCAATCGTCCCCATCCGGGGGGATCGCTCCAGTTCCATCTGGCGTCATCGTGATTGTCTCCGCTCTGGAGTCAGCCATGTCCGACGGCAACCAGCCCTGCCCAGCCGGTGCGATGGCGGATGATCCGCGGGTGAGCGCTGGTTGGGATGTGTTCAGCCAATTGCAGCGCACGCGGCAATGGGAGGCTGAAGGCAGCCAGCTGCTGAGACCCGCAGGCTTTCACGCCTGGGCTGCTGCTGGTTGGTCGGCGCCTCAGTAGAGCGCTTCCTCGGCATGGGTTTCGATGGTGCAATCCGAGGTGGGGAAGGCCACGCAGGTGAGCACGAACCCGGCCGCCATCTGGTCCTCATCGAGGAAGGCCTGATCCTCTTGGTTCACGGTTCCACTGATCAACTTGCCGGCGCAAGACGAACAGGAGCCAGCGCGGCAGGACACCGGCAAATCAATGTCCTGATCCGCTGCCGCATCAAAGATCGACTGGTCATCGGCGCAATCGATGGTGCTGTTGAGTCCCTCGTTGGCGTTGACGAGCGTGACTTTGTAGGTGGCCATGACAACAGGGCGGGCAAGGAGGTCCAGCCTGGACTGGTTCGCTGTTCAGCCTGCTGGATCAAGGTGCCGCAGGCCCAGTCCCCATACGGGGAGGCTTTGCCCCCGCTTGGGGGGCGCCGTCGCCAGGGCTGCTGGCAGAGAGTGTGGCCTGAGCAGGGATAAGGTCAGGCCGATGGAAACAATGCTGAGTGAGCTTGTGTTGGTGGCCTTGTTGCTGGCCGTGGTGCTCGTCTCGGGCAAGGTCTGAGCGCGCTTCTCCTGAGTCAGCCCCCAACGGGGACAGCAAGTTCGGCTGGAAGCAGTAGGTCATCCGCATTGATGGAATCGAGTTGCTCGACGCCCGTGAGGCCATGGGACCAGATGTCGACGCGGCTCTGAGGTGGACAGCTAAACAGCCATTCCTCAAACGGGAAGATCACCTTCTCCTGAAAGAAAGCCTCCGGACCGATACAACGCAGGATCACCATTTGATTGCTGGTGTTGTGATAGAGGCAGGTATCCATCTTCGTGGGTTGGGCGTTGATGTTTATGTAGCTGCTTTGGCTAACGCACAACGGTGACGATTCGAACCTGATTAGCGATTGTCCCCAAATGGGGGCAATTTGGCCAACGGGCGATCAGGGCCAGGCGATGAAGCTGACCGGCTCATATTTCGCGATTGTGATTCGCCAGGCCCTGATCGCCAGGCCCTCCAGGCTGCTAAGAAACGCTGAGGTCTCACCACCAGAAAGCCAGTTCGCCTTGAGCAACGGCAGCTGCTCGCTCATCAGCTCCAGCGGAAGTTCCAGCAGCAGCAGGCTGGCTTCTCCAGCGGCCCGTTGTAGAGGGCCCTCCTCACTGCGCTGCCACAGGCGCAGCAGCAGTTCCAGCGCCAGGGTGCGCCCGTCATTGCCGGGATCGACGGCATCTGCAGCTTCCGCTGACTGGGATTTACCGGTGAGCGGCAGGGCACGCTTGCCCGCAAACTCCACCAAGGCCAGGGCAACGAGATAGGGAGCATCGGCCATGGAATCCATCCTGAAAGGCCGCACCACCCTGCCCGATCCACGGACATCGCAACGATGCGCCCAGCAGGATGAGCAGAAATACCTGAATTACGGAATCTGGCTTGCAGTTGCCGAACAATCGCATGTTTAGAGGTCTCATCCAATGATCCGGCAGGGTTACATTCACCGCACCCATTGAGGCCCTCCTGGGGCTTTGTGCCATGGCCACCATCGGAGAGCAGCTCCAGACCTATCGTTCCGCCCTCACCGAGGCCCAGGAGAAAGGCGAGAAAGCGACCGCCAGCAAGATCGAGCAGCACATGAAGGAATTGGAGGAGTTCCAGCAGCGCCACCCCGAGGAGGCCGAGGCCCCCTCTCCTTTCGAGGTGTTCTGTGACCTCAACCCCTCCGACATCAACTGCCGCGTCTACGACGACTGATCTGTGATCCGGGCCAATCCCGGTCTCTCATAAACCACTGGCAGCCCTCCATTGGAACCTCGATGCACTTAGCGAAGTTGTTCTGATGAGCGAGGTTGCAGGCACCAACTAGATCGCTATTGGTGAACTGGAGGCCAGTTACACGATGTACTGCAAGCCCATGGGCATCCTGATTGGTGAATAGAAAACACTAGAGCAGGTTCAGCTCAGCATCTGTTGGAATCAACTCGGGATCCTTCACGATTGCCTACCAAGACAGTACCGCGTTCCTGGTCAGGTCTACATCCAAATGCAGCTAGAAATCTACCCATGAAGCGTGTACTGGCCATCATCCTTGGCGGCGGCGCCGGCACACGGCTGCAGCCCTTGACTTTCACCCGTGCCAAGCCTGCAGTTCCTCTTGGCGGCAATTACCGCCTGATCGACATCCCGATCAGCAATTGCATCAATTCTGGGATCGGCAAGATCTACGCGCTCACGCAATTCAATAGCCAATCGCTCAACCGCCACATCAGCCTCACCTACAACCTCTCCTCAGCCTTCAACGGCGGCTTTGTCGAGGTGCTGGCGGCCCAGCAGACCCCCGACAGTCCAAGCTGGTTTCAGGGCACGGCGGATGCTGTGCGCCAGTACCGCGAGTTGATCGAGGCGTGGGATGTGGATCAGTTGCTGATCCTTTCCGGTGATCAGCTCTACCGCATGGATTACCAGGCCTTCATCGAGGCCCACCGCGTGAGCGGTGCGGCCCTGACGGTGGCGGCCCTGCCGGTGGATGCGGCAACGGCGGAAGGCTTCGGGCTGATGCGCACCGATGCCGATGGGCAGATCCGGGAGTTCCGGGAAAAACCCAGTGGGGAGGCTCTCGAGGCCATGCGCGTCAACACCGGCGCCTTGGGTCTGGACCCAGACGAAGCCCTGCGGAGGCCGTTTCTAGCTTCGATGGGGATTTATGTGTTTGAACGGGAAACGCTGTTTCAGCTGCTCAACAGCCACCCTGATGCCACCGATTTCGGCAAGGACATCATTCCAGCTGCCTTGAGCACCGGCCTGCGCTTGCAGAGCTACCTGTTTGATGGCTACTGGGAAGACATCGGCACGATCAAGGCGTTCTATGACGCGAACCTTGCCCTAGCCGATGAGCAGCCCGCCTTCAGCTTTGATGATAAGAAAGCGCCTATCTACTCACGCGCCCGCTACCTGCCGCCCAGCCAGATCCACGACGCCCAGATTCGACGTTCGATCCTGAGTGAAGGATGTCGACTCGACCGTTGTGTGGTCGATCACTGCGTCCTTGGGTTGCGATTACGAGTCGAGGAGGGTGTCGTGCTGAAGGACACTCTGGTGATGGGCGCCGACAGTTTTGAGTCGGAACGGGAGCGTGCTGTCGTGCGTGGCCATGGAGGCGTACCTCTGGGGATCGGCAAAGGGTCCACGGTTTCCAACGCGATCTTGGACAAGAACGTAAGAATCGGCTGCAACGTTCAGGTGATCAACAAGGATCGTGTGCAGGAGGCCGATCGCACGGCACTGGGGTTCACGATCCGCAGTGGCATTGTGGTGATCGAGAAGAACACAACCATTGACCATGGAACCATCATCTAGCCTGATTTCCTGTAAGTGCGTTGTCAACCTCAACTCAGCGCTGCATTGATGTGGGCTTGCAAAATCCTCTTCTGCGTATGACCTGCAACGCCTTGGGGTTGGACGCCTGAGGTGGCATGGCAGGCAGGGACCATGCCACCTCAGGCGCCCCGTGGAGGCATGAACAAGCCGGTCGCTGGCCAGTCCTCCGGGATGCCGGACACCACAGCCCAGCCCACTGAAGTGCTGGCCGGCTCGATTGAGCGTGTCACCTTCCACAGCGCCGAGAGCGGTTTCTGCGTGCTGCGCATCAAGGCCCGTGGCCATCGTGAGCTAGTCACGGTGGTAGGGCACGCCGCCGAGATCAGCGCCGGCGAATGGGTAACCGTGAGTGGCGTCTGGGTGAACAGCCGGGAGCACGGCCAGCAGTTCAAGGCGTCCTTCCTCAAGGCCTCAGCGCCCACCACCGCTGAGGGCATCGAGAAGTACCTGGGCTCCGGGATGATCCGCGGCATCGGCCCGATCTACGCCAGCAAGCTGGTGGGCGTCTTCGGGGCGGAGGTGTTCGAGGTGATCGAGCAGGAGCCAGAGCGCCTGCGGGAGGTGCCGGGTATCGGCAAGGTGCGCGCCAGCCGTATCGCCCAGGCCTGGGCAGATCAGAAGGTGGTGCGCGAAATCATGGTGTTCCTCCATAGCCATGGCGTCGGCACCGCCCGTGCCGTGCGGATCTTCAAGACGTACGGCAATGACGCCGTGCAGGTGATGGCAGAGAACCCCTATCGCCTGGCGCGCGACATCCGCGGCATCGGCTTCCGCACCGCCGATGCCATCGCCGCCCGGCTGGGCATCGAACCGGCCGCGATGATCCGCCTGCGAGCTGGCATCAACTACGCCCTGCTTGAGGCCAGCGGGGAAGGGCACTGCGGCCTGCCAACCGCGGAGCTGCTCAAGCTGGCCGGCGAGCTACTCGCGGTGGAGCAGCCCGCGGGGAAGCAAGGCGACAGCAACGGCGCCAGCGTGCGGGTGCCCCTCGAACCCGCCCTGATTCAGACGGCCCTGGACCTGGAGCTCAGTGAGTGCTCCGTCGTGGCCGACAGCCTGGCCGGCGAGCCGGCGACCTTCCTGGCCCACCTGCACCGCGACGAGCGGCGCATCGCCGAATCGCTGCAGGAGCTGGCGCAAGGAGCACCAACCTGGGGCGCCATCGACGCGAACACGGCGATCACCTGGGTGGAGCAGCGCCTGGGCCTGGAGCTGGCCGCCAGCCAGAAAGCAGCGGTGGAGCAGGCCCTGGCCAGCAAGGTGCTGGTGATCACAGGTGGGCCGGGGGTGGGTAAGACCACCTTGATCAACGCCATCCTGCAGATCCTGGCCGCCAAGAAGTTGCGCATCCAGCTGTGTGCACCCACGGGCCGGGCCGCCAAACGCATGGCCGAGGCCACCGGTCTGGAGGCCAAAACGATCCACCGGCTGCTGGAGTTCGACCCAGCCAGCTACGGCTTTCGGCGTGGCACCGAGCTGCCGCTGGAGTGCGACCTGCTGGTGGTGGATGAAACCTCGATGGTGGATGTACCGCTCATGGCCTCGCTGCTAGCGGCCATCCCGCTAGAGGCAGGCCTGTTGCTGGTGGGTGATGTGGACCAGCTGCCCTCGGTGGGTCCCGGCCAGGTGCTCGCGGATCTGATCAACAGCAGCGCCCTGGCGGTGGCCCGGCTCACGGAAGTATTCCGTCAAGCGGCTAGCAGCCGCATCATCACCACCGCCCACGCCATTAACGCCGGCACCATCCCCGATCTGCGCTCCCCACCCGAGGGCGAGAGCAGCGACTTCTACTTCCTGCCGGCCGAGACGCCCGAGCAGGCGGTAGCCCTGATCCTCAAGGTGGTGGGCGAGCGCATCCCGGCCCGCTTTGGCCTCGATCCAATTGCCCAGGTGCAGGTGCTCTGCCCGATGGCCCGGGGCGGCTGCGGCTCCCGCTCACTCAACATCGAGCTGCAGAAATTGCTGAATCCCGATCCGACGGAGCAGGTGGAGCGCTTTGGCTGGCGTTTCGCACCGGGCGACAAGGTGATGCAGATCGCCAACGACTACGAGAAGGAGGTGTTCAACGGTGATGTCGGCACCATCGATGCCATCGACGCGGACAACAGCGAGCTGAGTGTGCTGTTCCCCACCAGCGAGGCCGGTGGCAATGCCGCTGCGGCAGGAACCCGGGTCGTGGTTTATGGCTGGGGGGAGCTCGATCACCTGGTGCCGGCCTACGCCTGCACGATCCACAAGAGCCAGGGCAGTGAGTACCCCGCCGTAGTGATTCCGCTGCTGACGCAGCACTACGCGATGCTGCAGCGCAACCTTGTGTACACCGGCCTCACCCGCGGCAAGCGGCTGGTGGTGCTGGTGGGCCAGAAGAAGGCCCTGGCGATGGCCGTTAAAAACCATTTGGGCCGCAGGCGCTACACCAAGCTTGTGGAATGGCTGACACCGGGGCAGCTACCCACGGACATGGATCGCAACTACGGCAGTTGACAATGCCGGCAGGCCTGGCAATAAGAGGCTGTCGATCCACCCAACTCCCGCATCATGTTTACCGGCCCCGAACTGCTCGCCAAGGTCAAGGAACTAGGCGATGTCTCCAAGTCCGAGCTCGTGCGTGAGTGCGGCTATGTGAGCACCAAGAAAGATGGCACGGAGCGGCTTAACTTCACAGCCTTCTATGAAGCTCTGCTCGGTGCCAAGGGTGTGAGCCTCGGTGCCGATAGCGCCGGCCGAGGCAAGGGTGGCCGCAAGCTGAGCTACGTCGCAACTGTTCAGGGCAACGGCAACCTGCTGGTGGGCAAGGCCTACACCGCCATGCTCGACCTCAAGCCAGGCGATGAGTTCGAGATCAAGCTGGGCAAAAAGCAGATCAAGCTGATTCCCCTGGGTAGCTCAGAAGAGGAGTGAGCTGCTCCTCGGTTGAGCTGCTTGCGGCTCTTCAAGAGAAGCCACCGATCACCAACACAACCAGCTGGCGGAGTTGCTGCAGCTCGGTGGGAGTCACGCAGCAAGCGGTGGCATCTGTGATGCGAGTCTTCGCCACACAGGTCAGGTTCTGTGGCAGCAGATAGCTCACCTTCCTGCAGCCATTGGTGCTGTTGGGTTGCAGCACGACAGTCAGATCGGCCATCGCCAGCGAGGGGTCGCCAGTCATCGGCACCACCAGCACTGTTGGATAGGCAGGGTCAAACAGCTCGCAGTCCTGCACGACGACAGCTGGCCGCAGCTTGTTGGGCTCAGGAGGCTGAGGGTTCAGCCCAGGGTCGTTTGGATCTTTGCGCCAATCAACGGTGATGATCTGCCCAGCCCTCAAGTCCACGCCTGTCTTCAGCGGTCGAGGGGTTCAGGCGTGGCCCAGTCGGCAATGAAGGCACGGGCATCCGGATCGGTGGCGATGTGCTCTGCCACGGCTTTGCTCTGGGAACGGATTCGTGCCCGCAGCGCATCCATAGCGCTGAGCGAGCTGCTCACCTGCACAATGCGTCGTCCCCCGCGCTGCCTGCGGCGCACGGAGAAGGGAGCCTCGGGCTGTTCAGTGGCGTAATCGGCAGGGGTCATGGCGGCAGCGCCCCGCGCTGACTTCATGGAGCAACTAGCCAACGTTAAACGCCATCCCTTGTAACGGCTCAACGTCGCTGAGCCAACGCCAGCATCTCCAGCGCCTGACCCTGCTGCTCCTGCCGCAGCGCTTCCGGTGCCTCGATGCGTAGGGCGCTGCCATGGGAGAAGAGCCAGCGGCGCAGGGCGACGCCGCGGGCCAGGATCCAGGGCGGCAGATCGATCTCCACCGGATGGGGATGGCTGTCCCCGCTGGGGTTGGGCGTCAGCACCTGGGCCAGCTCCGGATGCACCCAGGCGGCTGTCGTGCCGTGGCCCGCAGCCGTGGGCTTCGCTTGCTTAGCCGGCCGTTCCAGCCGGATCTGGTCGAGGGAGAAGGGAAGCTGTCCCTGGCGAATGGCGGCGTAGGCCTCGCTCTTGCAGGACAGGCGCAGGGTCTGCAGCTGGCGGCGGCGCTGCTCGCTGCTGGGTTGGCAGAGACCCTCCTGGGCTGTGAGGTCATCACCCAGCTCGATGCCACCGCAGTGATGAAGCAGCCGCTGCAGCCTGGCTAGTGCGGTGCTGTGGTCGGATTCGTTGCGGCGACCCCGCGGTTCGGCCTGCAGGAACACCAGCTGCTCCAGCCGTTCGCTCTGCAGCAACCCATGGGGCCGGCCGATGGCGTCGTCCTCCCAGGCCAGGTGCCAGAGCCCCGCTGAGAAGACCAGCTGCAGGGGCCAGGCGCGGATCTCCTCGCCGCGGTTGTCGCCGCCGCCAAAGGTGCTCTGGCGCAGCAGGCGTACGCGCCGGTGCTCGAGGATCGCGGTCTCGATCCGCTCAGCTTCCCTTGGTTCAGCCAGGCTGCCCCGCTGCTGGCTTTCCGCACCGGGATGGGCGCCATCGAGATAGGTGCGCAACGGTGGCGTGGCTGTCACCTCGATGCCACCCCAGCTGAGACGTTGCTCCAGCTCATCGAGCAGATCCTGCGCAGTCGGATCCCCCAGCCGCTGGGCTGCGTGTTGCACCACCCCATGGATTTCCACCAGCCGCGGCGCTGAGAGCAGGGCGGTGCCAAGGCAGTAGCCATGGCGTGGGTTGTCGTGATGCAGCCGAAAGCCGTAGGGGGTGAGGGTCTTCTCAATGTCCTTACGCAGCGTCGCCAGCTCACCGGAGCCATGACCGCCGGGGATCTCGGCAAGTCGCTCCAGCAGGTGCCGCTGCATCGCCAGTGCCCCCGGACCTTCCGCCGGCCGGTCAAAGGGCGTCTGCAGCAGATGGCGCAGCAACGTCATCACCCGCACAAACACCGCCGCATCAGCCATCGGCGGCTGGCCGCCATGGACACCGCCACTGCGGGGGGCCTGCTCCTCAGAGGTGCCAGCCAGCAGGGGCAGGGGCTGAATACCCGTTGTCACCGGGGTGGCGGAGAAGAAGCCCTGGCTCTCCAGCCAGCTCAGATCGCGGCGTACAGCCTCGGCGTCGCCGTAGCAGACGCCATGGAGCTTGCGCAGCAGGGCGGCCGCCCGCTGGGGCAGCTCACCGCTGGGCAGCGGTGAAACGAGCGTTTCTAAGGCCTCGCGGCTGCCCTGATCAGTTGTCGCCAGATCGGGATGCGCCGCGAGTAGCTGCAGCAGGTAGAGCAGCCGCTCTAGATCAAGCAGGCGCGAGTGGCCGTGGAGCAGCAGCTGGTGCTGGCGATTGCAGGCCGCACTGATGCGGCGGGTAAGACGGGAGAGTTCGCTACGTAAATAAGTAGTGAGGTCGCGCTGCTGGGTGGGCTGCACCGCCACCACCGAGGCAAAGCCTTCCGCCCGACCCGGACCAAAGGCCTCATCCGCCAAGGCAGCGGCCATGCGGCGAATCACCGGGACGGGAACGGGGCGCTCCCGTTTCTCGTTCCAGCGCAAGCAGGTGCTCACCGGCGTGAAGTGCCACCAGCCGATCCACTCCACTGGCCTGGGTAAGGCCAGCTGCTGGGTGATCGCCAGCCGCCAGGGCCGCTGGGCATGGGTGGCATCCACGATCACCGGCATGCCGGCTGCCACCGCACCGATCAACCGCTCATGCAGCCGCTGCTGGATCGACGGCCAGGGCCCCTGAACGGCCGAATCGCCGAACACCTCAGCGCGGATCGCATCGGTCGAGAGCACCACTGCCGGCTGCCCCTCAGGCCCTGCAAGCAAAGGGGCGAGCGCCGTGGCAGTGGTGCTCTTGCCACTGGCCGGCGGGCCGATTAGTAGGTGACAGCGCAGGGGCTCCATTGCTGCAGGTTGCTGGCCCTTACGGCCCGCGGCAATAGCCACCAACCAACTGGAGCAGCCAGCTCAGTGCTGGCAGGGGGTTTCAGCGGGCTGGGTTCTTCGCGGGAAGGAGGGTGGACGGGAGCTGGAAAAGGGCAAGGCTGATTGCCCCGTTCTGCTGCCGCGCTGCCGTGCCAATCCAGCGTTCTGCTGCCGTTGTGCCGCCTGCGCGGCGGCGGCGCAAGTCCTACAGACCACCCGAGATGCTGCTCAACCTGCACGTGCTGGATCTGATGGAAGTCAGCGGCAGTCAGATGCGCGCCGCCCGCTCCCTATCGATGCACCAGACCACGGTGAGCCGCAGCTACTGGGAGCTGGCTGAGCAGTTCCGCCTCCAACCTGCGCGTGGCCCCCGCCAGGTGTGCCGCTGGGGGGGAAGCAGCAGCCTGCGCTTCTTGCGTCTGGCCAGTAGGGCCCATCGCCTAGAAGACGGCCGCTTGCGGCTGGGCACAGATGCTCTGCACCAGTCGCTGCTTGCTGGGCTGCCCGGGGTGTTGCAGGTGCCGCCCTGCTTCCATCCCGCCGGCGACTGGGCAACGCTGGTGGCCCAAGGGGTGATCGATGGAGCGCTGGTCTCCTCCCTTTGCCACAACCAGGAACTGGCAAGCGGGGAACTGCCGCACTGGCCTGGAGTGCAGGTGCTGCCGCTGGGAACCTTGCCGCTGCAGCTAGGAGGCTGTTGCGCATAGATCACTGCCGACCTTCTCCACAGACGCCCATGAATCTGCCCAGATCCTTGTGACTGCAATGGATCTGGGCGAGAGAATGGGGCATGCAGAAGCCCAAGACCTTCC
>Ga0247840_10001770_pt1 | contig 40732 bp, 35 predicted proteins | sample LaCruzMarch2015__FD_192404 | JGI IMG/M metagenome (GOLD analysis project Ga0247840, IMG submission 192404) | Freshwater microbial communities from meromictic Lake La Cruz, Castile-La Mancha, Spain - LaCruzMarch2015_17m | ecosystem: Environmental > Aquatic > Freshwater > Lake | place: Spain... | reverse complement strand
TATAATTTCTTGACCAACAGCCAAACCTTCATCTGTATTAACATCATTAAAACTAACAATTTCATTGGCATCCGCATTAAACTTCTTTGCCAAGTCATTTACATGATCTCCCTTTTTAACAGTATATTTGATACCCGTGATCGGCAAAATAACAATAACTTGATCTGGCTTTATTTCAGAACCAGACTTTAAATCATTGGCCCAATAAATAGTATTTGATGTTACTCCAAACATCTTTGCAATCAAGGGAATGGTATCTCCTTTTCTAACTGTATATAAACTAATCTGATCAGAAGAGTTATCATTGTTATCATCAAAGGAACCATCCAACGCGTTGTTTTCATTTGTAAACGCTGAGCCATCAACCAAAGCCTGATTTGAAGCCGTTGGAGTCTCTTTTGGTTCTGGACTGTTCACGGATTCTGACAGTGACATATTAATAATTGTTCGCTCAGGGGATGAAAGTATTTCTTCGGCAACAGCAACAGTGCTTGCGGAGAGAACTTTATTTTGAGAAACAGAGTGAGTGTCAGAGGCTGAACTAAGGCTCGATGTCATCCAACCAAAGACATCCAAAATCCCCGCCTTTGCATAAAACGGATATATAATTATGGCCAAAACAGTTAAGACTGTTATTATCTTTGTAGCCTGGTTTGTCGCTCGTCCTTGTTTTAAATGCGGAATTTCTGTAAATCTGTCTTTAGGATCGAGGTCTTGAGGGGTTATTAAAATAACTTTGAGTTAATTTGATAGGACTTTCTTTAGAGGATATGGCTTAAAACAAGCTCATACCCATCCGAATAAACTGTATAATATATATGGTAGAGATTATTTGTACTAAAGTCAACAAAGTTATTAAGAAATTCTTAAGACCAACACAGTAGTAAAAATAGGTCAAATCGGTGACTTTTTAGCATTTTTCGGTGCCTAACAACAATCGTGATATACTAAAAAATATGCACCCACAAGAAAACAACGATAACCAAAATGAGCGCCAACCAAAGGCACTTTCTGGACTAAATTCAAAGCAAAAGGAAGCTGTTTTAACACTAAACGGCCCCCTACTTATTCTCGCTGGGGCTGGAGCTGGAAAAACAAAAACTGTTACACACAGAATTCTAAATCTAATAGAAAATGGCGTAGCCCCTGAGTCAATCCTAGCAATTACCTTTACAAATAAAGCAGCAAAGGAGATGCGAGAGAGGGTTGAACATTTACTAGAAGACAGCAGAGAAATGAATCTACCAATTCACAATTTTTCAAAACCCTTCCTTTCAACGTTTCACTCACTTTGTGTAAATATTTTAAAAGAATCAGGTCTAGCTATTGGAATTCCTAGGCATTTTACAATTTATGACAAGAGTGATTCAAAACAAGCAATAAAAGAAGCTATAAACTCACTGGGGTATGATATTAAACTGGTAGAGCCAAACAAAATAATGTCCATAATTTCAAGGGAAAAGAGCAATTTTTCTTCACTTGGAGAATATGAAGCTGTGAATGGCGAGGATCATTTTGGAGCCATAGTTGTAGCGGTATGGAGAAAGTATGCTGAAGCTTTATTTAATGAAAAGGCGCTAGATTTTGATGATCTTCTTTATAAAACCGCGGTATTATTGAAAACCAAACCAGAGATTAGGGCGCAATATCAAAATAGATTCAAATACATACATATTGACGAGTATCAAGACACGAACGGCATACAATATGAATTGGCGCGTCTGTTGGTTGGACCGGAACACAACATTGCTGTTGTCGGAGACATAGATCAGGCAATTTACAGTTGGCGTGGGGCTAACATAAAGAATATTATGAAGTTTGAGGATGATTATCCGGAAGCTAAGGTGATTTTGTTGGAGGAAAATTATAGATCAACAAAGACAATACTTTCCGCTGCAAATGAGATAATCAAAAAAAATATATTCAGAAAAGAAAAGAATCTATTTACAAACAATGAAGATGGGGAATTAATTACCCTTTATAATGCATATGATGAAAATGATGAGGCAAATCATGTTGCAAATACATCGAGAAATTTAATACAAGAAGGGGATGGAAATGGTAAAAATGACATTAAACCTGAAAGCATCGCAGTTTTATACAGAACAAACTCACAATCCCGTGCCTTAGAAGAGGCCTTTTTACGAAAGGGTATACAATATCAACTTCTAGGAACTCGTTTTTTTGAAAGAAGAGAAGTTAAAGATGTTATTTCCTATGCAAGAGCCGCTCTTAATCCAGAGTCCCTTGCAGACATTAAGAGAATTATTAATACTCCTGTTAGAGGAATTGGAAAGGTCACGCTACTTAAAATTATGGCAGGTCAAACCACGGACCTACCAGCCGGGACAAAGATAAAAGTAGATGCCTTTTACAAACTTCTTGCAGATATAAAAAATCAAATTGAAACGCAAAGACCATCAGTTGCGGTAAAATATATAATAGAGAAATCGGGAATAGAATCGGCCTTAAAGGCTGAGAACGACAAAGAAGAAGACAGGGTTGGAAACGTCAAAGAGCTAGTTACTCTAGCAACAAGATTTGATGATTTGCCTGGGCAAGAAGGAATTGAAAAATTGATTGAGGATGCGGTACTGGCGAGCGATCAGGATTCGTTGAATGAGAAAACAGCAAAGAACAATGGAGAGGGTGTTAAACTTATGACAGTTCACGCATCAAAAGGACTGGAGTTTGACTATGTTTTTATAACAGGACTTGAGCAGGATTTGTTTCCAAGTGGACGTTCAAATGAATCAAAATCAGGAGAGGACAGCGAAGAAGAGAGGAGATTGTTTTATGTTGCGATAACACGCGCTCGCAAAAAATTATATCTTTCTTACGCTAATATGAGAACAATTTTTGGAAGCAAACAAATTAATCTACCATCAGAGTTTATTGCAGACATTAGTGATGAATTAATTAAACAAGATGAGGACGAGGTTGTTAGCGGAATCAAATCAATATTTATTGATTTTTAAAATAAACAAATAGAAATAAAATGAGAAAAAACTATTTAAAAGACAAAAATGACGCTGAAGAATTCCTAGATAGCTCGGAAGAAAATGGGCGGGAGAAAGATTCTGTATTTGCAAAAAAATCTCTTGGACAAAATTTTTTGAAATCACAAAAGGCATTAAACCAAATTATTGAGGGGGCAGGGGATTTAAATAACAAAATAATCCTTGAAATCGGCCCCGGAATGGGATCTCTCACCGAGAGACTAGTTAAGGCGCCGGCTAAGAAAATTATTTTGATAGAAATGGACGATAGACTAATTCCAATACTTCAAGAGAAGTTTGCTCAAGAAATTAAATTGGGGAAAGTTGAAATTTTCCACGGCGATATTTTAAAAGTTAATTTAAAATCTCTCGGACTTAAAAAAGGCGAGTATAGCTTGATCGCAAACATTCCGTACTATATTACAGGTGCAATTATAAGAAATATCATTGGGGGGAACTTGTATCCAGAGAAAGCGGTTGTGTTGGTTCAAAAAGAAGTGGCAGAGAGAATTGTTTCAAGAGATAAAAAAGAAAGTATTTTATCAATTGCAGTAAAGGCAATTGGTACACCAAGAATTATTGACAAGGTCCCAAAAGGTGCATTTGTCCCATCGCCAAAAGTAGACTCCGCAATATTATTGATTGATAAAATATCCAAGAAAACCTTTGACAATAGTGAAGCGAAAGAGAAACGATTTTTTGACATACTGCACGCTGGATTTGCTCATAAAAGAAAATTACTGAAAGGAAACTTAAAGGAAGAAGGAATATTTACTGAATCTGAAAAAATACTAGGTGTGTGCAACATAAAGCAGGACGCGCGAGCAGAAACATTAACACTTGAAGAGTGGAAAAAATTATCATCTATTGATATACTTTAGTTGTGAAAACAATTTCTAACAAAAATTCTCATAATAAAGTTTTAATACTTGGAGCAATTTGTATTTCTATAATTGCCGGCGTAGTGTCATATAAAATAGCGGACATGAAAAGTCAGCAAGATTTGGCTAATCAAAAAAAATCAGCCAGACTTTTTAATATTACAGATAACCAAGAAGACCCAACAGTGACTAAGATATTGTCTGCAATAGACAGTAGTGAATTAGCAGATGAAATTACAGCTCAAGAAGACCCTTTTACAATTACAGAAAAAGACAATGCAACAGCAAGAATGGCTAAACAGGTTTATTCTGATTATGTTAATCAAGAGGCAGGGAATAGTGACCTAAACATTTCTGACATTGCCCAAAATGCATTGGGGCAAATATCATCAAGTGACCTACCAAGATCAAAATATGGAATAAATAGTATTTTGTTTACGGCAGACTCTAGCAACGAAGAAATCAGACTATATGGAAATAACTTTGCAGAGATTTATATGAGAAACATGAGAATTATTGCGAATAATCAACAAAAATATTCAAATAGTTTGTTAGAAATAGCTACAATATATGAAAACGTTAGCAAAGAACTGTTGAAAATAAAGGTTCCTCCACAAGTATCAAGCTCCCACCTTGCTATCGTTAACAATTATCAAATAATTGCAGACTCTTTTAGGTTAATAGATATGCAGAGCAAAGATCCTGTAAAATCACTTCTTGGAGTTAAGTCTTCCAAAGATGCCATAACGGACAACGATCAAATGTTTGCAAATATTAGTAAATATTTTAAAAACAATGATATAATATTTGGTAATAATGAGATTGGAGTGATTTGGAATTCAAATTAATACACGTCAAAATGCACAATAATATCAAAAACAAACAAACGGGGATCACATTTAAGTTTCTTGTGATTATGTTGTTGATTATCTTTTCTCTTGGTCATACAAACACAACATTAGCGCAAATAGATGACGGTCCACGAGTACTACCTCCACCACCACCAGCAGCGTTTAATTCCGCGGGAGATCAAGCGTTGGGTGATAGCATAAGTGCAGCAAATCTAAATATTCAAAATGGAGCAACGGGTATACCAAAAGCATTACCCGTTGATGAAAGTGGGCCAAGCAATGCGACAGCAAACAGGAGTAATACAGGCGCCATAACTCCTCAAAACCAATATGGAGCTGCTCAAAACGTAAGTGGTTGTATTGCGAGTCAATTACTTTCAAGACTTTTGACTAGTTCTGTATCCGCAGCTGTCAGTAAGGTTACAACAGCATTGGGTGGAGTGGTGGAACTAGCAACCAAAGTTCCAGCTACACTTCAAGGTACCGGGGTGGCGGGGAATATTGAAGCTGAAACAAACGCTCGCACAGGAACCTTTGTTGGAGGATTTCAGATCGGTGTAAGTTGGGATGATATTGCTTGGTGTATTGTAAACACAATTATAGATTATATTGTTAATTCAACAATTCAATGGGCAAACTCAGGATTTAAAGGAAATCCAGCCTTTGTCAGAAACCCAGAGCAGTTCTTCAAACAACTAGCGGACAAGGAAGCAGCATCGTTTATACACGAACTAGCCTACAATTCAACGGGAATAAATGTTTGTGCTCCATTTAGAATTGTTATAGCAACAGGATTAGCAGGAAGCTACTCTGGAATGAATAATTATGGAAGATATAACTCTTGTTCCTTAAGCCAGATGCAACAAGTCGCAATGCAATCAGGAAAATATACAATTACAACCCCAACAGACTGGATTGCCCTGACAAAACCTCAAAACAACGTTTATTATTCATACATAAGCGCGGGGGATGAGTTAAGAAAGAGAATTAATGTAAGAAACAATACAGCAACACTCGATCTAACTATAAACAGAGGTTTCTTGAGTTACAAAAAATGTAAGGACAACACAAAACCAGAAAGTAAAACCAATCCATGTGATACAGTAACACCTGGTGTACTCATTGCTGATTCTCTGTCCTCAACCTTAAATATTCCAAAAAACAGGCTTGTTTCTGCACAAAAATTTGATCAAATGGTGGATGCCATAGTAAACAACCTTATAAAAATAGCCTTGAGTAAGGTTTTGGAGGACGTAACAGGGAAAGAAGCTTCTCAAGCAAGGAGGTCTGACTATTATTCAGCTGTACCAAACTACTATGCACAACCATCGCAAGGAAATTATTACGGTACACCAGGAGCAATTAATGCAAATGCACTAGGCTCAACAAACATACCGAACTCAACAACTGGATATTCAGGTGAAACATCACAAGGTTTTGGTACACCACAAATTGGAGCAAACTCAATATACATTCCAATGCCAAACGGCCACTCTACAATGTATGGATATGAATTTAAAACAGCATTTAATGTTGAGCGTAAAATTTGGGATGCAAACAGCTACAGAGGAATAGGAAGAAACGCAGCCTTTCCGCTAATTCCAAGTGTTTCTGTTGGAGTTTGTTCGAAAATAATTACTCTACTTAGAGGAATGGGTTATACAAATGGAGGAATTCCAGCTGTTGTCCACTTTGCTGGGGGCCCTGATGTTTTAGTTAGAATCGACGATTCAGGCGATGACCGAAACATCTGCCCAAGAAATATTATAGATTTTTACATACCAAACTATAGATTTGCTGGCAATTCATACAAATGGCTTGATGGAAGACCACTTACTGGTATTGATGTGGCCCAAAACGTAACTCAACTCACAGGAAAATCAATAAATAGTATCACTGGAATAAACTGGGAGTATAAGTCACTCTATGAATATGACGCGGCAAACGGTGGTAGTGTTGATTAATATTTGCCACAGATAAACAAAGGTTTAAAGCTTCCACCATCGGCATAAAAAATAAGATAATTACACAAAAATAATAGATTAATGAAATGTGTGTAAAAAATTATTATTTTTCTTTAATATGATATATAATTATCGATAAATGAGCTTGATGAATTTTATAAACAATAAAGCGACTAAAAGAATTTTTGTGGTGGGGGTTTTGGTAGTGTTGATTTTTGTAGGAGGAATAAAACCAGCAAGTGCTTGGAATTTCGGAATATTAGATAAGATAGTATTAGGTCAGGTCTGGATAAGTGGTACCACAAAAGAATCTTTAACGGAAGATGTCTCTGGAATTGTAAAAGACTCTAACGGCAGGGTTGTTAGTGCTAAAAATAATTCCACTTTTGGAACTGCCTACAACAACATGATTGAAATAGGAAACACCAAAGCTGCAAGCGATTTAGCCGCAGAAATGAGTGCTTTATATGACAAAATATTACCACTTGAAGAGGAAAAATTACAGTTAATGAGACAATCGACGATAGACAACAAAGCTAGAATAGATCAGCTGAATTTGGAAATTATAACAGCGCAAAGAGAGCTTTTCCAAAGTCAATCCGATAAAAAAATGGGTAGTTTTTTTCCAGTAAGTCCAGATGAAGCAGATACAAGGGTTGCGGCGCAACAAGAAAGAGCAGAGTCATCAGCAAATGAGTCAATCTATTGTGTTAGGTGGTCAGATGGAGTTAGTATACCTGGCTGTATTGCAATACTATCTTACTTTATATTATATTTGACATCATGGGTTCTTTTTGTTGCAGCCTTGTTGTTTGATTACACCTTACAATTTACACTTTCAATGACAGATATTGTTAATAGTTTTTCTACAATACAATATGGGTGGGAAGTGTTTAGAAACCTTATAAATCTATTTTTTATATTAATCCTGGTTTTTATATCAATTTCAACGATTTTACAAGTGGATAGTTATGGGTACAAAAAATTATTAGGGAAACTTGTTATAGCTGCCATTTTGATAAACTTTAGTATGTTCTTCACTAAAGTAATAATAGACGTGAGCAACATAACAGCCCTTGTTTTTTATAAACAAATAATGATAGACGCGGAAAATGCCGTCTCAAAAACCCCAAGAAAGGCGGATGGGGTGGTTACAGGTACACTAAATTCAGCAGCAGATAAGATGGCAGAAAAGACAAATCAAAACTTATCACTTGGTATAATGGACGCTCTTGGACTACAGACAATTTGGGGTGTATCTAAAGACACAGGCGGTGGAACATCAATGGGATCAGCAGGACAAACAGCGAGCAATAATCCAGCCATAAACTCAGGTGCCAGTATTGCAAAAGAGGGAGGAGCAGAAACGGCCCTAAATCCTTGGACGATGACCTTGGTTGGACTAGGTGGTTCTGTCTTTATATTAATTCTTGCTTTTGTTTTTTTTGCGGCAACTGGAATGTTTTTAGTAAGAACCGCTGTCTTAATTATGTTAATAGTAACTTCACCAATCGCTTTTGCTGCAAATATTCTTCCTCAAACCTCCAAACTGTCTAGTAAGTGGTGGACTAAACTAAACAGCGCAGTGTTGTTTGCCCCAGTATATATGCTGTTAATGTTTGTTACACTCAAAATTATTTGGGGTAGGGGAGACCAAGTAACAAACCTATTGTCTGTACTTTCAAACAGCGAACACTCTAGTATGAATTCAATATTTTTCTTTTTCCTTTTGTGTTTTTTACTAGTAATGTGTTTAACTGCAGCCGCATCAATTGGAGCAATGGGTTCAAAGACCATGAATAGTTGGGGAAAAACCTTTAAGAACTTTGCAGTAAACAGAGCAACTTCAGTACCAAGCCGTCTTGCAGATATGACGTCTAGAAGTACAACACTTGGCAAGATGGCAACAGGAAATAGTGCCATTGGAAGATTTATTGGAAGTAGAGCTCTACAAAACGCAGACAAGCTTGCCAAGTCTAAACTAGGTGGAACTAGTTCATACAGGGATAGGGTTAAAAGCACTCAAACAGCTATTGAATCTAGAGCAAAACTTGCTGAGGGTAACCTCAAGAGAAGGGCTGGGGAGTCTGATGTAGATTATTATTATAGAACGGGATATAGAGAAGATCGGCTGGAGAGAAAAGACGGTGAATCTGATGCAGCATACAACACCAGGGTTGGGGCCATAATAAGTGGGCTAACCACTACTGGATATAAAAGTGGTAAAGACAGAACAACGGATGTGTCTAGGGCTTACGGTGTTGTGGAGGGAGCAGATGGAAAAACAGCTCTTAAACAAGGATATTTATTCAGAGGTAGTGAAACAGCGGCGATGGCTAGGTTAGAAGATATGAAGAAAAAGGAAAAGGAAAAGGAAAGTTCTGAAAAAGCAAAGGAACAACTACAAAGAATCAGAACACAACTACACACCAGAGGTGAGCAGACAGCACCAGATCCAATCACAGGTCTTCCAGTCACCACCCCAGCTCAGGGAGAATTGGCTGATATTTCCAACTTCCTTAGAACAACACTGGATAGCCGTAACGCTAACCACGCAGCCACCATAAACTCAGCTCAATTAATAGTAAGTAGAATAAACGCAGACGCACGTGCGGGGACAGCGGGTAGTATAGAAACACAAACGCTTGAAATGAAGAGATTACTTGATGCACATCGAGTAAGACTCATGGAGGAAAAACAGGCACTACGCGACGCGGTTAACTCAAGCTGTGAGGCTTTCGACCTCGCGGAGCAAGGGGTGGCGGCCGGCACAACAACTCCAAACCAAGTAGACGACGCACACCGTAGGTATGTGATGGCAGCCCAAGCGTTAGATACGGCACATAAAGATCTTAATGATTTTGATACCACAAGAACCGGCTTAACAAATCGTCTAACAAGAATGGATGAATTAAACATTGCTCAGTCACAAATAGACATCTCATCCAGGCCAGCACCCCCTCCACCGGGAACACCTTAAAACAATAAACAAACAACATGACACAAAAAAAAGACAACAAAACAATACAGGAATACCCAAAAGAATTATGGGATATGTTATTGCTACCAGAAGATGATCCAAAAATATTAGCAATATTTAGCATTAATGGAATAGTTGATCTAGATATAATTGAGTCTATAGCAAATGGTGTAAGGTGTGTGGCTTTGGAGAGCATATCAAAATCTGAGTTTTATGATCTAATAAAATTTAGATTGAATGACAATGAAGATTTTGCAAGAAAACTTTTTAAGGAGTTTGATGATAAAATTTTAATCCCAAATAATTTTATTGGCTTACAAAAAAAGGCAGAGGCTGCTGATCCAAATATAGATACAGGAGTGAATAATACGATCGTGGAAAAAACAGAAACCGCCGAAGACATTCTAAAAGAAATTGAAAACCCAACCCCTGCACCATCCACAATTCCAGCACCCACACCCGCAATTGTCGCCCCAACACAAACTCCAACACCAACTATAAACACAACTCCACCAACACCAGAGATTGTACCAATCCAAACAACAACACCAGCTTCATCCTCACCAACCACCACACCCACACCACCAATCCAATCATCTAACCCAGCATCAATGGTAATGCCAACAAAAGAAGATATTCTCAATGGAAAACTAACAGAGCCATCTGCACAGCCCTTAAAATCAACATATTATAAAATAGACCCATACCGAGAACAAACAAAATGAAATGACAGCAAATTCAATAGAAAGACAAGGTAATAAATTTAATGGACTTCCACCAGACTTTCAACAAGCTATTAGAACGAGTGATTATGATTTAGGGCTTGAGACAATAACCAAAAAACACAAACTCCACATTGATCAATCCGCGGTTTTGGAGGATCTATTAGCAAGATTTATTTTTGGCGAGATAGAATCATCAAATTTAATATCGGAAATGGAATCTAAAATGAACTTATCAAAAGATGCAGCTGTAGAAATTGTGAAAGATATTGATATTCTTGTTATTGTTCCAATTAGAGAAAATTTACAAAAAATTCAATCTTCTGGAGATGTTGAAATAAAAACAGAAGCAAATATTTAATTAAAATATTAAAAAAGAGGACTATTAATAATTTCGTGTTTTTTAAATCATCCAAACGACGATTCTGATGAATCGCCTACTGGGTGATTTTGGAGAATCACCTACTGGGTGATATAATTGTTTTGACAATATGAGATATCAAACACCACAATTTATTGAAGAGGATGAAAAAATATTTGGGGCACTAACCTTTAGACAGTTTGTCTATTTAGTTGGGGGTCTTGGTATTTCTTTCATGTTCTATAAACTACTTCCATTTCTAGTGGCCCTCCTTATAATCATTCCAATAATGATGGTCTCTCTTGCTTTGGCGTTTTATAAAGTAAACGAGAGGCCCTTTATTAATACCTTGGAAGCCGCCTTCTTTTTTATATTTTCAAACAGACTATATACATATAAAAAAATAGAAAAACCAATTAAACAAACCTTGGATGAACAAAAAACGAGGATGGCTCCCAAGATCAACATTGGAGTATCTAGTAGTAAACTGAAGGATTTGGCGTGGAGTTTAGATATTAATGAAAAGACAAATAGTAGGAGTGGTGATAAAGAGAAAATAATATATAATTAACAAGATGGCAACAAATACAGAAATAAACTCAAAACCAACACAAGACTTTGTTCCAATAAAGGAGGTTAGAGATGGCATTGTGATATTAAAAGACGGCTCAATGAGAGCGGTTCTTCTTGCTTCATCTATAAACTTCGCTCTAAAATCTCAAGAGGAGCAACAATCTGTTCTTTATCAATTCCAAAACTTCTTAAATTCAGTCAACTTTTCAATACAAATCTTCGTTCAATCAAGGAGGTTGGATATTAGCCCTTATATTAACCTCCTAGACGACAGAATTAAGTTCCAATCCAGTGAGTTAATGAAGGTTCAAACCAGAGAATATATGGATTTTATTAGAAACCTAACAGAGTCAGTTAATATTATGACAAAAAGCTTCTTTGTTGTAGTACCTTTCGCTCCAACCATAATTAATCAAAAAGGTGGAATGTTTTCTGGACTATTTGGTGGTAAGAAAGACAAAAAGGAGGCTGATAATGAAGAGTTTTTACAGTTTGAAGAATATAAGAGTCAACTACAACAAAGGGTTGATGTTGTAGAGCAAGGACTAGCGAGATGCGGAGTTAGAGTTGCAGAGCTTGGAACAGAAGAAATTATTGAGTTTTTCTATAAACTATTTAATCCTGGAACAGTAGAGAAGCCAATCAATATGTCAGGGCAAGAATAGATTTAGAATAGAATTGTGATAGAATTTTTATGCATTTTAGCGTACAATTAAAACAACATGAGTTTACTAGATTTTTTAAAAACAAAACCACAAGAAGCTTCTCCAATTAGCTCCATCCTACCAAAAGAGATATATCAATCCGGTGTTTTGGAATTACAAGACATTATTGCTCCATCCGGCCTTAAAATTAGTCCTAAGACAATAAACCTTGGAGAAAAGATCGTTCGGACGTTCTTTGTAATTTCCTATCCAAGATTTTTGTCGGCAAATTGGTTTTCTCCAATAATCAACCTAGACAAGGTTTTTGATATATCAATTTTTATACACCCAATTGATACTTCGACAATCCTTAGACAATTTACAAAAAAAGTTGCTGACATTGAAGTTGACATCAGCGCAAGAGAGACAAAGGGATTAGTTAGAGACCCAAAACTAGACACTGCCTATCAAGATCTAGAAGAGCTACGAGACAAGCTACAACAAGCACAGGAGAGACTTTTTGATGTAGGACTATACTTGTCTATTTATGGAGAAAACGAGCAGGAACTGGACAAAATAGAGTCAGAGATTAAATCAATACTTGAATCAAATCTTGTTTTTATAAAACCAGCTCTTTTTCAGCAGGAACAAGGTTTTCAAAGCGTTCTTCCTATTGGAGAAGATAAACTTGGGGTTCACTCAAAGCTAAACTCTGAACCGCTATCTAGTATTTTTCCATTCATTTCCTTTGACCTTACATCTGATAAGGGAATTTTGTACGGAATCAACAGACACAACTCAAGTTTAATACTTTTTGATAGATTTTCCCTAGAAAACTACAATTCCGTAACTTTTGCAAAAGCTGGATCTGGTAAGTCATATCAAACAAAACTAGAAATTATCAGATCAATGATGTTTGATACAGACGTTATTGTTCTTGACCCAGAAAGAGAGTATGAATACCTAGCAGAAGCAACAGGAGGAAGATATTTTAATATTTCACTTACGTCAGAGCACCACATTAATCCATTTGATTTACCTGTTCCAAGAGAAGGCGAGTCTTCAGCAGATGTTTTACGTTCAAACATCATCAACCTTGTTGGGTTGTTTAGAATAATGCTTGGAGGTCTTACTCCAGAGGAAGATGCTGTTATGGATAGGGCTATTACGGAAACCTATGCTCTTAAGGATATTACTCCTGAGTCTAACTTTGCCGCAGCTGAACCTCCACTAATGTCTGATTTTGAGCTTGTGTTGGGTGGAATGGAAGGAGGTGAATCACTGGCTCAGAGATTAACTAAATACACAAAAGGAACATGGGCTGGTTTCATTAACAGGCCATCAAATATTGATATCAATAAAAAGTTTGTTGTCTTTTCACTCAGAGATATGGAGGAGGAGCTAAAGCCAGTAGCCATGTATATTGTTATGCACTATATTTGGAACGCTATTAGAAAGGAACTAAAAAAGAGACTGCTTGTTATTGACGAGGCGTGGTATTTGATGAAGTCTGAAGATACAGCCTCATTCCTACTTGGATTAGCAAAAAGAGGTAGAAAATATTATTTAGGATTAGCCACAATCACACAAGACGTTGAGGACTTTCTAAAATCTCCTTACGGACTACCAATCATTTCAAACTCGTCTATTCAGATTTTGTTAAAACAGTCCCCATCTTCAATTGATATTGTTCAAAAAACCTTTAATTTAACTGACGAAGAGAAGTATCTTCTTCTTGAGTCCGATGTTGGAGAGGGTATGTTCTTTGCCGGCCTTAAACATGTGGCCATCAAAGTTATTGCTTCATATACAGAAAACCAAATCATTACATCAAAACCATCTGAAGTTTTGCAAATAAAGAAGGAAAAAGCTGAATTAGCTGAGCAAAGAGCGACTGAAATGGAAAATCTTAAAATAAGTATTTAAACTGATCTTGGACTGGCTGTTTTATATGTTTAGTAAAAAAGCTTTCTTAAGAAAGGGCTTTTTTATTATTGTGTAGTCTGTTAATATATATGCAATGAACGAAAGGCAAGCAGAAAGTCAATACAAGCTATCCAACAAAAGATCTCTTGGTCGGAATTCTTTGATAAACAACCGTGAAGAAGATGATTTCGATGAAGAGGACGATGAAGGAGGTAATGAAGATGTTGTTTTTGGTGTTAAAAACGAAAGTGAGAAGAGGGTTACGGTAAAAGTTTTTCTATTATCAATTGTACTTGGTATTGTTTTAGATATTATTAGTATAATACCATTTATTGGGTGGTTTATAGGGACTGTATCATTGCTTCTTTTGTACTGGAAACTTGGTGTTAAATTTCATTTTAAAAACATAATGAAATTTGGTAGCTGTGATTTGATTGAATTTATTCCAGCAATAAGTATAATTCCCGCCTTTACCTTAGCTATAATTCTAAATGTTGGACCAATGGTTTGGGGTGGAGGGCAAGATCAAGAAGATGCTCCGGAGCCGTCACACGCAGTGCAAAAAACAATGTCTATGATAAAGAAGTAGTGGTGTGAAGTTGAACTTTGCTGGGGTAAAGATAAATGATTTTATGTATCTGTGTATAAATTCTAAACAAAAAGTTATTTGCAGTGTATAATTAGTGATATAATTATTTAAATGATTAAAATTAAAAAACAAAACCTAAAGACGATTTTAATAATTACCGCTGTTTTCACTTTTTTTATTTTTAATCAAAACAGCAATAATCTTTTAACAACCACCGTCTCCGCTCAAACAGGAGATTTACTAAACACATCTGATTCACCAATTCCAGAACAAATTAAGGAAATAAAACAGCAACTAGATATCAGTATTTCTCCAGAGACACCTAAGCCAAATGATAATGTAACCATAATGATTGAGACTTATGGATTAGATCTAAACTCAACAAACATACAATGGATTATTAATGGCAAAGAAAAATTAAGAGGTGATGGTCAAAAGAAATTTATATTCAATGTTGGTGCGTCTGGAGAAAGCCGTTTAACATTAAACATCTTTCCAAAAAACCAACCCCAAATTACAAGAAGCTTTGTCTTCAACCCCTCAAATGTAGATCTTTTGTGGCAAGCGGAAACATATACACCCCCATTTTACAAAGGAAAGGCATTATTTTCCCCAGAATCTTCTGTAACAATGGTTGCTATACCAAATTTTGTTAATGGCAGCTCTAGGGTTAGTGATTCAAGTGTTGTATATAAATGGAGTATAGACAGGGAGATTATGGGAGATAACTCTGGGTATGGTAAAAACTACTTCAAATACACAGCTGACATAATACCGCTAGACAAGGAGATTGGAGTTGAAGCATATCCGTCTGGACAGGAGACTAGGAAGGGGGTTGGTAGTAGTGTATTATCAGAAAAAAACTCTTTTGCTTTATTTTACGAAGACAACCCAACAAGTGGTATAATGTTTAACTATTCTTTGATGAACCAAATAAATCTAGGCAACAGAAATGAATCAAAGATAAGTGTATTTCCATACAACTTCAGCATAAACAACAAAAGCTCTGGTCTGGAGTATACATGGTATGTAAACTCTGAGAAGATAGGTATTCCAAGTAATACAAATACGGTAACCATCAAGAAAAATACCCAAGAGAAGGTTGATTTAGCAAGTGTCTTTGTGGACATCTCAAACCCGACACATATAATGCAAACAACAAGGAGTGCTATAGATTTTTTGTTTAAAAATAATTAACATTTTAAAGAATGGTGGATATTTAAATATACATCAATCCTTATTTGTTGTATTATATTAGTAATGAATATTTTTAATAACAATTTTATTGATTGGAATAAAAAGCTTTTATCTTTACTTATTATTGTATCCTTGTTTGGTTACTCATTTTTAATAGCAGGCTCAGTGAAGGTAACGCAAGCCCAAGATGTTATAATTGATTTACCCCCACAAAATGGCGTTTCTCAATCTTTCCCGTTTTATGCCGAAGATGAAACCAATTGGAATATTCCATCAGACATCTCTAATAGGAACCCCTCTCAAATAAACAACGGGGCTCCCGTACCATCTTGGACACCCGATTTTTCAACAGCCCCATCTCCAGTCATAACCCCAGGACAACAAACGCAAGCCATGTTAGATCAACAGGAACCTCCAAACTCTGAGTCTTGTGGTATCTCTCCCGCAAAAGGAAAGTGGAATTATTGTTTACTAGCACCGCTAAATGGATTAATTGGGGACAAAACAGGTAAATTTGATATTTCTGATGGATTAAGTCCTTTTTTCTTTAAGATCTACAGACTTGGTGTAATGGCGGCAATAGGTCTATCTATTGTAATGATATCTTTTGGGGGAATCCAATTAGCAACAACCGACACAATACAAGGAACAGATTCTGGCAGAAAAAAGATAAATGCCGCTTTTGCAGGTCTCTTTATTGCACTGTTTTCATATGTTTTACTCTATACAATCAACCCCGCCTTGGTTAATAATGGCTCGGGAGATATATTCAAAAAAACCGAAATAAAACCTTAAAACAATGTCTAAAACAAAACTCACAATATTAATATTAATAATTCTAAGCATCGGTGTTGGTGTTCTTTCTGGTGTCTATTTTTATACTAAACAATCAACAAAAACTATAGAAACAACCCCGACTGACAAAACCATTTTTGGTGGAGTTGGTAATGTTAGAACGGATCTTCCACCAGATAATACAAACAGTGTTGAAAACCAAGACAACAACACTATAGACAAACCCACATCAACCACAACCCCAAAAACACCGGCCCTTAGGATGATTTCTGCGGGTCCGATATCTGGCGCTGATTTTGTAATCAGGGATATTATTGCTTCATCGACGCCAATATATACTGGAACAAACACAACCACAACCTCAACATCATCCTCAAGCAAAAGTAAGAATAAAAAAACAACAATTATAAAACCAAAGATTTTAGGTCAAGAAGAAAAAATTAGATATATAGAGAGAGGGACCGGCAAAATATACGAAACAGCATCCTCAACAAACACAAACGAGAGAATTACAAACTCAACATATACAAGGATAAATGAATCTTTCTTTGATAAAAAAGGTGATAATGTGTTAATGAGAGGTCTTCTTGGTAATTCAGATGTTATTCAGACAAGATACGGAACATCATCCCTTGATACACCAACATCAACTGTAATGTCACTTAAAACGAAAGGCCTTCCTTATAATCTATTATCTGTAGTATTATCACCTGAAAAAGACTACTTTGCATATTACACCGAACAAAAAGGTGTTGGTTCATCAATAAACATAAGCAGATTGGATGGAACTGGAGTTTTCAATGTTTATAAATCTCCATTTAGAGAGTGGTTATTATCTTATCCAAACAAAGACACCCTTATACTAAACACCAAACCATCGGCATATTCAGAGGGTTTTGCTTATTCTATTAATATCAAAAACAAAGCCTTTAAAAGGCTCACTGGGGGTCAGGCGGGTCTAACAACACTGGTTTCTCCAGATGGATTAAATGTTTTGGTTGGGGAAAGTATTGAAGGATCGATGAAACTTAGTGTTTTAAATGTTAAAACACAATCCAGTAAGGATATTTACATAAGAACAATGCCTGAAAAATGTGTGTGGTCTATTTTAGAAAAAAACACACTATTTTGTTCTGCTGGCGAATCTATAGTTTATGCACCATATCCAGACGCGTGGTATCAAGGGTTGGTTTTCTTCAATGATAATGTATGGAAAATAAACACAGAAACAATGGAAAACAAACTTGTTTACGTTATTAGGAATTCCGTTAAAGACGGAATAGACGTTATTAATCCAATACTTAATAAAAACGAGGATTATTTAATTTTTACAAACAAAAAGGACCTCAGTTTGTGGGGATTACAGCTAGAAAAGCCTCAAAAAGCAACTTCCACCTCTTCAACAAAAGCAATCAAAAACTCTTCTTTAAGGGTTAGTACGAGCACAAAAGCAACGTCCACAGCCACCTCCACAAGATAAACCTAGAACCCAATGTAACAGACAATCAACCACTCTGGACTGAAGTCCAGAGTATGACTGGCGAGCGTTCGAGTTGCGTGATTCGAATGGAATTCGAATTTTCTAATTGAGTAGGATGAACGTTCGGTCGTCTGCCTCTTCTTTCTTCCCTTGGTTCATAATGTAATCACGAACAGTTTGTTCTGTCACCGCCCCGTGTGTTGAGCAGAAGTATCCGATTTGCCAGAAGTGCTGTCCCCAGAATTGTTTTTTAAGTATTGGGAATTCGATTTGCAGTTTTCTGGATGTTTTACCCTTGAGTTCTTGCACGATTCGTGAGACAGCGATGTACGGTGGTATAGATAGTAGAATATGGATATGGTCTGGTCCTATTGCTCCTTTTATTATATCTACTTTATTCGTATTACAAATTTGCCTAATGATTTCTCTACACCTCAAACCAATATCGTCTTTGAGTACTTTCTTACGATATTTGGTTATCCAAACTATGTGATACAAACAACTGAAGGTTGTATTAGACGTATGACGATATTGGTTTGCCATATCCATATTCTACCATGCTGAAAGCCTCGGACTGAAGTCCGGAGTTTTCCTCTCCAAAAAGAACAAAAAAGCTCTTATTTAAAGAGCTTTTTTGTTATATACCTTTTTCCTCCAAATCTTTTTTAACTGTTTTCCTAAAATAAACCTCTTGAGCAATAGCAAATATATTTGAAGTAATCCAGTAAAGCGATATAGCCGAAGTTAAACTAAATGAGATAAGAAAAACTATTGCTGGCATCGTGTATCTCATCTGAACATTCATACTTTTAGCAAAATCTTCTTGTTTTCCAGTCTTTCCTGTTGATTTATAAGCAGGAACAGAATATCTTATCTGTATAAACTGAGTTACGCCAACTATAATACTTAACCAAATATTCTTTTTTGTTATATCCAAAAGTCCCAAAAAGAAAGTGTTGACTGTTTGTGGATTTGGAATGAAGCTATATAAAATATTAGCGTTAATATTAGGTAATCCTGATGTATAAAAAATGCTAGCTAAAGACAAAATAATTGGAAGTTGAATTAACAACAAAACAATACCTGAAAAAGGGTTTAATTTGTTTACCTTATAGAATTCAAACATCTTTCTTGCTTGCTCTTCCTTATTGTTTGCATATTGTTCCTTTATTTTACTTAATTCTGGCTCCAACGCCTTCATTTTTAGTTGTGTAACGACAGAACTCTTGGAAAGGGGAATAAGAACAAACTTAACAATACAAGTAAAAACTATAACAGCAACCCCTAAATCGGCCCCAGGTGTATGGTTTATTATAAAAACCAAGCCGTTGTATAGTGGGTTATAAAATGTAACACTAAAAAAATTTGATATCATTGTCTTATTATATAATTTTTTAATAAAATTTGCTTCATATCATTAACAAGATCCTTAAAATCAGCCTTAATCACGTCTATTTTTGACAAAATAACAAAACAAGGAATTTGTACCTCTAAATCATTTACTTTTATCTCCTCCACAGCATTTAAAAAAGCCTCCCTTAACCTTCTTTTGGATCTGTTTCTGTCAACAGCCCTTATGAAGACTTTTTTTGAAGAAACGAAAGATCCAAAAATAACATTTTTTTTCATCTTATCACCCATTTTAAGTGGAATGTCTAGTATTTTTAAAAGAAAAAAGCCTGAATTATAGGCTTTACCTTTTTTCATTATCGAAGCAATTTGCGGGGAAGAGAGGCTTTTAATGGTCATAAACGGCTTTATTATAGGTGTTTAATACCAAATCAAGCAAGGACTATACAGACAACTTCTTTCTACCTTTTGCTCGACGAGCAGCTAGAACACGGCGTCCACCATGAGTGGCGGTTCTAACAAGAAAACCATGGGTTTTTGCTCTTTTTCTTTTGTTTGGTTGGTATGTTTGCGACATAACAAGGATATTACATCATTTTTGTTTTTTTGTAAACTCACACCAAACCACACCAAACCATTCTGTTAAATCAAAAAACTAAAAAACACTTTTAAAAATTGTAAATGAGTTATCCACAGGTATCAACATACTTTTGGTTTTTCTTCAAGTTTCTTTTAAAAAAGCAGGGGGTATAATATTTAGCAATATGGAGATAAAAAAACTATGGGATGGAGTATTAGCACAAATGGAAATTGAAGTCTCAAGAGCTAATTTTTCAACATGGTTTAAAGACACTTACATAAGCAAGATAGATGGTGGGGTGGTTTATTTAGCTGTTCCAAACACTTTTGCAAAAGAATGGCTTTCCCAAAGATATCATAAAAAAATTTTAGAAATTCTCAGAACAGAAGATGAAAATATAAGATCAGTAGACTACATAATTGCTACTCAAAAGAAAAAGAGGGAGGACGGGGGTGATGATGATTCCCCTTTAGGAAAAGAACTACCACTAAGTGGCCTATTTATTAATCCTGAAGACAATTTAAATCCTCGTTATACCTTTGAAAACTTCGTTGTTGGACAATTTAATGAACTTGCTCATGCGGCAGCACAAGCAATAATTAAAAAACCCGTTGCCTACAACCCTCTTTTCTACTATGGAAACACAGGGTTAGGAAAAACACACCTAATGCAAGCTATCGGAAACCATATAAAGAATCACAACAAGGACAGGCGGGTTTTTTATGTTACTTCTGAAAAGTTCACCACTGATTACATAACATCACTTCAAGCTGGAAAGATCAATAATTTTAAGGATAAATATAGAAAATACGATGTTTTAATCATAGATGATATACAATTCCTATCAAACAAAGAGAAGACTCAGGAAGAATTATTCCATTTATTTAATCATTTATATGATAACAATAAACAAATCATATTTTCATCAGATGTACATGTAAATTATCTTCCTAACATAGAGGATCGTTTAAAATCAAGATTTATGGCAGGTATGATTATTGATATTTCTCCGGCTGATACAGAATCAAGAATGGCTATACTTAAAACAAAAGCCAGAATAAACAACTTTTCTCTGTCCAATGAAATATCCGCTTGTTTAGCATCCTCTGTTGGGGGGAGTATTAGGGAGTTAGAAGGTATTTTAAATACAGTAATATGCCAATCTCAACTAAAAGGGAGAGATTTAACCCTATCGGAAGTTAAACAACTCACAAAAAATTCAGGAAAACCTCATAGAAATGTATCTGTTAAAGATGTTGTTAGAGCTGTTTCTTCTTTCTATAATTTGGAGGAGAATGCTATATATAACAAAACAAGAAGGCAGGAGGTTGTTAGGCCAAGACAATTAACTATGTATATACTTAGAGAGTTTTATAACATTTCACTCCCTTCTATTGGTCAAAAGTTGGGGGGCAGAGACCACACAACGGTAATACACTCCTGTGAAAAGATAAAGAATGAGCTTAAAATAAACTCTGAACTACAGTCTGAAATCAATCAAATTAAGGCAATGATTTAAATTTATCAATCAAAAAACCTTTTCAAAAACAACACATTGTGTTGTTTTTTGTTTACTAAGTCTATAAAAACCTCATTCTTTTGTGTATAAGTATGTGTATAAGTTGTTAATATCTATCTATTAAACTGTTTAAAAGCTGTTTCTTTGTCTGTATATTGTGTTAATTTAATGTGTAGTTATCAACATACCCATAAAAGACATTGTTTAAGCCACCGTTTAAAACACTGTCTCTTAGTTTGTCTTTTATAAAAAAAGGTTTAGATTGTTAGTTATATCTATAGATCCACATATCCACAGGTATAGTAGTGATAAGCTTTTTTATTAATAAAGATATATAATTAATACATTATGAAAATTGAATGCATCAGAGAAAGACTTTCAGAAGCTGTAACAAAAGCAGAAAAGATAACTAGTAAGAACACATCTCTTCCCATCCTTAGTTGTATTCTTCTGAGAGCGGCAAATAATAGTTTGTTTATTAACTCAACAAACCTAGATATTGGTATTGAAATAAAAATACCCGCAAAGGTGGAGGTTGAGGGTTCTGTTGCTATACCCGGATCAATTTTGAACTCTTTCCTAAATAGTATTACTTCTGAAAAAACAGTCACTTTAGACTTAATAGAAGGGAATCTTCTTGTCTCAACCCCAAAAACAAATACAATCATTAAAATATTTCCAAACGATGATTATCCAATAATACCAAAGGTTGATATGGTAAAGAGTATTGAAATGCCAGCAGAAAGCCTTATAAGCGGTATTAAGTCAGTTTGGTATAGTTCTGCTACATCTAGTATTAAACCAGAGCTCTCAAGCGTTTGTGTGACTCCTGAAGAGGGTTTAATTGTTTTTGTTGCAACCGATGGACTCCGGTTGGCTGAAAAAACAATAAAACTTAAAAACCTATTGGATTTTTCTCAGGTTTTAATTCCAGTAAAAAATGCAGTTGAAATAATAAGATTTTTTGAAGGAGTTAATGAAAACCTTAAAATAGTGATTGAACAGAATCAAATAGCAATATCTTATAATGATGCCTATTTGGTTTCTAGAATTATTGAGGGTAATTTTCCTAATTACAAAGCTATTATTCCAAAAGATTTTGTTTCAGAGATTACTGTCTTAAAACAAGATTTATTAAATTGCTTTAAAACAAGCTCTATTTTTAGTGATGTTTTTAATCATACTAAGTTTGTAATACACCCTGAGGAAAAAAATATTGAAATAATAACAAAAAACAATAACGTTGGAGAAAGCACAACAACAATACAAGGTTCAATCACAGGAGAATCTTTGAGTATTAATTTTAATTATAAATATATAACAGACGCACTTGTCTCTATTGGTTCAGATAGTTTGGTATTATCTTTTAGTGGGGTAAATAAACCGATGATAATGAAAGCTTTTGGTGATGATAGTTTTCTTTATCTATTGATGCCAATGAATAAATAATATGATAAACATTGGTGATTTATTGGGTGATTATTTAAAAATTAAGAATCCACAGGAAGACAAGAGGTCTGTTGTTGACGCCATAAAGAACCAAATTGGATTGAATATTGATGAAAGTCAAGTTTTTTTTAGAAAAAATATAATAATTTTAAAGGTTAATTCAGTTCAAAAGAGTTTTATATATATAAGAAAGGAACAAATCCTTAAAATTATAAAAGAAACCATTCCAAATAGATTTATAGATTCAATAGGTTTTTAATGTTTTAAAATAATATAAAAAAACCAACATTTTGTATATGTTGGGTTTTTTAATTTATTAAGTTAAATTTACTTTATTGAATATACCGCCGTCGTTTCTCGCTGATTTCCATTAGAATCCATTTCCACAGCCTTTAATTCATCTTCAAAGTCACTGGTGGGAGTTTCTGATGGGGTGTAAGAAGAAACAAAAGGAGATTCTGTAGATTTACCAATAGAGGTACCGTTTATATAGTATTCAACTGAAACAGTGTTATTTTTAAAACCAGAAACAATAATTGATTGTCTTGATTTTTTATCTATTGTTGAAAAGTTGGTTGGTTGAACTATTTTAAATTGATTTGTGTTTTGATTTGAGTCACCACCTCCAACTACCGGGGTGTTTTGAATCAAACCTGCTGCTTGTGGACCTTGTGACCAATTAATAACACCATATTCCCAATTTCTAAACTGTTCATCATTAGAATTTAAGCCAGGTGCACCACCTGTTGGATTTTTTCTATCAACCCAATATAACTCTGAGTGAACCTCGTTTCCTGGCCCCATCCAGGTGCCAGTTAAGAAAGGGTTAATATTCTTCTCTGTTGGTTCTGGTGCATCAAAACTTTCAACGGGTATTCTCGCTAGCTCAAAATCCATTATACTTTTCCATAGGGGGGCAACAATTTTAGCGGAAGATTGTTGAATCATGGGTGTGTTGTCATTGTTTCCCATCCAAGCTCCAATAGCTACACTTGGGGTATATCCAATTTCCCAGGCATCTCGCGAGTTGTTTGTTGTACCAGTTTTCATTGCAACCACCCTACTTCCAAAAATACTTGGAGCAAAAATTGTTGATCCAGCTTTTCTGTCAGACAAAACACTATTGATTAATTTTGCCGATTGTTCAGTTATAACTTGTTTTGTAACTATTTTCTCAGGAGTTTGTTCCAACAACCCTCCCTTGTCCGTTTCTATTTTTAAAACAGAAACTAAGGGAGCTTTTTGTCCATTGTTTGCAAATACACCATATGCTGATGTCATATCAAGTGGGGAAACCTCACCACCTCCAAGAACAAGGGCAAGGCCGTATTGAGACGCTGGACCTAAATCATTAATACCCATAGCTGTCGCAGTTTTTAAGGTGTCTTCAATTCCAGCTAAATACAATACCTTTACAGATGGTATGTTTCTTGATTGAGCAAGGGCGGTTCTAAAGCTCATTAATCCCTTAAAACCTCCCTCATAGTTCTGTGGTGTATAACAGCCCGGCTTCTCCTTATCCTTCTCATTGAGAAGGGGTGTACAATTTACATTAAACTCTGTTTGCACATCAAAAAGTGGTGTTTCTGGTGTATAACCTTTCATGAACGCTGTAGCATAGGCAAAAGGCTTAAAAGATGAACCTGGCTGTCTGTGGGCGGTTATCACATTAAAGTTTCCATCATTTTCTTTATCAAAGTAATCCTTTGATCCAACCATCATTAGTATTTGTCCTGTTCTTGGGTCTGTTGCAACAGCTGCTGCGTTTTTTGCTTTAAAAGCAGGGCCGTTTTTTGTCACATAATTATAAACTAAGTCCTCTGTTTTTTGTTGTAGTTCATAATCTAATGTTGTAGTTATCTTTAAACCACCCTTTGCCAGCAACTCTTCTCCGTATTTTTCTAGTAAATAATCTTTAACATACATAACAAAATGAGGGGCCTTAATTCCAGCCATTGATTTTGGTTGAAAAACAACTTTTTCTGCCACAGCTTTGTCGTATTCTTCTTTTGAAATAAGTTTTGCTTCCAAGGTTTTTTGGAGTACTAAATTTTTTCTTGCCTCCAGCTTCGTTTTGTTCTTTCCATAAGGGGACAGTGATGATGGGGATTGGGGTAGGGAGGCAAGGTAGGCTGATTCTGCTAAGGTTAGATCTTTTGATTTTTTGTTAAAAAACAAAGAACTGGCTTCTTCTACTCCATAAATATTTCCTCCGTAAGGCGCCTCATTTAAATACATGTTCAAAATAGTATCTTTAGAAGCCGTTCTCTCTAATTTGATTGCCAAAATCCATTCTTTAATTTTTCTAGTTATAGTTTTGTTTTGAGAAAGTAGGGAATTTTTAACTACTTGTTGTGTGATTGTTGAACCTCCTTGGCTAAATTTTAATGAAAAAATGTTGGCAAAGATAGCTCTGATTATGGATGATATTTTAATTCCTCCGTGGTTATAAAAATCAACATCCTCAATTGCAATAGTTGTATTTTTTACATAAGGAGAAATTTGGTCAAAAGGAGTTACTGTTCTTCTGACTTTTTCACTCAAATCATATAACAATATGTTTCCAGTTCTGTCATATATTTTAGCCGATTGACCCAAAAGCCTATCGTCAAAAGAAGAAAGGTCTGGGGTTTTAATTGTTGAAGCCCAAATTAAGAATATTCCAGTCAAAACAACGAAAGCAATAATTGCTATTAAAATAGTGTTTTTAAGGATGAATTTGAGACGTTTTTTATTGTATTTTTTGAACATTTTGTTTTTATAATAACTTTGCCTATTGTACAACAAAAGGCACACTTTTTACAGTGTACCTGTGTTGTCGAGGTGCGTTTTTTAGTTTTTTAATTAAATAGATTTTCATCAACCAACTCTTCCTCTTCCTCTTCATCATCTATTGCTGGAGAAACAAATTCTCCATCATCGTTTAACTCTCCTGGTAATCCAAAACCAAAGAGACCTTCATCCTCACCCTCTTCCTTTTCAGGGTCTATGGATTCATCATCGTCCACAAGCTCTTCTTCATCAAGGGGAACATCTAGTGGATCAACGTCTCCAACATCAAGATCTTTATCTTCTACTAATAAATCATCATCTGATCCACCAGTGTCTGTTGCGATATCTAAATCTAATTCATCAGGCATGTTTATTGTTGTTTGATTAATTATTAAAACTTATTTGATATATTTATCATACTAATAGAAATATGCAAGTAAAACTGTGGATATTGTTTAAAATTAATTATTATATTGAGTTTAATATCTCAAAAGGGCACAACAAGCAAGTCCACAAGAGATGGCATCATATTCATCATCTGTTGCTTTTTTGTCCATCTTTAAAATTAATTGAACCATTTTTGTCATTTGGTGTTTGTCACTTTTTCCGTCGCCTGTGACCGCTAATTTAATTTCCATAGGATTTATTTCTTTAATGAGAAGCTTGTTTTTTTTAGCAACATAAATTATTGTTCCTCTTGTTTCAGCAACCCTCATTGCTGTTTTTGTATTTTTACTAAAAAAAAGCGTTTCAATTGCTAAAACAAATGGTTGGTGCTCAATAATTAATTCCTCAATTTTATTTCCAATTTCCAACAAGCGTTCTTCAAAAGGGTTTTTAGCATCTGTTTTAAAACACTCTGAAAACAAAAGAGATTCCTTTTTACCTTGCTCCTTTTCTATTATTGCAATACCAAGCCTTTCATATCCAGGGTCTATTGATAATATTTTCATATTTAAATAATTACGTACCTTTGTATTTTAAGTGTTGAAAAAAATTAAGCAAATCTAATTTGTTTTTCTGTCGGATAGTCAATACCAAGATGGACATAACCTTGAGGTGTTACAACACGCCCTCTTGGAGTTCTTTCTATAAAACCAAGTTGAATTAAATATGGCTCACTAAATTCCTCAATAGTTGCTTCATCCTCTGAAAGGGAAGCTGAAATTGTACCAAGCCCAACAGGTCCCCCTTCATATTTTTCTATAATTGTTGAAAGAATAGAACGATCCATTGCTGTTAAACCACGCCGATCTATTGAAAGAAGAGATAAGGCTTCCTCAACCACATCCTTTGTTAATTGTTTTTTAAGAACTTGTGAATAATCCCTACATCTTTTAAGTAAATAGTTTGCGGTACGAGGGGTTGAACGGCTCCTTTTTGCTATCTCATTAATTGCACCCTCGTCAATATTTAAGTTAAGAATATTTGCAGATCTTGAAACTATTTTTGATATTTCACCTTCTGTATAAAATTCCAAACGAAAGACACCGCCTGAAAACCTGGATCGAAGAGGGGAGGAGACCATAGCAACTCTTGTTGTGGCTGAAATTAGGGTAAAAGGAGGTAAATCTAATTGAATTGTTCTGGCAGAGGGCCCCTTTCCGATAATGATGTCAATTTGGCCAGATTCCATGGCTGGGTAGAGAACCTCTTCAACTGTTTTGTTGAGGCGGTGGATTTCATCGATAAAAAGAATGTCCCCCGGAGAGAGGTTGGTTAATACGGATGCTAAGTCCCCCACGCGCTCTATAACAGGGCCAGAGGTGATTTTAATTTGAGAACCTGTCTCTTTAGCAATAAGGTGGGCTAGCGTTGTCTTACCAAGCCCCGGAGGGCCATAGAACAAGAGGTGCTCTGGTGGGTGATTTCTCTCTTTTGCGGCAGTGAGTAGTATTTTAAGGTTATTTTTGATCTGTTCTTGACCAATATATTCTTCAAAATTACCAGGTCGGAGCTCTTGATCAAGAACTTTATCCCCTGACTTCTCCAAAACCTCATCGGTTATGGGGGTATTTGAGGTTATATTGGATATGTTAGAATTAAAATCTTGAGTCATTTTGTTGTTTTCGTCTACATTTTAACTCGTAATCTAAATAATGACCGCTTGACAGAAAAAAATAAGTATGCTACGATACTTATGAACTTGAAACAGGCTTGCCAGATGATTTTGGCATGGTAAAATGGATTTTTGTAGCAAAGATACAAAAAAGATTTATTTCTGTGTTATATTCTTACGAATAAAACAGCTCCTTAAATCTCTAAGCGATACAACCTTTGCGGGTCTATCGGTTTTTCTTAAAGGACGCTCTGGTGCGGGCTTTACGCCACGTTCCTGGAGCTATCCTTAAAGAACTATCGGGCTTTAGGTCTTAGGACTTAAAGCATCGCTTAGAGATTTAAAGTGCTGTTTTTTTGTTATCAACTTTTCACGCTTGATCAAATTGATAAAATAACAATACCTGTGAGACCGTTTTAAGTCAACGGAGATTTACACAGTTTTGTTTTGGATAATTATTTATTTGAAGTGTCAAATAAATCAATTGTCAATCTAAACTATTTTTATAAAATTATTTTGTTGAATTTTATACATCAACAATGTCCCCTTTTTTAAAAATAAAATTAAGATAATTGGGTCTCTTCTATAAAATCATCTTTAGATAAATCTATAACACGCTCTAGCTCATCGAAAGAGGTTACACCCTGTAAAACTTTTACCACACCATCTTGTCTCATATCTAAAAAACCTTGTTTTCTAGCCACAGATTTGATTTCTCTTTCACTTGGATTTTCTCTTACAATTTTTTCAATTGAAGCATCTGTCAAAATTAATTCATGAATTCCGATTCTATCAAAATATCCAGTGTTGTTGCACTCATCACATCCCGCTGGAATATAAATTTCTGTTGGTTTTTGTGAAAATTCTTTTCCTTCTTCCATTTCTTTAATTGATTCTAATACGTCGTCAACTAAGGCAATCCTCTCTGCTGGAATTGGAACTTTCTTTTTACATTTACTGCAAAGAACTCTAACAAGACGCTGAGCAATTGCAGCGTGAATAGCTGAGGTTAGAGTTTTTGGATCAGCACCAAGGTCTATTAGTCTTGTAAAAGTTCCAGCCGCGTTGTTTGTGTGAAGGGTAGAAAAAACAAGGTGTCCAGTTAAGGCGGCATTAATTGCAGTAATTGCTGTTTCAGCATCTCTAATTTCTCCAACCATTATAATGTCTGGGTCTTGTCTCATTGCAGATTTAAGGCCCGCTTCAAATGTATAACCCTTAGCCTCTTCAACTTGGGTTTGTACAATTCCAGGAAGGTGATATTCAACCGGGTCTTCTATTGTAATTATTTTGTACTCTGGGCTAGAAACCTCTCTTAAAAATGCATAAAGGGTGGTTGTTTTTCCCGATCCCGTTGGTCCTGTTGTTAAAATAAGGCCGTTTGGTCTAGCTATTTCCTTCCTTATAGCCTCAAGGAAGCGTTTTGACATACCTAATTTATCCATTGTCACCATTATCGATTCCGGATTAAGAATACGCATAACCACAGATTCTCCGTATGAACCAGGAATTGTTGAGGTTCTTATTTCAATATCTGTATTTTTAACCTTTACTGTAAATCTACCGTCCTGAGCATTTTCCTTTATGTTTAGTTTTAAACCTGAGAGTAATTTAATACGAGAAAGGGTTAACTCATATGTTTCCTTATCAAATTCAGATACAGTTGTTAAAACACCGTCAATTCTGTACCTAAGTCTTGCTTTCAATTCTCCAACTTCAATGTGAACGTCTGAAGATTTTGTTGAAAGCGCTCCAGCCATAACAATTGAAAGCATTTTTGATACACGGTGGGTCTTCTTCATTTCCAAAGCTTCTTTAATCCACAAAGCAATATCTTCAAGATTTTTAGCTCTTTGAACCAAGTTTTCAATTTCTTCGTTTGAAATATCTAGGGACCCAGCCTCTGTCTCTGATGCGAAGGAAATATCTTTATATCTCTCCCAGGCTTTCTCTAGACTATGAATTGAGGCGATAAAAAGAGTTGGCCTGTAACCGTTTCTCTCTAAGGTATCCAAAACATCCTTTGTTTCATCACTTGTGGGGGAGTGAACGGCAATGGAAATCTTGGTTCCAACAATATCAAAGATTGCAACTTTGCTTTCTCTTGCTGTCTTCTCCTCAATGAGCTTTAAGCCATCAGAGTTGATTGAGACGGTTGTTAGGTCTATATAGGATATATTATATTTATCCGCAAGAATCTGCATTGAAGCCTCCTCTTCATCAAGAAGGAGTTTCTTCATTCTTGTGTTTTGTTTCTCTTCATCAAAGTGGATTGTCATGGGTTTATTCTATAACTTTTTTTGTTAATTGACTATATTGTGTGATAAGAATATAATTTATTCACTTATTAGTTATTAAAATAAACATAAAATGAAAGAAGGTCCTAAACTCCCCCCAATGCCTGTTCAACCGGAATTAGCTTCAGCAGAATTGGATGGTAAGGTTAAAGAAATGCAGGCGGAACCAATGCCTGTGGATACTGGTGAGCGCGGGTCTGTACATGGTGAGGTTTGGTCTGATAAATTAGTTGGACCACTTCCTACTAAAGAAGATTCATTGGTGCCCACAGAAGAGCCACCCACAGAAGAACCACCCACAGAAGAAACACCAGCGGTAGGAAAGTTTTCATACGATACTAATTTTGGAGGGGGTGTGGACGAGAGTCTTCCTGGGCCAGACATCACAAGTAATTTTTCTTTTGATGGTAAAAACGTACCGACAGGTGAGGATTTTGCTACAAAAACAGAAAACACCGACGACATTAATGATGTATTGCCCAACAATTTTGATCCACTTAAAGGTTCTGATAATTCTAATAATATAACTCTTGATTATGGTCCGAACGGACCAGTTGATTCTTGGACTGCGTCATCAGATAAAGTTTTAAACAATGAGGCCGGAAATACTCAACCTATTAGATATGGGGAAGCTCTTGCTAATAAAGATTTAAAAGCTGAAAGGGTTGATTTTGATGTTGTTCCGGAAGATGAACCGGGGGGTGAAAATATGAGGAGGGTTGGGTCGTTTGTGCCACCAAAGGCTCCTACGCCGGAACCTATAAAACATCCGCAGACAATTGATCTTGATCCAGTTACACCAGAAACACCGCCAGCATCAACATCGAGACCAGTGGAATTTCCAGTGCCACCAATGGTGCCACCAGCACCAAAACCTGAGCAGTTTTCAGTTCCACCAGTGGTGCAACCAGAACCAGAGGAATTTCCAGTGCAACCAGAACCAGAACCAGAAGAAGATCTAACAACCCCACCGCCTCTCCCAAGGACAAAAAAATATAGTGTTGATCCAGAAACAGAAGTTCCAGATGATTTTGTAAAAACTGGAAGTCATCTTGTAACCCCACCACCCATACCTCCAAGGAACAGAGTTGCTCCACCACCCTTGCCTGTCTCAGCTTCAATGCCGGAGATGATCCCCTTAGGTCCACCACCTCTTCCTCAACCCTCAACACCAGCCGAGATGCCGGCGATGGTTCCTCTATCAGAACCTCTACCTTCAACAACTCCAGGTTTTAATCCTGGCATTCCTGAAAATGGTAATTCTTTATTGGGTAGGATTAATAGAGAGCATGGTCAGACTGTGGAAGCTGGTAATAATATGAAATTTGGGGCTGAAATAAACTGGTTAACATCTGCTGTTAATAAATTAAAAATAAAAATGGGGTGGTCAAAGGATGTTGTTAATCACGCTGCGCTAAGCACCATAGATAAGCTTACTATGGGGCTAGAAAACTACTCCAATGATAATCTCATTATAAGAAAAAAGAGCGAGATTGCTCGTCTTGATAGAACAATACAACGAGTTGCAAATAATCCAATAAGTGAAACCTTAGCAAGAGAGAATGTTCTCAGAATAGATCAATCTATTGAAGAGGCTAAAGCTCGTGGAGATCAAAACATGCAAAGAACTTTAATAGAGGCTAGAAATAGTATTGCGGAAAATGTTGTAAACAGAAGAGACAAACTTCAAGCAGAGAGACAGGCGTTAGTTGAACAACTAGCAAGATATAATGAAAGAAAGATTTCAATAGTAGATGGTTTTATCGCTAATGTTGAGATAGAGACAGAAAAAGTTAGACAAAATACAAGGTATCATGAGAATGTTGTAAACCTCAGAACTATAAACACAGAAACAAATAGAATGATGAGTGTTATTGCAGAAACAGATAGTCAACTAATAAGTTTGAGAAAAGCGTTAGCTAACACAAAAGATAGGGTAGACAAGGCTGAAATTAAAGGGGCTATTAAGGAATATGAAGCAACAATAAAAGATAGTAGAAAAAAGCTTGGTTTTTATGAAGATGTAGGTCACAGACTTGGTAGCTTCATAGAGCTTACGGATAAGAGAACAAAAAGATTTGATGACCTAAGAGATGAATATGTAAAGAAACGAGATATTTCACAAGCAAAAATTAATAATGGAGGAGCGCTTCCACAAACACCACCTGCGCCTGTACCAACCCCAGCTCCTGCACCAAGGCCAGTTCCAACTCCTCCGGCACCAAGGCCGGTACCGACTCCAGCTCCCGCGCCAGTTCCAACTCCTCCGGCACCAATAAGAACTCCAGAACCAGCTCCAACGCCTGAACCTCCACCAGCACCCAAGATTGACAGAGATCCTGAAGTAGAAAAAAGACGTGAAGAAAAACTGTCAAATTTAAGAAAAACAATACAATCTTTCCGTCGTGTGCTTACAACTGAAGATGAATCAACTTTGGTTAGTTCTGCAACTGCGGCTGCGGCTGGAATCTTAGGAGCGGCTTTGTCTGTGGTCCAAAAAGATAAGGATTTTGATAGAACTGAACGTGCTTTGTTTAAAGACGCTGGACAAATAATCGTTGAGTTTTTGGCTCAAATGAAAACAGACAAAGGGGTCGTTACCAAAGACAATAGACAGTCCACAAGGAGTAAGGCGGGTGTCTTTAATGAAATAGCGGAATTAAAATAAAAATATGAACCCAACACCAAACAACAATTCAAACCCCCTAACAGCTGATGAAATAAGTAAACTTCATGGAGAAGAGCTTAAACAAGCCTTAGCTCAAAAACTACAGGGGTATAAAGATGACATGGAAGAAGTAGATTCAACACTAAAGGGTATTTGTGAGGAAGTGGAGGCGATGCCAGAAGTTGATGAAGCTAAAACAAAAATGGAAGATGATGCAACAATAGCTGGAATAGAAAAACAGCTAGATGATGATCTAAATAATACAGCACTTGAACTTGCTACAGAGGATGAGATTCTGAGTGATATTCCAACAGAAGAATAGTTTGCCACCTCAAATTAAAAAACAAAACAGAGTCTAAAAACTCTGTTTTGTTTTGATGTTTTTTTGTTGAATAAAGTATATAATATGGGTATTATTTAAAATTCAGATAAAAATCAGTAATGTACAAAACCACATCATATTCCCTTAATGACACTAAAAAGTTTGCAGAACTTGTTTTGGATCAGGTCTTAAAAAACAGAAAAGAAAAAATAAACTCTGGAGGACTATCTGTTGCCACAGTTTTAGTGCTAAAAGGAGACCTTGGCTCTGGAAAGACAGCTTTTACAAAGTTTATTGGAGAATTATTAGGAGTAACGGAGGAAATAACCAGCCCAACCTTTGCAATAGAGAAAAGATACAGGGTGTCGGTTGAAAACAAAGAAAATTATGACATAGACACCTTGATTCATATAGATGCCTTCAGACTAGAATCTGGAAAAGAAATACTAGCTATTAATTTTGAAGAAACACTAAAAGATCCCAAAAACTTAATCTGTTTTGAGTGGCCAGAAATGGTCTCAGATATCAGTATTCTCCCACAGGATGCACCAATCATTGAATTTGAATTTGTCGATGAAAACACAAGAACAATGTACTTTAGCCCATCGTCAAATACCATGGAGTTATTAGATGAAGATAATAATATAGTAAATTAACACTCATTTTGGATTTATATAAGATTTAATCAAAAAGACAAATAGGGTATAATGTACCCAAAGTGAAAAAAACACAAAAGACAGAAACAGAGGCGATAAACAAAACCTTAGTTTTGCTAGATTCCCACGCTATAATTCATCGTGGTTATCACGCGTTGCCTGATTTTGCTACCTCAAAAGGAATACCCACTGGTGCAATTTATGGACTATCTTCAATGTTGATTGGGATAATTGAGAAGTTCAATCCAGACTACATTATTGCTTGTTATGACCTTCCTCAACCAACATATAGACATGAGGCTTATAAGGATTATAAAGCTGGAAGAAAAAAGAGTGATGATGAGCTGGTAGATCAATTAAAATCATCCAGAAAGATATTTGAGAACTTTAATATTCCAATGTTTGATAAACCTGGGTTTGAAGCGGATGATATGCTTGGTACAATAGTGGAACAAACAAAAGATATTAGGGGGTTGAAGGTGGTGATTGCCTCAGGAGATATGGATACATTACAGCTTGTGCGTGATAAAGAGGTTCAGGTTTTTACGTTAAAGAAGGGAATAAAAGATACTGTTACATACGATGAAGATGCTGTTGTGGAGCGTTTCGGATTTCTACCAAAATATTTACCAGATTATAAGGGTTTGCGAGGGGATACATCGGACAATATTATTGGAATTTCTGGAATTGGTGAAAAGACCGCAACAACTTTAATTTCTCATTTTCACACTATTGAAAAATTATATGAAACCCTAAAGAAAGAGGGTGGTCCAAATGAAATTAAGAAGCTTGGAATTACAGATAGAATTATTGATCTTCTTGAAAAAGGAGAAGATGAAGCTGTGTTTAGCAAGATGCTCGCAACTATTAGGCGCGACGCTCCAATTAAATTTGAACTTCCAGAAAAAACATGGAAAGACTCTTTTGATCTAGATAGAGCGGAACAGGTTTTTGATGAATTTGAATTTAGAACACTTGGTGCGAGATTAAAAAATATTATGGGTAAAAATGGATCAAATGTCTCAAGCTCAAACTTTGCATCAGGCGGATTATTTGGTGATATTAATGTCGTGGGTGGGAGCTCAAATGCTGACGGTGATAAATCGGCGGTCCGTGCGGTTGACGCAGATCCGGTAGAAAATATTACAGAAGAACAAAAAACAAAAGTCTGTATTGCGTTGTGGGTTTTAAATTCTAGCTTAACCAACCCCTCATATGAAGATGTTTTAAAATATACAAAGTCTAAAAAGTATGAACAAATAGAAAAATATATTTTAGGAGAAATTGAAAAACAAGGATTAACTCATGTTTTAAAAGAAATTGAGTGGCCACTTATTCCAGTTGTTTCTAAAATGGAGGAAGATGGAATATTGCTTGATAAAAAATATTTGAAAAAGCTATCAGAAGATTATCATAAAGAGTTGAGCCGACTTGAGGGTGAGATTTGGAAAATGGCCGGAAGAGAATTTAATGTGGATTCACCAAAACAATTAGGGGTGGTAATTTTTGATGAAATGAATCTGGGTGAAGGGATGGGGGCGAAGCGTCTTAAAAAAACAGCGGGAGGGGCTCGTTCCACAAAGGAGTCTGAATTAGAAAAACTTAAGGGTGTTCATCCTATAATTGATAAGGTGTTGGAATATAGAGAGTTAGCTAAGCTTCTCTCAACTTATATTGATCCGTTGCCCCTTCTCACGGATTCAAAAAATAGACTGCATGCAAAGTTTTTGCAGGCCGGTACAACGACCGGTAGAATGTCATCGCAAAATCCTAATATTCAAAACATTCCAACTAAGACTGATTTGGGAAGAAAGGTAAGGGGTGGTTTTATTGCAGACAAGGGTTGTGTCTTACTTGCTTTTGATTATTCTCAAATTGAACTTAGAATTGCAGCAATACTTTCTGGCGATGAAAATCTAATAGAAATATTTAAAAAAGGGGAGGATGTTCACACTGGTGTTGCTTCTAAGGTTTTTGGTGTAAAAGAAACTGAGGTTACAAAAGACATGAGAAGACAAGCTAAGGTGATTAACTTCGGGATATTATATGGAATGGGTGTTAATGCTCTTAAAACTAATCTTGGAAGTACAAAAGATGAAGCTCAAACTTTCTATAATGAATATTTTAAAACATTTAGTAGGGTTGCAGAATTTCTGGAGGAAACCAAAAGATTTGCTGAACAAAATGGTTATACAGAGACGCTGTTTGGCCGTAGGAGATACTTTGAGGGTATTAGGTCTAAACTACCATTCATCAGGGCCGCTGCTGAGCGCATGGCCATTAATGCGCCAATTCAAGGCACCTCAGCGGACATAATCAAGATTAGCATGAGAAAAATTTACGATTATATAAATGATTCAAAAAATAAGGAGGTATATGGTAAAGTTAAGATGTTATTGCAGGTTCATGACGAGTTGGTTTTTGAGGTGGAAGATGATAGGGAGTTTATTAAGAAAATCTCCAAAAAAATTCAAGATATTATGCAGGATATATTAAATGATGAACAATCAAAGGGAGTACCGATTGTAACATCGTCAAACACAGGAATGAATTGGGGGGAGATGACAGCTCAATAAACATCAAGAAATAAAAACCAACATGCTTTATTTAATATACGGAACAAATACAAACAAGGTGCGAGCTAAACAGAGAGAGCTTGTTGGTATTATGCAGAGCAAACAACCAAACGTTTCTTTGTATAGAGTGACTACAGAAACCTGGAAGGATTCATTGTTGGAAGAATTATTGGGTAGTCAAGGTTTATTTTTGGCAAAATATATTGTAACCCTAGATAAGGTGTTGGAAGATAAGGAAATTGGGTCAGCTGTTGTTGGTTCGTTGGAAGAAATGAAGGAAAGTGACCACGCTTGGATAATATTAGAAGATAAAGTTTCAGCTCCTAATCTTAAAAAAATAGAAAAATTTGCACACAAAGTATTTGATTTTAATGATTCTGTGAGTGTTGAAAAGAAGAGACTCTTGGCATTTGACTTTGCTGAGCAGTTTGCTGGTAAGAATAAAGTGGGGGCATGGAGAGAGTTTATTAAACTAAAAGAGGCAGAACTTGCGGGGGAGGAAATACATGGAGTTTTGTGGTGGCAAATGAAGTCTGTTTATTTGGCGAAGTTTTCAAAGACTGCTGATGAGTCTGGTTTAACTCCATATTCCTTTCAGAAAGCCTTAAGATTATCTAAGGGGTGGGAGCTTAAGGAATTAAATTTGCTGTTGGATAAGTTGGTAGAAATATATCACGAGGCCCACAGGGGTGGAGGGGATTTAATGGTGGAATTGGAGGGGTTGTCTTTAGGACTTTAATATTAGCTCTATTTCTGTTTATTGGCCCAGTTTGTAACCTAATAAAAAAAATAAAAATATCGTAACTTTATAAAGTTACGATATTTTTTGCGAAACTTTATAAATTTTAAAAACACTGTTTGCTCCTCGGTTTTATATAAAAAGCTACATAAACACGTTTTGCGTGTGTTTAAGAGTAGTTAGAAAAGACAAGGGTATTTTGATATAATAGACAAATGAATTACAAAAAAGGATTAATTGATGAGTTGCCAGAGTTGGTAAAAACAAACTTTCAGATCTTTAGTGGAATGTATGAATGGCCCCCATATACCTTGGATCAATATACAGAAAGACTTAATGGTGTTAATCCGACCATTTTTATTGCTGAACGTGATGACAAAATTATTGGGGACAGTATTGCTTTTGAAAAGGATGGTGGCTGGTATCTGTGGATATTGGGTGTTTTAGAGGAATATCGCAAACAAGGTGTTGCAACTCAGTTGTTGGATTTGAATGAACAATATGCGCGTGAGAATTCTTATAAAGAGATAACCGTTAAGGTTTATAATGTCTCTAAAGAAATGTTAAAACTATTAATTGGAAGAGGTTATGAAATAGTGGACATACATAAAGACAAAAACAGTAAATATAACGGAATCGTCCTGAGGCTTATATTATAAAAAAGAGTTTTAATTATTACGCCACTTTTGATATACTTTCCAAATGAACAAGATAATCCCAGAAAAAATAGAAACAGAAAGGTTGTTACTTAAGCTAATAAGTTTGGATTATAAAGAGGACATTTTTAAAGAATTTAGTCCAGAGATTACTGTCTATATGTCACCAAGACCAGCTGAATCAATACAGGAGACTATTAATTTTATAAATACATCAACCAAAGAGATTTTAGAAGGTAAGAACCTGCAGGTTGTAATACTTAATAAAGAAACAAATGAGTTTTTGGGCTGTGGAGGTTTGCACAACCTTGATACTAAAACACCAGAGCTTGGTATTTGGATAAAGAAGTCTGCACACGGTCATGGTTACGGAGTAGAAGCAATGAATGCTGTTAAGAATTGGGCAGACAAGAATATTGATTATGAATATATTGTTTATCCTGTTGTTGATAAAAATATTTCAAGCAGAAAGATACCTGAATCGATGGGTGGGAAGATAGAGAGGGAGTATGAAGAAACAACTGGTTTGGGGCAGAAGGTTAATATGTTGGAATATAGAATTTATCCCCAGTAAGGATTTTTGTGTTGAGGTAAAAATTTGTCCGCTCGGTAGGAATCGAACCTACGACCCTCTGCTTAAAAGGCAGGTGCTCTACCGACTGAGCTACGAGCGGGTATATTTGATAGCGTTCAATTTCTTGTACGTATTATCAAATAATGTTAAAACTATATCAAAAAAACAAGAAATGTCTAATATTAAAGGGGATAAAATCAAAATAAACGAAAAAAGCCATAATATGGCTGATAATTCACAGGGTTATGCTCCCAAAGGGTGTGATTTTGATGTGGTTGTTGTTTTACCAGATATAAGAAGCGCTCATAATGTAGGTTCCGTTTTTAGAACCTCAGACGCCGCTGGTGTGAACAAAATATATATATCCGGCTATACCCCAACTCCACTAAATAAATTCAACAAACCTCAACCTCAAATTGCAAAGACGGCTCTTGGCGCAGAAAAGAACATTCCTTGGGAGTATTTTGAAAGTCACACAACGATGCTGAATAAATTAAAAAAGGATGGGTTTAAAATTATTGCAGTTGAGCAGACAAAGAACTCAATAAATTATAAAGATCTTAATTTGAATAATTTATTTGACGACAATAAGGGGCAGGTAAGTGGTGTGGGGCCTCGGGATAAAAAGATTGCTTTTGTCTTTGGTAACGAAGTTCTTGGTTTGCCCAAGAAGATTTTAGATAAGGTTGATGTCTGTGTGGAGCTACCAATGAATGGAATGAAAGAATCTCTAAATGTTGCGGTGACTGCCGGAATTGTTTTGTTTCAATATTTAGTTTGATGATTCTCACAATAGTGAGTGCTTCTGCCTCCAACAACAATTCTCTTAATTAGCCCATCCTTTGGGTTTATTTTATTTATTTTTCTACAATCCAATTTACCACAAACCTGCCCTTTTTTTCTGTATACGTTGTGTTGTTCTTGAAATGACCCTTTTTCTCCATCGATATTTCTATAATCAGACATCGAATCTCCACCAAAATCTATTCCATTTCTTAAGACCGTTAAAATAGATTGAAACAGTTTTTTAAGAATGTTGTCCGGAATATTTTTGACAACACTTTCCGGGTGAATGCTTGCAAGCCATAAAGCTTCATCGGAATAAATATTTCCAATACCCGCAATTATTGTTTGATCCAAAAGAGTGGTTTTTATTTTTCCGTTTGGCTTTTTATTAATCTGGCCTTTGAATATTTTAAAATCAAAGTCTTTTGTAAGAGGTTCAGGTCCTAGGTGAGAAAGATCTGGGGAGTGAAAGATTTTGTCTGTTTTAATAACGGTAACTTTTGCAAACTTTCTGGTGTCAGATAAAACCAAATTCTTGTTGCTTAGTGTAAAAACAAGCCTAATGTGATGGTTAAAAGGATCGTTTAGAGCTTTATTATCCTTATCTTTTGGTCGCCAAGGATCATTCCTGTTGTCAGAAGTTTGTGTATATTCCCCAAACATCAAATGCCCCGTCATCTTCATATGAATTAATATTGTTTCCTTGTTATCCAAATGAATTAGAATATTTTTTGCCCGACGTTCAGCACGCAGGATTTTTGATCCAATTATTCTCTGTTTAAATTCTATAAAAAAATTTGGATCTTTAATACTTTCTTTTGATTTATAATATGGGCTATTATAAATACTCCAGACGTCAACTATTTTTGCGCCCTTAACTTTTTTATTTAAACCATCAACGGTTGTTTGTACTTCTGGTAGTTCCGGCATGTTGTATTTGGGTTGTGAGAGAGAGCAAAAAAAGGGGGGTTAAATTGACGACTAACTTAGAACCTTGAGTGTCGCCTTTAGTATTGTGCTTATGTCTTTTGTGTCTTTAATCTCCTTTGAAACATTTTCTAGCGCCTCCCTTGCTTCTCGCTGAGTATAGCCTAAGGCCTTAAGGGCTTCAAGTGCTTCAACCTCAATCCCTCTATTTTGTTTATTGTTTGCGAGTAGGCCGCTTTCATCAGAGTTATCATCTGCATCACCCAAAACCTTACCCTTCAATTCCATAACAATCTTTTCTGCAATCTTCTTGCTAATTCCCGAGACGTTGGTCAGATATGAAATATCTTGAGAAACAATGGCTTGCCTTAGGTTCTGTGTGTTCGCTAGTCCTAAAATATTTAAGGCCGATTTTGGACCTATACCAGAGACGCTGAGTAGAAGATCGAAAAAATCCAAAGACCCTTTGTTTTTGAAACCATAAAGGTCTATCGCATCATCCTTAACAACGGTGTGAATCCAAATATCAACATGAGAAATACTCTCTGTTTCTGCGATAAAATCAGGTGTTGTATAAACTTTGTATCCTACACCGTTTTGATCATTGCCTGTATTTATGATCAAGAATTTTAGATCCCTATAAATAATGTCTCCTTTTAGATATCCAATCATGGGTGCATTATAGCATATTTTATCCCGTGGATTGAGTAGGTTTGGCCAGCGACCATACAGAGAGTATTTTCTAATCGCTAAAGTACACCCAAATCATATCACATGTTTCTGAATAATTTCGACTTCTTTTCCTGCAAATTCTTGGCTGATTCTAGGTGACTCATCTTC
>Ga0247840_10001769_pt1 | contig 40733 bp, 26 predicted proteins | sample LaCruzMarch2015__FD_192404 | JGI IMG/M metagenome (GOLD analysis project Ga0247840, IMG submission 192404) | Freshwater microbial communities from meromictic Lake La Cruz, Castile-La Mancha, Spain - LaCruzMarch2015_17m | ecosystem: Environmental > Aquatic > Freshwater > Lake | place: Spain... | reverse complement strand
TTTCATATAAGAGATTCCTTTTAATTGTTTTTGTTTTTTTTGTTATACAAAATTATTAATTATTTGGAGTCTCTTCCCTTTTTATAAAAAAAATATTTCAACTAAGTTTTAATTTATACCTTGTTTACTATGTTATCTATTAAATAGTCATAAAAATCTTGCTGTATTATTTTTCCCTTTATTTAAACAGACGGTGGAATTAATTTATACACAACCGGCGTAACAATCCTTGAAAGCAAAGTTGAACTTATCAATCCGCCTATTAACACAATTGCTAAAGGAGAAATTAAAGGATTTGTTGAAAGTGCAATCGGCGTTAATCCGCCTATTGCAGTTAATGAAGTTAAAACAATAGGCAGGAATCTAACTTCTCCTGCTTCACGTATCGCTTCTTCAAGACTTTTACCCTGTACTCTTAATTGATTTGTAAAATCAACAAGCAGTATTGTGTTTTTAACCTCAATACCCGCAAGCGCAATTAAGCCGATAATTGCAACAAATGATAATGAATTGCCTGTTAAAAAAAGCGCAATTACTGCTCCAACAATGCCAAGCGGAATAACAGAAAGCACAATTGCCGTGCTTTTAAATGTTTTGAATTCGAGAATAAGCACTGCAATAAATAAAAATACTGTGGTGATGATAACAGATGTAAATCCGCCAAAAGATTGTTCGCGCTGTTCAAGTTCTCCGCCTATTTCATAAGTATATCCGGCAGGCAGTTTCATACTTTCCATTTTACTTATTACATCGCTAATAACGTTATCATTCAAATATCCTTTTTTTACAAATGATGTAACTGAAACCGATCTTGTTTTGTTAAGATGATTTATTGTAACGGGTGATGAAACTAATTTTAATTCAGCTATCTGGCTTAGTGGAATTGCAACGCCCTGATAGTTATTGATATAAAGATTTTCAAAAGCATCAAGCGAGGTGATCGCATCTTTTTCTTTTGTAATAAAAATCTTGTAGTTATCTCCGTCCGCATCAGTCATCTTCCCGACTTCCATTCCTGCAACGGCAATCCTTATTGTTCGATCAATATTAATTGTTTGAACGCCGAGTATACTTGCTTTTTCTTTGTTTATCTTAACCTGAATATCGCTCTTTAAGTTTACGAGAGGATTTTTTACATACATTGTTCCTTCTGTATTTTTAATCATCGTTTCAACTTTTAATGCAAGGCTGCGCAGTGTATCCAAATTATCGCCTTTTATTTTTACTTCAACAGGTGCTTCGATAGGCGGACCCTGCTCAAAATCTTTTACTTCTATTTCGGCTCCCGAAAATTTTTGCCATTTTACACGCAGCTTTTCCATAAAATCTAGTTTTTCTTTAGCGCTGATACTTTCTTGCAGTTGAACAAATATTTGCGCATAATCTGCTTTTTCATTCTCCGGAATTACATTATAATAAATTTGCGGATTGCCTTTGCCAACATTTGTTGCAAAGTATTTTATTTCTTTGAACGAATTAAGATCCTTTTCAACTTCTTTAGTTATCTCATCTGTAAAATCAATATTTGATTGCAATGGCGCTTTAACTTCAATTAATAACTGAGGCTTTTCAGATGCCGGAAATAAACTAAATCCAATTACAGGGATCAACATTAATGATGCGGAAAATATCAACAATGAAATCAAAATAGCTATCACAGGTTTCCGTAATGCTTTATCTAAAAGTTTTGAATAGCTGCCGTGAATTATTTTTTGCAGTGTTCTAAGAAAAATATTTCCTTCGGCATTTTCATCATGCGATTTCAAAATTCTGTTTGCAATAAAAGGAATGAATGTTAATGATACGATCATCGAAGCAAATACAGAGGTTATAACGCCCATCGGAAGACTTCTGATAAAATCGCCCGGCGCGCCCGGTAAAAATACAAGCGGCATAAAAGCAATAATTAATGTTGCAGTACAGCCAACAACCGCCATTCCGATTTGTTGTGTTGCTTTAATAACTGCTTCCATTTTAGTGTAGCCTTCGCGCAGCCATCTTTCAATATTTTCAACAACAACAATGCTGTCATCAACTAAAAGACCAAGCGCTACAACAAATCCAACAATGCTAAGTTGATTTAAATTAAAACCCATAAGGCTTGTTAATATTAGTCCTGCAGAAAGCGAAAGTGGAATTGAAATCATAACAATGATTGCGGCTCTGTAACCAAGCGGCAAAAGCGTAATTGAAACCAAAGCAATTGCTAAAAGAAAATCTATTCCAAGACCAATCAAGCGATTATTAACATTATCTGCCTGATCAAAATGATGAACCATATCAATGTTAGCCGGCAGTGTTTTTTTGAATTTTTCTAAAACAGGTTGATAAATTTTTTGTGTTTCGGTTATGTTTTCGCCGGGCTTTTGCGCCGCCACAACAAAAACTGCACGATGAGAATTTAACCTTGTGATATGTGTACTTTTTTCAAAATCTAAGAAAACATTAGCTATATCTTTTAGATAAACAACTGAACCATTTGCAGAATACACAATCGTGTTTTTGATTTCTTCCACATTGCCAAAGTTACCGCTGGTTTGAATATTAAAAGTCTTTTTTCCGGCATCTATGTTTCCACCTGGAATATTAACGGCTTCGCTTTGTACGCTGCCAATCACTGCATCAAGCGGAATTTGCATCTGGCTCATCTTTGCAAGATTAAGTTCTATACGTACTGATTTTTCCGGCAAACCATGAATTTCAACATTTTTTAGCTGTGTTAATTTTTCAAGGTCTTCTTTAAGATTATCAGCATAAAGCTTCATTTTTTCTAAATTTGCATTTTCAGAAACGAGTGCAACCTGAATGATATTAACATTAGACGGAAGCCACTTTTGAATATCAATATTATAAATGTCCTGCGGCAGTTCATTGCGAATGCTGTTTACTTCCCTAATAACTTCCTGATACTTTTCGTCAACATCGCTGCCATGTTTATATTTAACATAAATAATTCCAAGTCCGTCATTTATAAAAGTATTTACCTTCTCAATATTTTCAAGCGAAGTTAATCTTTGTTCAATAGGATCAATTACAAGGTCTTCCATATCCTTTGGACTTGTGCCGGGATAAATTATTACGATTGGAAATTCCGGTGAACTAAGTTCCGGGTCTTCCGAACGTGGGATTGTAAGTATTGTTGTAATACCAACAACAATTATCATTGCAAAAAACAGCAATGTTATTTGCGGATTTTTAACTGCGTATTCTGATATTTTCATTTTAATTCTTTATTACTGTTGAACATTTATTAATGAACCATCTTTTAGATAGGCGCTGCCTGATACTATTAAACTTGTGGAATTTTCTAAACCACCTGTAACTAAAATTTTTTCGTGAAGAATATCCGTAACAGATACCTGCACTTTTTGAACAGTTTTATTATCATTAGTTACAAAAACAAAGCCGTTATTTCCATCGCCGTCAAGCAAAGATTCATAAGGAATAAGCCATCCATTTGTTTTATTTTTAACCTGAATTTCTGCTTTGCCAAACATTCCCGAAGCTAATTTGGTTTTATTTTTATCTGTAATTCTTAATTCTAAAGAAAATGTGCCGGAAAACTGATTTACTCCTTCCGATTTTCTTTCAACTACAGCGCTTAATTTTTGTCCCAAATAAGCATCCGACGTTACAAATGCGGCATCTCCGATTTTTATTGAAGCCCATTGTTTATCGCTAACCCCAATTTTTAAGAACCAATTATTTTTGCCGGCGCCGTTTGTTCTTAAAATCGGCATGCCTGATTCAACAAGCTGTCCTTCATTTGCCATTTTATTTAGAACAAAGCCGCTGCTGATAGCACGAATTTCGGAATAACCTTGATTATATTTAGCTATGCTCAGCTGCTGTTTTGCAATTTCCATTGCGGTTTGAGCATCCTGTAACTGCGCGCGTGTTGCAACGCTATCGTTATAAAGATTGCTTACGCGGTTATAATCACGCAACGCTTTTTCAAAACCGATTTCAGCCTGAGAAACATTTGCGTTTATTTCAGTTAAATCAAGAGTAGCAAGCAATTGACCTTTTACAATTGCATCACCTTCTTTTACAAAAATCTTTTTAAGAAAGCCTCCGGTTTTAAAGGATAAATAAGTTTCATCATCTGTAGTAAACTGACCTGAAGCATTTATATTTCGGCTAAATTCTTCTTTTTGCAGTTTGATTACTTTAACTGGAATTGATTTTGAATCAGCATTTTCTCTAATTTCATCTTTTCCGCATCCCGAAATAAAGATTATTAAAATTGTAATACTAAAAGCGCCTAATAATTTTTTCATAGCTTGTCTTTAATTATTGTTAAAATTTCGTTTATGGTTTTAAATAAAGTTATTCACTGGCAACTTCGCGTCTGTACTGTGCTTCCGCAATAAGTATTTTATATTTATTGATATTTACAAGCAACTCAGATCGAGTTAATTGTGTTCGCGCATCAACAGTTTCAATAAAACTGTTAAGCCCTTCAATGTATCCTTTGTTTATAAGATTGTAATAACTTTTTGCGGCTTCAAGCTGTTTTTGTGATGAAGTATAATTTTGCTTTGCCGCATAAAGATTATTTAATACAGATTTTATACTAAGCTGCAGTTGATTGTTTGTCAGTTCATAATTTAATTCGGATTCTTCAACATCTAATTCCGATTGGCTGATTTTATATTGATTTCTAAATGCTTCAAAAATCGGAACGCTTAATTGCACACCGTATAAGTAGTAACGCGAATCTTTTCCATAATTCCAATCCTTATCCTGCGCTCCCAGATCAACAAAAGCGTTTACTTTTGGAATCCAGAAATACTTGTTCATACTTAAAAGTGATTTGTTTATTTCAATTCCCTGTTCAAGCATTTTTAATTCTTCGCGCTGCTCAACATCGGTTTTATAATTTACAAGTGAATTAATGTAGCTTATTTTCTCATCTACATTAAAATCTGAATTTATATCTGCATCAAGATTTCTGTTAAGTAAAAAGTTAAAATATCTCTTTGCATTTTCAGTTTGATTTTTTGCATCGGTCTGCTGCGCTTTAATATTTTCAACTTCCCCTTCCGAGCGCAAAACATAGGCTTTCAAACCTGTATCGTTCTTTAAAAGGGATTCATTAACACGTTTACCTTCAAGAGCAACTTCCAGAGCGGATTCAAAAATCTTTATTGAAGCAAGCGCACTTAAATAATTAAAATATGCTATCCTAATTTCTTTGGTTAATTCTTTTTTATACAACTCAATTTCAAATTCCTGAATCTGAACTTGATGATCCTGAACCTGCCTGTTAAAAATTAAATCCGTGTTAATTATCGGCATTGCTGCCTGGATTTTAAGATCATAAAATTTATTAGGAAAAAATGATTCGTTTACATTATTGATTTGAGGGAAATCATTTGTGCCGGTCAATTGATTCAAAGTTTGGTAAACCGGATTAAGCAAATCGCCAACAGGAATTGAAATACTTCTGCCGCCCTCGCCGCTTGTGTAACTTCCGCCAAAACTAATTGATGGATAAAAATAGCTCGTTGCAACCTTTAACGAATATTCGGCTCTTTCGAAAGATATCTTTCTTTGCTTTATAACGATATTATTTTCCAAACCTTGTTGAATATATTCACTTAATAAATCCTGTGCATACAAAGGATTACAGAACAAGGAGAAAAGCAATAATGTAAAAAGTTTATAACCCATTATTTTTTTCATAAGCATCCTGATATTTTTTAATGTTATCCTGATACGAACAAAGTTCCGCAGCAGGATTAATATTTTTGTCTATTGGATTGAAATCAATTTTTAATTTCAATCAAAACTTAATTATTTAATAAATCCTCTTACCAAACCGATAGCCATCGTGAATAATTCTTCTTCCGGAATACAGCATAATTCCGATAAAACTATCCGGTTTCTAATTCTTAAAGTTGCCATACCGTGAACAAGCGACCACATATAAAATGAAACAATTTCAATATTCATATCTTTAAAGTAACCGGCTTGCATACATTCACTTATATTCTGTCTTAAAAGATCATAAGAGCGCTCTCCTAAATCCATATCTTTATTTTCCAACAATTTGTTATCAACTCCGTTCTGGAGGAACATAATATCATAAAGTTCGCGGTTCTCGTAAGAAAATTGTAAATAAGCGTGCGCATGTGCAATTAATCTATCAACCGGATCTGTAATATGCTGGATTGCTTGTTGTTTTTCGTATAGTTTAATAAAACCCTGATTATGCAGTTCAAAGATTATTGAGTTCTTATCTTTAAAGTATAAATAGATATTGGAAGGGCTGTACTGGATTTTGTCCGCAATGTTTCTAATGGAAACTTGATTAAATCCTTTTTCTATGCACAAATGAAGTGCAGCATCAAGAATATTTTCGCGCATCACGCGTTTTTCATTTTCTCGTCTTTCAATAATTCCCATTTTGCTTTAGTTTTTTTAGTTTTGGATAACAATGATCAAAGAATAAATTTATTACACCGCTAATATTTAGAACAGCGTTCATTTAATCAATAGCGTTCTGCAAAATTTTTTAATCAATTGATAAAAATCACTAACTTGAAATGTTTGATGAGATAATGGTGAGAATTTGTTAAAACTAAATCGTAATAAGAAATATCATCTGAGCAAAATTTTAATTGTATTTAATTATTCTAAAGGAAAGTTTATTGTATCCTTTAATTGCTCACCGAAGGAACTGTTCTGATCATAAAAATTTTTATGATGAAAATGAGATTCGAAGATATAGTTATCCGAAAAAAATTTATGCTACAACTCTATAAAGTTACTATTGCCGATAGTACCATATATAAATGGAAATTTATCGGATATAATAAGCTTCTTGCTGTGTTTGGCTCAAAATTTAACAATTGAGAAATTCTTCCATTCAGGTGTAATGAACAAAACTAAATTATTGAAGTTTACCTTTCCTTATAAATAATATCGCCAATCCAAAGCAGTTCTTATTCCTAAATACCAAATCGTTCTTAGTTGTGGAGTAATTGATTCTTGCGGTACAACTACCGATGCTCCATAAGGAATATCAACTCCAAATTCCACCTGAAATAGCCAGCTTGTACTCTGATCCATAGAAAAAGTTCTTAGTGGTCTATATTCCAAAACTGGAAATGAAAGTTGTACAGATTTGTAATTTAATAGTTGCGTATATCCATCCTGAGGAATGAGAATTGCATCTTTATTTTTACCTGTTCCATATATTGCAACTCCTACTTCTCTTCCAAGAATAAATTGAAATCTGCCAACTGGTGTGGCAATACCAGATTGCCAAGGAATTAAACCTCCATTACCCGCAATAACCGCCATTGATGTAAATGTTTCTGGAACTGACCATGCAAGAAATGGAGCTGTTACAAGAAGATCAAATGGAAGTATATAAAACGGCATCCTGATTCTCATATTTAGTGCATCTCTGCCAGGTATTGCAGATGTAAATTGACCGCCTTCGATATTAGCAGGTATCTCACCGTATTTCATTGTTGATGGACCATCAGAACGCCATCCAATATCAAAAAATACCAACCCATCGCCAGCTTCATTTAAAACACCATCCATTCCCAATCCTACTCGCAGTGTAAGATCGAGACCGGCAATTGCTCCCGGCTTGGTTTGACTTTGAGAAAAACCTCCATTAACAGTAAAACCTCTAAGAGCTGGTGATGTACCAATAAACATTCCAAGTTCAGATCTAAACCTTGGTAATTCGCCGAGACCGGTTGCCAATCCTGGAACTGGCGTTTTAACTAAAATATCAGCAAAAAGATCAGCAAATTTGGGATCGTAATATCTATTAGGCATAAAATTATTTTTACATACATTGTAACTGCTCGGCTGATTTATTTTAGCAGATTCATCATTTTGGTAATTTAAAATAATTTTACCACTTGCCGCATCAATAAACTGCTCAATACTTTTTTTAATATTTTGGGCAGCATTTTCTGCATCTACTGGGCGCATATAGGCATCACCCATTATAATCAGTCTGTCGCCATCCCACGTAGTAACTTCAAGACCTCTTTCGTTATAATAGTCGTGTGTACCTTTTCGCAACGATGCATCACCCCAGGTACCTGCTGTATGTCCCGAAGCAAATGCATCTTCTAAAAAGTGCAATGCAAATGCTTCATCTGCAAGTGCAGCCAAAATTAACTCAGATTTTTCGACAGGAGAAAGTTGCTCTGTGTAATATCTGGCTGCCTTGTATAATGCGCTTGTATGGAAATAGACATAAACGCCTAAAGCGTTTAATTCTGTACCTTCCTTAACACAAGCTGTAAGATATTCCCTTGCTTTTGTGTTAACATCGGGTCTTGCCAATAGAAAATGTACATTGTTAGAGCCTGCTCTTGTTGCATACTCTAAATCAGCTCGTTGAAGTTTTATATCCGAATCTCTAAGCGAGTTTATAATTCTACTTCTTGTTTTCGCTTCAGCCAGTTCCTTTTTTAGAACAGCGGCAATGTCGGCAACTTCTAGTATCCAATCAGTTTGTAAAACGTTATAAAGCATATTCTCAGGTGAAAAAGAATGATCGCCTGCGATACCGGGCCATGCTGCAAAATCAAGATGCGTTGGTTTAACGCTTTGTGTAGCATCAATTACTGCAACTGTCAATCTGTTTTCATAGCCTTTTCTTGCGTCTGCCCAAAGTTGATCAAGCGTAGTTCGATATTCAGAACTAAGCTTTTGTATTGCAAGTACTGCAATATCTCTGTGCTCTGGATATACCCATGCAAAAATATTTGAGGTCAATCCGATCAATACAAGCATTATATATTTTTTCATAATAGTTTCACTTTATTTTTGAAATTTTTGATTAAAACGATTTATTAAAACCAAATTGATAAATAGGTCCACTGGAATCAAATGTTACTTTTCTTGTAGGAAATTCTGCCAGAAAGATTAAGTTATATCCACCTCCTAAAGCTTTACCAATAACTGGTGAAATTATAAGATCAAATTCTTCAGCAGTTAAGTCATAAATAGGTCGAGTTTCTATGACTGCAAAAAATCCATTTTTCCAATACTTTGCAAGAAACATTTTAAGTGTAAAAACACTAAGTTCTGAATGTGAATAGTCTTTCATTAGATCAAAAATGTATTGTGGCTGCAAAGCCAAAAACACAGATGGTGAAATTGTAAGAACATAGCTAAGACTTGGCTTCATTGAAAAATACTGACTACCGAAGCCTGGTTTACCAAAAGGAACTGAGAATTCAACGGCTGTTGCTAATGAATGAGGTTCTTTAGTAAAGAATGTATTCGATATGCTGAATTTCACATCACTAAAACTGCTTACAAAACCTGAGCCCGGAACATCAGTTGTTTTACTAATAGCTTCATATTTTGTAGAGAAACTCCAATTATTAACACCCAAATTAAGAGAAAGTCTATTCTTTATCTGACCAGAATTTCCTTTAGGATCCTGTATCAAAAATGTATAAGCTATTCTTGTAGATACTCTAGTCGGATCAATACCTGATTCAGTTCTTATTTCATCAATGTCATCTGATAAATGCTGGGCGAATATCAGAGTTGAAAAAAGAAAGAATGTTATTATTATGAATTTATTATAACTCAAAGTCTTCCTTTTTTATTTAAGAAAAAGTGCAACTATTTATTTTAATGGTTTTAGTAATTCTTTACTAACGGCAACGGCGATATAGAACACAACTAACCCCGCAGCAATAGCAATAATTAAAGTCCCTATAAATGGAGTAGTATAAATTGTACCTAAAAATTTCTGCCAGAAAACAGCAACTATCAACATTAACCCAAATGCTGAAAAAGTTTTTCCAAAAATGAATTTTAGAATAGTTGGATATAAGGGTTTGTTAATAACTTCCGCAGGAGCAAGATTATCTTTTAACGCAGTTTTTTTGAAAGTATAATATGTTATGATACCAAGTATTATACTTAATGATAATAGTATGGGGAAAATGTTACCAAATATTGTTAACTCGTGGTTGGAAATATTATCCAATGTAAATGGAATACTTTCAAGACCTTTCAATGAGAACCAGGATATAAGACCGTTGATGATAGCATTAATTACACCATTAACAATTGCGCCTGTATAAATGATTTTTTCTGTTTTCATTATTTTATCCGTTTATTAGTTTATAAAATGTGCATAAAAAAGCTTAACTGAACTGTTGTCCAGATTTTTGTTGGGTTATAAAAAGCACCGCGTATTGCCTCACCCGGAAATGCAGTTGAAAAAACCGATAACAAAGTGAATTTATTTGAGATAAAGTATTTGTAAGTGAATGTTAATTCCTGTCCATAGTGATCATCCGATAATCTTGATAGTGGAGGTAAACCACCAAGATTAAAAAGTTGTGGAGCCCATAAATAGAAATAATCAACGCTTAAAATCATCTTACTACTCGGATAAATATCTAATTGAATTCTGTGTGCGCCTATATTTCCGTTGCCTGTTGTTTTACGGAAATTTAATCCTTGTATCCAATTACCAAGTCCGCCTGTAAGCATAGGATCAAATCTTTCATACTGTGTAGTACTGGAATCATCACCACTCATATAAGAATATCTGTATGTTAATTTAGGAGACAATGGCAACTGTTTGAAGATGTAACCGGCGCTGATATAGTAACCGATTGTACTCATATCAAAATTGGAATTACCTTCATAAACAAATTCACTCCTTAACTTAATATTGTTATTACCACCAATTGAATTAATCCAAATTTTAGGATTAAACGCATATAATCCTTCTTTGGTCATGGTAATTCCGTTTACATTAGCATATTTAGATTTGGAGTTAAGAACTGTTATGTATGTAAAACTTGCATCAATAGAAGAGTTATCATTGTAGCCTAAAGTTCCAAGAAGATATTGAGTGTTCGATGGTGCAAAATCCAATTCTTCGGGTTCTAAGAATGCGCCTTCCAAAATAAAATTTTTGTAACGTAATTTTAGATTTGCCGTTCTTTCAAAAGTGGTTCTTGCAGAAAGGAATAAACTTGCTCTCTCCCCTGCATTTGCTGAGCCAGAATATTTAGAAAATAATAATCCATCATTTAATTGGAAATTTTGCCTGCCCGCTGAAATATTTGCTAAGAATCCGTTTTCTGGATTTTTATAAATTATACCCAGATAAGCTTTTTCAAAGTCAGTAAATCCTCTCGTATCAGCGGTATAAAGATCCTGCCCCGTAGCTCCTGTAACTAATCCGCTCAATCCAAAATATGGGTAAAATGAACTATTACTCACTTGAATAAGACCACCAAGTCCGAGTTCTAAATAACCTTCAAGCCAAGATGCATAACCAGGTTCTGCAGGATTATTTGCTATTGGGCTGCCTTTAGTAAATTCAGCACCGTGTGCAAAAAATGCGTTAAAATCCGTAAATGTACCAGCGCCGCCAGTAAGTATAACTGATAATCTGGAGAATTTGTTTTCTACTAAAACCGGAAAATCCGAAATATCCCTTCCTTTAATAAATACACCTTTTGCTTCGGGAGCCTTTTCCCCTCCTTCTTCAAGTAATATTATGTATATCACAAGTATTAAGTCTGAAGCAATGCCGAGCGAGTATAGTTTATAGTCTATGCTTTTTACAAATTCTGTTTTACCGGCTTTTGCAACTGCAAAATCAAATATACTTTCCTCATAAGCCGAGCCAACACCAATTGCAAAGGTTTTAAGTATTTGTGTCTCCTTTGCAGAATCTATGATCTCTCTTCCTTCTGAATCAGAAAGTTTAACCCTTACACTCGAAACAGTCAGTCCATTGGCTGATGATTTAGAAACTTCCGTTCCAAGATTTTTTTCCTGCGCATAAGATTCGATAAGAGTGATTGTTGTAATTAGTATTATAAAGTAGTAAAAAAATTTATTCATAAGTTTTATCCATCCAGGTACACAATATTGATGTGTACCTGGTATTTAATAGTTTAAATTATTTTAGTTTGAAGTAGGCATTTTACTCTTATAAGTTCCGCCGCCATCAGCATAAAGATGTACTCCACTAATCCATCTTGCTGCTGGTGAGGCAAGATACAAGAAAGCATAAGCAATATCTTCAGGATAACCTCTTCTTTTCATAACCATTGCCTTATTAATGTTATCTAACATTTCCTGTGTATATCCTGCATCAAGAGTAGAAGCTCCGTTATCAACAGAACCAATCATTACCATATTAACACGTATTTTTGGACCCATTGCCACAGCCATTGATCTAACCATATTAAAAAGAGCGGCTTTAGCATTACTGTATGATAAAAATTCTGGTGAAGCTGTATCTCCAACTCGAGAGCCAGAAAAGAGAATACTAGCATTTTGTGATTTTTCTAAGTATGGTGCGCATAAGCTTGATAACTGGTAAGTGCTTACCGTATTTAACACATAAGATTTTATCATATATTCAGATGAAATGCCAAGTAGCGGAGTGTATTCGCCCCAACCAACATTATTTATTAACGTGGTTATAGAGCCAAATTTGTTCAATGTTTGATCTAAGAGTTCTTTAAGTTCACTATCCTTTGTTACATCAGTTTTAACTGCTAAAGCTTTGCCAGGGTATAGTTTATTAATCCCGTCAACTACTTTTTTTGCAGCGTCAAGATTTAAATCAGAAACAACAACATTTGAACCGGCTGATGCAAAAATTTCAGCAGTTGCGCTTCCTATTGCTCCGCCAGCTCCAGTTATAAGAGTTGTATAACCATCTAAAGAGAATGGGTTTTTAAGATTTCTATCATTAGTGTTTTCCATTTTGTTTTTCCTTTATTAAATTTTAAATAAGTTATTCGAGAGATTGAATTCCGCCGCCATTTACAAATAAAAGCTGACCGCTTACCCATTGTGAAATTGGGGCACAGAAATAAAGAACTGCTCCGGCAATATCATCTGGAAAGCCCAGCCGTTTAAGTGGCGTATTTTTGAGCATTTCTTTTTCCATTTCAGGAGTTAATACACTGGCTAATGCATCAGTTTTAATTGCGCCTGGTCCAACAACATTTACTCTAACTTCTGGACCAAAATCCATTGCTAAATATTTTGTCATCTGATTCATTGCGGCTTTAGCGCTGCCATAAGCACTCATATTATGGCTTGCCATAATGCTGGACATAGACGAAATATTAACAATTGAACCACCGCCATCTATTTGCATATATGGCACACATAACTGAGAAAGCCTCCAAACACTAAAAACATTTAACTTAAATCTCCATGCAAAATCATCAACCGTAATTTTGAAAGGATTCTCCCTTCCACCGCCGCCACCGCCAGCATTGTTTACGAGATAATTGATTTTACCGAAATTTTTAACCGTTTCGTCAACAAGGTTAACAAGTTCTGCATCCTCAGTTACATTGCAAGCAACAGCGATAGCTTTACCGCCATTGCTTTTAATCTCATCTGCAACTTTTTTTGCATCTTCAACTTTAAGATCCGAAACTGCTATGGAAGCGCCTGCTTTTGCTAACATTAAACAGCAAGCTTTCCCGATACCATTGCCGCCACCTGTAACTATGGCTACATTTCCCTTTAGGGAAAAAAGTTGTTCTAAGAACATTTTTTATCTCCTTTGTTTGTTTGTGATTCATTAATTAAGAATTTATATGAGAACATATTTATTTTAAGTTTGGTTATGCTTTAATATCTGCGGGAAATAACGATCAGCAGCATATTTAAATCTTTCCAATCCATTTGTTGTGCACAAACCATAGATTATAAAAGCATTAATTTCAAAATATATTTCATCTTTACTGAACTTCTTATTTTCCGAAAAAAGCCTGTAAAGTGAGTTTATTCTTGCATCAATTAAAAATCTCGCACAGATATCTACATTTATTTCTTTCCTATATAGTCCCATCGATATGCCGCGGTTAATCATAACAACATGAAATTCGAAAACCTTTCTGTTAATGAAGTTCTCCATTTCGTGATAGATATTAGGATAGTGTTTTGGAAGATCATCATGAAAAGCTGCACTCATATTTTTGACACCTTCAAAGGTATTGCTCATTAATATTAAATATGCATCTATTGGATTTTCAACTGTACTAATTATTTGATCTATTAAGCGGGAGTTTCTTTCAAGTCCACTCTTTACAATTGTATTGATAACTTCTTCTTTATTTTTAAAATATCTGTAAAAGGTTCTGCTAGAAATTTCGGATCTTTTTACTATATCCATTATAGAGATTTCAGCAATTCCTTTTCTCATCAAAAGTTCATAAGAACTTCTCATAATCTTTTCGTATATGGCAGGTTTCGTTTTCATAAGTAAAATTATTATATATATATATTTTACAATACTATTCTAAAGAATAATAGTGAATTAGATTTTAATCATTAAAAATGATTGATATTATGCATTATTAAAGGTTTATTGTAATTGCTTTAAATTTATTTTTTATATATTTTTTTGTCAACATTTATAAGTAAAATATCATAGCCTTATTTTTTTACTTTTTATGCGGAAATATAAATTCATTTTTAAAATTTGTCAATACTTATTCTTTAGAAATTCAAGTTATTAGAAAACTTAACTATTTGATAATGCTTTTATAGAATTTATGCTTAATTAAAAAGTAAATGCAATCTTGTTTTTGGAAATTTGTATTTTCGAGAAGTGTTAAAAGTGTATGGCTGAATCAATAAACTGTGTTAGTAAAACGTAAATAGAAAACAACAATTAGGAATTTATGAGAGATATATATTTACTACGAAATAATTTAGTCTTTAGGCTGTTTTTTCAAAAAGTAATATGTTTGATACTGTTTGTATTCCTTGGAATACAGGTTCACGCTCAACAACAACCTGATACATCATATCAAAATCAAAGTCAATTAGCGATTGAAATAAATGATTTTTCCTATCTCCAGCAAAACTTAGAAAAACTATCTACTTTAATATCTGAAACAAACGTAAAGTTAGATGAATATGGAAAGCTGAATAAAGAACTTAATGAAATAAACCAAATAAGTAACGAATTTCTTTCATTAAAATACGCTACCGATTCCCTGAATTTTGCTGAAGGATATACTGCAACAATTATGGAATTTCAACAAAATTGGAAGAAATTTGAATATCTATTAGTAGAATGGTCGGATTGGGCAATGAAAAAGTTAAAGTATGTTCAAGAACAAAAGAATATTTTAACAATTGAAAGAACAAAATGGAAGGATGTTGATTCGCTGCTAAAAGACAAAAATATATCTTCAGAAATTCTAGTAAAGATGAATCTTCAATTATATGAACTTGACACGTTAAATTTTACTCTTTCCGAACTAAGCAATACTTATCTCAATATAACCACTAATCTTTCTGAGAAAATAATTTATGCTGATTCAAAATTAAAAACCCTTGAAGAGATATTTTTAATAAGAAAAAAAGAAGTATTTATTCAAAATTACCCGCCTATTTGGAAGTCATTTTCTATTAATGATTTTGGTACAGACCCATTGCCGCAAGCAAAAATAATTTGGGAATCAAGAATCCGAGGTGCAGCTCTATATATTGAGTCCAACAAGTCAAAATTATTGTCAGACTTTTTTTACTTTATAATTTTCTTCAGCTTTGTTTTTTGGCTAAAACGGCTGAGTGAAAAGTTAATCATTACCGACGCAAAGGTTCAACAATCTGTTTCTATAGTTCAACGTTACACATCGGTTTGTATGTTAATTTTCTTTTTTTATTTGTTGACTTATTACAGCGATGCACCAGAAATTCTAAGTAGTGGAATTAAGATATTCCTTGTATTTCCTCTTCTACGTATTTTGAAATTATTACTACCACGTGTAATAATTTTGGCGCTTTCTTTATTTACAGCGCTAATCATACTTCAACAATTTAATGTTATTTCAGAAAGTCGCACCACAATTGCAAGATTATTACTGCTAGTGTTTTTAGTTATTTCACTTTTAATTATAGCTCTTCTAATTAAAAAGAAGAAGTTTGTTCATCGTGATATAAATGCTAAACAGCAAAACATTTTAAAATTTTTCTTGCATGCTGTTTTTATCTTTTTCTTTTTATCGTTGCTGGCAAATATAATTGGCTATGTACCGCTAAGTTCACTTCTAATTAACGGAATACTAAACAGTTCATACTCAATACTGTTATTCTACACAGCTATACTTTCAGTCGAGAGCATATTTATAATTTTTCTTAAATCAAAAATCGCAACAAGAATTAAAATATTTAACGAATATCCTGATAAAGTAAGGCACACACTTAACAGATATTTTAAACCTGTTGCACTTTTTATTTCTATTTTCATTATCATAAGTAATTTTGGGCTTAAAGAAATTTTCTTAAACTGGATATCTTTAAGTCTAACAAATAAATTTGAAGTTGGTAGTTTTTCGTTCACAGTTGAAAACATATTCGTGTTCATACTTTCTATCTGGATCTCGGTTACAATTGCACGTTTAATAAAATTTTTACTTGATGGCGAAATTCTTTCCAGACTGGAGTTAGCTCGCGGTGTTCCTAATGCAATTTCATCATTAACATCTTATTTAATTATTGGATTTGGAATTATTGGCGCTGTAGTTAGTACAGGTATAAACTTAGATAGTTTAGCTATGCTGATAAGCGCCCTTGGTGTAGGCATAGGATTTGGACTTCAAGATTTAGTGAAAAATTTCATCTCAGGCTTGATTTTAATTTTTGAAAGACCAATTCAAATTGGCGATGCCGTACAAATTGAAGAAATGAATGGTTTGGTAAAACATATAGGTATTAGATCAAGTACAGTAAGAACATGGGATGGAGCTGAAGTTATTGTTCCAAATGGTAATCTTATTTCAAACAAACTAATTAATTGGACGCTATCCGATAAGAAACGGAGAATTGATATTATTGTTGGCGTGGCTTACGAATCAGATGTTGATAAAGTAATGCAAACACTGATAGAATGTGCTGCAACACATCCAGATATTCTAAGTTATCCGGAACCAGCAATTTTATTTAATGGGTTTGCAGATAGCCACCTAAATTTTGAATTAAGATGCTGGACTGCAAAAGGTGAGTCTTGGATGAATATTAGAAGCGAGATAAATATTTCTATTAATAAGAGCTTTGCTGAGAAAAACATTTGTATCCCATTTCCGCAACGCGATTTACACATCAAATCAAATGTAAAATTAAATACGCCTTCTGAGGAAACCGGATTATAATAATGAGGAAATAAACCGATGAAAAAACTTTTATTAAAATCACTCATTTTAACTTTAATTCTAATTTTCTCTTGCAAATCTATTGCACAAGAAGACAGTACTGAAGCAATTGAGATTGCATCTGACGAAAAAATAATTGATAGTCGTGCTAAAATATTATTTGGCTGGTTTTTGCCTAAAGTAACTACAAGCGCACAACTCAACAGTTCAACTGGTAAGATTGGGGCTGCGATAAATCTTGAACGGATATTTAATCTTCCTGAAAATCGCAAGTTGTTTAGGCTGCAGGGAATGTGGAGATTTAACAATACTAGTTCTTTGGATGCCTACTATTACTCACTAAACCGAAGTGGATATTCAATATCTAAAGATTCGCTTGTATTCGGAAGTATAGTAATTAATATTGGTGCAGAAATACAATCACATTTTAATCTAAGTTTGTTTGGTGGACGCTATAATTTTTCAATTGTTAACGATGATAATTTTGAGTCTGGATTTAGCGCTGGAATTAGTTTTCTCGATATTGATTTAGGCACTAAAATCAAAATAAACAAAAGCACTGTTGGAGAATCATTCAATGAAATATTATTTCTTCCTGTAATTGGTTTTTATAACCGGGTAAATTTCTGGAATGACTTTGTATTTCGTAACCACATTCATTTGTTTGCTCTGGACATTAAAAGATACAATGGCACATTATTCGATTTTGCAATTTCTTTGGAGTATTCTTTTCTTGATCATTTTGCAGTAGGTTTAGCCTACGACGTATTCTCCCTTGATGTGCAATTTGAAACCGGAAGCAGTGGGATGATACAATATGCTCAGCGAGGAGCTATATTTTTTGCATCAGTAAAATTTTAATTCATTCTTTTCAATTTTACTTTTTAGCTTACAGAGGATTCTTAGCTTAAGAAAAGTACCTATAATGATTGATACGAAATGAATGCTGAATAATTATAAATGGTAAAAAAATAAAAATCATGCTTTTTGTTTATCTAAAAATTCCTGCAAGATGATTGCAGCCGAGTGCATATCCAGCAAGCCTTTGTCTTTTCTTTTTTCTTTTTTATTTACAGATTCAAGTATATGCTGCTGTGCAATTATAGATGTAAAAGTTTCATCCCATAGAATTACTTCCAATCCATATCTATTATTGAGTTTTAACCTAAACTCATTTATGTCTTTTACAACTGAAGTTTTTGAAACACGATTTTGATTGGGAATACCAAGAATAATTTTAATTATCCCCTTTTCCTTTATTATTTTATCAAGTTCTAAAAAAAATCTATCGTTGTTTAAAATTGTTGTATGCGGATATGCAAACATTTTTAATGTATCGGATAGCGCAATACCGATTCTTTTCAGACCAAAATCAATAGCCATAATCCGAGTTTCACCAAGTAGATCACTCATCATGAGCCTTCAAATCTTTCAACGGAATAAACACTTGTTAATCTTTTTAATCTTTCTATAATTCTGTTAAGATGATCTAAATTGTTAACATAAAGTGTAACCGAGCCGTCAAAAAAGTTATCGTTAGTTGTTACATTAAGTGATTTTATGTTTGTGTTCTGATAGCTTACAATAGAATGCGAAATATCGTTTATAATTCCGGGTCTGTCTTTACCGCGTATTGCAATACCGGCAACAAACAGAGAACCTTCAGAAACAGGCCACTGAACGCTTACCAATTTACTTGAATCGGTAGTTGAGAGTGAAATTAAGTTAAGACAGTTTTTGCGATGTATTTTTATTCCTTCGCCAATTGTTATAAAACCAATTACCGGATCTCCGGGAATAGGATTACAGCATTTAGCATAAGTGTACATAATACCAGATTTTTTTCCATCAACCAGAATACCGCCTATATCGCTTCTTGTAATATCTGCAAACTTTTTGAACTCAACATCTTTCGCAAACTCTTTCTCTTCTTTTTGAGTTGTTGCAGTTAAAACTTCATCAATATTTACAGTACCCTGCGCAACAGCTTTGAAGAACTGACGTGAATTATCAAACTTGTTTGCAACGGATATTCGGATAATATCATCCGGTGTAAAAGAGAGCTTTAACTTTTTAATTTTCTTTTCCCAGATTTCAATTCCTTTCTCAACAATTGATTGCTCTTCTTTATTCAGCCATTTTCTTATTTCGGTTTTTGCTTTATGAGTTTTAACAAATTTAATCCAGTTTTTATTTGGATGTTGATTTTTAGAACTAATAATCTCAACCTGATCTCCGCTGTTAAGTTTTGTATCAAGAGGAACAATTTTTCCATCTACTTTTGCACCGATACAATGGAAACCGACTTTACTATGAATTTCAAAAGCAAAATCAACGGGCGTTGATCCGTGCGGAAGCCTTTTCAAATCGCCCTTTGGCGTAAAGACATAAATTTCATCCTGATAAAGATTGAGTTTGAAACTTTCCATCAATTCTTTTCTATGATCATCCTTTGAAGCATTTTCAAAAATATCGCGTATCCAGTTTACCCAGGCTTCAAGTTCATTATCAGTAGCAGTTTTATTTTCCTTATAACGCCAATGTGCTGCGACGCCTTTTTCTGCAACTTCGTGCATCTGTCTTGTGCGTATTTGAACTTCAACCAATCTGCCTGCAGGACCAACAACAGTGGTATGAATTGATTGGTAATTATTTGTTTTTGGAATTGATATGTAATCCTTAAAACGATCCGGCACGGGCAAATAAATTTGATTTAAAATTCCCAGCGATGTGTAACAGTCATTTCTGTTATTCGTATCAATAATTACTCTTATAGCAAAAAGATCATAAATTTCTTCAAAAGGCTTATTGCGCCGTACCATTTTCCGGTAAATACTGTAAAGGTGTTTTGGTCTTCCGCTAAGTTCAAATTTAAGATTTGCTTCCTGCAAACTTTTGGTAATCGGCTCGGAAAATTTTTTAATGTAGGCTTCGCGGTCTTTTCGTTTTGCTTTTAACTTTCTGGCAAGTTCTTCATAAGCTTCGATGTTTAGATATTTAAATGAAAGGTCTTCAAGTTCCCATTTAACTTTTCCCAATCCAAAACGATGTGCAAACGGTGCATATATTTCTAAAGTTTCCTGTGCAATTCTTCTTTGTTTATCAGGATTAACAAACTCCAGCGTACGCATATTATGAAGCCGGTCAGCAAACTTTACTAAAATCACTCGAACATCTTTAACCATCGAGAGTAAAAGTTTGCGGTAATTTTCTGCTTTAGTGATTTCGTGTCCACGAAATATGCCGCTTATTTTTGTAACTCCGTCAACAATTTCTGCAACTTCTTTCCCAAATTCTCTGCCAAGAAATTCTAAACTGTAATCCGTATCTTCAACAACATCATGCAAAAGAGAGCAAACAATTGTAATATCATCAAGTGGAAATTCTTCCGCCACAATCATCGAAACTTCGTATGGATGCGTAAAATAAGGCTCGCCTGAAGCACGTAAATCATTTTTGTGTGCTTCTAAACTTAGCTCAAAAGCTTTTGTTATTAAACTTTCGTTTACAAACGGAATATTCTTTTTGCAAACAGCTAAAAGATTATCAGCCATTTTTTGATATTTAGGATTATCTATTGCCATAATCGGAAGTACATCCAAGTGATTTTTAAACTAAAAACAATTTAGTTTTTTTTATTGATTAGTTAAAGTGGAGGGATTTATTTTTTATAAAATTATTGGACTGAAAGTTCTTTTCTTAAAGTTTTTACTCGTTCCAAACGATTCTCCAATTTTTCCTGCTCAAATTCTGTGTAGTCTTTTATGCTAAGTATTTCATCGCACAAAGTTAGCGCTTCGTTCCGTTTGTTAATTTTTACTAATTGCTGTGCAATCAAATGTTTTAGTCTAACTTCATTTACTTTGTTAGACCTCAAATCTTTGGGATATGATTCTAATATTTTACGATAAAGTGAAATTGATTTTAGAACATCAATGTCTTCATAACTTCTCGCCAAAACCCAATTATAAATTCTTGAGTCGGGATATTCTTTAAGCGCAGATTCAGCCAGCTTAATTGCGCTTTTATAATCTTCCTGCTCAATATAAATCCAAGCAAGCGAATGAATTGCAAGATGCGAATTGTACCCGGAGTGTTTGATTGCTTTTTGCAGATATTTTATTCCCAGTGCTTTTTCGTCATCAATAAAAGGAAGCCAGTTTAGAAACTCAGTTTTACTGCTCTTCCAGTATTTATAGCTTCCGATTGCAACTAAGGCTTCATAAAAATCTTTATCCAATTCAAGACAATCTTCATAAGCAGAAACCGAACTTAATCCTGTAGAAAAAGCCGAAAGCCAGTTTTTATTAAGTGCATCGTAATATGCAAGGTAGCCTTCAGTTAAAGCATAGAAATAATTATTCCAGATATCTTTTTCATCCTGCTTTAAAAGCCTTTCGGAAATCAGTTTTGCACTTTCTAAGTAGTTTGTTATAAGTTTATCATTATATGGCTGGGCATAATCGTAGGATTTTGTAATTGCAACAGCAGCTAAATAAATTTTGCCAAACGGAATTTCATTATGAGTTTTATCGAGCTGCTTAAAAAGTTCTTCAGCTTCATCATATTTCTGATCAATTATAAAATTAATTCCTGTTTTTAGCATTTGATGAACAGATTGATCCGGATAAACCTGTGCAAAATTTTTACCAATAAGAAAGATGAAAAAAAAGAGGAGTAAATATTTTTTATTAAAGAGTACCAAACGTTCTATCACCCGCATCACCCAAACCCGGCAGAATATAACCTTTGGAATTTAATTCACGATCTAAAGCTGCTGCAAATATTTTTATTTCGGGATGTTCTTTTTCCAACTTTTTAATTCCTTCAGGAGCCGCAACTAAACAAGTAAAAAATAATTTACTTGCGCCGCGTCTCTTCAAATACTTTAATGCTTCGGAAGCGCTGCCACCTGTTGCAAGCATCGGATCGAGCATAACAACTTCGGCAGTTTCAAGATTCTTTGGAACTTTATAATAATATTCCACCGGAGTTAATGTTTCTTCATCTCTTTGTAAACCGATATGACCAACTTTTGCTTCAGGAATAATTTGAAGAAAGCCGTTAACCATTCCTAATCCGGCACGTAAAACCGGAACAAGAATTACATCAGCAGCTAATTTGTGCCCTTTAGTTTTTTCAAGCGGAGTTTCAACTTCAAAATCTTTAAGGGAAAATTCTTTAGATATTTCGGCAGCAAGTATGTTTGAAACCCTCTGCAAAGCAGCACGAAAAGTTTCGGAATCTGTGTGTTTGTTTCTTAAAATTGTTACATCTCTTTTTATCAGAGGATGATCAATCAAGTTAAATTTTTCAGTCATATATTATTTTACTTTTGTCTAAAACTTACAGTTATCGGTACGCCTTCAAAACCATAAATCCTTCTTATTGTTCTTTCTAAAAACCTTCGATAGTTATCTGGAATTTGATCCGGAAAATTTGTAAAGAAAAGAAATATTGGATAGTAATCACCAACTTGAGTAATAAATTTTATTTTAACTTCTTTGCCTGTTGGAGAAGCAGGCGGCGGATTTCTTTCTATTTCAGGAAGCAATGTGTCATTCAATTCGCTTGTAGTTATTTTTTTTGATCTTTCACCCTGAACTTTTTTGCATAAATCAATCAGTTTATAAATTCTTTGCTTGGTTAATGCTGAAACAAAAATTAAAGGTGCAAAATCAACTGTGCCGAGTTTATCTTTAACTTCAAGTTCAAAAGTGCGGGCTGTGTTAGTTTCTTTTTCAATCAAATCCCATTTATTGATTGCAATAATTAATCCTTTTCTCCACCGTACAACTTCATCAATAATTTTTTGATCTTGTTTTTCAAAATTAGTTTTTGCATCAAGCATTAAAACTGTTACGTCGCACTCGCTAATAGCTTTAAATGTTCTAAGGTTGGAAAAAAATTCAATACTTTCTTCAACTTTCTTTTTCTTTCGCAAACCGGCTGTATCTATAAGAACAATTTCTTCGCCGTAATATTTTAAAACAGAATCCAGACTGTCGCGTGTTGTTCCCGGTATATTGGTAACAATACTTCTTTCAGCGCCAAGCAGTGCATTTGTAAGAGATGATTTGCCAACATTAGGTCTTCCAACAATTGCAATTTTTAATCGAGTATCTTCAGGAATTTGGTCGTCAAGCAGAAAATTTTCAGTAATGTCGTCAAGCAAATCGCCTGTACTTCTGCCGCTTAATGCAGAAATATCATAAACTCTATCAATACCCAGAGAATAAAACTCGCTTGCCGAAGCAACCTGTTTTTCAGAATCTACTTTATTTACAACAAGAAAATATTTTTTACCTGATTGCCGGAGCAATTTAATAATTGTTTTATCAACCGGATTAACGCCTGCTTTAACATCAACAAGAAAAATAATTATGTCGGATTCTTCAACAGCAAGTTCAACCTGCTCTCGTATTGCTGCTTCAAATAAATCAACCGAATCCGGAACATAGCCGCCTGTATCTATAACGCGAAAATTCTTTCCGTTCCAATCACACTCGCCGTAATTTCTATCGCGGGTTACACCGCTTTTATCATCAACAATTGCATCTCTTTTTCCAATCAATCTGTTAAAGAGTGTTGATTTGCCGACGTTTGGTCTGCCTACTATTGCTACTAATGGTAATTTCATATCTGCAAAATAATGAAATAAGGCGTGGTAATGAAAAGATTGAATTACGATGTGATTACATTCTAAACGTAAACTTTTTACAGATTCAAAATCAACTTGCAAATAATTCTAAAATATACTTTGGAAGATTGAAAATATTTTTAGTACTTTTGATTAAAGAGTAAGTGATATATCCTATTCATGATTTTTTTAATGAATAAAGAATTTTATCAAAAAAGTAAAAGTCTAACTAATTTCTTATTTTATTTTTAGATGTGTTTTAATTTGCATTTTTTTTACAATAATTGATATTAAGGTAATACACAAAATTTATATGATTGAAATAATTATAATATTACTTCTTTTAGTATTCAATGGTTTTTTGGCAATGAGCGAAATTGCATTCGTTTCGGCAAAGCGTTTTAAGCTGGAAGAGTTGGCAAAAAAAGGAAGTGAATCTGCAAAAAAAGCATTGCTGCTGTTAAGTGAGCCCGAAAAATTTCTCTCAGCGGTGCAAATTGGTATTACATTAGTTGGAATACTTGCAGGAGCATTTGGCGGATATGCAATGGCTGAAGATTTAACTTCTTATATTGATCAAATAGAATACTTAAAACCCTATTCCATTGAAATTTCTTTTGTAATTATTGTTACTGTAATTACTTATTTATCATTAGTAATTGGTGAACTTGTACCCAAAAATATAGCGCTTAACAATCCGGAAAGAATTACTCTATTAATGGCATCACTTATGTTTTTTCTTTCAAAAGCATTTGCACCATTTGTTTGGCTGTTAAGTATATCTACAAAATTTATAATGTTTCTGTTTCGCATAAAAAAAAGCGGAGAACCGCCTGTTTCAGAAGATGAACTAAAATCTTTATTGGAATTTGGAAAGCTGCACGGTACTTTTGAAAAAGAAGAAACTGAAATGATTAAAAAGATTTTTAGTTTTAACGATAAAAGAGTTACAGAAATAATGGTACCCAGAACAGAAATTGAATGGATAGATATAACAATGACGAAGCAAGATATATTGAACTTTATTTCTTCTCACCATTATTCAAAATATGTTGTTTGCGAAAACAATATTGACAACACTATCGGGATTTTGGAATCCAAAGAATTTTTACTTGCATATCATTTAAATAAAATATTTGATTTACGTTCGATTATAAACGAAATTTTGTTTGTTCCGCCTTCTATTTACTCAATTGAGTTATTTGACAAATTTCGAATTCATAAAACAAATATTGCTTTAATAATTGATGAACATGGCGGCACACAAGGAATTATAACATTGCATGATTTAATCGAAAGCATTGTTGGAGATATACCGGAAAAATTTGAAAAATCCGAACCGGAAATATTTGAAAGAGAAGACAAATCATATTTAGTTGACGGCTCAATTGAAATAAAAAAACTATCTGAAAAATTACATATTGAAATCTCTTCAAAAGAATATGCAACCCTTGGAGGTTTTTTAATGAAACAACTCGGTAAAATTCCTGAAGTAGGTGATATTGTAAATTATAACTTGCATAAATTTGAAGTTGTTGACATGAATGGTAAAAGAGTGGATAAAGTTCTTATAGAAAAATTAGATGGTGAATGAGCCGGTAATCAACAACGAAACAATGAACTCAACTCGAACATCTTAATTATAATTTAGATTGAAGTATTTTTCTTGTTTATAGTAAGATTTATAAATCGGGCTGCTGATTGACAACAGCCCAATCAATCTTATGGGAAATTTCAAAAGTTGTAAGTAAAGTAAAGTGATGGATAGAATTCGGTTCTATTTGTCAATTGAATATTATCTACTCTAACTTTTACAGCAAGGTCTTTATTGAATGTTGTCGCAGACCACACAGCATCGAGCGCACTTAAAATATGATTAACATAAATGCCAATTACAGCAGTTGACGCAGTTGAGTAATAAGAATTTGCATCGCCGCGCATACCGGAATAATAAAGAAAATTTGGAGAAATTACTTCTTTATTATCCTCGCCTGTAAAATCATTCCAGCCGGAAGAATATTGATGATACTTCCCTATCAATTCATAATACTGTTGTTCGCCATGCGGAGGTAATTTATGCGAGCCTGTTTCTGCGGCATTAAGCTGCGCCCAGTTAACTCTTTCCCATGGTGGAAGATTTGTATTTGGATTTATATCTATTTTATTTCCGTCGGCAGGGATTTCGTATTCGTTAAGCCATTCAGCATAATCTACAACACTCCAATGATGATTAGGATTAGTATAATCATCTGCATAGTTTTCAAACTCTGTGGTTTTGTCATCACCTTTTTTATCAAAGATAACTGCGGTTGAAATTACCGCCGCTTCAATTGCTATAAATATTCCTGCTTTAAGATATTCTTCACTGTAAAATTCACCAAGTCCGGGTATAACTGCAGACATAACGCCAGCAAGCAGCGGAGATTTTTTTTCACTTTCCGGATAAGACATTTGTGGATTTATTTGTTCTTCAAAATCGGTTAAGGCTATTTTAGAATCTAAAGGTAAATTTCCAGAAAACATTTTTTGGTCGGCAGTTTGCTGCGCTAAAGTCAATCCGGTTAATGAGAATACGGTAATAAGAAAAAACAATTTCATTTTATTTACTCCTAATATCTTTGTTTTGGAGATTGATTAAAATTTAATATTTCAAAACCAAACAGTATTCCGGCATAAAAATTAAATTCCTTTCCGTAGGTTACAATTTCATTGTTCACGTTTCGTTTGAACTCGTCAAATCCATAGGAAGCATTAAAGAAAATACTTGTAGGAAAAAGATAATAGGAACTTAGCTGAAATCTCAGTTCGGCGCCAATTCCTTTTTTAAAATCCTCAATATGCACAGCATCCGAATTCCAGGCATTTCCAACATCAGCGCTGAAAGAAAGAAATATTTTATCAAGGTAAAGATGACCAGCCCTTGCATCAATATTACGGAACAGCGGGAATCTGTACGTGAAATTAAGCCACGCAACTTCATTTCCGCTAACCGCATAGAACGGATAAGCTTTCATTCCTATTAAACCACCGAGATAAAAATCAAAAAAGTCAGGAACAGATGGACCCAATATTGTACCCAATCGAAGTGTAGTATTAAAAGTATGTGAATCAAATACAGGAAGGAATAAACCGGTTTTTAATTCAAGCCTGTTGAAATTATAATTATTGTATACAGGTTTATATAATCCGTCTTCAACTTCATAATTACCTTCTTCATTAAACTTATTGAACTCATAATTATATGTAAAATCAATATTAAAGCCAGCCGGATTTATTTCGTCATCCTTCGACGGCAAAATAGATTTCCATGTGTACTTGGCTTCTAAATTCCTTCCTACAAAATAATTGTCTTCTGTAGTTGGAAAAAGTTTATACATTTCGTCAGTGTAATCATAATAATTAAAACTACCGATGCTTGAAGTGTAAGTGCTGTATGCAAATTTAAGTTGTAAATTTTGATCTCTTGAAAAAAGCCTGTGTCTCAAAATAAAATCAACTTCAAATAGATTATATGTTACATCTGTTTTATAAATGTCTTCACCACCAAGTGATACATCAATGTTACTTGCTTCGCGACTAATGCTATAAAGTTCAAAGGAAAGCTCGGGTCGCAGCCCTATTGATGTGAGAAGCGGTAATCTATTGCGGTAATCAAAAACAATAAACAGGTCTCGCTCCAATCTTGCATTTATGGAACCGCCGGCAAAAAGCGAATACCGGTCGAGCATATCGTTTGAAGTAACAAATAAACCTGGCTTAAATTTTTCTATAAACGAATTGCCAGTATTGTAGTTATCAAATCTTAAAAAAGGAAAAATAGTCAGCCTCGAAAACGCGCCTGAGTATTTTTGTTTTGTTAAACCTGCAATGTTTTTGTCTTCATAATTTGTAAGAGATGAAATATTAAAATCGTTGATATTTCCAAATGGTTTATCCTCGCTAAGCGGCGGATTATTGAGCCATACATAATCATTTCCAGATTCGACTTTTTGCTGTTCGGCAGATGATATTTTGAAAATTTTATAACCTGTTGAAGTGTAACCGGAATAAGCAATATCACCGTTAGCAGAAACACTCGGCATAAAAGCGCCGCCAATTACATTGGTTAATTGCTTCTTGCTTTTGGATTCAATATCATATTTGTAAAGATTGTAAATGCCGGTTTCATCAGATGCAAAAATTAAGCTGCCATTTTTATCAAAGGCGGGATTTCGCTCATCTTTATTTGTTGCAACTATAAACTCAATATTTCCGCCTTCCGATTTTACTTTAGCAATGTCTCTTGTATTTCCATAAGAGTAATCAAAAATAATGTATGAATCATCCGGTGAAAATTTTGGATTGTAAACCTGTTCCCCATTTTCAAAAAAAGTTAAGCGTTTAAAGTTCTTACCTTCAATATCAACCGAGCCAAGATTTGTTGTTCCATCTTTTTGATAGATGAAAACAATTTTTTTTCCATCATTGGAAATTGAAGGATGATTTGCACGTAAATTATATGTTAAGCGTGTTTCATCTTCTTTATCAATATCATAAACAAAAAGATCGTGAACATTGTACCAGTTTTTATTATCCTCAGAAATCTTTGCGTAGATAATTTTGTTTTGTCCAAGTACAAATGAAAAAGTTGATCGGACGCCTCCTGCAATACTTTTATCTTTTTTCGTTTCAATATCATATTCATAAATGCCTGCAGGACCAAAATAATCTGAAGATTTATTTGAAATGTAATAAATCTTTTTTCTGTCTTTTGAAAAGACGGGATAAAAATTTCCAAATCCATCTTTTGTAATCTGCTCGCCTGCAACAAGATTGTTCAAAACTTTTTCACTTCGCTTTCGATAATCGCTTTTTAAGAATCCGCTCCATTCATCATAAAGCTGATTACCGTCTTTACCAAGAACATCCTCAAAAACATCATCAATTGTAAATGTTCCAAGATTGTCAAGATTTTTAGTTAATTCACCAAGTTTATCTTCGCCGTATTTTTGCGCAATATATTTTGTTAAAGCAAACCCGGAATTGTAAACCGATTCGTTGCCCAAACTTGTTTTTCCAAACACACCCATCTCATTCCATGTTAGCATATTATTATCTAAAGCATAAGATCGTAAAATCATATCACGGTGTGTATCCCAGTTATCGTAATTAAATTCTTTTCTCATATACTGGGCTGTTCCTTCTGCAAACCATGCAGGAACATTAACCATTGCAAGCGGATACGAAACTACAATATTCGGATAACCGTAAAGAATATCGGGTCGTCTTTCATCCTCATATCCAAGTATCTGCAAAAAAACAGCAGGAATACTTCTGGTAGTTTTCATTGCTGCCTGTATCTGAACCATGTGTGTAAATTCGTGGGAGATTACATTTCTTAGCCAGTTATGCGTTCCGCGCAAATCAAAATCAAGTGCGCTTGTCCATATCTCAATTTTGTTATCAAAAAAATATGTGGCGCCGTTGGAGTAGTCGTCAATATCTTTTATGATATAATGAACTTTATCAGGTTCATAACCGTAAAGGGAACAAATAGGATCCCAAACTTCATCGGCAATTTTTGCAACAACCTGTGCAGTGCGTTCAGCTCCTTCGTGGAAATGAACCTCAACATGTTCACCTTTTACAGTAAACCAATCAAGTTCCGGATGGAATTCTGTGTACTGGGCAAGTATTGTTGAACTTAAAATAATTGTTAAGAATAGCGGGAATAAAAGTTTCATGCTTTTGGATATAAATTAAAATAAGAATAATGGATTATTTAACAACAGCAATTTTAATAATTACCGATTCTGATTTACCGCTTGAGCCGTTAGCTTCAATTCTGGCGAGGTAAACTCCGCTTTGTATATCATTAACATTCCAGATTGTTTCATTATCGAAACCGCCCTGTGCATCATCATTTAGTTCTGCAACAAAATCGCCTGCAATATCAAAAATTTTAATATTTATTCTGGAGTCTTCACCAACAAAATATCTGATTGCAGTTGAGCCGTCATAAACAGGGTTTGGATAATTATATGCACGCGAAACCGGAAAAAATTCATTTGTACTATTTGTATTTGAAGCAGAAGGAATAAAGGATGTGTTTTGCTTGTTTCCGTTTGCTTCAGCCCAATCCGGCTTTGTATATATGGATGAAATTGTCCATGCGGAAAATTTACCACTCGCATCAAAACCAGCGATAGCAGTTTTTCCTTTATAATTATACAGTACAGGTTGTGAAGTTAATTGTTTTCCAAAACTAATCGGAAAGCCATCAACCAATTTTCCACTGCCGCCATCAAACGCAAAAATATTTCCCTGTGCATCTGTAGTAATTAACTCGGATTTTGAATCTCCTTCAATATCCGCAGCTAAAGGAGAGGCATAAAGATCTTGGTTTAAGTTTTGTAATACAGGAAAGTTTTCTGCTAATGCACCTGCAAAGTTGTATGCTTTTAATATACTGCCGCTATTTATAAGAATATAATTTTCACCGTTATGTTTTATATCGGCAAGTGAGATAGAGCTAACCGGATTATTATCCAACAGATCGAAAGAAAATTTTTGAAGATTATCCGATAAAACAAAAATTTTATTTTTACCTGTAAGTATTACCGAGTAAGTTAAGCCGTCTTTATCAACTGAGGAAACAATATCTTTTAAATAATCAGAGGTAAATATTATTTTGCTTCCGTCTGTTGAAAAGAAAACTGACGGCAATGGAGTAAAATCAATAGTTAGCATATTACTATTCGCTATTGCCGAAATAACATCTGCTGATGCAGATATTTTGGATACCATAAACTCCGAACCTACAAGAATAGAATCTCTTCTTAAAGGGTTTCCTGTTGCAATTGATTCAAGATCATAAACAAAAATAATTCCATCTAAAGTTCCGAAAATTAAATCGTACTTATTATTAAGATTTTTTCTAATTACCGGAGCGGAAGATATTTGATGCTGAATTTGAAAACTACCCTGTTCTAAAGTTGTTCCATTTTCTACCAGGTAATTAATTTTATCAGATGAGCATCCAAATAAATAAGTTTTATCATTGTTTTTAAGAGAAGCGACTTTAAAATCAGAGAAATCAATAAAACTGTTTTCTATCAAAACGCCATCCGAAATATAGAGATCGCCATCATCAACAAAGGCAAATTTAGGAATATCACCTTCATCAATGACTGATAAATAATTAGCACTTATATTTTCAAATGTATTACTAAAAATCGGTTTTATAATAGAATCGCCAAATACAACTTTGAAAGACATTTTGTTTGCGATTGCAGAAAAATCTTTAACAGTAATTAAACTGTTTGCGCCTTTATTTGTTTTAGTATCGGGTCGCGTATCTTTTGAAAAAATATTTTTATAAAGTTTAGCTTTGTTTCCCTTATACCAAAAATCTTCTGCAGAACCTTCTCCAATAACTTCATCGCCAAATATTGTAGTAAACGATTCACCTATATCCTGAATACCATCTGCTTCTTCTACATCAACACCGCGTTGTGTTTTATTATTATTAATTTTATTAATTGAAATCATACTATTTATAACATTTTCATCAATATGCCAGATAACAATTCCATTACCGGGTAAAGCCCAATCGTACTCATCAACATCCATAATTACGCCGCTAAGCGAATCAATATCATAGCTATAAAAGCCTGTTGTATCTTTTAAAAATGTTTTAGTTAAAACACTTCCGTTTGAAATGTAATTGATTTTTGAGCCATCTTTAAAAACATCGCGCTGTCTGTTTTCTATAAGATAATACTCGGTTGAATTTAGCGGCAATTTTAGAATAACAGTATCGGAAAGAGTTGCGGCTAATTTTGCGGCAAGACTAATATTAAACTCGCCAGATGATATTTCAATAGGCTCAGCCCAGCCAAGATAAATTTTTTCCCATGCAGATGGTTCGGGTGGAAAACATCCGTTGTATGCAAAAATAGATTGCCCATCCATCAAACCAAATCTGCCGATAGCGCTTGAACCTGTTTCAGTATTGAATAAATCCGGCAGCCCTAAGTGGCTCGCAATGTTCGCAACTATCAATCCATTTATAGTAATTTCAAAAAGAATCTTTCCGCTCAAACTTTCTAATTCCCGGTTTTCAGTTTCCGGAATTATCATGCTGTTTTTAATATTGAAAGAACCATTTGAAACAGGAAAGCCGTTAAATGATGTTCCAAAAATATTTTCTAAAGTTTTTTCACCGAGATAAACCGAAGGTAAATCGCGTTCATTTCCAATACTGCCGGGCAAAGTAATGTCTCTGCCTGCACCTGCATGAAAAACCAAAAACAAATCATAATCAGAAAAAGAAAAACCCGGATTTATCTGGTCTGCCTTAGTCCATACTTCCTGGGCAAATTGAGCGACGGAAGTTAAATCATCAGAACCCGGCGATGGAGAATAATTGCGCATTGTTTTTGAAACAGAAAAAGTATCGGGCAGAACAGTAAACTCGATATTAAGTTTACCGTTTGAAACTTTTTCAAAATAGTTTTTTGCAAAAGTAAGATGAGATTCAAAATAAGTTTTATCGTGCGGCAGTGGATCAAGAATGCTGCTGCCGTAATCTTTAGAATAAATTGAAGCAAACTTCCCATTTCCATAAGTTGTGGCATCATTATCTTCTTGAAAATTAACCATAACAGCAAGAATTTTTAGCTTGTCCGTTTGTGGTCGTGTTGAATTTTCTTTAGAAAAATGATTCTGTTTTTTTATAAAATCCTGTGCAGATGTACCTGCATTAAATGCAGGTAAACCGATAAAATAAAAACAAATTAAAGCGAGTTTGAGAAGTTTTACATTCATATTAAATTAAATTCCTCTTGGTAATCCTTTAGTAGATTCAGCAACTGCATCCCAGCCGATTTGAACTGTAAAACGCAGTGTGTTAGATAACGGGTGATTCTCTCCTCCTGAAAACACATCGGTCGTAATGTAGCTAAAGTCAAAACCATAAATATCATAACGGATACCTGCGCCAAAAGTTAAGAATTTTCGGTTTCCATAAGATGGGTCTTCATAAAAGAAACCTGTACGCAATGCAAATCTAAAATCATTCTGCTGCCCGTACCAGTATTCTAATCCGATAGATGTAACTATATCTCTAAGTTCTTCACTCAGAGGTTTATCACCCCATGCTGTAAATATTGCCTGATACCATTCATCTGACTGAGTAATGGTTTTTGTAGTATCTCCGCTTGGTACTTCAGTTGTTGAAGTGCTTACAAGAAGTTTGCTAAAATCTAAAGTTGCAATTAAACTATTGAACTCATCATTAAGTATTTGATAAGCAAAGCCCAATCTAAAATTGGTTGGTATTGGATCTGCCTGTGCTTGATCTATATAAGCAATTTTAGGACCAAGATTGCTTAGATTTATTCCGGTACTAAAATTACCGTCAAGAAATTCAGTTGGTCTCCACATTCCGGCAATATCAAAACTAACTGAAGTGGCAACACCTTCTCCCTGCTCTTCGCCTGTTGGTTTATCGGACAAACGGCTGTGAATTAATCTAAAGTTAAATCCAAGCCCCCAATCTGATGAAAGTTTGGTAGCATAACCTAAAGTTAGAGCAGCATCAAAAGATCTAAAAGTCCCAAGCGGATCGGGACTATCTTCTCCTGTTCTTACAAATTCACCAAAATTCATATAAGTAATACTTGCAGTAACACTACCGCTAAGTTCTTCAACATATTGCCGATAAGTAAGATAATCATAAAAAAGATCCAAATTAAATTCCGGTAGCCAGTTACTATGCGTAATGCTTACTTCTGATCCGGTTAAGAACGCAATACCAGCCGGATTCCAAAAGATACCTGCAGAGTTATCGGCTAAACCACCACCAGATTCACCTATACCACCAGCGCGTGAGTCTGGAGCAAGCAGCAAGAAAGGAACGGCTGTCGATTGACTCTGTGCATAATTTACACCTACATAAGAAATAAACATCATGCTGATCAGCATTAGCCTAAGAACTATTTTCATTTTTTTCTCCATTAAATAATTAATCTATTTTAATTTCATATCGAATTATAAATATAAAAAAGAACCTCTAAATAAAACCTATTTTTTGCAGATGTTTATTTAACAACCGCAAGCTTACCAAGCACACTTTTACTAAACTGTCCGTCAACTGATTTAATAATAATTTTGTAAAGATATGTGCCGTTAGCTATCGGATCACCGTCTTCATCTCGTCCATCCCAATCTATAACAACAAATTTCTCGCTAACATTTAACCGCTCAATCTCTTTTATCATTCTGCCTGCTATTGAATATACTTTAATTTTAACATCTATAGGCTGATTAAGATTTTGCTGAAAAGTAAATTGAGTTTTTTCACTAAACGGGTTCGGATAATTATAAATATCTTTTACTTCAAGGTCGCTTCCATCTACTACCGTAAAAAAGGATTTTTGCTCGGAAGGATTATTAAAAACATCCCAGGCTTTTACAGATATTTCATAATCTCCTTGATCCAGATTTGAAAATTTATAATTTATCGCGCCTGTTTTTCCGCCTGCATCAAGATCTCCAGTAAAATAATTTGAAAAATCTATCGGCGTGTTTAATTGCTGATTAAGAACTCCTTCCAATTTATGCCCAATACCTGTTCCCGTTGTATTTAACCCGGTTTGATCAGAAAGTTTAACAATTAAAGTTGCATCGGGGTTAACCAAATAACCGTTAGAATTTTCTGCACTATCAAAAAAGATTTCCATTTCTGGTCCCGTGCCGTCATCAGTAACAGAATAATCTGTGCCGCCAACAATAACATTGGAAGCATATCCAATTCCATCAACAGAACTATTTTGAAAATATAAAACGATTTTTCCTTTTTTATTTTCGTAAGAAATATCTTTAGGAACAATAAAATCCGCAATAAATACGCCATTGTTTATAGAAATTCTACCGTTAAAAATAATTCCGCCCGGCATAGTTACAGGAAAATTATCAATTGCCTCCAATAAAACTGTTCTCTCTGAATCATAAAATGTTAAAATACCTTCGCCGTTAAAATCACTCCACAGAGTATTATCAGACTTTAAAACTTTGCCAACAATACGTGTTTTACTTAAAGCTTTAACCTGAATTGTTTCAGCTAAAGTCTGTCCATTGATTGAATCAAACCTAGCTGGGTACTGAGGAACAAGCAATCGAAGTGTGGGATCCCCAAAAATATTATATTTTTGATCATTAATACTTGTAAAAGATTGTTTTAATATCATACTGGCTTTACCAACAGGAATACTTAAATTCATTGTATCTCTTGAAGTATTAAATAAAGCATTAACCAAAGCATAATTAAGGTTATGATTGTCTGTAGAAAAAACCACACGATTTGCAGAATATACAGCGATAGCACCAGAGTTAGGTTTAAATAATAATGCTTCAGCAGTGCTTTGATAATTAGGAATATCAAAATAACCAAAATCGCATGTTGCGGCGCTTAAAAAGAAATATTTATCGTTGGTTAATTGAGGTAAAGTAATACTTTTTTCAAATACCCTTTCATCTGCCCAAACCTCGGGGCTGCCATGTCCAATATAATTAACAAAGAGCGAGCCTTCATTAATTGCTTTAATTATTCCCTGATTTACCAATGGCTGCCTTTTACCCTGTCCAGTTATTTCAACAGGATATGCGGCTCCATATATTTTATTGATATCAAAATATTTTGGAAAATAATTTGAAGTGAGAATCTCACAGGGTGAAGTGTGTGCGGAGCCTTCATACCCATATTTATTAGAATAACCATCATCGGCAATTAATGTTATTTTATTTCTCCATTGTCCTTTTTGATTGCTCTGTTCATAATCAATAATTTTATTTACAAAGTTAATAGCTTCGGTAGAATTTGAGCAAGTAATTCTTCCTAAAGCTAGGTCAACTTTAGAATCATTATTACCTGAAATTTTAACAAAAAAATCGTCTGTTGTATAAGAATCCCCTCCATAAATATGAACTAAAGATTCAACTGTTTGCCAGGTTGTTACAAAATTATCACCATATCCCTCTGCATTTTTATAGTCATAAGTGCCTTTCCCAAATAACAGAACATATTGAGGTTTGATTTGCCAGTTATCATAAGCATATTTAATATAATCGCGTAAACCGGATGGATCTGGGGTTCCGTTTGAAAACTCATTTGCAATTTGTTCAACATCAGCAACAATAGTTGATATAGTTACCTTGGCTTGATTTTCTCTGTAAGTTTTAAGTTGATTGGCTGCATCAATAAAATTTTTATGTGTTATAATTAAAAATTTTGCACCAATCTGTTCTCCATGAAGATTAGAGTTCTGAACTACAACAGGGTTTGAAGGCGATTTAAAATTATCTGAACCAACTGCATAATATTTTGATCGCAGATTTGAACCTTCAGTAAACTGAAATTTGCACTCACCCCCGCTTAAAATGGACTTTGTAACTAACTTAACATTAGAATAATCAGTAATATCATAAACTTTTATGTTGGAAGATGAGAATCCATTTAATCTATATTCAATAATTCCTTCAAATTGACTAGAATAGAAAGCTAAATTATCGTTAAATGCTTTTAGTTCTTTATCATATTGAATTGTAAAATAGTCTAAATAACCTGTTGATGTTACACCTGCAGGAACTATGCTGAAATTAAGAACGCTCCTACTCTCTGGTATTGAACCTGAAAAACTCATCGAGCGAAAATGTTCTTTGCCGAAAGAAAAATCTTCCCCTCCATATCCTGCAAGGCTTTGCTGAAAGATTCTTGTACCGTTTTCATTTATGTTTAAGGTTAAACCAGATGAAGAACCAACAACATATCTAAAATTGTAATTTATAGGCGTGTCTTCAATTCTTCCGTTTAGTGCATTAGTATAAGTTCGCGATGTTACAGATTGATTAAAATTATCCCCAACAAATTGCCTGCCCGACTTACCCGGACTAACTTTATCTACTTCCCAATCAGCAAATGCAACCGATGTACTTTGAGTTAATGCAGCAGTAGTATTTAAACTTTCTTTATTAACCATTCTTTTCCCATTTTCACCGCCGGAAGTAATCCAAAAATAATTTTTTGATGAATAAGGATTAAAAAATCTGCTGATTGTTTTTCCATCCGAACCATAATCCCAAAAACTGCTGCCGCGCCCGTAGAAAACGATATAATCACCATCATCAAATCTGCCGTCTTCTTCACCATAAACTAAAATTGCATTTTCTGTAAGATCTGCAGGGCGTTGTGCCGTTATACTTTCAGGTAGAGCTTTTCCACCGTTATTATATATTTTTATAGTTCTCGGATCTACTGTAGCTGCATCAATTCCATAAAGAGAAAGATTAGCTCTTGTTATTTTATAAATACCTTCTTCTTGCGCTTCAAACTTTATCCATTTTCCCGAAGCAAGTACACTATTTACAAAAACAGCTTTTTTAAGATTTTTATTGGATGTTTGATTGTTCCAATATTTTGCAACATTATAGTTAATTAAAATGCCGTCTAAAAGATCATCCGCGGGATTGCTTGATATTTGAGATGAATTGCTAAAATTAATTTTGAAAACAATCTTTGAATAAATTTTTATTTTATTTGTAGAAGCATCAAACTTAATTGGATTAATTTTTATAGTCTGAGCTCCGACATCTCTAATTAAACCATATTCTCCAAACGAAACCAAATCCTCATTAGTTTTATATTCGTAATATTCTTGATCTTTTTTGTAATCTAATAAATATGATGATGTATCAATCTTGACGAAAGGAATCGGAATAAGCTGACCGTTTATTTCAGTATGATTTGCTGAAAGCACTTCGATTGTATTACCAAATTCGGATGGAACACCCAGAACGATTTGCTTTTCCGGCACTGCAGGTAAGCCCCGTTTATTCTGCTCTGGAAGAATACCATTAAGTATTTCAATTTTACGAAATGTATCGCCACCCGATTTATAAAACGATGAATCAACAATGTTTGTTGTGTATTCAATTACAATCGAATTGAAATCAGAGGAAATTATCTTTACATCACTCTGCGGAAATACAATAGATGCGGTGATGAGAAACATTAATATAGATATCTTGCTTTTCATAACAATCAAATTAAAATAATAAATAAAAATAGCTAATTGATTTTGATTCCGTAGCAAGTATCTCTAAAAAGTTTCTCCTTGTTTTTATGCAAAGTTAGTCAAGTAAACAGTAAATAGTCAAGTCTTTATATCAGTTGAGTTTTTCTAAGGTCATCAAGTCTTTATATCAGTTGAGTTTTTCTAAGGTCATCAAGTAATTTTATGCTATCAGCAAAAAATATTGGCAGTGTGCTTCGTATAAATTTCACACGCTTGTTTTTCCCAATCAAAACAAGCAATCTTTTGTTTTGACCAAATATATTTAAAGCATCAAATGTTTTACTTACAGCTTTGTCAGAATCGCTTAAAATCGGGAAATCAATTTTACTGTTAATACAAAAAGAATTATGTGAATTAACCGATTCAATATTAATACCAATTATTTTAATACCAAACTTTTTTAATTCTTCTTGATTCAAAGAATAATCAACTAACTGCTTGGTGCAAACAGGCGAGTTATCTTTAGGATAAAATACAAGAAGAATATCCTGCGTTAAATTTTGATACAAATCAAAATTAATATTAAACTGATCACGCAGATTAAAATTTTCAACTACATCGCCAACTTTCATAAGCCGAGTAAAATTTTATTTTGTTTCATTGCATCAATGCAAAACTTAATATGTTCATCAAGAGGCGTATTAATTCCATCCGCTCCTTTTATTATATCATCCCTATTAACTGATCTTGCAAAGGCTTTGTCTTTCATTTTCTTTTTTACAGAACTTACTTCAACTTCGTCAATAGATTTTGATGGTCTAACATAAGTAACTGCTGTTATAAAACCGGCAAGTTCATCGCAGGCAAACAAAACTTTTCTCAAAAGTGTATCCCGAACGACGCCTGAATAGTCGGCGTGTGAAAGAATAGAATTAATAAATTCATCCTCAAAACCACGACTTTTCAAAATTTCAGCGCCTTTAAACGGATGTTCTTCCATAGTTGGAAACATCTCATAATCAAAATCGTGGAGCAGCGCAACATTTCCCCAGTAATCAATGTCTCCATTAAATTTAGCTGCATAGTATCTAACACAAGTTTCAACAGCATAAGCATGTTTTAATAAGCTATCGCTTTTTGTATGCTCTTGCAAGATGCTTAAACAAAACTTTCTGTCTCGCGAAATATCCATCATACATATTCTTTAAAATTAAAAAATCTTATCAGCAGTTATTTTTTTTATTTAATTAAAAGCGAAATTAACACAATCTTAATAAAGTTTCATAGTCATTTAATAAATATTTCATCTTTGAAATAAAAATAATTGAATTGTTTATGTTTCTGAAGTTCATGATTCGTGGTTTATAAGAGTATCCCTTTGGATTAATGCATAACTAACTTTAAGCAAAAAAAAAAGTTCATCCGGTTTTTTATGCCGGATGAACTTTATCATTTTTATATTTTTTTACTTCAGGTTTACTTTAACATTACTTATCCTAAAGTAAGATTATTAACTACTTTAATAATACCATCTTTTTGGTTTTTGTAAAATTAGATTTACCATCTTTTGATGATGCAGTAATTGTGTATAAGTAAATACCGGATGCTAAACCATTTGCTGAATTCAAATTGAATTGAGCTTCATGTTCGCCTGCTGCATATTCACCATCGGAAAGAACTTTAACAACTTCACCATTAATACTGTAAACAACTACTTTAACTTTGCTTTCGAACGGCAAAGAGAATTTTATCATTGTTGACGGATTGAATGGATTTGGATAGTTCTGTGATAAACTGAATTCATTAGGTAATGTTCCTAAATCAAGTTCAACTACCTTACTATAAGTAAATGTTCCATCCATATCAATTTGTTTTAATCTATATGACACACTGCCAGAAGATTTTGATTTATCTATAAATGAATATGAAGTAAACTCGGTTGTTGTTCCTTTACCTTCTACATAACCAATTTTATTCCAATTACCATTTACACTTTTCTCTACATCAAAACCCTTATTATTTGTTTCTGTTGCTGTTTCCCAGTTTAATGAAACGCCGTCTTTGGCAACATCAACATTAAAAGAAACTAATTCCACAGGAACTATAACTCCAAGAGCAGCTTGGGTTTTAAGAAGAACATCAAAAGTAAATTTGGAATTATGCATTCCACCGCTTCCGTCATTATCAATAAGCTGATAATTCCAGTAAGCTTTCTTAACATTAACGTTGTTCAAATCTCTAATCATTGACCATGAAATTGAATCCAATCCTGTTGGAGGTAATAAAATTTTAATATTGTGTAATAATCCCTCAACTTCGCCTGTAACACTTTCAACTGATCCATCCCCATCATAATCAGTTGGAGCAATAAAATCTTCGAAACTATTTTTTGGACCATGGCAAGAAACACAAGCCGCAGTGTGCTCGTAACCATTATCAGGATTATTTAGCTTAAATGAATGTCCGCCAACTTGATTTCTGTTCGGATCACCTTCGGCAGTTGTTGGAGACATGTGGCAAGTAACACAAGCATCTGCAAGAGCAAATTGATGTGAATTTGTTAAATAAGGTGTTGAATTAAACAAAGCAGCATTTTGCCCTAAAAAGTTATCTGCCTGAACTGAATGATGGGGTCCCCATCTTTGAGTAATAGCAGAATTAATATAAGTTGTAATGTTAGGTCTTGCTTTATGACAATCCATGCATAGTTTACCTTTACCGCCAACTGTGTATGCAAAACCATTAGCTAACGTATCTGAAGAAGCAGGTGAATTTCTTAAGTAAAATTCATTCCCATTTCCGTGTGGATCGTGACAAGTTTGGCAAGTTACATCTATTGAATTAGCTTCTGTTAAGGTTTTAACATTTATTTTATTT
>Ga0247840_10001767_pt1 | contig 40809 bp, 46 predicted proteins | sample LaCruzMarch2015__FD_192404 | JGI IMG/M metagenome (GOLD analysis project Ga0247840, IMG submission 192404) | Freshwater microbial communities from meromictic Lake La Cruz, Castile-La Mancha, Spain - LaCruzMarch2015_17m | ecosystem: Environmental > Aquatic > Freshwater > Lake | place: Spain... | reverse complement strand
CGCCAGCAGGCACAGAAGCAGAAGACCCTCGCGTTCAACCTGGAAAGGGTGCACAAGGTCTGCTGCTTCATCACGGCATCGTACAACGTCATGCAGGCATCTCCTCTTTTTTTCCCTTTTGTGTGTGTGTGTGTGTGTGTCTTGCCTGCATCCATCTGACACATCCCGCAAAAATCACAGGAGCGGAAAAAGAGCTTTGCAGAGGTCATGTCCGTGCTGGGCTCGAAGTGGTTCAATCGGGGCGCGGAGATCCTCCTCTGCTACCTCTGTGGCTCGATGGACCGCTCCACGCTGGATCGCAAGGCGCGACAGGCCTTCATCTGCGCGTTCGCCATCGATCTCCATCCGGAGCAGAGCTTCCAGGACCAGCTGCTCATGGAGATCCCACCCCTGCGCGTCTGCGCCAGCGCGATGATCAAGGAGCTCTTCCACAAGACCGTTCCACAGCTCTTGGACTCTTTGCAGCCCCCGCCAGCGCGCAAAGGGATGTTTTCCGCCTTCGACGCTGCGCACGCGCTGTTCGCCGCCGCGTTTGCGCGGTACCAGGTGGCCTTCCTCCCATTCATCCACAGGGGGCTGCAGCGGTCGGCGAGGAACGTCATGGAGGCCATGCTCAGGGTCCAAAGCAGTGGAGCGACACACAACGAGGAAAAAAACGCTGAGCTACAGGTGTGTTATTAGTTCACTCTGGACTAATTTCGCTACCAAGACTGTAATTAGTTCAAAATGAACTAATTTCACTACTCTGAATGCAGGCGAATCTGCTGCAGCTCTACGCCTACATGCACAACGAAGGCATCCTAAATACCTATGAGAGGCTCAATGCCGAGCTGGTACACAAGGTAGAGCAGCGCGGACTCTACAGCCCCATGCTCCTGACCCCTGCCAAGATCAGCGCGCCCCTTGGCGTTGGCCTGGCTGAGCCCTCTTTCCCGACACTGACGACGCCCTCGGAGCTCTTCGACGAGATCGAGGTCGCGACTCTTGTGATCATGTAATGTATAATATCCTGTGTGTTTTGGCTTTTTTCTCACACACCACCATGCTCATTGATTTATCTCTCCCTTTCGCTGCCTGCAGGGACGAGGCCAAGCAAAAAAAGACAAGACCACCCACAGGTGTGGGGCTGGAGACTGTTGCAGCCATCTGGGTGTTTGGCCCCTTTTCTATGACCCAATGTGTCTATGAAAGGTCACAGCAGCAACCCCCAAGCACTGTGGTAGAGCAGCCGAACCCAATGATAAAGATGGAAGTGCCTACAATCGAAGAAGAGGAGGAGCCTACAAGTGTGATCACCATTCCCTGCATCACAGAAGACACCATCACAATGATGGACGACGAAGAGATCTTCCACTACGTGCCCCCCTGCTACCACGATAGCAAAAAGAACAAGGAGAACAAGAGGAAAATGCAGACTGTATATCTCACGCCAAACAAGAAACAGCGCACTGCAGACGAAAAGAAGGAGGAAGAGGAGTACCCGCTTCCTTTCACCTCATCAGACGAGCTCTACAACCACACCTTTGCCGTGCCCGAGCCCTTCCCCGTCTCCAGTTTCTTTCCCTCTCTCAACGAAGAGGACAACGAGGCAATGACGACAATGATGGTGGAGCCTGGCATCCTCCCGACGGAGCCCACCCCCGAGGAGATCAAAAAAGAGAATACTGAGCGCGAGCGCTGCTTCAGGCAGATGAGCAACCACCTTCACACGCTGCTAGCGCTGTTCGACAGTGCCAACCCGCGGAACCACACCATCACTGTGCGGTCGCTGGCGATGGCGATTGCAGACAGCCACGAGGAGCTGCGTGCTCTCGGGTGCCTCCAAGAGTTTGAGGCGACGCACCCCACGCTCGTCTCGGGCGTGCAGATCATTGGGTACTACCCCATTGCTGCAACTCCTTTTCCTTAAAAAACGACAGTGTATTTGGTGAATGTATGCACTGGCATATGATTTGTAAGTTGTCACAGCCAAACATGCTTAAATCATATATAAATGATGCATTCACCCCCAGACTCAAATGCTTAGAATGAACACAAAAAATGCAAAAAAGCAGAGCAGTTTCAGTCGCTTGATTGCCTCCATCACTGCATGTACATCAACACAAGACAGTGAGTCCATTCTAGATTGCGCCTTCCATGGCAACATCCCCATAGCAAGGAAAAATGTAAAAATGTCTGAGATGCAAGATGCTCTAATCAAATCTGCAGCAGAGGGTGATTTTGACGAAGTGAAGTGCCTGGTGGAGCATAAAGTCCAGATTAATACAGCAGACTACGACAGTCGCACGGCACTCCATGTATCTGCTGCATATGGGCACATCAAGATAGTGACATACCTCATTGCCAACAAGGCAGACATATGCTACAAGGACAGATGGGGTAGGAGCGCGCTTGCTGATGCAATAGAAGAGGGACATCGCACTGTGGAGAAAGTTTTGCGTCATGCCATGCTTGAACAGAAACACATACAGGAAAACATTTACTGCCCTGGCTGCATCACAGTGCTCTTGGTGGACATAAAAAATTTCACCTCAAGCTGCAGCTCGCTCAGCGCACGCGAGGTGTGTGCGTGGATATCGACCTTCTACGCCCTCGTGGACCAAGCTGCGCTTCCTCTTGGCGTGCGCAAGGCTGAGATTCGCGGGGATTGCTGTATCTGCGTTGCAGGCGACCTTTCTGTTGCTCCATGCAAGCGGCTACTCAGCCCTGCATCAAAAGACGACCAGGTGACCCGCATGATACGCTTTGCAGAGATACTGCAGCCATCTCTGCTTGGCGCCAAGCCCAGCATCAGCGTGCGCATGGGCATCGCATATGGCGAAGCTGCCTTCCTCATAGACGACTACTTCATCAGCGTGCAAGGTAAAGTGGTCAACACCGCTGCACGCATGGAAACACACGCCCCACAAGGCACAGTCATGGTGCACCAGTCTGCCTTGCACAAGTGGGCAGACGAGATGTCCACCCACACCCTGCCAAGATGTAATCTGCTGGACTGCAAGGGAATGCCCCCACAGGCTGCAGCTATCTTTGACTGCATGAAAGGCACTTTTATTGCTGCTGCACAAGTAAACAAAGAAACAACAGCAAATCAGAGAAGGAGGATACAGGCCTCGTTCTCTTGCTGTTGGGATATCTAACAGCAACTCACACAACTAGCTTACGATACATGCAAACACACACTCAGACACACATTTTTTTACTGCTTTCCGCCAATGAAAAACGTATCCACCACTAGTCCTCCTCCTCGCCATCCTCCACGAGCGCCTGCGACTTGCGCTTCTTGTACACGGCGCGCTCCGCCACCCATCCCACGCGCGGCCCAGCCTTGGCACGAGACGCCTGCGACGCGTTGAAGTAGACTGAGAGCACGGCGGCGGTCTCATCTTCTTCTTCCTGGTCGACGAACTCGAGCAAGTAGGCGCGCTCGAGCGCACAGTGGCGCGAGGCGAGGATGAAGTCCTTGGTCGGCACAGGGATGCCCCGCTTGGACTCGTCTGTTTGCTTCTTTGAGAGGCTAACCGTCCTTGGCGTGAGCGTCACCTGCAAAAAAAACGAGAAATGGCCAGTTTAGCAGGTTTTCAATGACAAAAAAACCATAACCACAAACACCTGCAGCTGCAGCGGGCCCATCGAAGGCAGCGTCCACGGGAGGTCCACGACGTGCTTGCTGTCCTCAAAGCTAGCAGGATCGATATGCCGCAGGAACGCCTCAGAGTCTAGCAGCGGGATCGCGCGGATGTGCGAGAGGTCTGCCTTGTTCTTGTTGAACCACTCGTCTGCGATGCAGTAGGCACGCATGGCGCCCGCGCTGGACGCGAGATCGAAGAGGCAGCGCGCCTCCTCGAGCGAGGAGATGGGAAAGTTGAGGTAGCGCGCAAGATCCTCCTTTGCGATGCAAAGGTGGTGCGCCCCTGGCACCACGTCGTCCATGACGCCGTCGGGCTGCGTGAGATAGCATCAGAAGCAGAAGAAATGAAGGAGGACACACAAGGAATACAAAAAAACATACCTTATTGCACGCGACGCGAAAGTACTCGGGGTACAGCGGCATCTCCGCAAGGAACGACCCCTGTGTCAGCGGCGAGTAGAAGCACTGTCGTGTGCGCTCAATGACATTCCTAATCTGCTCAATAAGTACCAATAATAAGTGTCAATTCAAGGGAACATTCAAGGGAACAAATTGTTCCCTTGCTCAATTCAAGGGAACATTCAAGGGAACACTGGCACTTATTAGCAAAAAACAGTGTGAGTGTGATCACTTACATGCTCGCACTTGGGCGCCATCGCCTCGTAGAACTGCAGCGCCTCCGCCTCAGAGTGTGGCAGCAGGTCGAGCGCCGCGGGAGTCATATACGAGTACAGCGACGAGTCGTGCGGCACCATGCGTACGAGCTTGCACCCCCAGCCGTCCGTCTGGTTGTGTGTCGGCGCGACTACCACGTCGACGACGGTGAAGGCAGGGATGACGCCCATCCCCCGCGGGAAGACTGGTATTTTCTTGTCGTCCTCGTCATACATGAACTCCGACAGGCAGAAGGTGAGGAGCTGTGTATGTGTTTGTATGTGTCAGCATCTATACAATCCAAGCAAACAAACAACAACAACATCAACAATGTGGGTATTGATATCAGTGTGTGTCTAAACACAAAACAAAACAAAAACAAAAAAGGCACCTGCCCGACGCGCAGCACAGACACCGAGGAGTCGTCGCGGCTGCCCCGGTCGGTGTTGGCGCTGGCCTTGCAGAAGTTGTACAGCCGCACTGAGAGCACCTGCCCAGTCGTGGGGTGCACCTCTTCAGGCTCAAACAGAGGCTTGGGCTTCTCCTGGTCCTTGTCTGAGGCAGCAGCCTTCTTCGTGGCCGCCCAGCCAGCCTTCCCCTTCTTGAACGGCGCGGCCGCCCAGCCCAGCTTCGACACTGCCAGAATCTCTACAGAGATCCTCTTGTTCTTCCCCAGCTTCACAAACTCCTCGCCAGTGCATGCAGCAGGTGTGTTCAGCATGCAGCTGGCAGAATGTGTATCAGCAAATAATAATAATAACCATCAACCACAAAAAAATGAGGACTCACCGCAGCACACACCCCTGAGGATCGCTCGAGCGCCCCTCCTCGCGCATGTACCCCGTGAACGTGCGGCACGCCAGCGGCGGCGCAAAGTCCTTCGCGGCCGCAACCACGATGCCACACGTCGTCGGCGAGAGGGGGCAAGTGGAGCCATCAGCAGAAGGAGCAGAGGCGGAAGAAGGAGGGCATTCAGACATGGTTCGCATCATAAGAAAAAGAGGTTGCTTGTTTTTGGCTGGCGTGGCACGGGGGCTGCTTGGAGCCACAAATCCACAATTCCCAGCTTTTATAGACGCCTCTAGCGCCCCTTTGCATATGAAAGGGGGTGCAAAAGGGGGTTGCAGCGAGCTTCCCTTCCCAAAAGGCGCGGGTTTAAAAAAAAACTTCTTTTTTTCACCCCCGCGCGAAAACATGCAACTGTTCGAAAACACACCCTTTCGCAAATCAGATCAAAAATGATTTAGCTCCTATACTCCCCCAGGGGTAGCTCATACCCACTTTGAGATTTAGAGAGAACAGTTAGAGAGAGACAGCTAGAGAGAGACAGCTAGAGAGAGAGAGACAGCTAGAGGGGGACGTGACTTTTCGAAAATTTCTGGGGAGGAGGGAGGGTGAGAGCTGGGGAGTGGTGGTCACGTGACTAGAAGTTTGAATGTTTGAATGTTTGAATTTTCACACAATACACGCCAAGAAGAAATGTGCTTTGAGCCAAAATTTAATCACACAATGATGAGTGCGCCAAAGAGGCGCGGGGCTCAAGCCAAAACAGGCCACAACAGAGGAGAAGGGCGCAGCCCAGGAATCACTCAGGCTTGCGCTTGCGGGATCCCTCGGTGGTCGTGTACTCCTGCATGACATCACTGAAGATCTCCCGTATGACATTGCGGATGGTCTCATTGGTGCTGCTCCCAGAGCTGAAGATCTCCTGTATGACAGTGCGGATGGTCTCATTGGTGCTGCTCCCAGAGCTGGAGCCTGCAGAAAGAGCCTGGTTTTTCTCCATGATGTCAATGATCATCTTGTCTTTGGATTGAATCCTTTCATTCAGCGTATTGACAGTCTCAATGATCATCTTGTCATTGGATTGAATCCTTTCATTCAGTGTCTTGATAGTCTCAAGGTTGTCTTTCTTCTCCTGGTTCAGTTGGCCCAACATATAACGCTGTCGATCGTTATGGCCGGTAAGCTGCTGATTGTCGCGGTCCTTGCTGATGATGATTTCTTCAAGGTTCTTAGCTGCTTCCTGGAGGGAAACAATAGTCTGTCGCTGATTGATGACAGTCTGTGAAAATTTGACAGTCAGCGACTCATCCATCTTGTCAAACCCAGCCTTGGTCATAGTCTTCAGGTCGTCCTTTGTTGCCAGGGACTTTTCCACCTCTGCAAGGTCGTCCTTGGTCACCATCTTTTCTTTGATCTCCTCCTGCAGCGCCAGCGACTGCTTCAAGCCAGCCTGTATCTTTTCCTCACATTCCTTGTCAATCTCCTTCTCTTTCTGCTTGTCCTCCAGCGTGATCTCCTCAGCCTTGGCAAGCAGCCGCGCGTTGCACTTCCCGTGAGTCACAAGCTCAAACCCAGGCCCCTTCGCAGACTTCCAGACGCGGGCCAGCGCCGCCCCGGCCGACTGGTTGTTGTCGTTGTTGGCGAAGGTGAGGATGGTGATGCAGGCGGCACCCTGCTCAGCCAGACGCTCCTCCAGTTTGTTGCTCCAGACCTGCTCGTCAAACTCCACAACCCCCTCTGCAAAACCAGTGGTGGCGTTGAGGCTGAACCCAGAGTAGGAAGCAACAAACTCCCCAGCACCACGGGCCTTGGGTATGTTGAGATTTTTGACAATTTCTGCGTTGGCATTGAAGAATGCAGCATAAAAACGCTGCCTCTGTGTTTTCTCCACCTGGAATATGCATATCCAACACTCAGTTGACAAATAGAGTGAAAAATCAGGCTTAAATTTCGGATTTTGGTCCGAAATTAAACATGGCACCTGGTCACGTGACCCCCCGAAAACAGGCAGGAAATGGCTGGAATGAAGGCTGGGGGCGCTAGAATGCATGGGAATGATAATAGAAGCATCAAAGAAATGAATGGGACCCAGAAAAGGCCTTCACATATGGATTTTCTCCCATATGTGAACTTGAGAGGTGGTCACGTGACCCCCCGAAAACAGGCAGGAAATGGCTGGAATGAAGGCTGGATGTGCTAGAATACACGGGAATGACACTAGAAGCATCAAAGGAGTGAACAGGACCACTAGAAATGGCTTAAACTTTGGATTTTGGTCCAAACTTAAAGATGAGAGGTGGTCACGTGACCCCCGAAAACAGGCAGGAAATGGCTGGAATGAAGGCTGGGGGCGCTAGAATGCATGGGAATGACGACTAGAAGCACCAAGGCAACACACAGCAGCACCACAATCCTCATACCTGCTCGGGGTTGTAGTCGCGGAGGACCTTCTCGCGCTCCTCGGGGGTGTAGCGCAGGCGGAAGTGCTTGCCCCACTGCTGGATCTGGGCGTCGTCGAGGCCAGTCTCGGCAGTAATGAGCTCAATATCCTCCTTGGAGAAGAGGCAGGCGGGGACGCGGGGCAGCATGGTCCTCTTGATGAAGGCGACGTGGGCGTTCAAAAAACGTGGCATGGCACTCTTGGTTTGCTCGAGTTTGAGTTTGATTCCAGCGTTTTATAGCCGTGCAACCGTGTTGTGACGTCACAACATGAAGCGACGTCACATCAGTGAAGCGACGTCACAACAGTGAAGCGACGTCACAACAGTGAAGCGACGTCACAACAGTGAAGCGACGTCACAACACTGAAGCGACGTCACAACACTGAAGCGACGTCACAACAGTGAAGCGACGTCACAACAGTGAAGCGACGTCACAACAGTGAAGCGACGTCACAACAGTTTTAAAATAAAAAAAGATTTAACACCTATACTCCCCCAAGGGTAGCTCATACCCACTATGAGATTTAGAGAGAACAGTTAGAGAGAGAGAGTAGCTAGAGAGAGACAGCTAGAGAGAGACAGCTAGAGGACGTGACCTCGCCAAAATTTTTCTGGGGAGGAGGGAGGGTGAGAGCTGGGGAGTGGTGGTCACGTGACCCCCTAAAATATATTTTTTTGCAGGAAGGCCCGCGTGGACCCCTGACCCTGACCCATGATGACCCTGACCCGGACCCGGCCCGACCCGGACCCGGACTGGTCAAAAATATATTTTTCTGGAAACGACTCGGCATCACGTGGGGAGTACCGTGGTCCAGTCGGCGTGTTCAAGTTCGCCCGGGAAGGTCATGTTTCTTCAGTCGCCAACTTGAAATCCCGGGGAGGGTCACGTGACTCCCGTGCCTCCAAAAATGGATGCATCCGCTATAGTGAATCGGTCGAACAGACAACTGTTCAGTTTCATATGCTATTATAAAATAGTTTTAAACATTATAAAATTACAACTCTAAAACTCGAAACGATGTGAAAACGCAACGGTTGGCTGGTAGTCGGAAAAACGAAATCGCGTGTTTTCACATTGTATATGAACAGGTATGAAATCACACCGGTTCGAAATCACAACGGTTCATATTGACATTATAAAACACAACTGTTCAACACACAACTGTTCATATTGGATTTAGCACCTATACTCCCCAGGGGTAGCTCATACCCATTATAAGATTTGGAGAGAGTAGTTAGAGAGAGAGAGATAGCTAGAGAGAGAGAGACAGCTAGAGAGAGACAGCTAGAGGACGTGACCTCGCCAAAATTTTCTGGGAGGAGGGAGGGTGGGAGCTGGGGAGTGGTGGTCACGTGACCCCCTAAAATATATTTTTTTGCAGGAAGGCCCGCGTGGACCCATGATGACCCATGATGACCAATGACCCATGACCCGGACCCGGCCCGGACCCGGACCCGGACCCGGCCCGGACCCGGACCCGGCCCGGACCCGACCCGGCCCGAACTGGTCAAATTTTTTTTTTGTTTTTTTCTGAGAGTACGTGACACCCCCAGGCCCGGGCCCGACCCGGCCCGGCCCGAACTGGTCAAAAATATTTTTTTCTGGAAACGACTCGGCATCACGTGTGGAGTACCGTGGTCCAGTCGGCGTGTTCAAGTTCGCCCGGGAAGGCCACGTTTCTTCAGTCGCCAACTTGAAATCCCGGCGAGTCCCGGCGCGTGTTTGACTGAGGAAAAGAGTGCCTTCCCGGGCGAACTTGAGTGCCGCAACCCCACCATGGTTGCTCCCACGACCTGCAGTTTGAGATTCCACACAGTTTTTTTTTTACCAGTTGTGTCCACGGCGAGCAGGGCCTGGACTGGTTAGAAAAGATTTCTTAATTTTCTGAAATTAGGCTCCTTTTATTAGAAACAAGCATCTGTCCTTTTTTTATCCATGAGCGTGAAAAACAAAATTGGAGGGAAATCTTTATAGTCACCAATATTCAGCTGTGGAGATGATGGAATTATATCAGAAACAACATAGCCCACTGCTTGGAGAAAATGAAGCATGTTTTCCACCTCTGTGTTTTTCGTTCTAATTTCTTGAGAGAAATCCATAATGATGTGCCTGACTGTGTGATTGCATATCAGTCCTCTAGCACCCACTATTACGTGAGCCTCTGTACCCTCAGTATTTATCTTCATAATATCCACAATTTTTTCATCCACGATTTCAGATAAAGTAGTAGCATTGACAAAATCAACGCCATATATCAACCCCAATGTTTTTTCACTTTTAGCAAAAGTAGTAGTGATCTGGCCATTGCTTGGCTCAAGTTGATCTGAGACTGTATCCCATGCTGCGTTCTGATATAGCGTAATCTGGTCCTCAAAGTGATTGGCAATGATAGATTCTGCAAACTTATGTGCGTTTCTGGACATGGGTTCAATTGCTATGACCTTTGTTCCCATGCTGGCTGCAGCAAGAGAATAGTAGCCTAGATAAGCCCCCACGTCCACCATCACCCGCTGCTCAGGTACATAATCCATATCTCCCACGTGTAGAATAAAAACTATCTTACCCCAAACAAAAGGATCCCAAGCCAACACATTTTTGTGATGAATGTTGGCAGAAATGTAAATATCTTGAGTTTCTGGATCAAACGTATTGATCTTAAATGGAAGTACTGGGTAAATATTTACAGTTTCCCAGTGATTGACATTGTACTCTGTTGCATCTTTAATGACATCGTTTGGTGTGTAGATTATCTTTCCATTGCTAACAGGATTTGAAATCTTAATAATTGACATAACAATATATGGTAGGCAAGAAGATACTATCAAATGATATCTTCTTAGCAATGCCATTTTTACTCTACCCAAATATATCGTTTATATAGTATATTCTACTATTTTGATGGAATCAATAGTGACGCCACTGCACAGTTGTGACGTCACAAGCCCGTTGTGACGTCACAACACTGAAGCGACGTCACAACACTGAAGTGACGTCACAACACTGAAGCGACGTCACAACACTGAAGCGACGTCACAACACTGAAGCGACGTCACAACCGTGAAGTGACGTCACAACACTGAAGCGACGTCACAACCCATTTTGTGTCTATAAAAGCTTTTCCTGAGGCCCTTGGGTGCCACCACTGCCACGCAGCCAGACCGCCACCAAGCATCTGATATGGCTGTTATTCCATTGACCTTTCGCGACCTCCTGTGCTCTTTGCTGCTGCTGCTCAAGGTGACCGTCGTGCTCTTCTGGCTGGGCCTCAGCACGCCACAGGATTTCATTGGCAGCTCTCTCATCCTCTCGAACCTGCTGCTTATCGACCGGCTTGCGACCCCCGTGGATCCTCGCATGGACTCGAATGCGCTGCTGTGCCTCATCTTTGGAGGGCGTGTGATGCAGGCATTGTGCTTTTTTCTCCTTTCGATCTTCTCTCGTTCTTTTTACTCGCTTACTGTGCAGTTTTTCCAGGTCTTGCGCAGTTTCTCAGGCCTGCCGCTCTCGCTGGGCTACTCTGTGCTCTCGTGCCTCACCGCCGTCGCCTGGACGACCATTGGGCTGCTTGTGATGATCGAGGCGTGCCAGGCATCGCGCCCTGGAGCAGGGCGAGGAGGCATCCTGCACCCGCGGATGCTCTTGCGTTCAGCGCGTATCGCCACCTTCTGCTGCTTTATGGTGAGTCTGCTTTTCCCTTGTTTCTTTCTGGTTTCTCTCTCTCTCTCTCTCTCTCGCTCTCTCTCTTCTCATTTTGCTGTTGCAGTCCACCATCACCCTGCTGCTCACGCCCTGCTCGTTGGAGACGCCCAACGTCTTCGCTGTGCGCTCGACGGTGCTGGCGCTGCTGGCGCTACTGCTTCAGGCAGACTGGGATCCCTCCGTCGTGGGATCCAGGCGCTTCATGATCTGCCTCCCTGGGCTGCTCTTCCTTCCGCTGAGCATCTTCTGGATCTTCGCTCTGCTCTTTGTGTTCATTCCGCTCTTGGATGAGATGTGTTCTCTTGCGAGCGGATGCAAGGAGGGGCGTGTTGCAAAGCCTCCTCCTTCCCCCCAGCAGCACCACCACTACGGTGGTGGCCATGTCTACCCGTATCGCACTGTCGTGATGGTCAGGGGGCCCATGCTCGATTACTGCCTCTGATCAGCGGCACTGTGATGTTGTGATGGTTCTGGTGGGCCCACTCTCTCTCTCTCTCTTTCTCTCTTTTGCTACTGCCTCTGAGCATCTGCAGAAGCAGGGGCTTTTCATGCCTATTTAATGAACCTGTTGTGTGTCTTGCACTGTTTTTCGGTGCAATATGTGTCAGAAGCGGGTTTCCATGAAGTATTTCAATGCCAATGATGAAGATGACGACCGTGATGATAGGAGAGGGGTGCAATCGCGTAAGGTGAAAGGAAGGCCGCAGGCTGAGAGGGGCAGGGGTGCGCCTGCGGTGTATGCAGCAGCAGATCAGGAGGCTGAAAATGGTGGTGTTGACGGTGATAGTGGCGGTGGTAGGCGGCAGGGGGGGGCTGGCGTTGTTGACTATAGTCGGAGGAGGGAGCCTCCTCCTGCTCCTTTTCCGTCAGCGCCTCCTCCTCCTCCTGAACCTCAGAGAAGGAGGGACTATTATTATGATGAGGGAGTGCCTCCTTCTGCTGCAGGGCGAGCGCCTAGGGCTCCTCCACCGCAGCCTCCACCGCAGCCTCCACAGCAGCCTCCACCGCCTAGGCGTGTGGCGATTATCAATATAGTGCCTCCTGTGGTTGAGGATGGCAATGGCGGAGGAAATGGTCCCTCCTACTACAATGCCAGCAGCGACGGGAGGAGCGATGCTACTACCCTCGAGTGTGTGTGCGCGCGGCTCGACCAGCGCCTGCGTGGGGTGGAGCTCTCGCTGGCAGCGCTCTCACGCTGTATGCAACAGTGCCATGCTGATATGGACGAGCGGCTCGCGCGGTTAGAGCAGTGCTAGTGTTGTATGTGTGCAATACATGTGAGACACAATTGAGCCAAAATTTAATGAAAAATACACCATGAGAGGTGTGGGGCTCTCTTCTTCCAATGCTGGACCATGTCATCCTTTTTAGGAATCCACTGCATATGAAATGATTCAAACAAATACAAGAGGTCCCTTGGATCCACTTGAATATTCTTCAAGCTCTTGATCATGACGGGCCTTGATGACAGAATGAAGATAGGTCTTGGCTTCCTCATGTGTAATCTTGAAAAACTCCCCTTCTTCACGAAAACAATCAAAGTAGTCATGGGCCTTTTTCTCATCACGTACTGCATCAAACGTAGGTGCCATGCTGATGAGAACATGTGGAGCTGGAGCAGTGAAAGTGTTGCCAGAACTGAGCCTTGCCTTGACATTTTTAGACCTCCCAATCTTCACCAGCCCATGAAATGCAGGAGAGTAAGTGGCATAGATGTAGGAGGTGGCTGGGATTTCCTCCATCATTTCATTCATTTTCCTCTTTGTGTCTTGTTCAACTGTATTCATCAATTTCAAATAGCTTTTGATTTCACCCATGTTCTTGTTCTCCACTATTTCCTGGCATAAGCTGAGATCACCTGTAATGTACCTTGAGATGATTTTTGACATGCTGGACCTTCGAAAAGCAGCAGTAGAACCAGGAAGAAACATGGTGAGCTGGATGGCAGCAGGAAATGTAATCACAGGTTGCTCTGATTGTCCACGACCAGGAAACTGGTAAGACTTGCAATATGGGGAGAGCTCAGCCTTATTTTCATCTGACATTCTTCGCCATATTTCAGCTGTCTGATTTTTATCTCTTCCACACACATGCATGATCACATCACGAATGGACATGTATTGCTTTCCCTCAATGATAGTGAAGCGCACAGTGGCTCCTGGAACAATCTCATCAATGGGCATGACAGCAGGGATGGCAGACATGGCTGATTTTTTTTCGTGGCGTGGCAGGCGCGCTGTTGCAAACCTGAACTCTGCAAACTCCATCTTATATAGACCTTTTTAAAACCCTTGGCTGCTGGCAAGAGGCACTGTCTGCAACAAATTCAAATTCAGCACCTCGCGACTGTTCGCAAGAGGCGCAGTGACGTCACTACTTACCAAAGTGTACCACTGATGCATCCAAAAATGGATGCTAAAATAAAAAAAGGGTTTTCTCGCCGTGGTGTGTGTTTTCATGCGTTTTTAGAACAGCACACAAGCTGCAGCCTGGGGGCATGCGGCGCATTGATGTAGGGCACATGGATCTAGTGCACTATGGGCGGCAGTGGCCACACTCTGCGCCGCCGTGTAATCGCGCGATGATTGCATATCTTGAGCGCAATGAGGGACTGGTGTACTGGCTGCAGCCGCGGGGGGCTGGTGTGGAGCTGCAGATCCCAGCGCTGAGGCTTAAAGATGGCTTCTACACGCTGAGCCTGCGCATGATGAAGGCCATCTGGCGGCATGTGCGGCTGCGCAAGGGCTTCTGCAATCTGGAGCGCGCGCAGTTGGGGGGGTTCAAGCTGCGCATTCCAGCGGTGTTGCTCACGGAGAAGATGCGAACGCAGTCGCGATTCAATGTGAGTTTTTATTTTGTTTTTGTTTTTGATGAAGTGAGTAAATGGCCTTTTTCACCTACTTGTGAATATTTGAGTGTGTATGTGTCTCTTCAGGTGATGCGCATGCTTCACAATAACAATAGTAATAATAACAATAGCAGCGGCTGTTCTTCTGCCTCTCTTGTGTCTCCTCCTTTTGCCGAGGAGGATGTTGAGACTCCTCCCATGGTTGCCGTGCCGCCGCCCGCTGCTTCCGCCTCGCTGCTGCTGCAGCGCGCTCCAATGAGCGCTGCGGCCAAGATCAGTCGCCTGGTGGACGAGCTATTCCTGCCAATGGCGCTTGAGCCAGGTGAGCAGTACACGTCCTTTGTGGAGGATGCTGAAGGGGATGAGGAGCGGGCGGCGGTGACGCGTCTGTGTGAGCTACGGCCGTGGATCGCGGGTGACCGCGCGGCGTTTGTCGAGGCGGCAGGTGAGCTTTTTGATCGGCATGTGATCGCGCGGTTGGTCTGATTCGTTTTCTTTTGTTTTGTTTTGTTTTTATTTTTTGTGTGCAGCCTGATGAGTGGGATCACACTTAACCTCTGCGTTGGTGAGCGACTGGGCGCTTGTGGGCAAACGATGATCAAATGGATTGCGGTGCTAGTGCCATAATGTCATCTATGCTCATGTAGGGCATTGAGATCTGGTAGGAGGTGGGCGAGACGCCGTTGAGGCCGAGGTTGGCGACGGACGGCCAGGGCTTGTCGTTGGCGGGGATGGAGTTGTAGAGGCGCAGGTGGCGCTCCATGAACCACCCGAGGAAGACTATCCAGAAGGCGAAGAGCATTGTGCTGGTGAGATCGCTAAAGTACGCGTAGTGCGAGATGGACGGCGCTGATCGGATTCTGAGGGTGCCCACCCACACGCGGTTGATGAGGTTGAAGACGACGAAGGCGCCTGGCAGCAGCCAGAAGGGTCTGAAGGCTGCCTCGCTGGGATAGGGGATGAAGAGCGACGAGTCGATAGACGCCAGCGCGGCGACGGTGAAGAGGATCAGGTATGCCTCCTGTGTGTATGCCGAGTTGAAGACCTTGTTTGCGGTGTCGTCTTTCCTGCCTGCGGTCGTGCTGTCGTCTTTTTTATGCAGGTTGAACCACATGACGAGCGCATAGACGAACGAGATGCCGTGCGCCTTTACGAGCTCGAATGCGAGGCTCTCGTACTGTACGACCCCGCGTGCGAGCAGCGCGAAGAGCGTGAGCGCCTGCAGGGCCGCGTCGAAGTAGAATGGGTGTAGCAGCGTGGGGTCGTAGGACTTGTGCAGCTCCCAGCCCATGAGGTCTGGGAGCTCCACGTAGAGCCCTAGGAGCACCGCTGGGACCTCGATGGCCAGGAAGAAGATCTGCTCTGAGTATCCGTTGCTGCTGCCTGCGAGGGGCAGCAGGATGCACACGAGGGCGTGGACGAGCAGCAGGACGCCTAGGGTCATGATGGGGCCAGAGTGGTGGTCGTTTACGCCAAAGTAGTTGTTTCGCAGGACAAAGGTGTTGATGCAGTTGCACAGGATCGAAATGGCGAAGAGGATCAGGGTGTAGCTGAGCTTGAAGCCCTGTTCGTTGAGCGGGGTCCTCACATCGTTTTGGCGGCGCAGGTCTGCGCACTTCTTGATTCCCTGCACGGCCACGTCGGAGAGCTTCGTCACCGTCGTGGTGTCGCTCGCGGGGGTCATCAGCGTGTTCTGGTGCTCGTTATCTGAAAGGAAGTTTGTGAATCGGCGCACGCACGAGCAGAACTGCGAGCCCTCGGTCACGCAATCGGTGCGGTTGTGGATATCATCGATCAGCGTGGAGCGGATGGGGGTGCAGTGCTGGTTGTTGAGGGTGAATGTGATGGACGGGATGGCAGTGTTTGGTGAGAACGTGACTGTCGTGGCGGCGGTCATGTCTATCAGGGCCATCAGGCCTGAATCCTTCTCGACACCGTCTCCCTTGATCAGCACCTGGTATCCTGGGTTGGTGTTTGTCGGGCATAGCTCGGCGGTGGCGCCTGTCTGTCTGTCGAGCTGGACCCTGACATAGCCGCCTGATACTGCGGTAGTTTTCAGGTGGATGGGGCATTTGGCGAGCGCGGTGATGTTGGGGGAGAATCGGACTGTGGGGAGTCCGAATACTGCTGGGGTGTTGCACTTGAACCCTGAGTTGGTTAATTTTGTGCCTTCTGTATCGTGATCTATGAAGCTGGCTTGCAGTATGGTGTTGACTGCGTCTAAGTTGATCTGGCGGGGTTTGTAGGTGTATATGACCCTTCGGTCGCTGAGGAAGAGGGGTGAGGCAGCGTCATTCTGTGCAAACATGTATAGGATGAATGACACTACAGTGAGCGTCGTTGCTATGATGAGTGGGACCAGGTGCTGTGGCATCTGCATCTTGCTCTCTCGCTGGCTTCGCTGTGTGTTGTCTTTTTATACGTGACGCTGTTTTTGAAAAACTATGCTTTTTGGTTTGAGTTTTGCATTTTTTTTTGAGGTGGAATGTGTTTTATTTCGATTTTTCAGGCATCACGCCGCGTACCCCACGGCGCCCTTTGGGCCGCTCCTGGTGTAGCCAAACTCGGGCTGGATGGGGTCTGGGAAGTCGCCCTCGGCCCAGTAGCGGAGGAGCCAGTTGATGTTCTTAATGGTGCAGCAGAGTGTGTCGGCGTCGGGGATCATCGCCTTTGTGCGCTCTGACAGCGTGGAGCCGGCGATATGAGTGAGCGTGGTGGCGAGGGGGCTGCCCTCGTCGGTGTGCTTGTGGAACTTGATCTGTTTTGTGTGTGTTAGAGTGCGCATGATGGTGAATAAAGAAGAAAAAGCGCACCTGATAGATGTGTGCGACGACAGCGTTGAGCGCGCGGTCGGGTTTGAGGCTGCGCGAGGCTGGGTCGTAGGCGCTGGCGAGCAGCATCCACAGTGTGGGCAGCATGTCGTAGACGCTCTTGCCGCTTGTGAGCGGGAGGCCGCGCGTGAAATCAGTGCCCGTGAGCCCAATCAGGGCGGCGAGCATGGTCATCTCGTGTCCTTGTACGTGTACCATCAGGTGTGAGTGCTGCTTGGGAATGCACTGGGGAATCAGTACGGCCCTGAGCGTGTCGAAGAGTGTGGTGATGTGCACGTATTCGTACACCCGCGGCGGGTTGCGTGGCTGCTCCTTTCGGGTTGTTGTTGTGGCGCCTCCGTGGGATTCCTCGTCTGGTTCATGTGGGATGGAGGATGCTGCGCGTTTCTCGTGTGGGGTGACGCGGGTTTCAAGGCGCAGGACGCTCATGGCTGTGGCCCCGTGGCGTTCCATATGCAGCAAAGCGATGGGTATGGAGTCGCCGTCCACGCTGTCGATCTGGATTGGTTTTTTTTATTGTGTTAGATGGTTTTCAGCATGCAAACAGGGAAAAAAAGGGGAGGGGGAGGGCTGCCGTGCCTGAATGCTTTGGAACATCTGCGCGTAGCGAGGGAATTTCACGTCAGCCTCGCCAAGTGGCACAAGTCCTTCAATGGGAACAGGCGAGGCATCGCAGGTGTGGCGCATGGGTGTGCCCTGGTAATCGATGATGAGGCTTTGGCCTGGCAGCAAGCGGACGTGGCGGCTAATGCGGAAGATAGCCAGCGTGATAACCTGTGCGCGCGTTTTTGAAACATCGTTATGTGTTCTTTATTCTTTCTATAATACAATTTTTGCAATGAGGCACACACCTTTGATTTGAACACACGGTTCACAATGCATTGCACCCACCGCTCGCCGTTAGGCACTACGGGGGGGAGCTCGTCCCGCTCGTTGAACTGCATCGTGGGCACGTGTTTTCTGCGCTTGGTCTGCGTCATGCTCTTGGCCTGGGGCACCCGCTGGTAGTCGTCAAAGGCCAGCACAACGCACTGCGCCCCGGCGTCGAGGTAGTGCTGGATGGACCGCTCGAATTGGCATCGGACGTAGTCGTCCCAGGTGCGCGTCGTGCAGCTGTTGGGGCACATGAGCTTGATCTGGCCGTCTAGGAAGACGCATGCTGGGGCGAACGGCCTGGCCTTTGTGAAGCAATGGGGGGCGTCCTCCTTGAGGCGCGCGATCCAGCTTGAGTCGATGGTCATGTCGTGGGGCGTGTTTTTTGACTTTCTCTGTTTTGGTTGTCTTTTATGCACTGCCCACGCGCCGCTTCGAGCTGATTCGCGGCTTATCGTGTTGCGCCCCTTATCGTTTCTGTGGGAACATCATGCTGAACAGGAGTGTGTCCCTGTCCGCTGCGGACTGCAGGTGTGAGGTGGGCGGGGTGGTCATCCTTTTCTCTGATGGTATGGTTGTTGTTGTATCAGTTGGTTGTCCATCGTATGCTGTTAGCAGCATCTTCTGGCGTGTTGACATGGTGGCAATGCTCATGTTGGCGTCTGTTTTTGACCTGGCTTCCTTGATGTGCTTGCCATTATCCACCATGTTGTATGTTAAATGCATTACATATTCCAATGCTTTGTTGAACTCTTGGTTGATTCGCAGCGTTTCCATGTCCTTGATCTTGAGATGGCCATTTTTTAACATTTCTGTGATGAGTTCCATGAATTCCTTCTTGCTCCTGTTGTGTGGTTTATCTCCCTTCATGATGCGGATGTCTGGTTGCTTAATCAGGATGAACGGGGCTATGTTCGTGAACTGCTGAATGCTCTTGATCTCTACAGTTGCAATACCTGTGACGATCTCGTGGTATGTGTCAAATCCGTTTGGTAGTGTTACCCCATTGCTTTTGGCGATATTCTTGGCTATCGGACGAGCAGCGTTCGCGATCAGCTCCTCTTTGCTCAGGTGATTCAGCAACCCCTTGAGCTTGTTATATGACGTTTTCATGTTCTCCAGCGAGTCTGTCTGCACGCCTGTGATGCTTTTTTCGACGAAGGAGACGTCAGACACTCCTAAGCTGGTAGCGATGCTGTTGAACATCTTCGCCAGTTTTGCAAGCGCCTCTGGGAGCTTCTTGAGAGCAGTCTCCTTTGCCTCCATCAGTTTTGGTAGTCCTGTGTTTTCTGGTTTCGACTTCTCAATTGCTGAAGTCAACGAGAGCAGGCTCAGGAGCGTCTTGTTGGCGATGGAGCCCTCCCATTGGTACATGAAGGTTTTCTGGGGCTTGGGTCCCTTTCTTCCTTTCTTGTTATTGTTCTGTCGCTGTTGTTGTGGGTTGAAGCGCCTCGTGGCGGGGGCGGTGGCAGGACGGCGTGGCTGGTATCGTGGCTGCTGGGGTGGCCCTGCTGCCGCGCGACGCGGGGTCCAGTTGCCTCTGGGTTGTCTGCGTTGCTGCACGAAATATGGCACGGACGGGCGTCTTCCGCGGTTCGACTGGGCGCTCTGGGGGCGCATGGGCATGGTGTAATGGCGCAGTGGCTGTTGTGGATGAGGCGCAACGCCTCGTCGTCCTGTCACTGATCGTCGGCTGGACACCGAGCTGGATCTGGCCCTGCCAAATTTTTCCATTCCTTTGATTTTAACTCCGAGATCAGGCACGTTGGGCTGTGCCCATTCCGTATACATGGCATTGTTGCCTCCCCATCCTCCCCGCATGTCAGCGGACATGCTTCGTTCGTGCCTGTATTCTGCGGAAATGCTTCGTGAGCGCGAGGGGCGTTGGTTCACAAAATCATCACAGTCATCCGTGTATCGGTGCATGGCGCGACGGGTGCCGTTTCCTGGTGTGTTTAAATAGGCTTCGGCGCCTGATCGTTTTTTATTTCACTTTTGGAAATATAGCCAACAAATCTACATGAGGCGTGCGTGCTTGAACAAGGCGCCGTCGCGCTGCCGCTCGAGTTGTGTGAAGTAGCACGCGAGCTGCAAGCAGATGCAGATGTCGTCCTTCATGCCGCCGACCTTGCCGCTGATGGCGATCTGGTCCTTCTGGAACGTCGTCTGGGCGGTCTTGTACTGGTAGGAGTAGATCTCCATCTGCTCGCGCAGGCGCAGGCGCATTCCCTTGTGGTCGCGGCTTACGAGGGGCTCTCTGAGGTGGATGCGGCGCTCCTCGAGCATGAGGACCACGAGCTGGCACATTCCGTGCTTGATTGCGTTCGTGGTGAGGATTCCCACTCGTCCATGCTGTTCGTCGAGGTAGAACCGTGTATTTTTTATGGTGCTTAATGCGCGCTGGTGGTGCTCTGCCTCAAATCCGAGGTTTCGCTCCACGTAGATTGTGACGTGGCTTCCCGAGTGGCCTGGTGTTCGACGCAGCGCGGATATGTGCTCTGCTACGAGTTCAAACTGCCTTCCAGGGTCTGTGGGGTAAAAAAAGAGAGGGTGTCGTCAGGGTGGGGTCGTAGCAGGCATCATTCTTCAGTGATACGCACCTTTGCAGCCGGAGAGAATGTCAATTCCCAGCACCTGTCCCCACAATGACTGGTTACTTCAGTTGTTGTATGGCTCTGACCTTGACATGCTTCGCAAGGTCATTTTCAAGGCAGCGCAGAGCATTGAGCTGACGCACAAGTGCTCTCACGTCACGAGCGTGCTGCTGCTCATGCTTTCCAAGCCTAACGACTCGATCAACACGTTGCGGGTAAAGATGCTCGTCTTGCTGGATCAAGATGAGCCCACGCGTGCAGCTCTCTGTGCCACTGGCCCCTCTGATCTGTTTCCCACGCGCATTCCAGTGTGTCCAAAGAAGGCCTCTGGATTTTTTCAGGGGCTGCACGATGAGCTGCTGCCGCGGTGGGTGAAGGACGAGTCCGTGACTCTGGGTGATTTGATAGAGGATGCCAGGATGCTCTATTTAATTGCGTGATGCCTTGCAGGCATTGATTTTAATTGAAGCATCATGAATCCAATGTCTATTGGATTGCGTGTGTATAATCAGCGTAGTTTGCTTGCTAAACATGTTGGCATACCTACGGAGGGTGGCTCCTGTCATTCCTTTTTTTCGGGCAATAGGAGTAAGTGGCCATTTTTGGGCAGTGATGGGTGTGTGAAGCCGCTGTGCATCTGCAGGTCTGATGACCAGCTGTTGGATCTGGCGCGGCATGCGCCCCCTGTCTGTATAGATTATGACCCTGAGCACTGTAGTAGGATGCTCAGATCACGCTCAAATGTGTTGAGCCTCGAAGACTATGACCCTGTGAGGCGCATATCAGGGCCCTTACGCCCTCCTTCTGCTCATGTGGTCTTTTCTCGTTGGGGGGAGGTCTGTGCGTGTATGCTTAGGCGGGCTTACCGTGATGATGCCCTTCGCGCGTGTGATGCTGACGATGGCATAGTCGCTGTGGGGCCCTCCACCGGCGGGGTCGATGAAGAGGTGGATGTCCTCGTTGATGACCTCGGGGGGGCACGGCTGCGCGAACATGATGTCCAGATGAGAAGTTTTAAAGATCTGCTGCAGGGAGTCGAATGCGAGGCCAGAGAGCTCGCTTTCGATGAGATCTGGACGGTCCTGTTATCGTCCGCGAGTGGGTCAGATGAAACTATGGATGCGGACGTGGAACGCACAGAAGGAATGGAGGCAAGGCACCTGCATGATGGTTTTGAGCTTGACGTGCCTGTCAGCGCTCTGCCACCTGCAGCGCGATTGGCGCGTGTTGGTCAGTCTAGGTGGATGGTGGGGCGAAAGCGGAAGATGGACGAACCTGGGGACGAGGTGCAGCATGTGGACGCAGTCAATAACCTTTCCCTCCGCCTTGCAAGCGGCACAGGCCAGCTGCACGCTGAGGAATGTGAAGACTGGGAGCTGTGTGATCTTGTCCCGCATGCGGAGCAGGCGTGAGTAAAAGTTGATCTCTGAGGTCAGGGTGCTGATGGCTAGGAGGGTCGTGTTGCCCATGATGAGGAGCGGCGCGACCGTCTCGTAGAAGAACCCAGGGTCCACATATGCAGCCTCCTCGAGGATCAGGATGTCTCCTCCCGTTCCCTTCGTCGTTGACACCTGCGCCCCTTCATGCAATCATGGTCAGTCGTGTGAAATTCTTGCGTCGCTTCAGTTTTTTTATGGATTGCTATAAATAGTCTGACTTGGTTTGTTCTTCACTTTTTGGCGCTGCTGCCACGCAAAAAAAAATGACCCCTGCTTCTTCTGCTCCTACGCCTGCCGCTTCTGCAGCCTCTGTCTCTTCTCCTGATAATTCCAAGCGTACGTGGTGCAGCACCTTCAGCCTTTCTGGGCGCATCTGTTTTGTTTCCATTGTGTTTGCTTTCATGCTCACTGCAGCGCTGCTCTTCGCGCCGTCCTGTGCGTTTGCCTCGTCTGAGGATGGGGCGTGTGGCGCGTACGTCTTCGCGCTCTCTGGCATCACCGACTTTATGTTCTGGGCGCTCGCGTTTGTCCTCATTGAGAACCTCTGCGTGGATGTATTTGCTGCGTTTTTGGATGTGAAGGCGATGCGCCACAACGAAAGTCTGAATGCCTTCATGTTCAGTAAGCTGTTGGATGCACTTAAGGATGCCCGTAGTGGGAGCACTACGTCTGCTTCTGCTGCTCCTGAGACGTCTGCTCCTGCTGCTCCTGAGACGTCTGCTCCTGCTGCTCCTGAGACGTCTGCTCCTGCTGCTGCGACCGCAGCCTCTGATGTCCTTGATGAGACTAAGGAGTCCTTCTCGTCGGTTGCCGATGAGAATTTATCTGAAGCCTCCACGAGCGAGGTTGAATAAAGTGTTGTGTCTATACGCCCTTTCGAGTTTTTTATTCTGTGTCTATTTATGGCGCGTTGTGTGGTGTTTGTCCATCGACCCGACCCTCATGAGCCTGTACAATGGGGAGCTTTTTGTGTATACCCAATCGCGCATGCTGTCGTTAAACGGGCGCCTATACAGGCCGCCTGCCTACTTCTTCATAGGGCGCTATCTCATGGACATGACCATCGTTGATATCATGCTGAGTGGGCACAGACTTGTGTTGAATAGACGGGTGTTTAATTCCACGTTGGTGTATTGCATCACCTGTGGCATTCGCATGTATTTCCTGGAGATAGCAGCCTGGGATCATGAGATGCTCGTGCTCACCCCCAAGGTGTGCGTGTTGCAGCGATTGGTCAGGGCGCGTTTCGCGCGACGATGCGCTGAACGCCAGCTGGCTGTGGCCATGGCGTCGCACACGCGGCTCGGCATGGGCAGCAGTCTGGGAGGGCTTGGGCAGGACCTCGTTGATTTATGTGCGCGCTTCGTAACATGGACTCCTGGTGAAAGGAAGGCGCTCGACTACGCTGGCTGCATCCAGGAGAAGCGGCGTATATCTGGGCTTGCATCGGCGATGCTTTTCTCTGCTGTGGCGTGAATCGACCAGTCTGCGCCGCTTCGTTTTGTTTTAATTTTTTTGTATTAAAGGTGTTTTGTGTGTGATCTTTTCCATTCTCAATCGCCACGCCACGCGCCATATATGCTTTCCCCTCAGAAACCCGCGCGTCGGCGCGTCCGGGTCTTGAAAAGGGTAGGCAAGCCGCCGCTCTTCTCTGATGATATCTGGTTGATCATCATGCAGTGGCTCAAGGACAGTCCCTATTGGGCCTTGATGCTTGGCTGGACGTGCAAGCATCTGCGTGCGCTTTCTGTCTCCTCCTCTCATTTCTGGTTGGATATTCTCCGCAGCGACCAGGAGGTCTACTTCAACACGCATCGGCAGCGGGGGGTGTCCATCCTGCGCATCTCGTTGCGTATGCCTGGGATCTCGTGTCGTCCTGTCCCCAATTTCAAGTTCAAGCACGAGCGGTATAGCACGCCCTGGCGCACCTTTGATGCCACCAAGCGCTGGCCCAACTTTCCTCTGTGTGAGCGGAGCGTGCGTGGGCTCGCCTCTTATTGCAGGCGTGTTCTCATGCTCAAGCACGGGACGCATTGTGCCCTGTGTGGGGCTCGTTGGCACCACGTTCCTGTCTGGACCCTTCGCATGCGGGTGTGCTACGATTGTTTTCGGAGCCACTTTGTCTCGAATGTGGTCCTCTTCCATCGGTATGGTTTCAACTTCTGGGATCACATGACGGCCATTGCGGGGAAGGTGATGTATTTCAGCACGCAGTTCATGCCTAAGACTGTCGCGCGTCAGTACTCTTGGGACCCCCTGGACTTTGCCAATGGCAAGGGGGACCATCCCTTCGTATTCTTCTGGCGTCCACATCTGGAGCAGCATCTCGATCTGCGCAGCCGCGAGAAGGAGCACCGTCTGCGCCTTGCTGCGGCCGCTGTGCTTTGCCAGCGTGTGCGCTTTTTGATTCTGCATGCCAATGTGCACTCCAATGGGGGGTCGTTGTCGGGAGTCTTGCGCAAGGCCAAGGAGAAAGTTGAGGCCTTCCGTCAGCAGCTTCGTTTTTTCATGCCCGTGTCTTCCACGTCCTCTCCTCGAGCTACTGTCTCCAGGCTTCGCATGTTGGATGCGTTGCGCGCGGGAAGACTGGTCTGGCCTCGTTTGGTGCATGTTCCCGCCCCTGGAATCAAGAAGCTTTTCGACCAGTGGGACGATCGTCTGACGGAGACTGTGGTGTGATTTTTCCTCTCTGTGTGTGTCCTATGGAATGAATCCTTATTAAAACAGGAGTGTTTTTTCTTTCCTGTGTGTGTATGAGCCTTGCCTTGCTTGCTGAATCGATGAATGCAGCGGGAAAGCAGTATAGCATGAACGTGCGCGATTTGCGCACGCTCTGTGTCAAAATGGTGGTCCTCAGCCTGCGATACGCGGACCGCCGGCGTATGTGGGATGCCCTTTTTCCTGATGATTTTGTGGACTGGGATCTTGTCCAGCGCGGTGGCTTTAACATGCTTGGCGACTTGCATGTCTGGGTGCCACTCTTAGAGCTCTTCTCTTGGGAGGGAATGGAGCGTGCGGAGAGCGCACCGAATACCTCTCTTGCTGTCTTGAGGCGGGCGACGCGTGCCCATGGCCTGGACGTGGGCACCTGGGCCCTGCCCTGTCAGCTGCAGATTGCGCAGCTGCTGCATGGTATTCCCGTTTTGCAGGTCTGGCAGGTGCTCACCTGCCGCGCGTTGAAGCGGGATACGCACTCCCAGTGTGTGCTGTTGCTTGCGAGCCTCAGCGACAACCAGTTTACCCCTGCAGAGTATGAGGATACGCTTCGTCTCATCCTGGGAAAGGGGCTTGTGGTGGACTTTTCGGGGCTCGAGTTGCATCTGCGCAACGCCTCGATGCGACGCGCAGACCTCAATGAGGCCTTCAAGCTCAAGTCGCTGAGCTCCTATCACGGTCGGCCCAGGCTCCGTGACCGCGCGCGTGCCACGGACGAGCAGAAGGTGCAGCTGGACGTGACCCTCGGCACCTGGGAGTCCTACGTCGGCTTTTGTCAGTTGCATCAGTTTCCCAACGTGTTGTCGGAGACTGTCAAGAAGCGGCTCTACTTCCTGGTGTCGCAGTCGCGGTGGGAGTGGCAGCCGTTTGTGGGTCATGTCATGCGCTACGAGGGGGGGCTATGCGATCGCATTGGCAAGTATCCAGTGTCCAGACCTGATCTGCCAGTGCTGCAGCAGGTGATTGACGGGCTCTGTATGGATGGGTCGCCTCCGTTTGAGGAGATGACCCTGTTCAAGAACCAGTGCTTTGGGAGCTTTCCTGTCAGCTCGTTTCAGCGCATGACCCTCACGCAGGTGCTCAAATTGTATGTCTGTGCTTATCAGAATCCCGTCTTCTGGAAGGAGCTCTGGAAGCTCCAGTTTTGCCTCATATCTCCTCAGATCATCAAGGATTGCGAGGCGTTTGTGGAGGCGCATCCGTTTGCTGGGGCTTCTTTTATGACGTTATTGTGTTCGATGTGAGTTTTGTCGTTTTTTTAAGGAGTGATGGGTAGTATTTATGCTCCCTTCGGCTTAGCTGTCAGCCAATGCGCCTGCCAGTATTAGCATTCGCCCTTGTGTTTGATCTTGGCCACGCCTTGCATTTCTCGCATCGCTTGCATCATAAAAAGAATCGCCCTAGCTTCCTCATGCCCAAGCTGAGTGATGATGTTCTCCCTCCGTTTCCCATCCAGATTCCTAAGCGGCGTGTGGCGTTGCAGCGGCGGCTGCTGCAGGCGGGTGACTGTGATCCGAACTTCACGCTTGTTGGAAGCACGTGTGTGTGTTCAGCTGGATATTACCCCTTTGAGACAACCTGCATCAGCTGTCCTGATGGCAAAACCTCCAACGTCGGCGCGAATAGCATCGACGACTGTTTCGCCTCGAATGGCATCCTGGTGAACAACACTATCGACTCTGTGGACCCTTATTACAATCAGAGCACTTTCATTGGGTTGCTGCCGGATTACATTCAGTCCATCTCCTATTCTGACGACGAGGAGGTCTTCTTGGAGAACTGCCCGGCTGGCTACTTTTGTATCTCTGAGACCACTGTTCCTCAGCCCTGCGCGGCGGGAACCTATCGCGACGTCCCTGGGGCGACGGCGCAGACAGACTGTTTCGCCTGTCCGCCTGGCAACTATTGCCCTACGGGTTCTCCCACGCCCACGTATTGCTCCGCTGGTTCCTATCGCGGCTCAGAGGGGGGGAAGTCGCCTGAGGAGTGCGCTACCTGTATCGCTGGCAACTACTGCCCGCTCGGCAGCATAGACCCGGTCAACTGCTCGGCGGGAGGCTATCGCGGCACCACTGGGGCTGCGGCTGCGATCGACTGCGCGACCTGCCTCATGGGCTACTACTGTCCGCTCGCGACTGTCACGCCTGATGCCTGTCCCGCTGGGACGTTCCTCGACAACACAGGTGGCCTTTCCGTCGACTCGTGTGAGCCTTGCACGCCCGGCAGTTACTGCCCTGTGCATTCCACGCTTCCCACGCCGTGTGCTGCGGGCAGCTATCTTGGCGATTACAATGGCGTCTCACAGGACTCCTGCACCACCTGTCCTGTTGGTAGCTACTGCCCGATCGGCTCCACTGGGCCCACCTCGTGTGCCGCTGGAACCTTCCGCGGGGTCACAGCGGGTGTGTCTCAGGAGGACTGCACTACTTGCCCTGCTGGCTCGTATTGCCTTGCGGGGGTCTCGGTGCCTGTGAGCTGTCCTGCCGGGACGTTCCTCAGCACCTCGGGTGGCGACCAGCTCGATGACTGCCAGTCCTGTACTGAGGGTTACTTCTGTGTGCTTGGGTCTTCTACCCCCGCGGAGTGTCCTGCAGGAACCTATCGTGACATTCTTGGCGCACAGGCGCAGGAGGACTGTTACACTTGCCCGTCGGGAGAGTTTTGTGTGGCTGCCTCTGTGTCGCCGGTGGGATGTGATGCTGGCACGTATCGCGCGACGAATGGGGCTACAAGTGACTTGGACTGCATTGCCTGCCCTGCTGGTCATTACTGCGTGTTCGCCACGACCACGCCGACAAACTGCCCTGCTGGCACCTACCTCACTTCCACTGGCGGTGTGGACCGGTCTTCGTGTGTCACTTGTCCCGCTGGAAACTTCTGCCCAGAGGAATCGACGTCTGCTACCCAGTGTGCGGCGGGTACCTTCCGATCGGCCGTCGGTGCTGGGGCGCAGGAGGAGTGTTCTAACTGCCCGACGGGGCAGTATTGTCCGCAGGGCACTGTCACGCCGACTTCCTGTTCTGCTGGCACCTACCGCAATGCCACCAATGGCATTCAATCTGACGACTGCCTCGTGTGCCCCGCGGGGCAGTATTGCCCGCTGCGCTCCACCGTTCCGGCGGATTGCTCGCAGGGCACCTACCGCAGCACCCAGGGTGGCGTGTCACAGGAGGACTCTTGTACTGCCTGCCCCAGCGGCAACTACTGCCCTGATGGCTCGGTGACCCCATCTGAGTGCCCTGCTGGCAAGTACAATCCGTCTGCTGGTGGGCAGTCTTTGGAGCAGTGTTACGCCTGCCCCATGGGTTACTACTGCCCCACTGCCACCACCACACCCACTGCGTGTGAGGCTGGTTCTTACGGTCCCAGCACGGGCAACGCTGCACAGGTTGACTGCACGACGTGCCCTGCTGGCGCGTACTGTCCCTCGGGCAGCGTCACACCTGCGTTGTGTGGCTCTGGTCATCATCGCGACACCCCGGGCGCGACCCATCTTGCCAACTGCCTGCTTTGCCTGCCTGGGACGTACTCGTTGGACACAGGCAGGACATCCAACTGCCCTGTGTGTCAGGCTAACTACTACTGCCGCACTTCTACGATGCTCGAGGCCTGCCCGATGCACACCACTGCTGCCACTGGCAGCTACTCACGGCTCAACTGCAAGTGCGACCCGGGGTATTCCTGTACCTACTACAAGCAGATCCAGGCCATTGTCTCTCTCAATGCCACCCTGGCTGACTTCAACAGCGACTATGGTGGCATCAAGACCGCCTTCCTGGCTGCCATGGCCAATGCAGCGCAGGTGTCGGTTGGGCACGTTGTCATCAACGGCGTCGTCGCGCGTACGAGCTCCCGTCGTATGCTCTCTATGGATGGCAGCGCGGATGACGCTGCCTACGAGACCGCCCGCGAGAACACCTGGCGGCGGCTCGATGGCGCGCACACGCCCTCGCGGCGTTCGTTGCTGTCGGCGGCCAATGATTCCAATACTGGCATCAAGATCTTTGTATCAGTGGACGGCTCTGGACGGCTGGCCAAGTTGGACCAGGAGCTCGCGAAGCATCGCAAGGGCCTCTTCATTGAGCATCGCTGGGAGCCTGCACATCGTGTCAAGACTGAACCGATTCGTTCAGATTGAGTGATGTGAAGCTTGCAAGTCGCGTCAAGGCTGAACCCGTCTATTGTTTTTTAAGGTTGTGAATGAATGTTTGGGCTTGTCATTTAAACCTGTCGACTCCCTCGCGCGCAATAATGGGAGGGCATTTCTTGCGTTTTTCAGCTCTACTTCCCCCCTTCTTGTTGTTGTGGCTTGCAGGGTGTCGTGGGGCAGATGCCTCTGTTGTGAAATACCTTGAGGTAGTTGTGAATCTGCAGGGGGCATCCATTTTGGACCCCTTGCTGCTGCCATCTGTGTACGCCAACTCTCTCTCTCAGATGGATAACTCTGACGTATCTGTGAAGCTGTGCCCTGATGAGACCTTTTCCCCTGATCATGGGGGTGTATGTGGGCCCTGTGACACCTGTCATACGGAGCAATATATCGCCGCTCAGTGCCTCCCGTGGCAGAATCGCGTGTGTTCCAATTGTACAGTGTGTGGCTTGCATGAGGTCGAGCTCTGCAGCTGTGATCTGATTGATGCCAGGTGCTTCACGGGTGACCGCATTTGCGTGAAGCTGGTGCCTGCGGCGCTTAATCTTACGGTGTACATGCGTAGCGTCAATAAGGAGCTCACCAGCATCCAGAAAAGTTTCATCACAAGTGGTTTGCAGATCTGGTACGTGGATTGGCTCAAGTCGACCTTTGATATTGAATCTGCATCCTTTGCGAGTTTTGAGTATCGTGGAAACTACACCTATGCAGCCATCTTTCATGTGTTTGGTGTGTACGACTCCGCGACGCTCACGCATCTGCAGGCGGGGATCCCGTCTCAGTTCCAGGAGGGATTCACTTATTCGTTTGGCCTGCATAGGCGTGTTTTTTCGCCTCTGACGGATGTGTACGTGAACGGGGCTGGCACGGAGTGTGCTCTGCCTGAAAACACCTGTTCCAATATGACAGTCTTCACCCTTTCAGATGACAGTTGTAGGGCTGTGTGCATGCCTGACCCGTGCCCGGCTGGTTATTACGGGATGTATGGCAAGTGCTTTCCGTGTCTGGAGGGCACGTATAAGTCCAATGTTACTGATGGAAATTGCACATTGTGCCCTGAAAACATGACTTCGCCTGTTGGTTCCAGTTCTCTTTGGCAGTGTTTTGTGCCCACTACTACTGCGCCTGTTACAACCACGTCCACTCCTGTCTTCACCTCCTCATCTGAGGTTGTCTCTTCTTCCACTGCTGTTACTACCCCTGTGGGAACTACTATTTCCACATCCAGCCGTGTATTCACCTCTTCTGTTGTGTCTGTTGCATCCACGTCTACTAGTAGTGTCCTTGCTACTACCACCACCACACCTTTAACCACGGTTGTCACGTCTTCTGTGCCAGTCCTTACCACACCTTTGGTCACAGAGGTCGCCACCACTACATCTGCTGTTCTTGTATTGCAGACCACTGTTCCTCCCGTACAGACCTTCACCATGGCCCCTCAATCCATTCCTGGGACTACATCCCCTACAGCAGCAATTTCGACGCCTGCGCCTTCATCGGGGGGTTCTCTGTTTGATTCTAGCATCATGTTCATCGCGGTCTGGGGTACCCTTGGCGTCACTGTGGTGGCGCTGTGCTGTTTTGGGATATGTTTCGCGTGTCTCTTCGCGGTTGTGCTTCGACGACTCGCGCCTCGACACGCTCGTGCTCTGGAGTCTCACTTTTTTGATGCTGTTTATTCCACTGATGATCTCAGCCTTGACGAGATCATTGGCTTCGACGTGGAGGCGCGGCCTATCATTCGCTGTCGTCTCTATGGGCACTCGTAATACATTGTTTGTTTTCAGTTTTCCAACTGATCGAGCTCGCTCAAGATGGTGGATAAAGCTTGAGCTTGCACGGCGTTGTTTTTTTGCTGTTGGGTGTGCATGACAAGCGGGTCGCTTGTTAGCAACACGGTGCACTCCACTTCGTGTGGCAATGTGGGGATAAACTGCTGCAGAGCGTGCAGATCGCCTGCCCATTGCAGCACGCATAACGGATGCGGCAGGGTGGAAGATAGAAGGCGGAGACGTTCTCCCCTCGACGTGGGGTCGGTTGCCCCTTGGTCTATGATGTCGAATGCCAGCAGGTGTGGGGTCTTTGTGCCGTCTTGTTTGTTCTCGTCAATGCACCAGTGTGCAAGCACTGCGCCTCCCGTTGGAAATCCACCCCCTAGTTTGGCACATGGGTTGGCGAAATAGGCTGTGTCGTTGTCGTGGCAGTATATCACTGTGTCGGTTGTGGTCTTGATGAGTGTGAATATATGCGTGTTTTTTGGACGCCACGTGAACAACCCTGCGCCAATTGCATTTTGCTGCATAGGTTTGGTCTTTATGCTGTGGCATACTCTGAATACTGCCGCATCAAGCTGCAGGAATATTGGTCCTGTGATCATTGAAAGCGCTGTTGCGAGTGAGTCTGTGTGATGCATCATTATTCAATCAGTATGATCCTGTTGAGTTCTTTTATCGTGTTGGCAGTTGAAAGGGCGCTACTGTATGCGCCTGTTTTCACGAGAAAAAAAACGGGTTTTTTCCGTTGGTGGCATGTGTTTCACTGATCACATCCATTTTTGGAAACATGCAACATGTGGATTCAAATCGCGAGATCAGGGCCATGATTCTATGCGCGTTGCCTTACCCTCCACTGCCCGTGTCGGTACGGCGTTTTGATGAGGACAACAAGCTGGGGGATGAGGCCGTCTGCACTTCACACGATTTGATCTCGCAGCTGCTCGAGGTGGCGTGCATTCGCAGCACGGCAGAGGAAAACAGCGAGCGGCAGAAGAGGCAACGAGATATCCTTCGTGCGTTTGTCTTCGACCTGGTCAAGGACGGTCCTCTGCATCCGCCAGCGCTTTTTGAGGTCTACTGCCGTAGGACCCATGAGCACATTGGGACCTACTTTTCAGGAGGGCACTTACTTCCAGAGGTGCGCTTCATGCCCTTTAATTTCGTGTGCAGAGGAGATAAATACCACGCCAAGATCTGTGAGTACATGGCAGCGCAGGCCATCCTGTTGGAGCTGCAGGGTGGCAAGGCTACACAGGATTGGATGATGGCTGATTTTCCTACGCTGCTCTCTGTTTCGCGGGATAGGATAGTCAGCGAGGGTGAGCTCAGGAAGCAGATAGAAGAGGGGAAGGAGCCAGATCCAGGAGCGGATTCAGATTCAGATTGATCAATTCCGTTGTGGTCGCCTGATCTCCTGCCATTGAGCCTCTGGCACCCCAATAGTGTATGTGGTAACTTCGCGTCCAGGAGGGTAGTACTTGTGTTGTGTAGTGAAGATCACGTCCAGTCCCCTGTGGACGCGTGTGTCAATCAGGCTCTTGACGTGCATCACGTCGCCTACCTTGGGTGTTACTTCATAAAGTTTGTTTTTGCCTCTTTTGACGTGCATCACGAGCTCGCGCGTGCCAGTGCGAACCACGCCCGAATCCACAAGGCCAAATGTGCCCTCGTCGTCGATAGCCACATATAATTTCTTGTTGATCCTGCATGCCACGCCCATTTCTGCCAGGGTGGGGGGTAGTTTCTTTGCTTGTTTCGCCTGTTTGTTTCGTTCTTTGTTCTTTTTTGTTTTTCGTTCGTGTGTCGTCTGTGGCTCTCTTATTTTTTCTATGTTCTGTGGCAGCAGCCGCTGTGTTGTTTTTTTGGTATGTGCATCCCAGTAGGCTATGGAATCTGCTTCTTCTGCGTTTTCTGATATCACTGTGTCTTCTTCGTCTTCTTCTGTTGATTCCACTTCTTCATCTGATGTCACAGACATAGTGAATGTATCATCTATCTGTTGTGATGTGTCTATGACTCTATCCTGTTCAAGTTCTATTTCTGGTTCTGCTTTCTTTTCTTCTTCTTCGGCATAATCTGATGCAGCTATGACTTCCCATTCTCTCTCCTCTTTGCTTGCCTGTATTCTTTCTTTGGCAGTTTGTTTTGTTTCTTGCCTTGTCAGTCCTTCTTTTTGATGGGGTCTGTGACGTTTCGCCACGATTCCCCATGTTTCCTCTTCTTGCACGTTCCTCTTGATTTCCTGCAGTGTCGCTTTCTGAACCTGTGCTGGATGAAATGCGAACCCAAGGAAGTGCTGCATTTTTGCAGTATTACGTGGTCTGTTGTATTTATACTGGTCGGTATGCATGGACAATATGCTTCGTGCCGCGTGTTCGCTTGCAGCATGCTTCTGTTTGATGCTTTTTATTCCCAAAACGTCGTGTTTGGCTGATTTAGACGAGAACCAGGTGCCACCCAACAGTATTGGTGATCCAGTGGCGATCTTTCTACGGGATCTTTACAAGGATGTAGGGGGTGATACGCCTGTGGAGTATATTGTCGACGAGTTTCGGCCTCGATATGACGCCCTTACTAACGCGTTAGGTGATGGGTCTGTGTATGATGATCTCATGCGTCTCTTCACGATCAGGCGCGCGGAGCTGCATGCAAGCATCGCATATCAGGACAGGCTATTGGACGCATTGCAGCTGCTTGGCTGAACATTTTCGACTCAAACTGACGCGAGTTGGATTTAAGCCTATTTTCAGTTTGATGTCAGGGGATGGCATGCTGTTCGTATGGGGGTGTGTATATTTTCGGAGTGGTGCAGTTGCTCATCATCAGCGCCTGTATCTTCTGTTATCCAGCCGCTACGGTTCAGACATTCGTGTATACACCTCGCGTTGTGAACGGCACTCTGGCACATGAGCATGGAAGGCAGCACTTGTTCCTCTTTGGCTTGGATTTTCCTTGTGTCCTTGTATCGCTGCTGGTAGCTTCGTTCGTTTCAAATACATTCGGTCTTTTCGAGGCTGGGACGCTCCAAAGCCACAACAGCTACACGCCTGACTCTCTCCAGCAGGTGGGTCTATGGGACCCTCTATTTTGGGTGATCACTGGTCTCACCCATTTTACTGCGGTTGTGGCCGCCTGCAGCCCTGTGGATGTGTTTTCCTTGTTTTTTTCTGCGTTTCTCCTCACGGACAGTCTTAGGGAGCTTTGCGCCCCTATTGATCCCGAACGTGGGCCTACACTCGTCAATTTTGGCCTGGTGCGGTATATGTTTGGGCTTATAATCGCTGTGGTCTGTGTTCCCGCTGGGTGCTCGGCGCGTTATGCCATTTTGCTCGTCATGGCCGTGTTGGACTACTTTCTAGGGGTGGGACACACGTGGGATCGCGCGCCTACATTGGAGACGATCGCCAACTGCCGCCTCTTCTGGGCAAGTGGCACCGCACTCTGTTTTGCCGCTCTCTATGGCGCGTGGAATGACGCGCTTCTCATGCCTGTCGTGTCGGGAACGGATGAATGAGACCATTTTGTGTGTTTGTTTCATTTTCTCTATACTTTTTTCAGTTGTTGTGCGAATGCATGCGCGCGTGCGGAGAAGGGAGAGGGAGGGGTGCTTACGCAGAGGCTAGCAGGAGCGGTACTGCTATGTCCAGTTGCATAGCATCTTCGCCACAGCACATTTTCTTGGCTTGGTCATTAGGCTCATCATTGTCCACTGAACGCTTGCGCTTATTCCCAGTCTGATCAGCCTCTTTTTCAGGCTCGGATTTGTCAGAAGCACCAGCAGATACCTCTTGAGTATGCAATACGTTAACAGACATTTCTGGGACGATCGCACTGTCTTCGGATTTGATGGAAGCACCAGCAGATACCTCTTGAGTAGGCAATAAGTTAACAGGCATTTTTGGGACAATAGCATTTTCTTTTGTTTTTTGCATAGCCTTTGCTGATTTTGCAGCTTGAACCTCTTTCAATCTGTTTTTATTTTCTTCATTGGCGTTTATGGCTGTACTGATAATATTCTTCTCTTCAGTCTCCTTTTTTTGCATCTCGTCTTGCTGGCATTTTATGAACCACATCACCTTTATGCATGTTACGATGAGATCGCTCCGACTTGCCTTGTATATTTGTCCATATACATATACCGCCAGGCTCAGCATGAGGATTGCGTCAATTTTTTTTTTGTGTCCATCCTTGAATATCCTGTCGCTTAACGAGGTATACTTTGCGATGGCATCCAGCACAATCTTGTATTCTAGTGGCGTCAGCATAACACGCGTCCGAATGACAATCACAGCAAATCTTATGATGGAATACTGACTGGTAGTCGCATGTGGAATTGATAGCATGTTTCCAAGCATGGAGCTAGGGTATCCTGGCACACAGATCGCACTGAGTATCAGTAGATTGTTGGTATCTATCCAATTCACCCCAGTGCTTTCTGTTGTCTTTTTCAGGATGTAGTACAGTGCCAGTGCGCTGTTGATCCACCACGAGTTTCCTCCCATGTCCAATGCATATAATGTGCCAAGGAGGATGATGAGGTTGTTTTCTTTAGCAGTGTTACATACCATCAGCACGCACAAGACGCGAAGCAATATGCCCGTGGTAAATTGATTTTTGTTTATGATGCGTGCGACGGATGACACAGTCTGGTAGCCTGGGACGTTTTTCAGAGAATTGAGACTATGCATGACTGCATCTACGAGGACGTTATTTTTCGTATCTGTGTGCATTTTTGTGACACCCGTGTGTTTTCTGTATCACGTGCGTGTGCGTGTGTGTGTTAGTTCTTTTAATACATGCATGTGTTCAATGAAAATTCATTTTTTGTATAACGTGCCGGAAGCACAAAACATCTCATGAGATAATGGAAAGAGAGAGAGAGAGCAAAGGACGTGAAATGAGGCGTCTTTTTCAGCGCGTCTTTTTCGTCGTCTTTTTCAGCGCGTCTTTCAGATCGTCGTTTGAGACGTGTTGAAAACGCTTGTTGCGTTGTATACCACCATATCCGTTACCGTGTTGTATGTGGATGCTGCAATGGAACCAGTCACAAAGATTCCCACGTTGAATGTGATCTTTGTAATATTAGCAATTATGCTGCTAATGTGCTTAAATATTGTAATGCATGCAACCACGATTGGAGTGGACGTGTTGTACACGTTTGTGACCAATGTGTAGTCTTTGTCCGTCTGGTAGTCTCGGAGCAACCACAGTGCATATATCAGTGCATTACCCAAGAGGGCTCTTTGCATAATACGGTAAAAAATATCTTTTTTGTAGTCTTCTGGTGCAGAATTTTCCTCTAACTTGAAATTTTGGATTGTTTTAATGTCTCCGTTGGTTACCGCGATACAGATTATGTACCACACGAAAGGCGCCGTAACAGTTAACATTAAGGAATTTTCAAATGCGACAAGGCTCCAGATAGCCATGAAGATGCCAGTAACACACATTTCCACCGTGTAGCTGTTCATTGTCAGGTTTTGTCCGCATGCACGGTTGAACATGTGCATGATGTATGTTACTAGGGCAAAACGGGGAAGGCTCCTGACGATGGGGGCAAGTTGTATAGTTGCATGTAATGGTGTGTTGTAGAGGTTTGCTACCTGTGTATCGTCAATGTCACGAAGGGGTATCTTTTGGTTTGTTATGGAATTACTGAACCAAACGAGTGCCACCAGTGAACAAAACATGACCATCATGGCAGTGGATGCGTCGTTCATCACAGACATGGTCAGCCTCCATGCGGCATTGCATGCCATTACCCACATCGCCCCCAATATGACTGTTGCCATTTTGGATTCGTGTCCTGCCATCAACACCATGATAATCGGGAATATGGCGTGAACTGCAAGAAAGGCTATGCCATTTTTACGCGACACGCCTATTTTCTCGGGGATTTCGTCTGCATGTGCAATGATGTTTTTCGTCCACGTATTCATGTGAGATATTTTTTCGAAAAGCGTCATAGGACGGGAAGTCACGTTCTCTAAAAACTTGGACTGCATTTTCGTTATCCTGTGCTTTAAATAGTTTATTGCTTGTTCTATATTTAAGTTTTTTGTTATATTTTTTGTATCAAGGTGTGTTTTTGCATGGTGATCAGTTATCATGACATATACAAGGCGTATGATGACTTTATCGCCTCTAAGCGGCGCTCTGAGGCCGCCGTTCCTAAGAACGCTTTTTCAGCCTTTTTGATGCGCAGCACTGGCGAGGCACGAATTGATGGTTTCAAGCGCATTCAGCTCTGCAGAAAGGCGCTTGATGCGCTTGACGTCAAGTACCAGCGCTCTTTTCACCAGCGCATGTTTCATGATAATTTCATCCGCGCATGTGCCCGTGTTTTTTTCAAGCCTGATCCGCCAGGATCATTTGCTCGAGCCCATCAGGCTCTTCTGGACCTGAATGGTTGGGACAGCCTGGCGCAGGAGATCCTCATTTCTACCCCCAGACGGTGTGTGTCTTAGTCGCCTGGTTCCAACTTGTGCATTGTTTGCGGACCACTCATACGCTGCACGAAGACGACACAGGCTGAGTGCAGCATCACACGGCAGAGACGCACGCGGTCGTCCTCTTTTTCCACGTCAGAACGCCGAGAGACCGCAAGCGCCAGTGCTCGTTCAGCGGCTCGCAGTGCCCTGCACGCCTCCTCGAGCGCGGCGGTTAGCACGCGTGTGTCTGGGGTTCCAGTGTCCATGTCTGCCTCTTTTTTTTCGTTTTGTGTTGACTTAAATCGCCCCGCAGGTTTGGCAAGACTTTCGCTGTTAGCATGTTCGCCGCCGCCATGATCTACTCGGCTGCGGGCGTGGAGCTCAGCATTTACTCGACCTGCAAGCGCATCTCTCAGAAGCTTCTGCGTAACGTGCAGACCTTCCTGCGCGAGATCTACTTGCAGGTAGGCACGGAGCCCATGCGGGAGATCAACGCCAACATGGAGGAGATCGTCCTGCAGGGACGCGAGGGGGCGCGGGACACGCGCAAGGTCAACTCCTACCCTAGCAAGGTGTGTGTCTTTTCTGATCCTTTTTTATATGTAGCTTGTGTTATTAAAGACGCAGTCTCATCTCTTTGTTACATCTGGACCTTATACGTTCCTGTTGATCTCATATTATGGCCTCTGTCGGCGATGCATTTCTTGAGAGTGAAACCGTGCCTGTCATAACCAAAAGCGATTACATGCGTTTTGGCACGTTTTACGATCGTGAGTATCTAGAAGGTGGCATGGGTTTTGACGTTGTCATTGGCATACCACCAGAGACTAATATTGTTGATGTGCATTTTGGATACTGCAATTCAAGGGACTCCAGAACGTTTTTTCACCGTTATAGCTTCTCTGCCGCCCATCCTGGGGTAAATGAGCTCATTGGGTTTTGTCTGCCTTTGGCTACAGATTCTGAGCGTGGCTACAACAGAATATCGTCTGTTGCAATGGATATCAGCAATGTGTATGCACTATCCAGCGTCAACCAATTTGTGCAGCGCGATCTTGACATTCTGCTGGCTGCAATGCGGGTGGTGTTGGCGTAGACACAGGAAACCCTTTTTGTTTTTTTGTTGTGTGTTGTGTGTTGCCACACACATACACACGTTTAATTTCATTAAAAATCACGCCAATTTCACCCTGTGTGAGTGCACCATGCACAGTTTCTCTTGGCACATGTAGAAGTGGTGATCTGACTCCACTCTCGCGCGTTCTCCTATTTGCCTCTCCTTGTGGGGAGCAGCGCGCAAGAGCGCGTTGAGGTCGGGCGACTCTGCCACGGCCTGTTTTAGATTCCGCATGGTGGTGAGGTCGAATCGGCCTCCCTGCCGCGGGGCGTCCATGGTCCACCGCAGGGTTGCCGACAGAAACTGGCCGAACGCGCTCAGGCGTGCGCCGTCGTCTATCCTGTCTTTCATCTGCAGCGCGTTGAAGCGGTCGGCGAGGTCTTTGTATAAACTCACCGCCGTCGCTGTGTGCGCTGGATCATCGAACCCCCACGTGCATTCTGCGCGGATGAACCGTCCAGCATCCTCTCTCAGGTGGTTCTTGTGGGGAGGGCGCACTGGCTGCCAGAAGCTCGAGATCATGCGCAAGGTCTTTTGATCGGCCGCAGGGCTCCACGCCTCGTCGGCCTGCGCTGTGATCAGGCGCTCTAGCTCGGGGTTTATCTGCACGGGCATGGCCATGGTCGTGGGATTGGACAATCCCATCACGGGCGCGCCGAACGTGGCGCTTCCTGTGTTTTCTACGGGAATGCATCCCAGCGAGTTGTTGTTTTCTCGCAGTCCAGAGTAGAACATTGACACGTAGAACGGGCATTCCTTCCTGGGGTCTGCGTATTGATCTGCCAGGTGTGCTAGAATCCTTGGTCTCATACCCAGGCCCACCAGCTCGTGCATGTTCTGCGCCAGCACTGTCTGAAACTCTGCGAGGGTGAACTCCTGTTCGTCTCCGTTTGTCAGGCGTACCTGTAGTCTATCGGCGAGGCCTTCCTCCAATGCGGCATCCACCGTCAGGTAGGTCGTTCCTTCGTTTGGCGCGTGGACCATGACGCCCTCGCGTTCATGTCGAGAGATCACCGTCCCGTGTCCGCACAGCTCTGGTGCCTGTGCATTGAGATCGCATGATGGGCCCTTAGCGGACACGACGCCAAGGTCTAGTGTCCACTTGCCCTCGTGCAGCATCCGTCCCAGCCGCAGCAGCACGGGTGCCATCGTCATGTGGTGCTCGGTAGTGAATCCTGTGAATAGCTGGTTGCTCTTTGCCTCTTCGTGCATTGCTGACGCCAGCCTTTGTGGATTATTTCCATGTTTCACGTATAGCTCTCGGAGCGCGTCGCCAAAGCGCATCGCCACCTGTGCCAGGTTCTCGCAGTCGTCAGCGCATATCGTCATTGATATCCTGTCAGGCATCGTCTCCTCTCCCTGGCGCTGCAGTGCCTCCGCCAGTGCTTGCATCTGCCCCCCGCTGCAGCCGCATGCGTTTGCACAGGCTGGTGTCTCTTTCCATCGGTAGGTTTCGCGCTCACCTTGCGCGCGCATCTGTATCCCGCACAGGCTGCGCTGGATGTCCTCGCTCGGCTTGTTGGCCCGTCCACCCCTGCCGATGGTCACGTCGGGTGAGTATGGTACTGTGAGCTCGCATGCAGTCGGCCGGGAGACCAGATTTGTTCCATATCTAGCCACGAGCTCGTGGTCCGGCATTCGCTGAAGCGCGCGGGGGTGCAATGCCGTGCTTTGCACTGTCTGATACGCAGCGTACATGACCCATTCCAGTCCGACGGGGGATGGCATGCTCCTGAATACGTGACCTAACAGCGCGTAGTGTGAGAGCATGCCCTGCATGTGACAGTAGGTGAACGCATCCACATACTGTGTGCCTGCGTTGGCTGGGGTCACACGGAGTGTCTGCAGCCTATCGTGCAGCTTCGTGCCGATCGATTGCACCTCTTGGCTTATCTCATTCATCCGTCGAAGCGCCGATTCGCGCAGCTTCAGCCCTGCCAGCATCATCAGGTCTGTCCCATCGTTCTCTAGTGACAGCAGCGCGCGGTTGCCCTGTTCAAAGTTGTCCACCAGCACGACTCTGCCCCCATCTCCTGCCTGTGCCAGAAGCCTGGTTATGTGCTCTATGGGCACATAGGACGACGCCAGGTGGCAGTTGCGTCCCCCGCTCACGCTCCGCACGTTGAAACTCACGCCCAGCTTCACTGTGTCCACGTCCCCCTCCCTGATCCTCAGCTCCACGCCGCTGCTGCCGTCGGGCGCGATCTCGTGCAGCGACAGCGCATCGTTTCCGCCCCCCACCCATGCTGCCAGAAAGAACTTGGTTGGCATTGTCGGGTCGTCTGACTGCTCCTGCAGCGGGTGCTGTCGTCTGTCCACTACGAGGTCGGCGCTTACTCTGAAACGCAGCATGACCCCTTCTTCCATTTCCTTGTTTTTTTTATTGTTTGCACATGGAGATATACCCATTCTTTGTGGCGCCTGCTTGCATTCCATGACGACACGCGCCTTTGTGCGTAAGACGCTTATATACGCGGCATGCAGGTCATGTATCTGATGGATCTTTTGAGGCTCTGATGGCACTATTAAAAGCAAATACCTGTAAGCCTGATGAAGTGGCAATAGATTCCATTAGCATAATCACTTTGATAAGCCTCTCATAGCTAACATGTCGGACATTGTAGCCTCAGATTTTGGCCAAATTGATGAACCTAGTCTGAGAAAACATATGAGCAGCGTTGAGTCGCTACGGGCACGCATAACGACCCTTACTAGTGCTTTCAAGGACTCTATTGAAGTACAGACACGTAATGCATATCTGCTTCGTGGTTATCAGGCCTATTGTTTAAGCTCAATTCAAGGGTGCTTCTCTATTTTTGGAGGT
>Ga0247840_10001761_pt1 | contig 40917 bp, 38 predicted proteins | sample LaCruzMarch2015__FD_192404 | JGI IMG/M metagenome (GOLD analysis project Ga0247840, IMG submission 192404) | Freshwater microbial communities from meromictic Lake La Cruz, Castile-La Mancha, Spain - LaCruzMarch2015_17m | ecosystem: Environmental > Aquatic > Freshwater > Lake | place: Spain... | reverse complement strand
ATTTTGTTGATTAGGTAAGCCACTTGATACATGCGCATCATCTATATTCGCAGGATTCAGAGTGGTTTGGATACTTGGATCGATTGTAATGGGATAGATTCTAGAAGGATCATTGATCCACTTAGAATCCGCTGTGATGGTTAAATCAATGCCTTGAATAGTCTTAACATACGAATAGGTAACGGCTGAACTAGATTCTGAAGCGGCATCACTCATAAAGAGATCACCCATTTCATACTGAATGATTCCATCCTTATCTTTAAAAACTAGTATTCCATTTTTCTCATCCACTGATCCTTGTTGAATTGAGATAGTTTGCGTAAATGTATTGGGTGCACCTTGGGCTTTAAGAATGAAATTCTCTTTAAGTTGGTCCCCAATCAGAATATATTGAATGTCAGTATTCAAAAAGGCATCAGAATATATGGCGACTGATTGGGTCGCACTAATATCTGAAATCATATTCGTATTACTTTTATCATTATCGAAGCTTATAAATGATTTGTTTAAGCCTTCAAAACCCCAACTAAAACTCAGGGTTCCCGATGAGAAACTGATGATTTTATTTGATTCAGTACTCTTAGCGAATTTTACACTAAAAGCATTGGCTGTATTCTGTAAAAGAGTATTATCTGTTTTTGCTTCAATCAAGCGATTATCGATGTTCTCATACTTCCCATTGACTTTATAATGTACCGCGTTGGGATAAATATAAGCTTGATAACGATTATTTGAAGTCAGAAATGTTTTTATATTCACTTCACGCTTATCACTGATCTCTCCCACCAGAGTTTCAGGTGCTATAATGCTTTCTTCAGTTTGTGTACTAATAACTGTATCGGTAGCTACGATTTTTGCGGTAGCCAAACTTAAAAACATTCCGATAGACAAAAGGAATACGACAAATTGCTTTAGTTTATGCATGGTGAACCCCTTACCATTGTTATAGTTAGTTTCATACTAAACTAGAACATTGAGATAGTCTACCTACGATGATGTGAATATTGTGCTTATTTTAAGTATTTATTAACATTTTTACTTCTTAGAGTATGACTATATTTAAATTGAATAAGTATATTATGAATTAGAGAAGTATTGGTAATATATAAATAAAAAGAACTGACACCAATTTGATATTGATGTCAGTTCTCATGATTCTAGATTGACTAGTCTATATAAACGAATCAATACTTTATGCATTCTTTGTTTTCAAGGCAATCATGGCAGCTTTTTGATTTAAGATTACCGGGATTACAATTGGATTACGATGCGTCTCTTGATAGAGGAAGGGTTCTAAAGAAGCTCTAACAACATTCTTGAGTTCACCAAAGGTGGTTTTTTGTTGCATGGTTTTCTTTAAAGCTTCATATACAATCAGTTCAGCTTCTTTGAGTAAACTTTGGTTTTCTTTGATATGAACGAAACCTCGGGTTACGATATTGGGACGACATAGAATCTTATTGAAGCGAGAATCTATTGTAATGATGACTGATACCATTCCATTATCTGATAAGAGCTTACGATCTTTTAAAACGGAAGTGGATAGACCAGAAGCATCCGTACCTTCAACGTAGATATCATCGGTTTGAATTCTAGTATCAGATAAGAAGACTTCACCATCTCTAATGACTAATGGATCCCCATTGGCCAATATGAAGATATTGCTTGGTTTGACACCGGTTGCGATGGCTGTTTGGGCATGAATCTTAAGCATCTTATATTCACCATGCATAGGCATGAAGAACTTGGGTTTAATCAATTGAAGCATGAGTTTCTGCTCTTCTTGTGAGGCATGGCCGGTTGTATGAAGTGAGTTTAATAGTGAATTGTTTAAGACGTTGGCACCTGATCTGGTTAATTGATTGACTACCTTAGATACGCTCATCGCATTTCCAGGAATCGGGCTACTTGAGAAGACAACTGTATCACCAGGTATGATTCTTAAATGTTTATGGGTTCCATAAGCGATACGTGATAAGGCGGCTAAGGGTTCACCTTGAGAGCCGGTCGCAATGATACAGACCTTATTGGCTGCGAAGGTATTGAGTTGAGTCGCATCGATGAAGACATTATTATCGAAGGGTAGATGGCCAAACTTACGACCAATCTGAACCACGTTTTCCATAGAACGTCCAAATACGACGATCTTTCTACCACAGGTAATGGCTGCTTCAATGATTTGTCTAACGCGATACACATTACTGGCGAAGGTAGCGACGATTAAGCGACCTTGCGTTTTACGCGTAATTTCTAATAATTGTTGGGCTACTTGTTTTTCACTGATACTAAAGCCTGATACAGGGGCATTGGTTGAATCACTCATCAAAAGGGTAACATTGGTTTGGCCAATATAAGCCATCTTTTGGTAGTTCGCATTGGTTCCTACAGGGGTTAAATCAAACTTAAAGTCACCAGTTTCTACCACTCTTCCATTGGGGGTATTGATCAATACACCCAGTGAATCAGGGATTGAATGGGTGGTATTAAAGAAACCCACTGTAAAGTGATCGGTACTAACTTTAGAATCTTCATCGATGACTTCGATTTTTACTTTAGCGTGTCGGCGCTCTTCCAACTTCTTTTCGATGAGTGCTGCCGCAAAATTAGGGGCATAGATCTTAGGAATCTTCACACTCTGTAGTAAAAATGGGATACCACCGATATGATCTTCATGACCATGGGTGATGATTAAGGCTTTAATCTTATGTTGATTTCTTTCTAAATAGGAATAATCAGGGATGACATAATCCACGCCTAATAGACTTTCTTCTGGAAAGCGAATTCCACAGTCTAGGATGATGATTTCATCCATGTGTTCTAGACAATACATATTTTTACCGACTTCACCGAGTCCGCCTAGAGCATAGACTAAAGTATCGGTGTTCCGATTGAATGTCCTCTCTTCAAATGCTTTGTTTTCATCTTGTTCTAACATGTTTCTCCTTATTCTATGATGAGTAGATTTTCTGGGGTATCCCAGGGATCAGCGTTATTGATGCGATCATAGAATAGAATTCCATTTAAGTGATCGATCTCATGCTGCAATACAATGGCGGTATAGCCACTTTCTTTAATAATGACTTCTTCCATTTTTAAGATGTCATAAGCTTTAATCGTTACACGGGCATGTCTAATGACATATCCGGGATGTTCTTGCTCTACCGATAGACAACCTTCACCGGTTTTAAGGGCAGCTGCTTGAACGGAATGAGCGATGATTTTAGGGTTGGCTAAACAATATACTTGGGTTTCTTCATCATGATCAACCATCACGACGATCATTTGAATGAAGGCTCCAACTTGAGGTGCAGCCAATCCTACCGCTGGTCTTAAGTTATATTTATCGGCTTTATCATCATCTCTTGAATCTTTGACATAACGAACAAGTCGTTTGGCTAAGGCTAAATCGGCTTGGCGTAAAGGTAACTTAGCGACAAGTGATTTGGTGCGTAAACGCGGTTCTGTATCTTTAAGGATGGTGTCATAAGTAATTCTCATAGTAAAACCTATTTCTTCTGATTATCAGGCGGATATGATTCCATACAATACACTGATTTTCTAAGACCATTATATAGAAAGTATTGTCAGTTGTATAGTATAATACTTTTTATTTCATTATGATAGGTCTTTTTGATACAATGAATGCGATGAGTACTAAAGCTAAATCAACAGTAAAATCAGATCGAATCATATTTTGGTCCATGTGTGCCCTTTGTTTCATCGGTTTCTTAATGAGTATCAGTGCGTCTATGACATCCACCGTTACTCTAACTGAGTTGCTTGGGGTAGCGTTTAAACAAACCATCTTCTTAATCATAGGGTTTAGTGGGTATGTGTTCTTTAGTAAAACCTTTAAACTAAGTTTTATAAAAAATCATATTGTGACTTTAAGTGTCTTGATGATCATCAGTTTAATCATTCCTTTATTTTTTAGTGCCATCAATGGAGCCCATGCTTGGATTCATCTACCCTTGGGTTTGAGTATTCAACCCGCTGAGTTTGCGAAAATCGGAATGATTCTTGTGATTACGGCTTATTTAGCCAATCTTAAAAACGAGAGTGTCAGTGCCTTTGAAAGTTTTAAAATGCCGCTCTTTATTTTAATCACTTCTTTATTCATCATTATAGTTTTACAGAGAGACTTTGGGAGTGCCTTGGTTTTAGCTCTAATCAGTCTATTTGTCTTTATGGTGGCATCCTATCAAAAGCTATTCAAGTGGCAGATATTTGGGTTAATCTTGATGATGATTCTAATCAGTGTGATCATCTTATTTCTAACGGAAGGGGGCTTGGCTTTTCTTAAGTCTCTTCATATTTTAAAAGAGTATCAGTTGAAACGCTTTGAGGATGTCTTAAATCCATTTCTGAATCGTTATGGAACAGGATATCAATTAATCAATAGTTTGGTGGCTTTCGTGAAAGGTCAATGGCGGGGGGTTGGTTTTGGCTTGAGTCTACAGAAATATGGCTATCTTCCTGCAGCTAAAACCGATTATATCTTAGCGATCATTGCGGAAGAGAATGGTTTTCTTGGTTTATGTGTGACCTTAGGTATTACTTTATTGATCGGCTATCGACTATTCTATTATGCTTTTAAAGTTAAAGAAGATTTTATGCGTATGATTCTAGTTGGCAGTGCATCCTATCTCATCATTCACTTCATTCTCAATGTGGGAGGGGTGAGTGCGCTAATACCAATGACTGGTGTTCCTTTACTACTGATTTCAAGTGGGGGATCTAGTACGATCTCGATGATGGCGATGTTGGGGATCTCACAGAAGATCATCAAGGATTATAGGCAAAGTCGATGAGAATCATCGCTGGTTTATATCGTTCACGCTTGCTTAATTCAGTCAAGGGACACAGTACTCGTTCAACCATGGATATGGTTAAAGAAGCCCTGTTTACGCGCTTAGGTGATCAAATCATCGATAAGCGATGTTTAGATTTATTTGCGGGAAGTGGCAGTATTGGACTTGAAGCCATTTCACGAGGGATGAAGGAAGTGGTCTTTGTCGATGGGGCCTTAGCTGCCATCGAGTGTATCCATCAGAATATAAAAAGCTTAGGGTGTAAAGATCAAACCCTAGTCCTAAGAATGGATGCCATGCATGCCTTACGCTTTCTAGCTAAGAAACAAGTACCCTTTGATTTCATTTATATTGATCCACCCTATGATAAGGTTGATATCCCCAAACTATTACAATTGATTCATTCTAGTCACTTACTGAGTGAAACAGGTATAATAGTCTTAGAGCATCCCGCTTCTACAATCATTGAGCTTAATGAAGCATATGGCTTAGAAAAGAAAGCCGTTTATGGTACAGTAGCCTTAAGCTATCTAAGGAGGAATCATGCGTAAAGCCTTATATCCGGGATCCTTTGATCCCATCACCAATGGACATTTAGACATCATCAAAAGAGCCAGTCGTTTATTTGATGAATTAGAAATCGTTATTATGGTTAATCCTGAAAAGCAATATACCTTTTCAATCGATGAAAGAATGGAAATGATACGTTTATCATTAGAGGATTTACCCAATATTAAGATCAGTGCTAAAAGTGGTTTAACCATCGATTATGCGCGATCTGTTAATGCCAAAGTATTGATTCGTGGTATTAGAGCCGTCATGGATTATGAATATGAGCTTCAACAAGCCACCACCAATATGGTCTTAGCTGAAGAAATTGAAACCTTGTTTCTCTTAACTCGACCGGAGTATTCCTTTTTATCCAGTAGTGTGGTTAAACAAATCGCTCTCAATAAAGGGGACCTGAGTTTGTTTGTGCCCCACCCAATTAAAAAAATGATCGAAGATAAGTACAAGTAGATGTCGCAAGACATCTATTGTCTTTTTTAGCACTTAACAGTTGACAGTGCTAAATAAAGTGTTATAATTTTAGCAGACATAGATTATGAGTGCTAAGGAGGTGACGCATTGCTAAGTCAACGTCAAGTAGAAATTCTTAAGACGATCGTCGATGAATTCATTATCAGTGCTGAACCAGTGGGGTCTAAGACCTTAATGGAGAAGTATCATCTACCTTATTCCTCAGCGACGATTCGTAATGAGATGAGTGATTTAGAGAGCTTAGGTTATCTAGAGAAAACGCATACGTCCAGTGGTCGTATTCCGTCTACTGAAGGATATCGCTATTATGTCGAGAATTTATTAGAAGGTAAGATTGATCAGCAGTTATCCTTAGCGATTAAAGATATCTTCTCTGATCGTCAACAAAACGTTGAAGATGTGATTAAACGGAGTTGTGATATTCTATCGCAGATGACCAATCTGACATCGATGGTTCTAGGACCTGAAGCGATGGATCAAACCTTAGAGCATATCAATCTGTTTCCCCTAGACAACAATCAAGCTGTGGCAGTCTTTATTACCAATCAAGGTCATACCGAGAATCGACTCTTCACATTCAATGAAGCGATCTCTGTGGATGAGTTGGCACGATGCTGTGTGATTCTAAATGATCGTTTAAGTGGAACCCGTTTAAATGAAATCATAGAGAAACTACAACTGATTAAACCCTTATTGGCTAAGTCTATCAACCAATATGAAATGGTCTTCAAAGCCTTCTTTGATGCCTTCCTGAAGTTTGCGGAAAGCAATTATTATATGAGTGGAGCCAATAACTTAATCAATCAACCTGAGTTTGCGGATGTCAATAAACTGAAGCAATTACTCATCATGTTTGAAAACAGTGGAATATGGCGTGATATCAAGCATACCCAAGGGGCACTCACCTTAGAGCGCAATCCCCATTCATCATTGGTTTGGGTGGATAATATGGCAGTCATCTCCAGTACCCTTAATTTAACGCAGGAACAAACTGGTCAGTTGATGGTCATAGGACCCAGTCGGATGCAGTATGCCAGAGTATTAGCCTTGATGGAATTTCTCAGTGATGCGATTGAAAAAATATATGGAAATGAGGATTAAGATGGAAGATAAGATCGAACACCCTAAAAAGCATAAAGTTCATGAATTAGAATTAGAGATTGAAAGCTTAAAAGCGTCTATTGAAGAGTTGAAGTTAAGCAATACGAAACTAAGCAATGATTACTATAAGGCTTATGCGGATGCGGAGAATATGAAGAAACGTACCCAACAAGACTTAGAAACCAGTAAGAAATATCGGATTCAGAATTTCGTCTTAGAAATCTTACCCGTCCTTGATAATCTTGAAAGAAGCATCAATGCAGCTGAAGATAAAGACAGTCCCTTAATCAAGGGTATCATCATGACCCATCAGCAGTTGATCAGTAGTCTAAAGAAAGAAGGCGTTGAAGAAATCGATGCCTTAAATAAACCCTTAGATCCTCAACTTCATCACTCTATTCTAAGTGATCAAGTCGAAGGTATCGAGCCCAACATCGTCATTGAAGTTTTACAAAAAGGATACACACTCAAGGATCGCCTACTCAGAGCAGCCTTGGTTAAAGTGAGCGAATAAAAGGAGCAAACATATGAGCAATAAAATTATCGGCATCGACTTAGGTACAACCAATTCCTGTGTCGCCATTATGGAAAATGGCGAAGTAAAAGTCATCACCAATCCGGAAGGTAACCGGACCACCCCATCCGTCGTCGCATTTAAAAACGGTGATCGGATTGTGGGAGACGCAGCCAAGCGTCAAGTTATTACCAATAAAGATTCAGCTTTATCGATTAAACGTAAAATGGGTACCAATCAAACGGTTACCTTAGAAGGCAAATCCTATACACCGCAAGAAATTTCAGCGATGATTCTTCAATATATGAAGACCTATGCGGAAGAATACTTAGGCGAAAAGATTACCAAAGCGGTTATTACCGTTCCTGCGTATTTCAATGATGCCCAAAGACAGGCAACCAAAGATGCAGGTAAGATTGCGGGACTAGATGTTGAACGCATCATCAATGAACCAACCGCCGCAGCTTTAGCTTTTGGGATCGATAAAACCGAGAAGGAACAGAAAGTCTTAGTCTTTGACTTAGGCGGAGGAACCTTTGACGTTTCAATCCTCGAGTTGGCTGATGGAACCTTTGAAGTACTCTCAACCGCTGGGGATAATGTCCTTGGTGGAGATGATTTTGATAACGTCGTGGTTGAATGGTTGACTGAACAATTCAAGAAAGACAATGGGATTGATTTGGCTAAAGATCGGATGGCTTTACAGCGTTTAAAAGAATCAGCTGAAAAAGCGAAGAAAGACTTATCCAGTATGGTTCAAACTCAGATCTCTCTACCATTTATATCGGCTGGAGCCAATGGACCTTTGCATATTGAAACGGTCTTAACCAGAGCGAATTTTGAGAAGATGACCAAACACTTGGTTGAAAGATGTATCGCACCAGTTAGACAAGCTTTAAAAGATTCTGGTTTAACTAAAAATGATATTCATCAAGTATTATTGGTGGGTGGTATGACTAGAATGCCTGCAGTTCAAGAACTCGTCAGACAAGAATTAGGAAAAGAACCCAACCGTTCGGTTAATCCGGATGAAGTTGTCGCCATCGGGGCAGCGATTCAAGGTGCCGTCATCAGTGGAGATGTCAAAGACATCGTCTTATTGGATGTAACCCCATTATCCTTGGGTATCGAAACCTTGGGTGGGGTTATGACAACCTTAATCACTCGTAATACTACCATTCCGACTTCTAAGTCACAAGTATTCTCAACCGCTGCCGATAATCAACCGGCGGTCGATATCAATGTCCTTCAAGGTGAAAGACCGATGGCTAAAGACAATAAAACTTTGGGTTTATTTAAACTTGATGGAATCGCAGCCGCTCGTCGCGGTATTCCGCAAATTGAAGTATCCTTTGACATCGACGTCAATGGGATTGTGCATGTATCAGCCTTAGATAAAGGCACCAATAAGAAACAATCGATTACGATAACCAACTCTTCAACCTTAAGTGATGAAGAAATTGAGAAAATGATCAAAGATGCAGAAGAACACAGAGCTGAAGATGAAAGATTGAAGGAAGAAGCTGAACTTAAAAATAAGGCTGAACAATTCATTCATCAAATCGATGAAACCTTAGCTACTGAAAATGATAAAGTCAGTCCTGAACAAAGAGCTGAAGTAACGGCTCTAAAAGAAGAATTAGAAAAAGCCTTAAAAGAAAACAACATTGAATTACTCAAAGAAAAGATTGATCAATTAGAGAAAGCGGCTCAAGCCATGGCTGAAGCAATGTATGCACAGCAACAAGCTCAAGGTGGTCAACAAGCCGGTGGAACTGAAAATCCTGAAGCTGAAGTAAAAGATGATAATGTGATGGATGCTGACTTCAAAGAGAAGCAATAAGGCTTAGCCTGAAAGGATTGTATGGCTGAAAAAAGAGATTATTATGAGGTCTTAGGTCTTCCTAAATCCGCTACTGAAGCGGATATTAAGAAAGCCTATCGGACTCTAGCTAAAAAATTTCATCCTGATGTGAATAAAGAAGCGGGATCGGATGTTAAATTCAAAGAGGTTCAAGAAGCCTATGAGACTTTAACCGACCCACAGAAAAGGTCCACGTATGATCAGTTTGGTCATGCAGGAATGGATGGGGCTAACTTTGGCCAAGGTGGTTTCCAATCGGGTGGATTTGATGACTTAGGTGATCTCTTTGGATCCTTCTTTGGAGGAGGATTCAGTCAGGGAAGCAGACAAAAGAGTGGACCTCGCAAGGGTCAAGATCGTTTGATGCAGATGCGGGTAGAATTTACTGAAGCCATTTTTGGTAAAGATGCCAGCTTTACAATTGAAGTGGATGAGCAGTGTTCTGAGTGTATGGGATCGGGAGCCAAGAGTAAAGACGATGTCAAAGTCTGCTTAACGTGTAATGGTAAGGGTCAAGTCACTCAGCAACAGCGCACTCCCTTTGGCGTATTTCAATCAACTGTAGCCTGTCCTGAATGTAAGGGAACTGGTAAACGGATAGTCAATAAGTGTGCCAAGTGTCATGGTTCAGGTTATGAGCATAAAAAAGTTACCGTTGATTTAAAGATCCCAGCTGGAATCAATACGGGTCAACAATTACGTGTACCCAATAAGGGCGAAAAAGGCAGTCAGGGTGGAGGTAATGGAGATTTATACATTGAAATCGTGGTTAGTAAACATAAGTTCTTCAATCGCGATGGCAATAATATCTTCATCTCTATCCCCATCAGTACTGTCGATGCAGCCCTAGGATGCACTGTAGATGTCCCAACCGTTTATGGGGATGTTGAACTGAGTATCCCAAGTGGAACCCAACATGGTGCCCAATTTAGATTAAAAGGCAAGGGTGTTAAACAGTTAAACTCAAGCAATATAGGAGATCAATATGTAGAAGTTAGAGTTCAAGTAGAAGATAAATTAAGCCGAGATGAAAAAGAGCTCTATGAGAAGCTGCGGCAAATAAAAGGCAAAGAAACGATATACGAACGTTTTAAAAAGACATTTAAGTAACAGTTTCTGTTACTTTTTTGTTTAAGAAAGGAAGACCTATGAGTACCAATCAATTTACAGAAAAACTCAATGAATTATTTCAAAATGCATTCCAATTGGCGCTGCGTTTTAGTCATACAGAAGTTGAACCAGCCCATCTATTAAAAGTGATGGGAGAGGATGGCTTACTCGATCCCATCTTTGATCGACTTCAAGTCAATAAGAATGAATATCATACGATGATCGATGGCTATCTAAATCGGCTAGCCATGCAGAATACGGTGACTCAGCCCATGGTTTCTAAAGATTTAAACCAAGCCATTTTAGTTGGCTTAAATGAGATTAAGCAGAAACATGAATCTTATCTGGGAGCCCTGGCTTTATTTAGAATCATGCTTTTCAATAAGAGTACACTATCCACACAACTGGTTATACAGTTTAATTTAAAAGAAGCCAGTGTTACTCAAGCCATTGATTCCAGTCTACATAATCAAAAGATTCAATCTCCATCTCAAGAGAATCAACTGGAAGCTTTATCTAAATATGGTAAAGATTTAGTTGAAGAAGTGAAAGCCGGTAAGATTGATCCCATCATTGGACGTGAGGAAGAAATACGTAGAGTCATAGAAATCTTATCGCGTAAAACCAAGAATAATCCTGTTTTAATAGGACTACCTGGTGTAGGTAAAACCGCGATCGTTGAAGGATTGGCTTGGCGTATTATGAAGGGGGATGTACCCTTTGGTTTAAAAGAAAAGAAACTGATAGAACTCGATATGGGTGCCCTGATTGCAGGCGCGAAGTATCGGGGTGAATTTGAAGAAAGACTAAAAGCGGTTCTAAGTGAAATCAAGGCTGCGGATGGACAAATCATCCTCTTCATCGATGAGCTGCATAATCTTGTCAATGCGGGTAAGGCTGAAGGTGCCATGGATGCGGCCAATCTACTTAAACCGATGTTGGCAAGAGGTGAACTACGTTGTATCGGAGCCACCACCTTTGATGAATATAAGAAGCAGATTGAAAAGGATGCGGCTTTAGAGCGTCGTTTCCAAAAGATCATGGTTGAAGAACCCAGTATTGAAGACAGCATCTCGATTTTAAGAGGTCTTAAAGATCGCTATGAAACCCATCATGGGGTTAGAATTTTAGATGAAGCCATCATTGCGGCCGTTAATCTATCCAACCGCTATATTACGGATCGCTACTTACCCGATAAGGCCATCGATTTAATCGATGAAGCTTGTGCCAGTATTCGGGTAGAGATGGATTCGATGCCAATCGAGTTGGATGATTTAATGCGTAAAGTCATGCAACTAGAAATCGAAGAGATGGCCCTTAAGAAAGAAACCGATGATAAAGCTTTAGATCGTTTAGAAGAACTACGTAAAGAATTGGCTAATTTAAAAGAAAAGAAAGATCTCTTAAGCAATCAGTGGCAAAGTGAAAAGAAGATCTTAGATCAAGCCAAGCAGAGTAAAGAACTTTTAGAAAAAGCCAAGCTTGATTTAGAGAAAGCACAGAATGATGCGCGTTATGAAGAAGCCGCTCGTTTACAATATGAAACCATCCCAAATCTAGAGAAAGCCATCAAGGCTTCTGAAATGGTTAAGAAGGATGATGCGATGATTCAAGAAATCGTCGATGAACACTTAATTGCGGAAATCGTATCACGTTGGACCCATATTGAAGTCAGTCGTTTACTAGCGGTGGATCGCCAAAAACTACTTGATCTAGAGAAAAGCTTAAGACAAAGAGTCATCGGTCAAGATAAGGCCTTAGACTTGGTTACTTCAGCCATCATGCGCTCTAAAGCGCATATTCAAGATGAACATCGACCGATTGGTTCATTCCTATTTCTAGGTCCAACCGGGGTTGGTAAGACTGAGGTTGCCAAAGCTTTAGCCAAACAATTGTTTGATGATGAATCAAAGATTATTAGAATCGATATGAGTGAATACATGGAGAAGCATTCCGTCTCAAGACTAATCGGAGCCCCTCCAGGTTATATCGGATATGAAGAAGGAGGCCAACTAACCGAAGCAGTTAGACGTAAACCTTACTCCATCATCCTTTTGGATGAGATTGAGAAAGCCCATCCCGATGTCTTTAATATCCTACTACAGATTTTAGATGATGGACGCATGACTGATAATCAAGGTGTAACGGTTAACTTTACCAATACCTTAATCATCATGACCTCTAATCTAGGATCCAACTATGCCTTTGAGACTGATTTAGATCAAAGAGAAGAGCACTATATTCAAGAAGTCAAACGGACTTTTAAACCTGAATTCGTCAATCGAATTGATGAGATTGTGGTCTTCAATGCCCTCAGTAAAGATATCTTGAGTCAAATCGCAGATAAGTTTATTGCTGAACTCAAACAACGTCTACTCGATCAGCATTATCATTTAAGCTTAAGTCAAAGTGCTAAGCAGAATATCGTCAATGAAGGATCTGATCCTCAATATGGAGCACGTCCGATGAAGCGCTATATCCAAAGAAGAATCGAAACCAAGATTGCCCGCTATATCATTGAGTTCAACCCAACTCAAGAAAGTACCCTGATTGTGGACTATGAGAATTATGACTTTGTGGTTAAAGCTCAAAACACGATGAGTTAAAGGAACCAAAAAGCGGCTATAATAAGCCGCTTTTTATTTAGGTAGAATTAGATGTTCATACTTCAATTGGGCAATGACTTGGTAGATGGCTTCATGTCTGGATTCAAACATCATCATCGCCCAAGTACACCATAATAAATTATGAAGTTGTTGATAAGCGAAGAGTCGATCCTTCTCTTTTTGACTTAAGGGATGATCAAAATAGGCACTTAAGAATTGATCGATCTCATCTTGATTTAACTCATTTTCACTGATGAAGGACATCACATCAAAATAGGGATCATTATCACCCGCATACTCATAATCAATTAAATAATCACGTTCAGGTGTAAATCCAATATTTCCTGCTACCCAGTCATTGTGGCAAAGCGTAGGTGTGTAATCTAAAGATTTTATGATTGAGATAATATGATTGGCATCTTTATCATTGACCAATGGTTTTTTAACGTATTGGCGATATTGAAGATAGCGCTCAACTGGATTAAACTGAAAACCACTGATGGTTTGTAGACTATGTAATTTTCTCATTAAAAGGGCAGTACGCTGGATTTTATCTTGACCATGGTAATCGTTGAAATCAAGAAAGCCTTCAATTGTAGAACTGATCTTAATGCCATTTTGCGGATTATAGTAGATTGTTGGGACATCTAAATCTAAGGGTTTGATTAACTCAAGCGCATTAGCTTCATGGCTTCGATTGACGATTTGATGACTATCACTTCGCGGAGTTCGAATGATATATTTCTGTCCTTCGATGCTTAATAAGAAATTAAGATTGGTTAAACCTTTTGGATAAGGTTCCAATTGATAAGTATCAGACTTAAAGAGGGTCTGAATCAGTTGTTTTATCTCATGTTTCATGTCTCTATCATAGCATATTTAGGCTCACTTTGATAAAATGGGAGCGTATGAAAGTAGCTCTAGTGGGATTAAATGTTTCCTATATTCATAAGAACTTAGCTCTAAGATGGTTGATGGTTACCAAACCTTCTGACATTGATGCTCAGATTTTTGAACAGAGCACCAAACAAGTGGATTTAATGGTAAAGAATCTAATTGACTATCAACCCGATTGGATTGGGATCAGTGTCTACATCTTTAATTTAGAAGCCACTATTCGACTCATTCATCTAATTAAAGAGAACTTGGTTGATTGTAAGATTGTCGTAGGTGGACCTGAGGCAACGTATAATCCTAAGGTTCTATTTGATACACCGATTGATGGAATCATACGAGGTGAAGGGGAATTTGCCTTTTGGGATATTGTATTAGGTAAAAAGAGTCCATTCTATCAGACTAGACTTGATGAACAGATTCCTTTAAGTAAAGTTACCTTAGCTGATTTAGAATCTTATGAAAGTCCATACTTCTTATCCAGTGATCAAGAGGATATGAATAAGCGTTATTTATATGTGGAGAGTGGACGAGGGTGTCCTTATGGATGTACCTACTGTATGGCATCTTTAGATCAAAGTGTGCGTTTCTTTTCGGATTCGTATATGCAATCATTCTTTTCCCAACTTAAAGACTCTAAGGTTCAACAAGTTAAGTTTCTCGATCGAACCTTCAATGTAAATTCTAAACGAGCGTATGCATTGGCTCTGCAATGTATGAATATGCCTGAGTCCTTGCATTTCCATGTTGAACTGGTGGGAGATACACTGGATGAAGCCTTGATTAAACTTCTAATTGATCAGGGACAAGAGCGCTTTAGACTTGAGATTGGGGTTCAGTCTTTTAATCAAGAATGTCTAAATCAAGTATCACGCATTAGTCATCTACATCGCTTAAGAGAAGTCATACTGCGTTTCAGTCAAGCCAAGATGAAACAACATCTTGATTTAATCGCAGGTCTTCCTTTGATGGATATGGGTATCTTTATAGAAGACTATAATCAACTGATGCGCAATCAACCCTATGAAGCTCAAATCGGTATTTTAAAGATCCTTAAAGGGTCTAATCTTGAGATCAATCATAGTCAAGCTTATCAGTATCAAACTAAACCGCCTTATCAAATCATAAAGAGTCAATGGATGAGTGAAACCGATATTAAAGATGTTGAAGCGATTGCTTTGGCTACCGATAAACTCTATAATTCTCAACGTATAAAAGAGGGCTTAGATCAACTCTTTATAGGTGTTGAGCCTTATCCCATCATGCTTAAAATAGGTCAAGATCTATTAGATTTATCTCATCCATATAGTACCCAACAATTCTATCGATGCATTTTAGCTTCACTTAGTGCTATGATAGAAAGCGATCATGCTTATCGCTTAATTGCGTATCATTATTACCAAGAAGCCAAGATGATCCCATCCAGTTTGATTGATCGATTAAACATTGATGCATTGCCGTATCGTCCAATGCTGAATCAAATGACACAGTTAAAACACTATGTGATTGTCCCATCCTATGATTTATGTGCACTGCATGATATATGGATATATGATAAATTCGCTTTGGCTCACCATATGCTTCGTTTTGATTTTAATGGAAAATGTATAAAGGAAGAACACTATGAAACTCCTCTTAGCAACGCATAATCACAATAAACTCTTAGAACTAAACCTATATCTACTCGATCATCCAGAGTATGAGATTTTAACACTGGATGATGCGGGTATCTATGATGATGTGGAAGAGACGGGAGCTAGCTTTAGTGAGAATGCTTTAATCAAAGCCCGTTGGGCGCATCAAAGATCGGGACTCATTAGTTTAGCGGATGATTCAGGTTTAGAAATCAAAGCGTTAAACAATGAACCTGGGATTTACTCAGCGCGATATCTGGGAGTCGATACACCCTATGATACTAAGAATCAAATCATCTTAGATCGAATGAAAGATGTCAAAGATCGAACTGCCAAGTTTACCTCGGTGGTTGCGATTATCTATGATGATACAATAGTGGAAGTATTTGAAGGTATTATGCCTGGTAATATAAGCTTAAAACAAGCCGGTAGTAATGGCTTTGGTTATGATCCAATATTTGTACCAGATGGAGAGATCTTAACTTACGCTGAGATGAGTTCACTTCAAAAGAATAGTTTATCGCATCGAGGTAAGGCATTTAAGAAAGCCATCAAGGCATTAAGTGAAAGGGTGAAGCATGAAACACTTTAAAAAGACGATTGCGATATTATTTGGGATTAATCTATGGATCATCACCTTATTAACGGTTCTACAAATTACAGCCTTTGATACTGCCTTTTATCATGAACAATATCTTAAACTAGATACTGCCAATTATATCGCTGTCAGTGAAGCGGATTTAATGAAGGCGACTGAAGTATTATTGGACTACACCTCAGGTAAACGCGATAATCTAGATATCACAGTTCAGATTGATTCAGTTATGAGTCCTTATTTTAATCAAAAAGAGATTGATCATATGGTAGATGTGAGAAATCTATATCTGGGATTTATCAATCTACGCAATGGCTTAGTGGTTTTCAATTTACTTCTATTCGCTTTCTTATGGTTTAAAGCTAAGGAAGATATCGTTCATCTATTATACTCAGGCTTTAAGTATGCCAGTTTAGGAGTTGGTTTAGCAGTGATTGGAATACTGGCTTATGCGATCATAGATTTTGAACACTTCTGGACAACCTTTCATCATCTACTCTTCACCAACGAACTGTGGCTACTGGATCCCAATACCGATAATCTGATTAAAATGGTTCCTGAAGAATTCTTCATCAGCTTGATCTTTACGATCATCACGCGTTTTCTCTTTATCTTAGGTGTCATTTATACCACTTTACATGCCTTAAAGTTCAAAGGTTTGAGTTCACGTGCCCTTAAACTGATTGCGGTAATCACGATGTTGGTGGATCATCTGGGCCATTATCTATTCCCTGATATGAATGAACTTAGAATCATTGGACGAATCGCTTATCCCATCTTTACTTATATGTTTGCCCTGTCTTATATCTATACCCATTCTAAGAAAGATCTACTGATACGAGTGGCGATTACCGCGGTTGTAACTCAGGTACTACTCTATTTCAGTGGGACCAGAGACTTCGTCAATATCTTCTTCCTCTTTACACTGGCTTGGGTAACCTTTAAAGCCATCGATAAGAACTACTATTGGTTCATCATCTTAACAGCAATAACTGCTGAGTATTTCCAAATCGACTATGGGATGTATGGAATTCTAACTTTAAGTGCGTTCTATATATTTAGAGATAAGAAGTGGATTCAGATGAGTTTATTTGCGCTCTTAACTCTATACGCCAGTTTCTATTTCTTACTCGATCCTAAGTATAGCCAATACATAAAGGTGTTAATCGATCAACCTTGGTATAGTTTAACTCATTACTTCATTCAATTCTTTGCGATCTTTACGATCATTCCTCTTTTACTTTACAACAATAGAAGAGCAGAGAAAGTCTATCCAAAATGGGTTAATGATACTGAGAAGTATTTCTATTATGCCTTCTATCCAGTACACTTAGTGATCTTAGGATTGATTCGAGGTTAAGATGCTCAACATTGTTTTATTTGAACCAGAAATACCACAGAATACAGGTAACATCATGCGGACCTGTGGGGCTACGCAAGTGAGACTTCACTTGATTCAACCCTTGGGTTTTTCATTGGATGAATCCAGTATCAAACGCAGTGGGATGGATTATCGCGATATGTGCGAGATTACGGTTTATCCATCCTATGAAGACTTTCTTAAAGCCAATCAAGGGTCGATCTTTTATATCACTCGTTATGGTCAAAAGACGGTCTATGATATCGATTATAGTCTGATCAAAGAAGATATCTATCTTGTATTTGGGAAAGAAAGTGCGGGACTTCCTAAACCCCTACTACAAGCCAATCTTGAGCATTGTCTAAGACTTCCGATGCATCCCTTGGCTCGTAGTTTAAATCTAGCCAATTGTGTTGCAGTTGTCTTATATGAAGTCTTAAGACAGAAAGACTTTGAAGGTTTATCTAAAGTAGAAGTATTAAAAGGAGCAGATTTCATCAACCAATGAGAACTCTAATCGATATTCTAGAGAAAAGATCGACACGTTTCATCTTCTTTAATGGCATCTTTTTACTCTGTGCCATCGCAATCTTTATACGACAAACTCAAATTGGATGGATGGTTTATCACTTTAAAGATTCAGGGGATTTATTTCAACTCTTTACGATTAAAGATTATACGTTTCTAACCCGTTTAATCACATCTTATTTAGATTTTGGCTTTGGTTTAAGGATGTTGAATGTTTTAAGTTTACCTGAAATCATTTTCATACTTATGATTGGTTTATTTAGTCAACAGACATATGGGAAGCTTCATAAGGTGATGCGTTTATTGGGTTTATTCTTTATTTTAATGAATCTCATTCTAATATATGGCTTAAGTCAAGTCGTTAGTCAATACGCCAATCAAGCATCAATCAATGCCTTAAGTATGATTGGTTTGGTGTATGGAAGTCTATCGATTGGGTTCTTACTTGGTTTAATAGCTTTATATATTTATTATGGGAATCGGTTGCTTAATGATTGAAATAATGAGTGATATTAACTATAATGTCATGGAGGTGTTGGTATGATTGAAAACTTGAATGATATGATTTCAATAGCCGTATTAGTAATCATTTTACTGGTCATTTTATACGCAAATTTCCGTTTATCCATGCACCATCGTCAACGTAAGTTGATCCAAGAAGAAATCGACTACTATAAAGAGTGGTAAAAGGAGAATTATGTTTATAAAAGCTATATCATCAGAGAATGCACCTAAAGCCATAGGTCCATATTCACCAGCCGTAAAGTTAGGTGATTTCGTTTATCTATCTGGCCAATTACCAATTGATCCTTTGACCAATGAACTCGTTAGTGGTGGGATTCAGGAACAAACCTATCAAGTTATGAAGAATATTGAAGCCATCCTATTAGAGATGGGTTTAGAAATGCGTCATATTCTAAAGACAACTGTTTTTATTACCGATATGAATGACTTTGCCGCAATGAATGAAATCTATGCGACTTATCTGGTTCAGCCTTATCCTGCACGTTCAACCGTTCAGGTAGCTGGTTTAGCTAAAGGTGCTAAGATCGAGATTGAATGCGTCGTCATCGATACACTACTCTATGAACAACAAGTTCTAAATCAACAAGCCGGTGGGTGTAGTTGCGGAGAAGAAGGCTGTGGCGAAGGCTGCGGCGATGAAGGTTGCGGAGAAGAAGGTTGTGGCGAAGGCTGCTGCGGCGAATAGTTTAGGAAGAACGATACAGAAGGCATACAATAAAGTATGCCTTTTTTAATAGACTATATGACTTATAATCATGGATTAAAACAATCAACCCTATATGGTCCAACCATATCCTATGTCTTTCTTAAACCCTTAGAAATCCTAGAGCTTTGGTGTATGCGTTATGGTACCAGTGTCAGTGGCAATCAGAAAGCCATGAAGAGTGCCTTATCAATCTCACAGAAGATTCCCGTTTTGGTTCATCCGATCCAACAGATCTATTTCTTCCCAACCATTTCAGCTATGGATCATCAGTGTATTTGGATCAACGCTAAAAATATCATTCGTGTTCAATCAATTCATTGCGATACTCTAATTACCTTCAGTGATCAACATACTCTACGCTGTCCAATTGGCAAGCGTACCATCCTAAAGCAGATTCAACGCTGTGGCTTGATGGAACAAAGCATCATACAACAGCTACGTCTTGAGCAAAGCTCCATTCTTAGTACACTTAAATCTATAAATATTCGCTAGAAACTAGTATAATACAATAGGGTATTACCAGTGAAACTACAAAAAAAAGACCTACAAACCTTATTGGTTATCATTCTATCAGCCGCTATCTATGCCTTTAATATTAAAACATTCGTTCAATTTGGGGGTTTAATCCCTGGAGGATTTTCAGGTATTTCGGTTCTATCGAATCGTTTAATTCTAACCTATCTTCATATCAATATTCCCTTTGGTTATTTCTATTTCTCACTCAATGTAATCCCAACATTTCTTGTCTTTAAGTATGTGGGAAAACGCTTTACAATCTTCTCGGTCATTCAATATGTCTTAGTCAGTATCTTTACCTTAGTGATGCCTAATTATGCGGTAACCGGGGATATCATGTTGATTGCGGTGTTTGGTGGATTGTTGGCGGGGGTCGCTACCAGTCTAGCCTTAAGTGTCAATGCGAGTGGGGGTGGAACTGATTTTATCGCCATCTACAGTGCCTATAAATTAAAGCGTTCAACTTGGTCCTATATTCTTTATGGCAATGCGATTCTATTGACGATAGCGGGTTTGGTCTTTAGTTGGGAGAGTGCGCTTTACTCCATCATCTATCAATTCGTAACCATTCAAGTCATCAATTCAAGACACTTACGTTTTAAACATGTGGGTTTATATATGATTACCGAGAAACCAGATGAAATGATGGAACGCATCTTTAAAAGTACCCGTCATGGGATTACAAAGTTGTGGGGTGAAGGTGGATTTAGTAAAAAACCCAAGTGTTTATTATATATGGTCATCAATGCCTTTGAGGTTGAAACAGTCACTCAAGCAGCCAAAGATATCGATCCAAAAGTATTCATCAGTATCACTAAAGTTGAGAAGGTTATCGGAAACTATTATCAAAAACCATTGGAATGATTGCCATTTTAGTTAAAATGTGCTTAAATATACATGTCTTATCAAGAGATGGGGTAGAGAGTTAGCTCACAGCCCCACGCCAACCTGCTTTAAGCAAGGTGGTACAGCTAACACCGATAAGGGACTATCAGACACCAAAGCCCTTTATTCGTGTAGAGGGTTTTTTATATAAGGAGAAACTATGCAAGAATATCATTTTACGTCAGAGAGTGTAACCGATGGGCATCCCGATAAAGTCTGTGATCAGATTGCGGATGCGATTTTAGATGCCGCATTAAGCCAAGATCCAGAATCTAAGATGGCAGTCGAAGCCACGATTAAAGATGACTTAATTTTGGTGTATGGAGAAGCCAATACGAAAGCAGTCTTGGATTTTACCAAGATTGCCAAGAGTGTATTAAAAGATATTGGTTATACTGAAGATTATCAAGTTCTGGTTAAAGTTGGACTTCAATCGTATGAGATCAATCAAGCGGTTGTCAATCATAGTGAAATAGGTGCAGGGGATCAAGGTATCATGTTTGGCTATGCCAGCAATGAGACCAGTAATTATATGCCTTTAGCCATCGATATGGCTCATAAATTAGCTAAAAGATTATCGGATTATAAACATGAGAATCCATTGATTAAACCCGATGGGAAGACACAAGTTACGGTTCTATATCGCGATGATGTTCCAGTTGCGATCACCTCAATCGTGGTCAGTACCCAACACTCTAAAGACTTAAAACTAAGTGAATTAAGAAGACTGATTAAACTAGAAGTCATCGATAAAGTCGTCGATCCTAAATGGATTACAGAAGAAACCACTTATACGATCAATCCTGGCGGAACCTTCATCGTTGGGGGATCCTTTGGGGATAGTGGCACAACCGGACGAAAGATCGTCGTTGATACTTATGGTGGTATGGGAAAAATTGGGGGAGGTTGTTTTAGCTCTAAAGATCCCAGTAAAGTTGATCGCAGTGCCGCCTATTATTGCCGTTATGTCGCTAAGAATATCGTAGCCAATCATTTGGCGGATCGTTGTGAAATCCAAGTCTCTTATGCAATTGGACTCAGTCGTCCCTTATCTTTATATATCAATACGTTTAATACCAATCATGTCAGTGTCGCTGAAATCGAACGCATCGTAGATTTGAATTTCAACTTTAGTGTCGCCAATATCATTTCAGCTTTGGATCTAAAAAAACCGATCTATCGGGCAACCAGTGTGTATGGTCACTTCGGAAAAGATCAGTTTAGTTGGGAAAAAATCATTCAACTTAGAAAATAGAATCGCAAGATTCTTTTTTTATAGGTTACTTAACCAGATATGGCTAAACTTTTTAGTTAATAAATAGATACCTGTATCGATTAAAACTAAACTCAATAAGATGAGTGAACTGGTCAAGGCATTGCTTGGCAGTTTGATGATGAAGAAGAAGTAGAAGGCAATAATCGCAATCGTTGGTAGAATCACGAATACGATATTGATGTTCTGTTTAACCGGTGCGGCTTCTTGTTCCCATATTAACTTAGGATGAATCATATCTACAATGATACCAATATAATTGATTAGGATGGTTCCTAGGATGGCTGAAAGTAGGGTTAATAAAGCTACTACATAGCCAATGTTGAAGAAGATGACCATCGGTACGATGAATAGAAGTATCCCCAAGATACTGATAAATAAACCACTAAAAACCTTAGATTGAATTTGTTTAAAATAAGACATTGGAATATACTTCATAAAATAGAGTTGAGATCCTTCACGTGAGATTGCAGAAGGGGTAATCATATTGATGGAGGCAGAAAAGGCTCCAAAGCCTAAACCCACCCCAACCGCATAAAGTAAGAAGGCAGGGTTATTCCATTCGATCGATCTTAGAATCTCATATAATTTATCAATATCAGGATCTTTAACTGCGAAAATTGAACCAAACATAATGATTGGTAGTATCACAATGATGCTGATGTTGTTTAGTAAGTATATGGGTGTTCTAATCAAGATTCTAAGTTCTTTAATCATATAGCTAAAGATTGGTTTTGAAGCGTTGGTCTGTTGAGAAAAACTTCTCGTACTTAAATGTTTACGATTAGATCCCGTCTCATTGATCCCAATCGCTGCTTTAAAGTAGAAGTATTTACTTAAGAAGATATACACGAAGATAAAGACAATCGTGATACCAATATAAATCAATAAATCAAAGAAGTGATAAAAGATTAAGGCATAATTAGCGAAGGGTAAACTTGGGAAGATGACTTTAAAGTAATTCAATAGTGAGTTATTACCTTGAATCAATAAGGATATCAAATCAACACTTGGATTAGCGGTATTAGCGGTTATGGCATAGTTTAAACCCAAGGCAAGAGCCAAGGCAAAGAAACCACTGAAATAATTAAAGAAGTCACGATTCTTAGCTAGAGGAATAAAACTCATAACCAATAATACTATCAAACCAGATATTACCAAGGGCACAACCGGTAATAATAGTAAAACAATTAAGAGATAAAGGTAGAACTGAGGTTCAACATGAACACTACCTACATAAGCCAATAAGACAGGTAAGGCTGCGAAGAAGACAAAGATGTATTCATAGATGACTGAAATTAATAGCTTTGCTCCAACAATGATATGAGGTTTTAAAGGATAACTCAATAAGAGTTCAACATCCTTAGAGAAATAGAAGACAGCAGGAATTAAAAAGATTGCAGAGACAAAACTTAAGGTACTCAATAGACTCAACAAAAGACTGATGATAATTCCAGTCTGTTGAATCTTGATGAGTTCAATCAGGGCTTCATGGGTTAAAAAATATACACTGATTAAAGTAGGGGCAAAAGCCAATATTAAGAATAATGGGAAGATCTTCTTCCAGATATTCTTTTTGGTTTTGCCATCTAATAAACCGAAGCTATTGATTAGACTGACTTTAACCAGGGCTAAGAAACTAGTCATTTTTAATGATCTCCAAGAAGATATCTTCAAGCGATTGTTTTGGATGATCTTGTTTTAGAGCTTCTAAGGTTCCAAAATAAACCACTTTACCATGATCGATGATGGCGACTTTATCGCATAATTTCTCGGCGACTTCTAAGACGTGGGTTGAGAAGAAGATGCTTTTTCCATTGGTGGCTTGTTGACGCATGATTTCTTTTAAACTAAAAGCCGATTGAGGATCTAAACCAGTCAAAGGCTCATCTAAGATCCAAATCTTAGGATCATGAATTAATACCCCAATGATGATGATCTTCTGACGCATCCCATGGGAATAGGATAGAATCTTATCGTTAAGGGCGGTGTCCATTTCAAATAAAGCGGCATATTTTTGGATATTGGCTCTGCGATCATCTTTACTGACCCCATAGATATCACAGATGAAGTTGAGATATTCAATCCCTTTTAAACGTAGAAAGATATCTGGATTATCCGATACAAAGCCAAATTCATGTTTGGCACTTAAGGCATCTTGAGTGATACTAAATCCATTTAATAGGATTTCACCTTCATCGGGATTTAAGATTCCAGTCATCATTTTAATCGTACTGGTTTTACCGGCTCCATTGGGTCCAATAAAACCGACGATTTCACCATCATTGATGGTTAAAGATAGCTTATCTACCGCTTTAAGTTTGCCTCCGTAAGTCTTACTGATATTTTTAATTTCAATCATATTATCTCCTTATTTAACAGTTTTATTATAGCGCTATTCTAACTTATTGACCAGATAATCCACTAAACAGGTGTTTCTTGGGTATTCATCATAGTGGTCCACCGCATACTGAAAGGCTTCGGGTTGACCGATGAGAATGAGTGATTTAGCGGCTCGAGTAACGGCCGTATAAACCAAGCGTCTCTGCAACATATGTTTGTGTTCAGACAAAGTAGCCAGTAAAACAATTGGATACTCTGAGCCTTGCGACTTATGGATGGAGATACAATAGGCTAAGGTGATATTCATAAAGGATTCTGAGGTATATTCAACAATTCGTCCATCGAAATCAACGACGATTCGATTTTGTTTATTGTGGTCATATTTAGCTAGAATGACTTCGATGCATAAACCAATATCGCCATTATAGACATCATCGGTGGGTTGATTCTTTAATTGAAGAATCTTATCGCCAACTCGATATGTCACTGAACCCACTTGCAGTTCACTCTTAGTATCACTCTGTGGATTCACCATTTTCTGAACCGCATGGTTTAAGGTATCAATGCCCGCCTGACCACTGTACATGGGAGCTAATACCTGCATATCCCCTACGGCGTAACCTTTTTGTAGGCCCTCCTCAATAATCTTAAGGACGACTTGTTTGACCTCAATCGCTGAGCAGGGAATCCATTTGATGTCTTTGGTTATTTGAGTGAAATCTAAAGTGTTGTGTCTAATTTGATGCGCTAATTCGATCACATCGCTACCTTCTTGTTGACGATAGATGCGATCAAGTAAACTGACTGGAAAGCACTTAGAATCAATTAAATCTTGCAAAACTTTACCAGGGGCAACCGATGGTAATTGATCTTTATCTCCAACAATCAGAATCTTTTTAACTTGCGCACAGGCTTTTAATAGATTACCAAACAACCATGTATCCACCATCGAGAATTCATCGATGATCAAACAATCTACATTCAGTGGATCCAGTTCATTTTTCCCAAAGGTATTGCTTTCTAAATCCCATTTAATCAAGCTATGAATGGTTGAAGATTCTACACTGGTTAATTCAAATAAGCGCTTAGCGGCTCTACCTGTTGGAGCACAACACACCACACTTAAGGAAGGGTATAAATTACGCCATAGTTTAAGCATGGCACCCACTACGGTTGTCTTTCCAGTTCCTGGACCTCCGGTTACGATGCTTAAGGGATGATTAAAGAATTGAAGGATGGCTAAAGATTGAGATTCATCATAATGCAAACCCAAGGCATCCTCTAAGTGTTTAATTTCAGATAGGATTAACTCAGGACGGACACTATCCAAGGGAATTAATGGAAACGTGCTTAAATACTGAGCGATGTATTTCTCATTGGAGTATTGGGAAGGATGGAAAACCTTCTCATCAATTTGAATTAGTTTATGTTCTTTTAGACATAATAAAAGATAATCATCGAGATCCGCATTCATCTCACTAAACTCTTTATTAAAGCGTTTAGTTAGGGTATGATAGCTGATATAACTATCCCCATTCTTCATACATTCATCCATCACAATCGTAATCAAAGCAGCTTTTAACCGCCTAGGATCATCCAATTCAAAGCCCATCGATAGAGCTAATTTATCAGCTGTTTTAAAACCAATCCCATCGACTTCTTCGACTAAGCGATAAGGATTCTCTTTAACCACATCCAATACCTTAGACCCATAGATGCGATCTAAACGCATGATATTGCGAATACCTAAGCCATGAGTAGTGAAGAATCTTAAAGCTTCTTCATGTTCATCAGCTTGAATTAAACCCAGATATAAAGACTCTTCTTTGGCATCGGTATAACCTTTGACTTGACGTACTAAGGTTAAATCTTGCTTAAGTCGTTCCAACACATCTAATCCTAAAGTATCCACCAATGAAGTGGCGAATTTACGTCCTATTTTAGCGAAGATGGGGGATGATAGAAAGGATATGATTGAATCGCGATCGGTAGGAAGAACTCGGCGATAATGACTGACTTGAAACTGCATTCCAAATCGGGGATGTTCAAGATAAGTTCCACTCAATTCAAAAAGGATATCCGGATGCATGATTGGAAGATATCCCGTAATCGTGATATTTTTAGCCGTGATATCATAAAGCTTAAACTTGGCTACGGTATAATTAGAGACTTCATCGCGATAGATGAGGACTCCCATATGGCCAATGATTTCAATCAGATCCATTTTACAAACCGCTGATCATCAGCAGAATTGAAATACCATTATTGAGAAAATGTAAGAATATACAAGCATAAATCGACTGGGTTTTTTCATAGGTATACGCAATTACCAAACCCATCGCCATATAGGTTGGTAGATACCATAAATCACCATAGTTACCCAATAGTAAAGAAGAGATCACATGGAGTGAACCAAAGGCCAAACTACTGATGATCAACATCAATACTTTATTCTTTCCATTTAAGAAGTGACGATAGATTACGCCTCTAAAGATCAACTCTTCTACGATGGGTGCGAAGATGATGGCTTGAAGTAAAAGTGAAACTGGGTTTAGTTTAAGATAATCCATGAGGGCACCTTGATTGGCTGAGTTTTCACTTTGTGACATAAACATGGCGAAATAATTAAAGAGAATGGAAGTAAAGAATAATAAGGGTAAAGTTTGAACTGAAACCAATAAGGTCTTTAATGGTTTGGCTTTAAGAGGCTGATAGCTTTCCTTTAATAGTGGAAAGATTAAAACGATGAAGACAATCATACTAATGACAATATAGACAATCTCTATGGCATTATTGATGGCTTGATCCTTTATGAAGTAAGTTAAGATGCCTAAAATCAGTGGAATCACAAAATTATAGACTAGAAAATAGAGGACCAAACTCACCACAACTCTTGTGGTACTTAAAGGGGATTTTGCACTGATTGAACTTGGCTTCATATGGCCTCCTGGAGTCTTTGACTGAGTGATTGATGCTTTAGATATACTTCTTCAATGGTACCAGATCCGATACATAAATCATTGAGATAGAAGACGGCTTGTTGACCTGGGGTCACATTCGCTATTTTATCTGGATAGCTTACCCATAAACCATTCTGATCTTGAGTGATAGTAACAGGAATGTCTTTTTGGCGATAGCGAAACTTTGCGTGACAGTCTAATGGCTGACTGAGATCAATGGGATTAAAGAAATAGACCTTATTCACTAAACAGGCATCTGAGTAGAGCCATGGATTATCTTCACCTTTAACCACGTAGAGCGTATTGGTATGGATATCTTTACCACAGACAAACCAGGGTCCAGCCACATGATTGATGTTTAAACCTTGACGTTGACCCAAGGTATAATACAAGACTCCATTATGTTGGGCCAACACTTGCTTATTCTCTAGATTCACAATAGGTCCTTTTTTATTGGGTAAGTAATTGGCTAGAAATGAGCGGAAATCTCGCTCACCGATGAAGCATATGCCAGTTGAATCTTTCTTCTTAGCGACTTCTAAATTCAAGGCTTCCGCAATCTCTCTGACTTTTGTTTTATCTATTTCACCTAAGGGAAAGAGGGTATGATGCAGCGCAGTCTGTGATATCTGGCCTAGAAAATAAGTTTGATCTTTATTTAGATCATACGCCTTATATAGATAACTGGTATTAGGCTCATGAACGACCTTAGCGTAATGACCGGTCGCAATCATTTCAAATCCATGCTTCATGGCATAGTCATAAAAATGTGCAAACTTAATCTCTTTATTACATAGAATATCTGGATTAGGGGTTCTACCCAAGGCATATTCATCTAAGAAAACTTGAAAGACTTCATCCCAGTATTCTTTGATGAAATCAACTTGATGCAACTTTAATCCTAAGGCATCGGCTATGATTTGGGCATCATTTAAATCTTCTTGTTGGGTACATATGGCATTGTCTAAAGTGGGATTCCCTAAGATGTCATTATTGACCAGTGAATCCCAATTCCGCATAAACGCACATTCAACTTGGTGACCTTCCTGTTTCAACATATAAGCCGCGATGGCTGAATCTACACCCCCTGATAAACCAACTAGAATCTTCATAGTGTTTATTATACCATAATAAAAAAAGCTGATTACTCAGCTTTTACGTGATTCTTAGTGCTTTCATCGTCTTCACGAATCTTCCCACAGGTTTTATAACTTGAACAGGAAATATCGCATGAATCTTTAGCGATTTGACGGAGTTCACGGGGAATAAAGGCCCCAATCTCTTCTTCATCATACCCAACTAAGAAGGTTTTCTCATTGAGAATGATCGGTCTTTTTAGAATGGATGGGTTCAATTGAATGAAACGAACCAACTCATTCATCGACATTTCATCGATATTTAGTTTTCTTTCTTGAATAATCTTAGATCTTTTCGAAATGATATCTTCGGTTCCATTCTCACTGCGCATTAAAAGATGCTTTATTTCACTCTCATTGAGTAAGGTAGAGAAGATGTTCTTTTCGACGAACTTTAAATCACGGTCTTTCAACCATTGTTTAACTTTACGGCATGATGCACAACCAGGTGATGTGTATACAACAATCATAGTGTTTACTCCTATGTTAGTATTATAGCCCATATATAGGTTTTGTAAACACATATGATTGACAAGCAGGGTCAATAATACTATCATTTGTTCATATTTCAAGATAGATTTAAGGGGTGAATTATGGAAAATACTCAGAAACGTAAATTTGGATTACTTACCACTGTGGCTATGATTGTGGGAATCGTCATTGGCTCAGGGATTTTCTTTAAAGTCGATGATATTTTAGATGCTGTTAATGGAAATGTAACCCTTGGGGTAATCGCTTGGATCGTTGGAGGAGCAGGGATTGTCTTTGGTGGATTAACCATGGCAGTCTTAGCTAAACGAGATGAAAATGTCGGTGGGTTAATTACCTACTGTGAAATGACTTGGGGTAAGACCTTGGGTTACTTAGCGGGTTGGTTTCAAACCATCTTCTATTATCCACCTTTGGTTGCGATCATCAGTTGGGTAAGTTCACTATATATCACTGAGTTGTTTGGCTGGACCAATCCTCAGACGCTATTTGGGATTAAAATGAGTTTTTTACCCAATTGGGCATATCCGTTCAGTTTCAATGAATGGACGATTAGTTTATTGATCATCGTTTTATTCTTTGCGTTTAATGCTTTATTGACGAAAATCGCTGGTCAATTTCAAAGTGGTGCGATGATTATAAAAGTTAGTGCCTTGGTTGTCTTAGCGGTTACCGGTATTACTTTTGGTAATCCCAGTGCGGTGGTTCATTTTGCCGATCTTGGCTTAATCGGAGGAGGCTTCTTTATTGCCTTAGTTCCAATTGCCTTTGCCTATGATGGTTGGCAAGTAGCCCCATCGATTGCCCATGAGATTAAGAATCCTAAACGCAATCTACCTTTAGCATTAACGTTTGCCCCCATCATCATCATGGTGATTTACATCGCTTACTTCATAGGGATCAATGCGGTTTTAGGTCCAACGCGTATATTAGAATTGGGTGATGGAGCGGTCAGTGAATTTGCCCAACACTTCTTTGGGAATATTGGTTATAAGGTTGTCTTAACCGCAGTGGTTATCTCAGTCTTGGGAACCCTTAATGGTTTGATTCTAGGCTATATCCGTTTGCCTTATGCCTTGGGTTTACGCAATGAATTACCGATGAGTGATAAGTTTTCTAAAGTTGATAAGAAAACTGATATCCCTTTATTCTCAGCGATGTTTACATTCTCAATGGCTCTATTATGGTTAGCCATGCATTTTGCCACCACAGTTGGCGTAAGCTATTTCAATTGGACAATCTTTAAAGGAGTAAAAGTGGATGAATTATCCATCGTACTCATCTATATATTTATGGTTCTGATTTATCTAGGCGTTATGAAAGATCATTTAAGGATTAAAAATAGCACAGTGATCGAAGGTTTAGTATTTCCAATCTTAGCCACCCTAGGAGCATCAACTGCCATCTATGGAGGTTTCCTAAAGCCAATGGTAAGAACATACTTGATCATATCAATCATTGGAATACTAGCTGGATTATTATTGAAACCAAGACATCACATAGGGAAGAGTAAATAAGCAAAAGTTAAATTTGATTTTCATAGTTGACCAATACCAATAAAAGTACATCTCTGTGCTTTTATTATTGAATCAAAGCTTAAATATGCTACAATAAATTCATAGTTAAGATAAATGAGTAGTTAAAGTGATAGACATAAGCGATTCTTTGAAGGGTGAAAAAAGAACTTAAACTTTAATGAAATGGGTTATCTATAATAACTAACGGCCAACACCGTTATCGTTTAGTGATCGAGTAATCGATAATTAAGGTGGTACCACGTGAAAGCGTCCTTAGGGAGGCTTTTTTAATTGAAGGAGAAACTTATGAAAAGAATGTTGAGTGGGATTAAGCCCAGTGGTCAATTGACTTTAGGGAATTACATTGGGGCTTTAAAAGAATTCGTTAAGTATCAAGATAGCTATGAGATGGTTATCTTTATTGCGAATTTACACTGTTTAACGGTTTATCAAGATCCACTGGAACTTAAAACCAATCTGAAAGATACCATTGCCTTATATTTAGCCTGTGGTTTAGATCCAGCTAAAACGATTATCTTTATGCAGTCGGATGTGATGGAACATGCCCAATTAGGATTCATTTTGAGCTGTAACACTTATATGGGTGAACTCAATCGAATGACCCAATATAAAGATAAACTCTTAAAAGGCGAAGAGGGAATGAGTGCAGGCTTTTACTCTTATCCAACCTTGATGAGTGCGGATATCTTAATCTATGATCCTGATTTTGTCCCCGTTGGGGAAGATCAGAAGCAACATGTCGAATTATGTCGCGATGTAGCGATTCGTTTTAATAATAAATATGGTGAGACGTTTAAAGTACCTCAACCGTTGATTCCAAAAGTTGGGGCGAGAATCATGTCTTTGAGTGATCCCACTAAGAAGATGAGTAAGTCTGATGAGAATGATAAGGGTTGTATCTATTTAATTGATAAACCTGAATTGGCACGTAAGAAGATTATGTCGGCAGTGACTGATATGGTCAACCAAGTCAACTATGATCCAATCAATCAATCTGGCATCAGTAATCTCTTGGTTATTTTAAGTTCACTCAGTGGTATACCAATCAATGACTTGGTTTCAACCTATCAAAACAGTGGGTATGGAACCTTTAAGAAGGCAGTGGCTGAGTGTGTTGAAGCCTTTCTGATTGACTTACAGAGTACTTATCGTGATATCATCGCGAAGGATATCGTTAAGCATGTCTTAGAAGAAGGTAAGCAAAAAGCCAGTGTGATTGCGCATAAGAAACTGATGGATGTGCAAAGTAAAATTGGTCTACAAATAGATTAGACATTTAGTTTGGGTATGCTATAATACATGTGTAAATCAGATTAAAGAAAAGTAAGCCTAAAATGCGTTTTAGACAGGAAACGGATGATGAAAGTTTCCCCAGTTTAGGAAGAAGCCACTTTATAGAGGACCCAAAGTCTCGTATGCCTGCGTTAAAGGAATTAAGCTGCACTTAGGTGAAGCAGGATGGTACCGCGCTCAAAACGTTCCTGTATAAGGATCGTTTTTTTATGGAAAGGAGTATTTATGCAATATCGTACAGGGAGTGAAGTTAGACAGTTATTCTTGGATTATTTTAAAGCCCATGGGCATATGATTGAACCTGGGGCTAGTTTAGTGCCGGTCAATGATCCAACCCTTTTATGGATCAATTCTGGGGTAGCTGCCTTAAAGAAATACTTTGATGGATCAGTAAAACCAGCCAGCCCAAGAATCGTCAATGCGCAGAAATCGATTCGAACCAATGATATCGATAATGTGGGTAAGACGGCACGTCATCATACCTTCTTTGAAATGTTGGGGAATTTCTCAATTGGGGATTACTTTAAATCTGAAGCCTTGGCTTTTGCTTGGGAGTTTTTAACTTCCCCTAAATATATTGGAATGGAAATACAGAAAGTCTATGTCAGTGTGCATCCCGATGATACGGAAGCCTATCGCATCTGGGTTGAAGAAATTAAGATTGATCCAACGCATATTCTAAAATCAGAAGCCAACTATTGGCAGATCGGTGAGGGACCTTGTGGGCCTAATAGTGAAATCTATTATGATCGCGGAGAAACGTATGATTTGAATCATGTGGGTGAGAGATTATTCTTTGAAGAATTAGAGAATGATCGCTACATTGAAGTCTGGAACGTTGTCTTCAGCCAATACGATGGCAAGGAAGGCGTTGCCCGTAATCTATATAAAGAACTACCCCAAAGAAATATCGATACAGGAATGGGCTTAGAACGCTTGGTATGCATCGTTCAAGAAGTTGAGACCAACTTCGATACCGATCTATTCATGCCAGTTATTTTAGCGGTTCAAAAGAAAGCCAAGCATCCTTATGCTGATCAATATAAGATGGCTTATCGGGTCATCGCAGATCATATTCGTACAGTTACCTTTGCCTTAGCGGATGGGGCTTTATTCTCTAATGAAGGACGGGGTTATGTCTTACGTCGCTTACTGAGAAGAGCGGTACGTTATGGGATTAAACTGGGCATAGATGAACCATTCATGTATGACTTGGTTAAAGTTGTATCTGATATGATGCAAGCGTATTATGGCTATATATCTAAACAAAATGATCTCATCAGTCGTTTGATTAAGGCTGAGGAACAACGCTTTCATCAAACCCTCAATGATGGAGAAGTCTTATTGCTTAATACCCTTAAAGAGAGTAAAGATCAACGCTTAGAAGGTAAAGTGGTCTTTAAACTCTATGATACTTTTGGTTTTCCAATGGAACTAACCAAGGAAATCGCTGAAGAAAAAGGTTACACAATCGATGAGATTGGTTTTAAAGCTGAGATGGAGAAACAACGTGAAAGAGCGCGTAGGGCTCGTGAAAATACTGAGTCGATGGGTTCTCAATCGGTTGACTTAATGAATTTTACTTTAGAATCTAAGTTTGTTGGATATGATACTTTTAAGACAAAGAGTAAGGTGATTGCTTTATTTAAAGATGGTAAGATCGTTGATCGCTTAGATGATGAAGGGGATATGGTTTTAGATTTAACCCCATTCTACGCTGAAAGTGGTGGACAGATTGCGGATACTGGAAACATCCTATTTAAACAGGGTGAAGCTATGGTAAAAGATGTAATCAAGGCTCCACATAAACAGAGTCTGCATCATATTGTTTTAATCGATGGAATCTTAAAACTCAATGATTCAGTTGAGTGTAGTATTGATTTAGCTCGGCGTAAACGGATTACAGCCAACCATTCAGCGGCTCACTTGCTTCAGGCATCCCTTAAAAAAGTAGTGGGTGATCATATTCATCAAGCTGGTTCTTATATTGATGAACTCTATTTTAGATTTGACTTTACTCATTATGAAAAGGTCAGTGAAGCATCACTTAAAGCAATTGAATTAGAAGTCAATCAATTCATCTATCAAGGTGCACCTGTTTTAACTGAAGTTAAAGACATTGAAGACGCTAAACAGTCTGGTGCTTTAGCTTTGTTTAGTGAGAAGTATGATAAGTTGGTTAGAGTGGTCAGTATGCAAGATATCTCTAAGGAATTATGCGGTGGATGTCACGTATCCAATACCAGTGAGATTGGCTTATTTAAGATTGTCTCAGAAGAAAGCATTGGTTCAGGTATTCGACGTATTACGGCCAGTACGCAACTGCAAGCCTATACTGAGTTTCTATTGTATAAGCAACAATTAGAGAACATAGCCTTATTGTATAAAGCCAACACCATTTTAAACATCGAAGAGCGGGTTAAACTATCCCATCAAGAAATCAATACCTTAAGACAAGACCTAAGTCAGGCTAGAACCCAAATGGCTTCTTTAGCTGCCAAAGGTTTGGCTTTAGAATGTGTATCTTATCAGGACTTTAAAGTCTTAATCAAGCATGTCGATATGGACTTTGAGTTTAGTAAACTCGTGCTTGAACAGCTCAATCAAAGAGTACCTGATGCCTTAATCATCTTAGCATCCAGTAATCCTGAAGCCTGTCAGTTTGTGATTACCTGTGGTCCTAGTGCGATTAAAGCGGGCTTTAAAGCCGGTGATTTAGCTAAAACCGTCGCTGTGATTTGTAATGGCAATGGGGGAGGTCGTCCTGACTTTGCTCAATCGGGTGGAAAAGATAGTTCTAAAGTAGATGAAGCCTTAGATGTCATCCGTAAAAAGATGGTTTAATTCTTTTATTAAACTTATAAATAGAGTAAAATACCTATATAGGAGGGTCTATGAGTAAACAAAGTACAGAAACAGTGGCCTTTAAGTCTGATGAACTCCGTCGTGATAATATCAAACAAGTACTCCGTCAAGTCCAAGCGGCTTTAAAAGAGCGGGGTTATAATGCGGTGAATCAATTAGCAGGATACCTCATATCCAACGATCCTGCCTATATTTCAAGTCATCAAAATGCCCGGACAATCATTCAAACGGTTGAACGTTATGAGATTATTGAAGAGTTGGTTAAAGCCTACTTGGATGATCCTAAAGAATGAGGGTTCTAGGGTGTGATTTAGGTTCTAAGACCTTAGGTTTGGCGATGAGTGATTTAAGTGGCTTTCTAGCCAGTCCACTTCTAACCATACGATTTGAATCAGATGATTATTATTCAGCTTTAGATCAATTAGAACCGCTCTTAAAAGAGCATCAAATTGATACAATTGTCTTAGGCTTACCAAGGCATATGAATGGATCATTGGGTGAAAGTGCTCAGCGATCTATGTATTTTAAAGAAGAGATTGAAGCCATGTGTAGTATCCCCGTTATTTTATGGGATGAGCGCCTAAGTACAGTAGCGGCCAATAAAGCCATGCTGATGGCTGAAATGAAGGCATCTAAACGCAAGACCAGTATTGATCAAATGGCCGCTGTCTATATCCTACAAGGATATCTAGATCAGTTGCGATTACTAAAAAAGGAGTAATTATGGAAGATAATATCATTACAATCATCGATGAAAACGGTACAGAAACCCAGATGACGATTATTTTTACGTATGTGGATGAAGATACTAAGAAGAGCTATGTATTCTACTATAATCCGGTAGCGACCGATGGAGAAGTATTTGTCTCAGCTTATGATGAAGAGGGGCACTTAATGCCAATTACCGATGAGGCTGAATGGGCTCATCTGGATGAACTCTTTGAAGAATACGTGAGTACCCATGAGATGGATGAAGAAGAAGAGCAAGCTTAGAAGGGTAGTCATCGTCTTAATGACTTTAATTGTCATACTGGGAATCGGTATGACTTTTACGTGGTTCTATGTCCAAGATAATCTTAAAGCACCCAGTCAAATTGAAGGCTTTGTGACGATTGATATTCTACAAGGTGATACCCTCAGTGAAGTGAGTCATACTCTACATGAGAATGGGTTAATTCAAGATGAAACAGTTTTTCAACTGTATGCCCGTTATGTTAAACTGACGGATTTTAAATATGGTATCTATAAGATGAATACGACTTGGGATGTCCAAAAGGTATTAGAGTTTCTAAATGATTCTACTGCAGCCATCTCTAAAGAAGCTTTGATTAAAATCATTCCAGGGGATTGGGCAAAAGATGTGGCTCTACAAATCGAAGAGAAAACAGCGTATACCCAAGCTGAAGTTTTGGCTTTATGGAATGATCCAGCTTATATCACGACTTTAAGTCAAGAGTACAGTGTGATCACACCTGAAATTATAACAAGCGGAGTCAGAGTCTTATTGGAAGGATATCTGATGCCTGAGACATATTTTATCAATCCAGAATCTTCCATAGAAACGATTACAGAGAAGTTTATTTCAGAACTACAAGCATTCTATGATGAGAATCAAGCTCTATTTGATTCCAGTCAATTCAGTATTCATGAATTGATTACCTTAGCTTCCATCGTTCAATTTGAAGCCAGTGGTTTAACTGATATGAAGATGGTTGCCCAAGTCTTTTATAATCGGTTAGCACTACCCATGCGTCTGCAATCGTCAGTCACGATCTGTTATTCACTCTATGAATATGATACATGGCGGGATTGTGAAACCAACTCGGATATCGATTCACCATATAATACGTATAAATATGATGGACTACCGATTGGACCCATTGATAACCCATCTAAAAATGCGATATTAGCTACCCTCAGTCCGACTGACAATGATTACTATTATTTTCTTGCGGATGTCTATGGGGATGGGACTATTTACTATGCAAGAACCTATGATGAACATAAAGCCAATGTGAGGAAGTACTTAAAATGAGTATGAAACATATCATCATTGGGATTGCGGGAGGCAGTGCTTCCGGTAAAACTTCGATTGCTCATCGACTAAAAACTGGTTTTGAGAGTTCTAAATCAGTCCTGATTTTAAGACAAGATGATTACTATAATGATCAATGTCATATGAGTATGGAAGAGCGTTTAAAAGTCAACTATGATCATCCTTTGGCTTTTGATACCGACCTATTGGTTACCCATCTCAGTATGCTTAAAGCGGGGATGAGTATTCAGAAACCAACGTATGATTTTATTGCCTATACACGCAGTGACCAAATTGAAAACGTTGAACCCTGTGATGTAATCGTGGTAGAAGGTTTATTCATTTTAGAAGAACCCCGTATTAGATCCCTCTGTGATATTAAACTCTATGTTGAAACAGATACCGATATCCGCTTGATTCGACGTTTAAGACGCGATGTGCGAGATCGTGGTAGAAGCTTAGAGAATGTGATTGAACAGTATCTCACAACGGTCAAAGATATGCATGATCAATTCATTGAACCATCGAAAAAGTATGCGGATGTGATTATCCCTGAGGGTGGTAAGAATGATGTGGCAATTGATTTATTGACCACAAAAATCAGTAGTATAATCCATACAAATGTGCTATAATTTCGCGGTTAAGGAGTAAACTATGTCCCAAGAAAAAATTAGATTGACCCAAAATGGGTATGATGAACTAAAAAAAGAACAAGATAACTTAATCCATGTTGTCCGTAAAGAAGTCATTGAAGATCTTCAAGCAGCGAGAGCTCAAGGCGATTTATCTGAAAATGCCGATTATGATGTTGCCCGTGATCGTCAAGCCAAAGTTGAAGCGCGTATTCGTGAATTAGAAAATATCTTTAATAATATCGAAATCATCGATGAACATCGCGGAGGCTCAAGAGTTGTCAAACTCGGCGTTAAAGTAACCGTTCAAAGTAAAGACAAAGATAAAGATAAATGGAAGGCTGCTGAAACCTATACGATTGTGTCCTCGGTTGAAGCGGATCCCATCAATGGTAAATTATCCAATGTAACCCCACTGGCGGTTGCCTTAATGGATCATAAAGTGGATGATATCGTCGAAGTAGACAATGAACCATTTAAAGAAACGGTAAGAATCGTAACGATTGACTAGGATAAATCATTAATAAAACATAGAAAAGGGTATGACCCTTTTTTTATTACTCATCATGATTTTACTGTGTGGCTGTAGTCAAGAATTCATCTACCTCAAAGATCCTAAGTTGGCTCAAATTAAAGTTACCATACAAGATGAATCACATACACTGGATGTATTAAGTTTACCTAACTTCAGCCCTTTATCGAGTATTAGAGATCAGATTGATTGTGTACGTTATGATTGTACTAAACTGAATTGGAATACGATCCTTAAAGACCAAGACATCATCGTTTTATATGTGCATGCAGGTTTAAGTATTTCAATCAATCAAGCTCAAGTTGAAGATTTAGTCTTTTTGCCTGGGATTGGAGAAGTTCTCGCTGAGCGTATTATTTCTTATCGAAACACCTTTGGCTTATTTCAAAAGATTGAAGATATTCAAAAAGTCAAAGGGATTAAGAGTTCACTCTTTAATAAGATTAAACAGTATCTAAGATTATGAAACGAGCGATTAGTCTAGCAGCACTGACCATTGCCGTTTATCTGCTTAGTGATTCATTACTCTTAACACTTGTATGTATCGCAATGAGTCTAAGAATCTTAGTCAATCGTTGGATATATATTGGAATAATGATGGTATTTGGCTTAAGACTATTGAACCCAAATATACCACTTCTGCCTTATCCCAATCAAATCATCGAGTTAAACAAATCGTCCATCATTGCGATGATGGATCAACATAAAGTGATCATTGGGGTAGCAGATGTCAGTATCTATGATATGCATGACTCTATCTCAATCAGTCAATTGGATCCTTTATCAGAATCGATACATCTGTATGGCTTTGATGCGGAAACTTACTATAAAGCCAATCAGATTGAATACAGTGCTCAAGAATCTAACCTTAAGGTGACTCATGGGAATGATTTAATCCATTGGATATCACGAGGTGGCTTTAATCATAATCCTGAATTCATTAAAGTATTAAGATCGGTTTTCTTTCAATCTGATCAGAGTGAAAGTACCTACATCATCATTTCACTGGGTTTAATTTATAGTGTAATGATTAGCTTAGTCAGTTTCTTTCTAGATATGGTCCTTAAGGAAAAGACTCGCTTCTTTATTATCTTCACTTTATTGTTTGGGATTGCTTATATGATGGTGTGGCCATTGAGTTTAATGCGAGTAATTATCTTTTATATAATGAGTTTTTGGATTAAAGATCGCAATCTACGCTTCTACCTAAATCTATTGTGTCTAAGCTTAATCAATCCATGGGCTCTGAATTCGATGGTATTTCTGTTTCCTTTAGGGATGGCAGCGGTGACACTCTATTTTCCGTCTAAATATAAATGGCTCTATCAAAGCGGTTTGATTATGTTGATGACGACTTACTTTATGCAGAGAATCAATCTGATATATGGGGTGCTTTATCCATTGATCCGTATTGTTTATAAGGGTTTAATTTATCTAGTCGCTTTGGGGATATTTCTACCAGTTCTTACGAGTATACTTTTATGGTTTTTTGATTCAGCGAATCCTGTGATGACATTTATTATGAATGTGGGTGTTTATCATGGGGCTTTCTCACTCTTAGGATCTTTTAGTTTGTTGATTATATTATTCATCCAAACTAAAATACCTGATCGATCCTTTGTTTTTGTGTGGCTTGGTTATTGCTTACTATGTCCCTTATTGATATTGCCTTGGACTTATCAGATGACCATGATTAATGTGGGACAGGGGGATGGTATATTGTTTCAAGCACCTTTTAATCAGGAAACCATCTTAATCGATACTGGTAATGCTTTTAACTATACCAATCTAAGTCAAACTTTATATGCCTTAGGTATATCTACGATTGATACCTTGATCATCACCCATGGGGATAGTGATCATAGTGGAAATATACTGGCTCTACAAAAAGACTTTAATGTTAAATCGATTGTATTAAGTCCGCATGATGTTACATCAGATTATTTCTTATTAAAAAACATAAGTCCTAGTATAAATGGTTTAGATGTGAATCAAGCTTCATTGGTTTATCTGACGATGATCAACCAAACCAAGGTTTTACTCTTGGGGGATATTGATACTTCAATTGAAGAAAACATATTAGCTCAGTATCCCGACTTAGAAGTTGATTTGGCTAAGTTGGCGCACCACGGCTCTAAGACTTCTTCGAGTGAGCATTTATTCAGTCAGCTTAAGATGCGCTTGGCTTTAATCAGTGTGGGTAAGAATAACTATGGTCATCCATCCTACGAAGTACTAGAGCGATTGAAACTCTTTCATACACCCTATTTGAGTACACTTTTAGATGGGGATATTCAAGTCTTATTTACTTGGCCCATCCGAATGATAATTAGCCATCGTAAGGCCTATTTCTTCTAAAAATTTGCTATAATACAGTGTATATGAATGTTCTGCTATATGGGAGTGAAACCTATCTCCTCGATCAAAATCAAGTGACTTTAATCCAAAAAGTGGTTGTTGATAGTAATCAAATGAATACCGTCTTTTATGATGCGTTGAGTCCAGACTTTAGTATCACTCAATTGATTGAAGAGGCGGATACACTGCCATTTTTAAGTGATCATAAGGCGGTAATCGTCGATAACTGTCATTTTTTAGTTCGGGGAAGTAGTTTAAGTGAACCTGATGAAGAAGCCCTAAAGAAGTATCTTTCTGCTCCACACAGTCAAACTTCATTGATCCTGCGTTATGATGATGACAACCTTGATACATCCAAACGGATTGTTAAACACATCATGGCGAACTGTGAAGTCATCCATATTAAAAAACTCAGTTCTAATGATTTTAGAGTTTTTCTCAAGAATGAGATTAAACTTCGTAAAATGAATTTAAAAGACAATGCGTTTGAAGAGTTAATCATACGACTGGATGACAGTATGAGTTTAGCCATGCATGAACTCGATAAACTAGAACTCTATGGATCTTCCATTGAATTGGAAGATGTGATTGCCTTGGTGGCTCGACCACTTGATAGTGAAGCTTTTCATTTGGTGAATGCCTTACTCGATAAAGATTTAAAGAAAGCTTGGTTGATTTGGAATGATATGATGGTGCTTAAAATTGATCCACTCTCATTCATCGGTTTAATTGCCAGTCAACTTAGAATTCTCTATCAAGTTAGTGTACTAAAA
>Ga0247840_10001759_pt1 | contig 40964 bp, 78 predicted proteins | sample LaCruzMarch2015__FD_192404 | JGI IMG/M metagenome (GOLD analysis project Ga0247840, IMG submission 192404) | Freshwater microbial communities from meromictic Lake La Cruz, Castile-La Mancha, Spain - LaCruzMarch2015_17m | ecosystem: Environmental > Aquatic > Freshwater > Lake | place: Spain... | reverse complement strand
GCTATTCTCTCCTTGACATATTCTAAATAAGTTTGCTTGTGTGGTTTCTCTTCCGCAGGAATATCTTCATTCTCTTCTTCATAATCTTCTGAATAATCTAAAAATCCTTTTAGAGTTGTTATAACAACTCCAAGTATTGCAACGCCCATAGCTATTGCAAAAAATAAGGGAAGAGTGGATAATGCCATTGTTGCAAATTCTGATGAAGTAGAAGTTGCATTCTGTTGAACTGCAACTGATTGAACTTGTTCAACTATTAAAGGATATAAACTAACTGCAACAATAATCATTACAAATGCGCTCATTATCTGTGCTAACATAAACCTAACTCCTTCTCAAGTGATACAACTTTAAAGTTACAAATGAATTCATTATTAAGCCAAGCATGCTCTTTCTCTAATCTCTCCTTTGCTTTGTTTGACATGGACTTAGGTTTGCACTGTATAAAAATAATTTTAATATCTTTTGGATTGATTGCTATGAGATCAATTGGTGAATGGCTTCCAGCTGTACGACAAACTACCCAACCCTTTTCTTTAAGTTTATTCATGATACGATATTCTCTTGCTCTTCCGTTTATATAATTTGTCATCTTTTAATATACTCTTTTAATATCTTTAATCTTTTAATATAATCTTTTAATATAGCTATGCAGGGTATGCACCTTTTTTGACATTGTTTAAAAGCATTATAATAATGTATTTTAACTATACCAAAAACCCTGCATACCCTGAATATACTGTATTAAATATTATTATGTCCATTTTATACCTTCCCAGCAGTGTTCTTGATTACCAAACATATTAACATAACCTTCACTTACTCCATATTGTTCTTCAAGTGTTATCTTGATTGACTTATCTGAAACTCCTCTCAACTTATGTTTCTTGCAATACTTGGAGTAAGCTCTTCTAATTTCTTTTTTCATAATCTTACTTTCAACTTCTTCTTCAATGTTGTCCAAACAAAACGCTTTGAAGCTATCAGATTTTCTTATCCAAGTGTTCTTTATTTCTTCTGTTCCTTTTGAATAACTAAATCTTCTGTTTTTTAATATTCTTTCAAGTCCAACAAGTGCTTCATTTAAAAATCCGGAGAGTTCTTCTTCAGTTGTTATTTTATCAATTATATTTTCATCTCTTATTTTTAAAAGAGATTTATCTTCAGCTTCTTTATAAACTTCCTTTTCAACAAACCTATATGGAAATTCTAAGAGTATCCATCTCTCCCAAAAACCCATAGAACTATCATAGACTTTTGGAAGTTCATTACAAGCAAAAACCATTTTAGCATAATTTGTAAAGTAAATATTCTTTAGAAATTTTCTTGAAGCAGAAATAATATCTCTTCCAGTTAGTGATTTAAAAACTCCAGTGTCTTTTAAATCAGTTGAACTTAAATCTCCAGCTAGATTAAATAATCTTCCAAACAATTCTGATAGAGCAAAGCTATCCGGTTTTAATGAAGATAAATTTAAGCTACAACAATTCTTTGCACCAACTAATCTTTTCAATAACTCTAATGATTTTCCTTTTCCATTTCTTCCATCACCAACCATCATAATAGATTTTTCAAATATGTATTCTTTTATTAATCCAAATCCTGCAATTTCATAGAATACTTTTTTATCGTCAGGACTAGCAAGAACATCTGTAAGAAATTTATCTATCATAGGACATTTACTTTCAGGAACATAAGTAACAGGAAGTTTATTGAAGAATATTTTCTTTGGAGTAAATTTAACAAGTTCTTTTGTTAAAACATTTAAAATCCCATTCTGAACAGGAATTTCATAAACATAGTTATTATTAAAAAAGTCTTCTGAATTAATATAAGTATCATTCTCAATTTTATTTATCACTTGATTTTGAAACATACTTGAAGAATACTCTTGCATTATTATTCTTATGATCTCTTTGATAATACTTCTACCATTAGGAATATAAACTCCATCTTCGTAAATCCAAATTTCACTTGCTTTATCTTCTCTTGTTGTATAAATAGAATGTTTGCTTTCAATATAATCAACCATCACTTCCGATGCTTTGCCAAAACTTTGCTTACCAAATAGTCTTAGAATAGCTTGTCTTATGTTATCTTCATCTTCAACAACCTCAATAGGAGTAATCTTTTCTAATAACTTTTTTTCCTTATACCATTTTAAATAATTATCAGGAAGAACATTCAATAATTGTAAATCTTGTTCAGTTGCTAAATCAACATGATTATTTTCTAAAGTTGCTACATCAGAAAGATAACGGGCTAATTCTTTTCTAGCTTTTTCTTCAATAGGAATAGCAATATTATCCTTTCCAACATGATATGTTTTTGATGGTGAATAAGTTAAAGGAGTTTCTTCAACATATTCAGCAAATCCTTGACTAACAAAATTTGAAGCAGATTTTTCTCCCGCATTAGAAATATCACCAACTTTCCTATCTTGCCATTCTTTTAACCACCTCAATTTTTTCATTATTCATCATAAGTTGAAGTGCATTTACAATCAGGATAATTTGCACATCCCCAAAACATACCTCCATTCCATTTTTTAAGAAGCATTTGTGTTTTACATTTTGGACAAATAGGTTGAATAGTTCCTTTTAAAGATTGAAATTCATTAGCTACTATATCTTTTAAATCTCTAATACTGAATTGGACTTGTTTTGCTTTTTCTTTTGATATTTCTTGCTTAACTTTTTCTAATAAATTAAAAATATCTGTTTCTATTTCTAATTTTTTATTATCAAAATCTCTACAACAATCTTGAACAACCAATTTTAATTCCCTAACAAAAGATTTATTATTCTGTTTTATAAGATTTGCAAAGCTATCAACATTGACTTTATCTTTTTTTAAATCAATAATAGTATCAGAAATAAAATTAAAATTGTCTTTATGTAACCAAGCAATACTAAATCCTCTAATTGCCCAATCAAGTTCTCTTGATATTTTTGTTTTTTCATATTGATTTCCAAATTGTATTTCAAAAACAATTCCTTTTCCAAGAACTTCATGTTTAACTTTAAAAGGGCAAATTACATCAGCTCTCCTATAAGTTCTATTTCCAAAAGTAGAAGATGATACTTCAATCCCTATTTTCTCTTTATCTAATTCTAAATCAAATAGATTAATATCTTCTGTATACTTATAGGGTTTATTAACTTGACAATAAGAAATAATTAGATTAGAAGTTTGTAATCTATTGTAAATCCAATTTTTTGCTAGTTTGTGTTCTATACTTTCAGGGATAACATTAATCCCTAACTTGTGTTTGTTAGGAATAAAAAAATGTGGAGAGGAATCATATTTTGTTCCAAGAAAGTTAATTATATCTTGATGTCCTTTTCTAAATTGAACCTCAATTTTATTTATATCTATTTCTTTTGGAGAACTTTCAATTTCATCAGGGTCGGCATACCAAACCTCTTCTTCTATAAATTTATAAGATGGGTTTGTTTCAATAGTTAAAGAATTGACTTTTTCGCCAGTATTTGAATTTATAGCGAAGAACATTACACTCTCTCCCTAAACTCTTCAATGGGTTTAGCTAATTCAACAAAGAACACAATCTTCTTTCCATCTTCTCTATCATCTATAAAAAAGAAATCATTTGTAATTTCTGTTACTAATCCATTATAAAATGCGCCGCTCTTTAGAACTATATGAATAGGAATTTTTCTTTCAAAGAAAACTTTGGCTTTCATATATTCATTATTCATTTCCTCTTCCATTTCATTTTTACAAATCAATTCTTTATAAATATTGTCTTGTTACTTTAGAGTTTAGAAACATAGGTATTTTTAAATGCGCTACGCTTAATCAGAGAATGGAGGAGATTAAACTTTATTAGTTAAATAACAATGATAGCTGTATTCATTACAATTTTCGTTGCTGTTCTAGTTGGTGTATCATTAATTGGTCCTATCGCAGACCAAGTTAATACTGCAGCTGCTACTGGAGGTTCGTTAGCAAACGCTTCTAGTTGGGGTGCAACTGTGCTTAAATTAGTTCCCGGATTTTTCTCGTTAATAATCTTAGGAACTGTTGTAGCTGGATTATACACTGTATTTAGACAAGCAGGAATAGTTTAGTTCTTCATAGGAACACAAATTGATAAAATATTTTTTATTTAAATCGGGAGGAGTAACTAGATGAAACTCCCTATTCTTTTTTTTATAATCATCTTAGGAGTTGGTTTAATATCGGCTCCACTAATTGACAATCCAAATATTCCTTTAGTAAGAAAAGACACTTCAGCTCTTTCTTCTCCAATAATTCCAAACGGAACTTCTGCAAATGACACTTATTATTTTCAGGGATATGTTCCCACTGACTTTTGGAAAGCATATGAAGACCAAACAGGACTTACAGGAAATAAAGCAGGTTCTTTTAATTTAACAACAACAGGATATATAAAAGTTGGAAGTAACCCTGATTATAGTGGAGATAGCAAAATATTACTTGCAAGAAGTGTTAATGATGATGTAAGTGGAAACGGACATGGTTTTGCAGATGATTCCATAATAACAAGAAGTGGTGGGATAGCTTATAATTCTTTTGATAGTAGAGTTGAATTTACTGGAACAAATAATTATAATCATTATTCAGGTGTTCAGATAGCTCCAATATATTCTAGTTCAGGAACAATGTCTAATTTTTATGGAGAATATCAAAGAGCTACAATAAACAGTGGAGCTATTTCTAATATGTATGATATTTATCTTGCTAAACCTCAAGGTTCAGGGATAACAAATATGTATGGAATATATTTGGAAGATTTAACAGCAGGTTCTTCAAATAATTACCAAATATATTCGGCAGGAGGAAATGCTTTATTTAATAATGGAAATGTAATTGCTACAAGATTTGTTGGGAATGGTTCAACTCTTACAGATGTTTGTTTACAAAATGGAAGTAACTGTCAATCTTATGCTCAATATAATTTTACTAATAATAATTTTAATGGTTCAGGAGATTTTAACACTACAGGAAATGTAGATGCAGAAGGAATAGGAATATTTGGTTATGGTTATTATGGAATAATAGGAAATGCTATTGGGCAACAAGCAGGATATTTTACTAATGGAGTAACAGAAGTTATTTTATCAGGAGTTACTTATGCTTTAGAATTAACTGGTAACTCGATTCTTCATGGAACTTTAACAGTTGATAATAATATTAATACTCCTCAAAATGTAACAGCATATTATTATTATGGTTCAGGAGCAAACTGGACTGATGATATTTACAATGCAACAAAAGAACCAACAGGATTTTCACAACAAAGTACATTCAATTCAGTTCTTTCTTTTGATAACTCTCTTAGAAACTTTACAATAAGTGGAGATTATTATATTTATTTTAAAGGAAGAAAGATTCATAAAACAACTTCTGATTCAGTTATAATTCCTAATGATGCAGGTTATACTAATTATATTTATTTTAATGCTTTAAGTGGAGATGTATTAACAACAAGCCAAACTCCATGGGGTAATGATTTTGAAAATGTTATTCAGGTAGCAACTGTATTTTGGAATGGTTCAATGGGAATAATTGGAAAAGAAAGACATGGAGTAACTATGGATAGTGCAACTCATTATTATTTACATTCAACTGTTGGAACTAGATATGTAAGTGGTTTTACAGGATTATTTAGTGACCCTAAGAACTGGAACATGACAAGTGGAACTATTGCAGATGAAGATAATATAGATACTAATCCAATTCAAAATGCTTCTAGGATATTTTTCCATACTGCAACAGGAAGATATAATTTCCAAAATTACACAAAAGATTTGTATTATAATATTTCAGATGTAATTCAATATGACACTCTTACTGGTACTGCGGATGTAACAAATAATCAGTATGTTGCTTATTGGGTTATAGAATCTGTAGATAGAGATGTTCCAACTTATTTAATCATGGGACAAAGAACAGATGTTACTCTTGCAAATGCACAGTTAAATAATAAATGGGAGAGTATGAGTTTAGGAACTTTAGACATTCCTGAATATAAATTGCTTTATAGAGTTATTATGAGAAGAAATGGAGTATCTGCTCCAACTGTTTCAGATGTTCAGGATTTGCGTTCTGTTTCAAATCTTCCAAGTGGAACTTATGTTGCTACAGACCATGGAGTATTAACTGGACTTTTAGATGATGACCATACTCAATATTTACTTACAGATGGAACAAGAAGCATGAATGGTAATTTAAATATGGGAACTAATAATATTACAAATGTTTCTCTTCAAATAATGAATGAAATCAGTGGAGCTTGTGACTTAACAATAAATCATAGCATTTGTGCAAATTCCAGTGGTCTATATTTAACAGGATAATAAAATGAGAGAATCAAAAAAACAAAAGAAAAAAGGAAAGTTAATGATGAAGAATAGAAAGAATACTTTTTGTAATAAAGAAACTGCTGACGGAGATAGTTATAAAAGACACTAATATGAAATGGAAAAAAACAATAATTATAGTTTTAGCAATATCAATCCTAGCAGTAGCGGGATATTATTATTTAGGAGGACAAAATAAAATGCAACAGGAATTAATTAATCCATTTAAAACTAATGGAGTTAATGCACAAGGTTTAGAATTAAATCAAAAGATGGAGATTGGTAATCTAAAAATAAAATCTAAAGGATGGAATATAGAAAAATCTGAATTAGGAACAGTTGCTTATATTGAAGATAAACATTCTAAGAATACTTTGCTTTGTGAAATTTATCCTAATGCTAAAAACAAAAATGATTTACCTAGTAGAAATGTTTATACTAAAAAAGATAAGTCAATTAAGAAAACAATTACACAGCAAAAAGTAAATGGTTCTTGGGCAGATTGTTATCAAGTAGTTGATGAAACTTATATTCAAATAGGAGATAATTCTACAGTGTTTATTTATCAAGAGTATTCTCTAATTGAATATACAGATGATAATATTACAACAACTTTAATATTAAAGAAATGGAACGGAACAGCTTATAATGTTGAACCAAAAGATATTTGGATTAAAAATGAAACTGAATGTTCAGGTTTAAATAAATCAGGACTTTGCTTTGGAGCAATAGATAATTCAATGAATGAAAATGAACTTTCAAATTATTCTTATACCATTGAAACAAATAGTGATTTAGTTTTAATTGAAAACCCTGTTTATGAAAATGGAACTTTAATCTATACTTATCCTTTATTTTATACTTATCAAAAAACTGGAGAATGGAAAGAAGAAAGACAAGAATATAATTTTAGAGATATTTGTTCTAAATCTTATGCAAATTGTAAATGGGATAGTAATAATGTTTATTTTACTTCGGATAAATATATTGACCCAACAATAACAAATGTTTCTGCATGTGGAACTCTTGCTTTAAATAATACTTACTACCAATTAAATCAATCTATAACTTCTACAGGGACTTGTTTAACTGTAACAGGTTTTAATAATACTATTGACGGAAACGGATATAATCTTACTTATGGAACAACTTCTTGTGCAGGATGTTATGGAATTTCAGCAACAAACATAAGAAATATATCTATAATAAATCTTAGAATAAATACATCAACTTTTGGAAATCAAGAGTATGCAATATTCTTTAATAATGTAACTAATAGTTTAATTAATAATAATACTTTTGATTTCCATTATAGTGCAATAGGACTAATAAACAATGGTATAAATCATACAATTACTAATAACAATGCAACTCAAAAGACAACAGCAAATTATGTTGGGACAGCATTAAGTTTAAATTGTGGACCTTCTAATTTTTCTTGTATAATAAAAAACAATACAATCTATACTAGAAAATTAGGTGCATTAGGAGTATCTATAGCTTATGCAGAATTTTCTAATAATAACATAACTACCGAAGGTTTAACAGCACATGGAATTACTTATGCAATTAATTCTTCTATCCATGATAATAGAATAACCACTTTAAATAATACTAGTGGAAGTAACTATGGTTATTTTTCTTCAAACAGTGCATATAATACTATTGAGAATAATATTTTTAATGTTACTAATTCAGATGTTTGGTATATAATTGGATTTAGAGGAAATTGTGCAACAGCTATTGGAACTTATACTTTTATAAATAATACAATAATAAAGGGAAATTCTTCTAAAGTAGATTTAGGAGATAGATGCACCAATAATCCTATTGGTTTACTTTTAAAAAATCAAAAGATAAATAGTTATTATACTAATTATAGATTAAGCATTGAAGATACTGATTATGGAAGAATAGATTTCTTATCAGCAATACATGTCATGGGAAATAATGGAACAAATATGTCAAAGCAAATTCAAATTAATAATAATTCTATTTATGTAAATGCAAGTGTATCAGGATTAAATGTTTCTGCAAATATATCTTTATACAACTTACCTGAATATAATTCAGGAACAGGATATATTAATTCAACATTACTTCCTATTTGTGATTCAACAACAAATCCAAAATGTATTGCACTAACAAGTTTAGATATAGGAACTCCAAGAAGATTTAATGTATCTGCTTGGGATGGTTCACCTTTTGGTATATGGGGAACAACAGGAACTGCTTATTGTTGGACTAGAACAGGAACAGGTAGAGGTTCAGTTTTATATATTCCAAGAGGATGTTTATATTATATCCCGAGAGGGCAGGTGGGAGCATAATGGAATGTGAATTTAAAGATGATTGTGAATATTATTATGAGTATCAAAATACTTGTAGCCACGACGGATTAAAAGAAAATGGAGTTCATTACTGTGGAAAGTATAGGAAGTTTAAAAATGAATAATTGTTATTGGAGGAGAGTTGCTTTGTCTGAAAGTCCTGAAGGAGAATATGTCAGAACTATTCACCCTGAAGTGAACTTTGCTTTCTGTAGAAATAAATGTAGTGGAGCTTATGAAGGAGAATGTGCTAACTTTCAAACTCATTCTCCTAGAAGATTAGTTGAAGTTGTTGCAGAAAGGTTGGAGGATATTTGGGTATGAAACTTAGGAATTTAAATATAGAGGAGTATTGTTTTTAAAATGAAACAGATATTATTTGTGTTGACTATAGTTTTATGTTTAGGTTTAGTAAGTGCAAGTCAAATAACTTCTCTTGGGGAAAAGCAACAAGGAAAGTCAGTTAACTTAATACAGAATTGTGTTAACTCAACTTATGCAAACATAACTAGAGTAACTTATCCAAATGGTTCGTTTGCGCTTAACACACAAACAGCAATGACTAAGAATGGAGATGATTATGATTATACTTTTTCTAATACAAAAGAACTAGGTCCTTATTATGTTTACGGACAATGTGACGAAGATGGAATAAAAACAAATTGGGTTTATGATTTTACAATTACAACTACTGGAAGAGACAATGGGAATACTCTACCTCTCTTTTTACTTCTTGGTGCATTTATTATATTTGGTTTTGCTTCTTATTTAAAGAATGAATATATAGGATTGTTTTCAGGAATGCTATTTATTGTTGCTGGTATCTATATGATGATCTATGGACTTGGAAGTTTTGCAGATGATTATACAAGAGCAATTTCATTTATTACTTTAGGGATTGGACTCTCGGTTTGCTTCATAGCAATAGTAGAAATGTTCTATACTGATTTAGGAATTATGGGGGGAGGAAGTGATGATTAGAAAAATGAAAGGAGGATTAAAGGTTTAGAATTAATATTCAATGGATTACCCAGACGATACTAAAGTAGAGGATACTCCCTATACTGAAGAAGATGAATTAAAAGATAATTACTTCGACGAGCAAAGGGAAGTATGGGAAGAACAAACTGGTTCAAACTTACCTGGTGCAAGAAAGCCTGAAAGTTTATTCTCGTTATTTAAAGATGTTTGGAGAGCAAAGGACTCTAGCAAAGTTGCTAATCTTGATGGAAGAGAACTTGGAGATTTAGGAATTTCTGTTAGAGATTGTCAAAGGATTGCTCTTTTAGGAAAACTATTTCATCATGATATTTTTGCAGATTACTTTACAGGCACAGGAGAAATAACTCTCGCAACAAGTATGGGTAAGAAAGGATGGTTTGTAGAACTCTTTGTTACTTCCAAGAAAGCTGCTTATCGCGGTTCATTGGTTAATAATCTAAACCCGGCAAAACCAAAATGGAGAATATTCGGAAAGGACAATTCACAACAACCCGAGCAACCTCAAGCAAGTTAGAAACTAAAACTAACATCAACGATAGATTGAGACAAGTTGAAGAGGGTTTAAGACTAGGGAAGTTAAAAGTAGATACTGAAGAAAAAGAAAAGCCATTCAAGTATCCTTACAAATGGAAAGGTGCTATGAAGAAATCTACTAATGCAAAAGCATCAGAAGATAAAGTTCTAATGTTGTATCTTAATATCAAGGGAGAAATTGAACCGCCAAGATTAGTTCCACTATATTCCGGGAACATAATTATTTGGAAGCATAAGGCTTATGAGTTCGACCCTAGAGCTTGTTGGACTACTCGTCTTGGAAAGAAGATAATCAAATGTGTTATCATAAGAGAAATTGATAGACGCCCAGTTTCTAATTTAGATTGGGATGAAGTCAAAGCAAGAGGAGACAGTACAGACAGCGACGAGATATTAGTTAAGATGGTTACAAAAGCTGTAATGGAAAAAGCTAAACAACAAATGAACAAGGGAGTAATAATTGTTATTGCAATATTAATTGCAGCCGCAATTGGTTTCTTTTTGTTTTTTAAAGGAGGATAGAATGGGTAAGCAATTAATTATTAGAGTTAGAGAAAAGGGAATTAGAGGTGATGGAGGATATGAATATAAAAATGAAGTTAATCTATCAGACCCTAATATGCTTTCTCTTGTCTTAAATGATTTAATACAAATGTATAATGCACCTATAGAAAAAGCTATGAAACTTATGAAGAATAATAAAGATGATAGCTTTTTTCCCTTCTTAACAAAGTAAGGTATTTAAAAATAAACATAGCTTAGTTTATTTAATGAATAAATTTAGAAATACACTTTGGATTCTAACTGGAATTTTATTAATGTCCGCCTTAGTTTATGCTACAACAACTGTAACTGATTTAGGAATATCAACACCAGCAATATCTTCTGATTTATTATTTTCTACTTCGGATACTATAGTTGGATTTAATGGAGTAAATTCATTATTAGGTGGCACACCTAGCTCGGGAGGAATATATTTTAATCAAACTGTTCCTGAAGGAAAAGAAGGTATTTGGTGGTATTCTTATGATTCAGATACAAACAAAAATAGAGTCTCTTCTTGGATAGTAACACATTTTAATTCTTCAACAAATTCTGATAAACATTCCCATCTTGCTTTTGAAACATTGGATAACTCAACAGGAACTCCCTCTATAAATACTAAATTTGCAATAACTTATGGAGCAAGTAATACTAAATCTGTAACAACAGTTTATACTTCTGATTTTAGCGTTAATGATTATATGTATGTTAATATATCAGGAAAGACTAAGTTTACTCCAAAGACTACATTGGAAATTTATCCAAATTCCCAATCTTCTTATGCTTTACAAGTAAGTAATTCTAGTTCAGCGATTCAATTATCTGTTCTTGGTTCAAGCGATTTAACCTTAGCCGATAATGTTACAGTAACTCCTCTTGCAGGAAGTGGAGATGCCTTTGCTTGTATAGATGCTAATGGTAAATTATTCAGGAAAGCAACAGCTTGTGCTTAAAATGATTCAAAAAAAAAACTTTCAGTTAGTATTTTATTAGTTATAACTTTATTTTTATTACCTCTATTATCTGCCGTAACTATAACCAATACAGTCCTTGAGACAACAGGCAATAATATTATTGTAAATATTACTGGAACTTTTTATTGTGATAGTTATATTGTAGACACAGATTCAATAAGTTTTGTTAATCTTCGTGAAACCTTTGATTCACCTTTTACAAAAACAATTACATTTTCATCTTCAAATGGATATTATACTGATGAAGATTTAATAGGTTTAATAAGACCTAACAATACTTTAACAAAAAACATACTTAATATTATTGTTGGATTCTTAGCTTTAATTTTAATTGTAATTGCTACAGGAATACTTTATTTTATAATAAAATTGAATATTAATGAATTTACTATTCAAAAAGTTATAACAGCTTTTGTTTTATATTTAGTTGCGATTATACTAATAATAGTTTTAATGGATTACATTTCTGAAATTATATTAGGGCTTTAAGATATTATTTTATATAATTGGTAAAGTGATTACGCGTAATAGGATTTTATAAACACATAATTCATTACACTATAATGAAATTAACTAAATCTAATTGTAGTTTTAATAGAGAGATTAGAATAGGAACAAAAATAGAAATGGAACATAAGGGCTTATTTCCTAAACCTATTCAAAAACAAATGGCGCGTAAGATTGCTTTAAATCATATCCATGAATTTCCTTGTTATTATTCTAAAGGATTATTGCCAATGGAGAAAAAACTAATGAGGTTAAATAAATGAATATAATTTCTTCTGCTATTAATGCTGGAAAATCAGCTGGGCAGGCTGTAGCGGGAATGGTTGGACCTAGACCAACAGTGTCAGCTACACCCATATCACAGAATAGAATTGGTTCTCAACCTCAGTCTCAACCACCTCAACAAACATCATCATCAACAAATACTTCTTCAAATCCATTCACACCACCAACAAACCCATTTACAAAACCAACAACTCCTTCAGGTGGAGGAGGAGGTGGAAGTTCAGGAGGTTCAAGCGGAGGATCAAATCCATTCACACCACCAGTAGATAGATTTCAAACACCAACCTATGATAGTTCAACAGGAACCTATACAGACTCTTCAGGAAATAAATACTCTACTCCAACAGCACCAGCTGGAACTACTTTAATTGGAGGAGGAGGTGGAAGTTATGTAACACCACCTGCAGCAAGAGAAGTTACTCAACAGGAGTTACTTAATGTGGGATTAACTCCTATAATAAATAATGGACAAGTTACTGGTTTTCAAGACGCTAATGTTGGAATGAGTTACACAGTTGATAAATTAGGTAATGTTGTTAATAAATATTATTCACCTGAAAATATTCAGAAGTTAGTAAATACTGGAATTCTTTATCAGTCTAATAAACCTATTCCTATTCCTAGATATTCAGGTTCTTCTTTAGAAGTAGCAACACCTTTTGAACAATTACAAGCTACTATAAAAAGAGGCACAAGTGGTGGAGGAAAGAGTGGTATCCTTATTCCAAGTTATCAAGAAGTCTATAGAGATATATTAAGAAGTAAACAGGGAGTTTCTGCCTATGATGTTGTTCCTGGAATTGGATTTAGTCTTCCAAGTCCTGTTGGATTAAATATTCCTAGCGCTAGACAATTACAAGAACAAGCAAGGTTTGCTGGAGATGTTGGAGAAACTTTATTTGTAGATTTACCTTCAATTTCAGGAGGAGTTGGAGGAGCTGTCGGAGGATATGTTGGAGGTCAATTAGATAGATTACAGACTGTTCCAACTAAAACAACAACTACCCAAGGTATTCCAGGAATAATGGGTCCGGCTACAATAAGCCAAGGAAGTAGTGAAGAACTTGGAAGAACTGTTGGAGAGTTTGTTGGATATGGTGCAGGATTAACTGCAGGAGAATTATTATTAGGACCAGTTGGATTACTTTCTGCTGGAGTAGCTTCAACATTAACACCAAGAGAACTATCGGCTCAAGAGAGAATTAATAGAGGAATAATGACAGGGATAACTGCTTTGCCTTTAGTTACTCCAATCGTTGCAAAACCATTCTTAGGTTCTGCACAAATTAAAGAGATAAATTATTTTGAGAAGACCGTTACTCCAAGAGTAAATCAAGTTCCAAAAACAATTCAAAGAATAGAAACTGGAGCTGGTTCTGAAACAAGATTAACTTATGAAATTTTTGGAAAGTTTAAAGGTTATCCAACAACTCAAAGTATTTTAGAAACAGGAGAAGCAGGACTACTTCCTAGAACAATTCAAGTAGGTAGAGGTTTTGAAATATCAAGAACTCCTTCTCCAGTAGCAAAGTTCTTTGGTGCAACTCCCAAGATAGTTTATGCTGAAACAAAGTATGGGACTGCTGGCGCAAGAAAAGCAGCCATAGAATTATTGCAGGGAACAGGAATGGGTAAGAAAGAAATAGGACAAACATTAAGATTTTCTGCGCCTAAAATTCCCGAATATACTATATTTGGAACAAAGACAGCAACTATTGGGCAAAGAGGAATAAAATTAGAAATGAATGCTAATGTAGATATTTCTTCTGCTAGAATTCCTGGAGTTAGAACAAGAGGATTTAAAACAATAAGTGAACAGACAAAATATGAAGGTATAGGAAAAGGAATAGGGATAGAGGGAAAACAAAGAGTAACAAGAATTCCAAAGACAGCACAGGATTTTATTGATGCAGATTTAAAATCTAGCTTTTATGGACAGCGAGCAGTTGGAAAAGATGTTAGATTAAAATCAAGTGTTAAAGTTGAACCTCCTAAAGTATTTTTAACAAATAGAAAACCCGGAGTAATTAGAGTTGATATGGTTCCTCCAAAAGTAAGTATACAAGGAAGAAGAACATTGACTAATGTAAATACATTATCAAGACAAATATTTGAAATGCCTAAAAGATTAGAGAGTTTTTCAGTAAAGAGAATAACAAATTTCCAAGTTCCTGAAACAGGAATTATTAGAACTTTAAAATATCAAAAGGGATTAGGGAATATAGAAACAAAGACAATAGGAGCTAGAACCACTCCTGGATTAATATTTGATACATTTGAAACAAGTGGAACTGTTGGGAGATTAAGAACAGCAAAATCATTTGAAATGACTCCGGCAAAGAATATTGCTTATCCTGGAAAGTTTAAGAGAATAGCTACTGAAAAGTTTGAAGATCCTTTTAAAATTAAAGTTAAAGAGACCTATGGTGGAGGAGTATTTAAACCAGGACAGGCTCAAAAGCAAGAAGCATTGCAGATTACTAAACAGTTAACTCAAGCAGCTAAACAAGATTTAAAACAAATAAGTCCTTCGGTTAGCCGAATAACTCCAACAAAGGTTTCAACTATCTCAACTATTCCCAAAGTTGATACAAAAATGTTTATGCAAAATGTTCCAGCTAAAGTAAGTTTAGGAACTACTTCGGTTGTGTTAGCTAAAGTTTCAGGAGTTAATGCTTTACCATCTACAAAAGAACAAACTAAATCTGAAACAAAACAAAATCAATACTTAACTACAGGTTTAATTACAAAGACAGAAACTAAATTAGGATTAGGTGGAGTTACAAAAGAAAGCCAAGTATTGAAACCTGTCGAAGTATCATTGATAGAAACTAAGTCCCAATCAAAATTGAATACTCAATTAGTTCAAAATCTTATTGGAAAAGTTGATATGAAAGTAAATCAAGGATATAGAGGTAGATATGCACAATCTTCTTTTAATATTCCTAGAACACCTAGATTTGAAATTCCTGTAACTATTTCAGACAATAATAAAAATCCATTGAGACAAGCAAAGGTAGTTCCAAAAACTCGTTCAACTGCATTAACAGTTGAATTCAGGCGTAGAGGTAAATTTATGCCAATAGCAAAGGTTACAAATGTCTCTCAAGGAATTATTATAGGTAAACAGGCTGCAAGACAAACTCTAGGTGCTTCATTTAGGATTAAGACAGGCAAGGGTGGATTTATTCCTCTTGCACCAAGCGAAGAGTTTAGATTAGGAAAAGGAAGCGGTATATTGGTTCAGAAAGCGCCTAGAAGATTATCTAGTATTGCAGAAAGAAAAAATATTATTCAATCAAGAAAATCATATAAAGTATTTAATCAGGGAGGATTAAGATTATGAAAAACCCATTTAAGATTAATCTAAAAGTATTTACTAATCATAGAAACGGACAGACTTCAGTTAATATTCCTAAGAGGATGTTTATCAAAGTTCCAGCTAATATTCAAATTAAAGTTCCTAAGAATTGTATTAAGAAAGAATACAGGGAGAAAGGTAAATGGTAACACTCTATGAAAATCGTCTGGGTAATCAAGATTTCGTTGAGAGCAGGGTAGTTTTCACAATTTCTACCCTGTTTTATAATCAATTAATGAAAGGGAGGTTCCAAAATGAAAGGAGTTAAACATTTCGCAAGTAAAGAAGCATACAGAAAATGGACTGCATATGGGCATATGAATACTAAAACTGGTTTGAAAGTTGGTAGAACAAATATGTTTAAAGCCACACCTGGAAATCAAAAGATTTTCATAGGTGGAAAATGTCATAGGGTTTATCATGAAAGAGATTAAAAGAAGTTGGTTATCACCATTATTAATGCCTAAACAAAAAAAGGCACAAATGGATATGGCTCACCTTATGATTGCACTTATCATGGGATTTATGGCAGTGGCAATGTTAGTATCGTTAATTCCAGGATTTGTAGAGATATTAGATGTTGCACAAAATAGTGAAGGACTTAATTGTAAGGGTTATTCTTACAATGGAGATCCAACTAATGTATTAAGTTACAATGCAACAATAGGAACAAAATCTACAATTGGCTGTCTAGGTATTAAGTTATATCTACCTTATCTAGTTTTAGCAGTATTGTTAGGAGTAATCATGTATATTCTTTATGGGAAAAGTCAACAGTCACAGCCATATTACGGAGGTTAGTAATTAACTCTCAAGAGGAATATGGCGAAAGGCAAACATAGAAGTAATCAAATGAAGAAGTTACTATTAATATTATTTGTAAGTATGTTCTTAGTTGCAAGTGTCAGTGCTTATGCTTGGGATGCAGAACTAAGCAATGGACTTGTTTCTTATTATTCTATGAATACAAATAGTTCAACATTGGTTTATGATTCATTAGGAATAAATAATGCAACACAATCAGGAACTCCACCTCCAAAATTCTATTCAGGAAAAGTAAACAATGCAGTTAATCTTAGTTCTGTAAATTTAAATATGTTAAATATAACTAATGAAGCAAACTTTGATTATTTATTCAAAGGTGACCAAAACTTTACAATTAGTATGTGGATATATCATGTTGCAGATGCACAAGATTATGAAGAAGGAATTATTGGTAAAGGACTTGCTAGTGGTGCTGCAACTTTCTTTGCTATAGATACACTTGACGCAAATAATTTTAATATGTATTTTCAGGAAACAGGTAGTAACATAAGAGCTATGAAAACTACTTCTGCACCAATAATTTACAATCAGTGGGTTCATGTTGTTTTTGTTTATACTGGAGGATTATATAATAGTGGATGGATTTTTTATCAAAATGGAAGTTTGGGTTCAGTAGCAGTAAAAAATTCAGTTGGAGCTAATCCAGTTATATCAAATGATTATTTACCTATACTTGGAGCAGGATATTTTAATACAGAAAACTATTTATGGAATGGAGGTATGGATGAAGTAGCTATTTGGAATAGAACATTAAACTCTAGCGAAGTAACAAAACTTTATAATAATGGAAATGGAATTACTTTTGGAAGTTTATATGTATCTTCAAACTCACCAAGCAATAATTCACTATTTTTAATAAATGAAAATGTAACATTCAATACAACTGCATCAAGTCCAAATAGTTTAGTTAATGCAACAATTTTTATTAATAATATTTTAGGAGGAAGTTTTGATTTAGAATTTAATTATAATTGTAATTGCTATAATGAAACAAAATTAATTTCAGGAGTTTCTAATGAAACAATATTCAATCACAATTTTTCTAGTTTAGGAGTTGGAATTTATAATTGGTATGTCAAGTATTGCGATTCATTAGGTAATTGTGTAGATTCTAATATAAATAGGATTCTTGCTCAAGATGTAAAAATAAATTCTGCAACCTATAATATTAACACTTATGAAACAATGTCAGAAACATTTACTTTAAATGTTACTGGTGCAGGAAGTGCTTTGACTGCAAATTTAATTTATGATGGAACATCTTATGCTGCAACTAATACTGGAGATAATACAAATGCAATCTTTAATAAAACAATAACTATGCCGAGTGCATCATCAGCAGTAAACAAAACATTTCATTGGCAAATTTATTATGGAACAACAGAATATAATTCAAGTGATTATAGCCAAATAGTTAATCCAATAATGTTTGGTTTATGTCCAGTTATTTTAGATGTTGATGATGGATATTCTATTGGAGCAATTGGTTCTCCTAACGCGGCTAAATATGGAACAAAAATAACTGTAAAGAATAATTTTACATTGGGAACTGTAACTAAAAATAGTGCTAGTGATGCAACAGTTGCATATCTTCAAACTGCAGATGGAACTTCAGATTTAGTTACTGCTAATTTCGTTGGTAATGTAGCCCAAATAAATTATAGTTTAGTTGCAGGAACATCATATAGAATTGTTGCAGATAAAGGTGGAGCTTCAATGAACCTTGCAGGGAATACTAGTTTAACAACACCAATCTCAACGCCTTATTTTAATATTATAAAAGGAATAAATGGTGGAACAGAAGAAGATAATCAAATATTTACTTGGGATTATTATTCTGTAAATCCTGGAAGAACTCCTTACATTAATTATACATTCAAAGACGAGGCAACAGGACTTGCAATGAATGCTTCAATAGATTTACTTACACAGAATTATGGACTTGTAACTTCAGCTTCTAAACAATATCTATTTACAAATACAACTGCAAATCCAAGTTATGCTTTTTGTTTTTCTCCAGCAGATAAAAGTGTTGTTACAGAAGCAAAATATCTTCAATACTCTTATACAAATTATCCTCAAAGACATTATTATGCAAGTGAAACATTAACAAATACAACTAAAAATCAAGTTTTATATTTGTTATCAACAGCAACGGGAATTTATTCAAGTATACAGACAGCAACTAATACTGGAAATGCAATTTCAGGTGTTGAGATTTTAGTTGAAAGACAATTCAATGGAAATTGGACTGTTGTAGAACAGGGAACAACTGATAGTTCAGGACTATCTACATTTTGGCTTAATCCAAATTATGACCATAGATACACAACAACTAAGGCAGGATATGTTACTCAAACAGTAACAATTAGACCAACACAGTCTATCTATACAATTATTATGAGTTCTCAAACAGGCAATGCAACTTTTGTAAGTCCTATCGAGGGAGTTTCATATATAAAAACTCCATCTTCAGGAGTTATTAATCCAATAAGCACATTATTTACTTTCAATGTAACTTCTACAAAAGGAAATATGGTTAATTGCAAATTTGAATTAACAAACTCTAGTGGTTCTGTTTTACAAACTGCTAGTTCTGCTTGTACTTCAAGTGCTAATCTAAGTATTCTTTATTTAGTAAAGTCAGGAGAAGTTTTGTTTGGAAGATATTATGTTGATATGGGAAGTGGTTATCAATTATTAGAGAGTGATGGAAATTGGAGAGCAATATCTGTAAATGGAAGTCAAGGAAGTTTACTTAGTTTCTTAAATCTATTAGGAGATAGAAGTTCTTGGGGAGTTGATAGCAGTGGGAATAATTCTTGTCACAGAACAATTTATAATGGAGATAAATCTTGTGAAGACTTAACAACACAAGTAGCTTGTGAAGCAAATGGTGCAGGAACAGATGATCCGGCAGCTTCTACTGTTTGCTTTTGGGGACCAAGTGATGATGCAAGAAGATGGGAGTTCTCAATTATAGTTATAGTATTCTTATCTATAGCAATATTTGGCGCAGCAACAAATGTTGGCTTCCAATATGATTTATATAATCCAGGATACTTTGTTTGGATATTACCATTCCTATTAACAATAATTAGTATAACAGGATTACTAACAGTTCAAGGAGCAACATTCTTGCCTTTCTTCGACCAGTATGTAGTTGCTTTATATTCATGGATAATAATGGGAATAATAACTTTAAGAAGTGGGAGAACTGGTTCATAAAATGAAATTATCAACACTATTAATGATTATGGTAGCACTTCAATTTACATTGATGATGTTTGGAATAGGAATAGAGAGTACACCATTAATATTATTTGTAACTAATCCTGTAGACTGGACTGGACTTGGATTTATAAATTTCTTTTTGGGAACTGCTGGAATAGTAACTGCTGCAGTTATTGTTGGTTCATTAGTTTTTGGAAAGAATGATACAGCCATATTCGCAAGCGCTGTTGCATTCTTGATAGGGTGTTGTGTTCCAATATTCACATTATGGAATACAATTAAAAGTGAAGTTGGATACTTTGGAAGTAGTTGTGTTACAGTGGGTTCTATTTCAAATCCATTTAGTATGTGTAGCAATATTTGGATAGCTTCTGTAGCTGTTTCACCATTAGCTATATTATCAATAATCACAATATTAAATTGGTGGAGGTCTGCAAGTGACATCTCATAGGAGTAACAAATGTTAAGTTTTGACCTTTGGGGCATTCTTGTTGAACAGCTCGTTGGGAGTTTTATATTAACCGTATTAGTATTAGCTGCATTAATATTTTTTATAATGGGCTGGCTTGGAAAGATGTCAAGGATGTCTGTAATATATTATGAAGCAGTATTCTTAATGGCTATGTTAACTGGATTTGGATATAAATTATTCTCTATCATAATTGGTTTTGGACTTTTAGTATGGCTATACTTGGAGTTTAGAAATACAACATCAGGATAGGATTTTAAAAATGGAGAACAACTATTAATAACATGGTAAATAATAATCAAGATATATCTGAATTTTGGGTAAAGAGAAATCTCGCACAGGGAAGTAATCCGGAGAATAATTTAGATGATGATAGTTTTATAACTCATCAAGATAGAACTATGATTGCATTTAGAAATGCTAACAAGAAAGTAAATAATGATTTCCCTTTTAAATTCTAACAATGGTAATAGTAAAAGTTCCAATAAGAAAATCAGCACAAGATTTAATTGACAATACTAGCAAAAAAACAGGAAAATATAGAATTCAAAGAAGTGGATATGAATATTATCAAGATACAACTAAGAAATTACAAAATTCTAAAGCTAATAGAGTTGTAACTACAATGACAAGAAGAATGCCTATCCAAAAAAGGAGAGTTCCAGGACAACAGATGATTAGACAAGAGAGTGTTGGAAAAGTTACTAGATTTATTTCAGGAACAAGTGCGCCTTATGCTGGAGGAAAAGGTTATGCTTCAAGAGGTAGACCTAAAGGATCTTTCTATAAATATACTATTCCGGGAGTTGGACCAGTTGATGTATTTACCCATAGAAAATGGTTAAGGAGTCAGCAAAGACTTCTTGCAGCAAAAATGCAGGCGCAAAATCCAGGATTAAATTATAATGAAGCAATACAGCAAGCAAGAAGAATTCCTATTCAACAGACCCAAAACCAGCCAATACAAATATCACAACCACAACAAATAATTCAACAGCAGCCTCTACAACAAGCCCAAATTCAGCAACAACCTCAACAATTCCAACAATCACAACAATTTGATGATGGATGGGGATTACTTAGAATTAAAAGTCCTTTTTCAAATATGAATGCAAATAATGGGCAAGCAGCTGCTCCTGTTGATCCAATATCAAATGCTCAAAGACCAGTCGGAAATCAACATACTTCTTATTATTCTGAACCCGACTTCTTTAGTGGAAAACAAGTTATGAAGCAAAGACCTAATGTGGGTGGATTTGGATTATGGTAACTATAACTGAAAGGAGGTTAAATTAAGATGAAAGAAAATACCGGATTATTAGGTAAGATAATTCTAGCAGCAGTGTTAATGTTATTTGGAGCAGTAATTGTTGGAGTAGTTGCAGATGCAAGCTATGGAACAACAATAAAATCTACAGCAACTTCTGAAGTTCATAATGTATTACCGACTTATGCAACTGGAAGAAATACTACAGATATTAATCCAACAATAACTTATACATTGACTAATGCAGGAACAACTTACGGAAGTGATTGTCCTATAACAAATTTCGCTTTGAAGAACTCAAGCGGAGTAGCATTTACAGATACAACAGATTATGTTGCAGACTTAAATGCAGGAACATACACTTTAGTTAATAGTGCTCATGCAGTAGCAACGCTGCCAATGGCTAATAACAATACTTACGCAACATACAATTATTGCGGACCTAATTACATAAACAGTAGTTGGGGAAGTTCAATAATGAATATGCTAGGTGGATTTATGGCTCTATTATTATTTGGAGCAGCAGTTGGAATTATGTATTCAATCTATAAAGATGTAACAGATTAAAATGAGAGGAAAAATAACTAAAGCGACAGCATTGAAAATCATAGCTAACCCAAAAACGCCAACAGGGCTAAAGAAGTATTGGCAAACAAAAATAAAAGGTTTGAAATAGAGAGTTAAGGGTGTATCGGAAACGCATACTCCTTTAATCTCTTTTCAGCCTCTTTATTTTTTAATATAATACATCTATCAGAACCAATCATACGAAGAAGACCCATACCTTCCATTTCTTTAAATATTTCAGTTTGAATTATTTTAGGACAGGTATGAACAACTTTCCTCATTAGAGGAATAAGAGAGTTAGTTTGAACTATTACTTCTGAATTACAACCATTCTTTAAATTGCGATAGATGTAGCAATATAATAAGGGTGGATTAACTTGTGACATTTAAAGTAAAATTAGTTGATTTAATTGGAGTTAGATATGGATTTGTAACATTAATTTTTAATGCAGCACAAATACTATCAATATGAGTTAATGTTTCACGACAAGTTTGTGTGTCCAAATGATAGATATAAGTTGCACCTATCAATAATAAGAACACAATAAATACCTTAAAGAAATTCCACCAGCTTCCGCCGAGAATTAAATTCTTCATATTATAAGTTCCATCTTCATTCTTTATCGGATAGATAACTCTCCAACCAGTAAAGTCTTTTTTCATATAGACAATGTCTTTCTCTATTTCTATTTTTTTAATTTCATTCATTTTAAAAAAGAAAGGAGAGGTGTTCTAAAAAAGATATGTTTGGTGCCCTAGAATTCAACACCTCTCCAATAACAATAATAAATTTATATTTTTAAACCTTGACTAAGGAAATAAAGGTATTACTTGATACCTTGTGTCATCCATTGTAGTTCCTGATTTTTTAACTTTAAATCTTTTAAGTCCTGGATTATCTTCTAATAAAACTTTAAGTTGTCCTATTACAGAATTTGGAACTCTATATTGTTCACCATCCACAACTATAACTTTCTGTTTCACATTTTTCACTTGCTTAGTTATTTTATCAGTAACTTCAAATTCATCATCAATCAAATCAATATCGGTTGAGACTTCCTTTAAATCTGCGATATTTTTTGTTTTTGATGCCGGCTCAAAGTCCTTAGCATAGTCAGTTAGTTTTGTCATATTCATACCTCCCTTATATTAATTTGATTTTGCTTCTAATATTTGGCACATTTTCTCAAACTCTTCTTTAAATTTATCCTCAATTTGTCTTTTATCTTTCTTTGCATTAGTTAATCTCTTTACTAAGTGGTCCAAGTATTCCACAAATGATTTTACTTTAATGCTCGCTTCCCACGACGATAAACCACTTTGTTTATACTTGTGATACAAAACCTCTTTCTCCACTTTTGTAAGCGCAAGATTATATGTTGTCATCTCTTTTATCTCTTTTAAAATATAAAACCGCTAGACTATTTATATGTTACTTCGGTTACTGAACTACCTGAAAGTGATGAACCAATACTTTCAAAAGCAGTAACTATCCCTTTCCAAATTACTTTTAATATCATATCAATTGGTTCTTTTAATTTCCAATAGATTAATCCTAAGAATATTATAACAACTCCTATAGGAATTGTTGTATTTAAAATACTATCTAATGATGTTGCCATTTTTCTTCTTCTTCTTTTTAGATTTAAGTTTAGTATAATGTAAATTACAAAGACCTAAAAGAATTGCTTTATGAGGACATCTGCGTCCATCTTTACAAATTGCACTACACTTCTTTTTCTTGCTTCCTTTACGAGAAGAAATCCAACAAGAAGTGCAAAGAGTATCTCCGTCGCCAGTCTTTCTAAATACTCTTTCGCAATTTCTACATATTGTCATTTTAATTTTACTCCTGAAGCATATTCATTTATATAAAGTCTAATCCGAACAGGATTATCCAATTCAGGAATATCTTTTATGCGAACATATAATCCACATTTTTCAGTTAAACAATCTTTGCTATTAAAGCAACAGACTTCTATATGTTCACAGCGTCCTAAATATCTAACTATGCTTCCTTTGTTTCCCATTAATTCACCTTCATATCAACCATCACAAGCCCTTGCTTCTTACAATCTAATCTAATCTTATCTGCAATGTCTTGTTCAGTTTTACAAGCATTATATTCTTCTTTATCTTTTTCAGACATAGCTTGGGATAATGCTTTTATGATTGGAGGAAGCCTATTCCTGGACATCACTATAAGTTTTACTATGTTCTCGTCTTTTGGAATAAGCCTAACTCCGTTCTCCCAAACACGGTCTTGATAATATACTTCTTTGTTGATAACCGCAAAATTCAAAATTTCTCTATCTTTACGAAAAATTAGTTTAATCATATTTTCTCCTTAATTTATTATGGCAATCTAAACATAAAAATTTAACTTCCAAAGGTTTAAAATAATCCTCATGATGTTTTCCAATAGCAAGTCGAATATTGCAGTCTTGACATAATTGTCCTGGAGGTATCTGTATTCTTCTTGCAATTTTCCTAGCATAAATTTTTAAGAAGGCATCATTTTTACTCTCTTTATTCTTCCAATAGTTTATTTTAGCTTGACAGTTTAATCTTAATCTATTCTTTTTGTTCCACTCTCTTTTGTATTTTTCAATTTTCTCTTTATTTTTTAGATAAGACTTTCTATATGACTTAGCTTTTTTTAGTTTATTGCTTGGATTTTTTAAAAGTTCTTTTCTTCTTATTGATATTCTTGATTTATTTTTATGATACCAATCAAGATTATCTTTATTGTGTTGCTTTCTTTTTTCTTCGTCTTTATCCATTTTATCTCCCTTAAATTTAAATAAAAAAATAATAAAAATAATTAACCGTAATAATCATCTAGCAAGGCTTTCAGGATCACTAATTGTGCAATAAATAAAATTACCTGAAACCAAACTTGTATGAACCAATTAGGAATGTAAGCAGACATCACCATTAACAAACTGAACACAATAACCATAAACAAGGTTATAGTTTTCTTTCTTTCATTTGCTGAAGGTGGAGTTAACAAATTTTTAATTTGTTTAGTATAAGAACTCGGATAATCAGAAATTTCTCCTATTGGTTTTATTTTTCTTACCATTTTATCCTAAGCTCTCCTCTATCCTGGCTTGTCTACTTAACATTTCGGCTATTGCTTCCTCAATTCCTATAACAGTATTTGTTGCTGTATCTCTAATCCCATTTACAGCAGGAGTATTATAAACAACATATCTATTTTGAGGAACTGGTTTTGGTTTAGGTGCAAACTTGTTACTCCTATTCATTTCAATAGGTGGAACTGGTTGCCTCCTTACTTTTTGTTGAGGGATTTCTTCTTCTTCTTGCTCAAAATCTTCTTCTTCTTCAGGGAAGTCGTCTTCAAATTCTTCTTCATTTTTAATTTTAGCCATTATTATTTAGCCCTCCTTTCATTTTTTCTAAATGGGTTTGTATTAACATTGGATTTAGCTATCTCCATTACTTTAAGCATATCTTGTGCCTCGATTAATTGTTTATATTGTTGAAATGTTGTTATCAAAATCATAAGCATAAACAATGCTCCAAATACTCCACTAATACTTATAATAATTTTATAGACAATAGAAATTTCAGTAAAGAAAACAGAAAAGATAGAACTCGCAATTCCAGCAACAATAATAAAAGATAAAGACATCATCATCACTTCGTAGATAAATTTCTGCGGTGTTGTCTTCATCTTATCACCTAGTCTCTCCCCAAATATATAATTACTATCATCACTGGGCTTTGTTTTAAATATCCTATTCATTAATAACAGCGTTGAGAAAACAAAATAACCAATACAAATATAAAATATCCAATCTGCTCCACCAAGTTTATAATAATATAAACTAGCGAGAGCTAATGCTTCATTGACTAATAGTATTTTTAATCCTCTCTTTCTTCTCTTATCAAAATCGTTTAGGCTTTCCATTTCTTTTCTCCATTGATGATTATCTAGCATTATCCATTTCTTTAACACTAACCTTAGCTTCCCATATCCAAACAATTCCAAATAATAATCCCCAGTAATTTCTAAATAAATCAATAAGTTTCCATAATCCTTTTATGTCTTGAACTTGAGTTGTCATTAGTCCTTGTTGATTAAGCCAAAAGAAAGAACCAATTAAAATAAATATTCCTGCAAACAACCAAACAATTTGTGATAAAGTATAAACAAAACTTTTTATGAGAGAACCAACAATTAAAAATATTAAATGAACTATTTCTGTAAAATTGTCCACCGAACTGTCTTGAAACAGGGTATCATGTGGAGCCCCATACTGTTGTCTCTTTTTCTTACTCATTTTCCAACTCCGCAGCTTTCTTCATAGAATAAATTTGTCTATGTATTGCAAGTCCACATAATTCACAACATGATACCATCCTTATACGATTTTCAATAACAATCGCATTAAAGTCTTTAAACTTATGATTACAACGCGTGTCTTTCTTTTTTTTATTGAAGAATTTCATTTTCAAATTGCTTTAGATTTAATATTCTATTATCTTTATTCATGTGACATCTTCTACATAACCATTCAAAATCATTTATATCCCTTTTATATTCACCACTAATATTTGCTAAGTCATAAGGTATTCCTTCTTTACAATTTTCACAGAATTCAGGTTTTATTTTTCTTCTTCTAACCCAATCATGCAAAGCTCCATATTTAACATCAGCTCCTTTCCACATTCCATTTTTATCCTCTTTATGAGATATACTTAACTTCTCTTTTGTTTCTTCTGTTTGATAATCTCTATGATTTTTACTAATTTTATTTTTATGTTCTATACTAAACTTTTTATCTTTCCAAAATCTAGTTGGTTTGGTTTTCCCTTCACTATATAATTTTTTTCTTGTATTACTCATTTTAGTCTTGCTTTCTTCTGTGTGACTTTTACCAGTCCAATTATTACTTCCCTTTACAAATCTACCTTTTTCATCTCTCATTCTTCTGTTCCTCCCATAAATGTTGCACCACCAAATCCACCTATAAGCATTCCAACCAATCCAACAACTAAAGAAATCTTTGCAGAACCTGTAAAGGTAGCAACTAAAATATAAACAAGAGCACCTAATAATGATCCAAGCCAATTATAAGGCATTCCAACAATTTCTTCTTCACCTAGCCATTTCTTAGCAATCATTCCTACGATAACAAGTAAAGCAAGTCCAATCCAAACCATAAAGAACTGAACAGACATTCCTCCTTCAAATCCTTGAGCCGACATTAAATTGTATAAGTGCATTATTTTATTTCCTCAATTTTAAATCTCTTTAATAATAAATCTCTTTCCTTTCCATTTAAGGATATAACATTTCCATCATCCAAATAAAGCCAACATCCCTCTATAAAATTATTATGTCTAAGATGTGAGACTTTGTCTAAATTAATAACCCATTCTCCAATCCTAATTAAATTTATTTTATTCATTCGTTCATAGACCTCATGACTATTAAAAATGCAAATAATCCTAACAAGAAAGCTATAGCAATAGCAATAGCAAAATAAGTATCTTTGGTTCTCCATTCATCCATAACTTCATTTAAAGCAGTTGAATTACTTGTAAGATTTATTCCATTAACTTGTGTTATTAAATTATTAACTCTCTCTTCTAAAGGGAGAATTCTAGTTTCTGCTTTTAATAGTCGACTATAAAAATCAGTTTCATAAGCTGTTTGATTATAAACATAAGTGCAATTAAGACAAGTTATATTTGTATAGTTGTAATAGAAAGATTGATTGACTGATTGATTTGTATAAATTGTGTTATTTAAAATTGTAGTATGATTTTGAATTATAGTTTGATTGATTGTTTGATTAGGAATATCAAAAGTTAATGTTGTATTAGTTATTGTTCCATTAATATCAAGAGTTGCGTTGGTTGTGTAAGCCGAAGCTATGGGTATTAATAACACAGCAATTGCTAATCCTAATATCATTCCACTTAAAAGAAATGCAATCTCTCTTAAATCACTAACTTTTTGTTCTGATAATTCCACTCCAAATGTCCTCCAAATCTTTATCTTGAATTTCTAAGAGTTCTTGCGCAGACATTTTTCTAACTACTTCTTTCATGTCTACTTTATCAAATTCAATTTTTTCACCTGAAAAATCAATTACCATTATAATTCCACATCCAAGATTTTTCCCTCAATTTCTTTAGGCATCATTCTATTATAGGCATTTACTGAAACTGGTGAAATGTGTCCGGTCCATAGGGCGATCTCTTCATTTGACAAATTTGCCCTCTTACAAGCGGTTATGAAGTAAGCTCTGAACCCATGCAAAGAAAAGTTCCTGGTAATCCCGGCTCTTCTGCAATGAGTTTTAATTGCTTTCTTCAAATAAGATAATGAAAACTCTCTAAACAAATAATCATTCATGCCTAACTTCTGTTTTTTAATATAATTTTCCAGGAGAACAATCAAATCGTCTTTCAAAGGAATTATTTTAGTTTCCATAGCAGAATAATATAATTCGTCCTTATTTATTTCAGGTAATGTAAAACCGCAGTTCGGACAGAATTTGCTCTTGTAGGTGGCTTTCTCCTTGCATGCAGGGCATTCAACTTGGAGTCTCCTCTTCTTAGTCTTTAAAATATTAGTAGTCATTTGTTTATTAACAAAATCAATGTCCTTAACTCTAATTCCTCCAGTGAGTTCCTTTCCTCTCAAGGTTCCATATATTTCTCCAGTTCTTCTTCCTGAATTTAGTAATACCTTATAGAATGTAGTAAAATAAATATCTCCGCTAACAGAAATCATTAATTTATCCATCTCTTGCTTAGTCAAGAGATCGCTTTTATCACCTATTTTTTTAGACATTGGGTAATCCTCTTTACTATACAAAATATATTTTATGTATATAAACATTTGTATATTAAAAAATGTTCTTTAATCAACAATCATTAACTAATGCAAAACATTTACAGGAGTTACAAATAGCAAAAGTATCTTTAGAAAAGTTATAACTTAAACATTCACAGTGTCCTAAAATTTCCTTATTGCAATAATCATGATTAAGATTATAATATTCTTTGTGCATTCCACAAAAATTATCATTTGGTGGATAATTTAAAGATAATATACATGGAACAAGTATCACTGAAATAATGATTATTGCAAGAACTATTTTATTGTCATCCATCTTATTTTGCTTTTGTTGAATTCTCGAATGCTAAAACGCTTCTCATATCAAAAATTGAACTTCCTCCGGTTGAATAAGGTAATTGTCCATTCCATTGTTTAATCATTTGTAATTGAACATAACTTTCTCCTCCTTGAGAATTAATTGCAGAAGTTTGAATTTGAATTGCTTTGGCTTCTCCTTCTGCTTGAGTTACTCTTTGTTCAGCTTCATATTTAACTTGCTCGAGCTTATTTTTAGCTGCAAGCGCATTTTGTTCTGCTGTAACCTTTGCTTCAATAGCTTGAGAGAATGAAGGGCTAAATGCAAAATCAACAATAGAAATATCCTCAATAATTATTCCTCTTTCAGAAAGTTTATCTCTTAAAGTTGTCTTCATGCTTTCTCTAACCTGTTCTCTCTTAGTAATTAATTCAACAGCACTAAATTGGGCAGTTGCAGCCTTATTACTTTCTTGTTCTAAAGGATAAATAACCTTCGTTGCATAATCTACTCCAATTGTTCTATAAAGTTCAGGAACACTTTCAGGATTTAGATGATAGTTAATAGCAATTTTAGTTTTAACATCCTGCAAATCTGAAGATGCAGCAGTCAAATCCGCTTCATACTTTTGAGTTCTAGTGTCCATCTTAACAACTTTCTGAACTAAAGGGATCTTAAAATGCAATCCTTCACCCATAGAAGTTACGCTAGGCTTTCCAAATGTTAAAATAACTCCTCTATATCCGGCAGATATTGTATAAAAAGTTCCAAATAGAATAATAAGTAAAATAATTCCAGCAATAATTCCGAATACAATAACCTTTGCAGTCCTAATATCTCGACTTAATCTATCATCATATTCCTTATTCATAGTATACAAATTATATTTAATGTATTTAAACACTTGTTTTTTGTAGAATATATATTAAAATTATAGCTTCTCTCCTAGTAAGGAGTATATTATATGTTAATTTAATGTACTCATAACCCAATAACTTGATTATGATTAATCATCATAGAGTTATTCGGCATGCCGATTTTCTTTTCTGTTTTGATTTTACATAACAAAAATATTAAAATGGAAGCCATGATCCATAAAGTTAGTAGATTAAAAAAAACAAGATAATCTTGATGTGTTAAAAATAAGCCTATCCCTATTGCAGTTCCGAATATTATAACCTTCTTTGTTACTACTTCCCACCAGTTTTTAAATTTAATCCAATTTACTTGCATATTTGTAAATCCCTAGTGTTTAAAAGAAGATTTTATCAATTCTTTAATCTGTCTTTCTGCGTCTTTCTTTTTCTCCGCTAGGGTTTGTCCATCATTAAAATAATGAATAGTATCAACCCCATAGGTGTTTACATTATGAAGAGTGCAGTTATCTAAGTTTTCCAACTTAGGATTATCCAAATAAACATAAGCACAATACCACTCTAACATTTTATTTGCTAGTGTTGGTGTTTGATTAATTAAAAATACTATTAGGAAGTTTTTTCCACGAACTTTTATCTTTTTTATCTCAATTCTCATTTTAATTTTATCTAAGTTTAATACTAGTTTTACACTTAGGGCAAGAAATAAATTGTGGATATTTATTACAATTTTTTACTCCCTTATATTCCCATTCATGTTTGCATCTATGACATTTTTGTTTCATCTTTTTCTTTGCCATTCAGGATCCCAAGCAATAATTCCCTCCCTGCACATAAAATTATATAATGCTCTTGAGTCATCAGGAAGTTTTGTTCAGAAGGTTCTATTATAAAATGGTATTAAGTTTTTCATGTGCATTTCTTTATTTTCCTTTAGGAACTTAACTTGTTCAGGAGTATATACTAAAGAACCTTTTGGTCTGCCTATTCCATCAGGATTATTAGTTTCAAGGATTTCTTTAATTATTCTTAGTTCCTTTTCTAAACTATACATTCTTTCCTTTAATTGTTTTTCATTCATCATTTTTCTTTTAGCGTTGGGTCTACCCCATCCTCTTGCACTTCTACATTTTTTACAGCAATGATATATTCCATATTTATGAGTTCTATCTTTTGGAAAATCTTTTTTTAATTTATATTCTTTACAGCTATTACACCTAAATTTATTTTTAATCTTCCTTAGTTCATAGCCACAAGAATGAATTTTATCTTGGGATATAAATTTCCCACAGTATTCACAGATAACATCATATCTGTAATTACTTTTCTTTTTTCTTGATTGGTTCATAGTTCTGCCCAACCTTTACAGCAAATTCATCATCCTTTGCTCTTTGATTAAAAGTATCAATAACAAAATCAGAAGCAGAATTATATTTCTCGAGGAACTCTTCAAAATTCTTCTTTTTTACTAGACACTTTATATTAATTAGCTTATAATTGTCTAATTTCTTTCTTGCTTCTTGGATTGTATATCCTTTCTTTAAAAATCCTGCTAGATAACTTGTAAAAACATAAGAGGTATCATTCTTACTTACATCCTCCAGTAAATCATCTTTTTGCTTTGGAGTAAGTCCTGTGAAAGCCATAACCCTTGACGCGGTTCCTAAAGGAATATCTCCTTCTTTTTCTCTTTCACTATTCATAAGCCTAACTTTTCCTTGCCACTTTACAGGAACTCTCCCTATTTCGGCTAAAGCACTTCTAACTCTTGTTGTTGGAACTCCAAGTCTTGCTCCAATTTCGGAGTCACCCATTGTTTTTTTTAGTATCTTACAAACTCTACCAAACTCTTTTAAGTTATTATTTTTTCTTTGAATATTTTCGGTTGCATTAATAATAAAGAATTCTTCCTCACTCATATCTTCATCTTTTCCAATAAATATAACAGCTGGTACATTTTTCCATCCTAATTTTTTACAAGCCTGTAATCTTCTATTACCCCAAATAATAGTATAACCAATTTTTTCTTCTTTAACTCCTATTGGTTGAAGAAGTCCATTATCCTTAATACTTCTCATAATTTCATTAAGTTCTAAATCAAACTGTCTAATATTTTCCTTAACTTTTATTTCCTTAATAGGTAACTCTTGTATTATCATAAAAATAAGTCAGTAAGTAAGTATTTAAAATTTGTGGAGTAAATGTTTCACATTTCAGTAGATACAATTTATTTAGGGAGAGAGGGAGGTTAGGCACCCTCTCCCATGTTATTGGGGTTTGAAAAGAGGAAAACACTTCCTCGTCTGTCCCAGCCCAAAACAAAACTTACGAGACTATAAACTATTAATTAATGTTTTAATTTATTTAATTTCTTCTTAATTCTCTCGTGAAAAATATAATTCTTAAACATTCCTGAAATTAAAAAACACAGAGCAAGAATAAAAAATGATTGTCCAATAAAAATAAAATTAATACTAAAACAAATAAGTTCCAAAAATAAACAAATCCAACCACAATAAAGTAAAAGGTCGAATATTTTTTGTTGTGATCTTCTTTCTTTGCCTATTTTTTCTAATTCTTTCATAAATCTAATATTATGATTTCTTTTATTAAGTTCTTCTTGTTTATCATCTTCTTGAAATATATTTTTAAAAATACTACTTTGACATTTTTCTTTAATATGTTCTTCTGATAATTTTTTAGGCTTTTTCATTTTAAATATTGCACCATTTTTCTAATTCTATTTCTGCTTCTAAGTATAAATTTAAATGGTCAAAAAAATCTACTTTATCTCCGTCGGATTTACAATAGTCATTAACAAAATTAGTTATATATTTATAATGTTTATCTGACTCTTTTTGTAGTTTCTTTATTTCGTTCATTTCTTAGACTCCTCAATTAAAATTAAATCAAGCTCCCTTTTTAAAATATTTCTCAATCTCTCTTTATCTTTTAAAGTACCCTTATCTTTAATATCAAAAATACAGTCCAACAATATAATAAATTCACTTTCCATTTTTAAAGTTCTTCCTCTTGGATATAAAAACTAGAATTATATTTATACCATAAATAATGTTCTAATGCTATAATCTCACATTTCTTTTCATCAAAATATTTTAAAGGATTTTTAAACTTTTTTAAAATTACTGTTTTGGGTTCTTGCATTCTTAAACAGTTTATAGGTTCTCTTTTAAAATGGTCGTCGATTATATAAACATTAAAATAATTATCTTCCTTATTCTTTTCTTGTGTAATTAAAACTTTTATAAAACCCATATTAGAATTAAAAGAATGTTCTACAATTGTTTTTTCATTGTATACACCAACAATTTCTTCATTCTCTAAAATAAATTCGCTTTCCATTTTAATATAACTTCTCCCTTAATCTTTTTTGTTGTATAAAATTAGAATAACAAAAATAAGCAGATCCAATAAAAGCCATAAAAAGTAAAATATTCCACTTGATAGGAATTAAAGTTATATACCAATATTCAATTAAAAAAATACAAACACAAATAAAGCCTGTTAAAAATGTTGTTTTTCTCCTCGTATTATATTCATCTACTTTAAATAATTCGTTGCCTGTTGTTGAACCTATTAGTTGAGTATGTAACTTCTGCCTTTTTCCAAAATCAAACATAGCCATTTTATTTTAAAACCTCGTCAAAAAAGAATTTAAATAAATCTTCTCTATTCATAATATAACCTAAAAATAATCGTTTTTGTTTTCTATTCAATTTTTTAATATAGTCTTTATAATCAGAATTCCCGTTTATCTTACTGTCAATAATTAAATCAAAATATCCCTCGATAGTTCTCAATTCATATTTTTTTAAAGTATTTCTGCCTATCATTTTAAATTAAGTCTTATAGAATTTTCCATCATTTAAATTTAAAGGCAAATCATCCCGCAAAATCTTTTTATTTTTCTTCTTGTAAGTTGTTGTATCTACTTCGCTTAAATCGTGCCTTCCTTTAATTGTAAGTTTTGGGAGTTTTACTTCCCTGTCCCTATCTGTTATTATTGGCTTAACTTCTTTGATCCCTAATTGTTCCCAAGTCATTTTAAATTAAGTTCTCCATTTCATCATTTATACAGGTAGAGCAAACAAAACTATTTTCATGGAGGAGTTCTTCTTCCTCTAAATCATTTAATTCATTAATATACTTGTTACATTTATTACAGTAGTGTTTGGGATTTTTCATTTTATAGAGTTAAATTTTTTCTTTAATAATTTCTTTAAAATTGTTTTATATTCTTCTTTATGTCTGTTTTTTAAAACTGTATATGCTTTCATTCTTGAACTTGAATAAATACTTGCTCTCTCTTTATCTTTAATTTTTTTCTTTATCCAATCTAAAGTCTTTCTATCCATTTTTTATTTAATACTCCATTTAGTTATAACAGCGTCCATAAAATTTTTATTATCTCTTGCCTGTTCAAGAATAGCTTTTTTTAAAATCTTATAATTCTCTTTAGATATTGAAAAGTCTTTTTGACTTATAACGCTTCGCATTAAATCAAACGGGATCCACTTTTCTAATATTAAATAAGCCAGTGCTATATCTTGGCTTAAATCCATCCCGCCACCGCATAAAGTCAAAAAGTATTCTCCTGTTTCTGCATTTTCTATCACTGTACAATTTGTCTCGTTGACTACTTTTAATATTTTATCCTCACTAAATTTATCACATTCTAAAGGATATAAGTAATTCATCATTGGCTGTTGACTGTCTTCACTTACTCCGCACTCGTCACAATAGCCTTTATACCTTATGTTTGTTTCTTCTTCTCCTTCTTCATGATGCGAACAAGATTGTTCTAAAACATTTCTGCCGTGATTAATCCATTTATCAAAATAGTTATCTTTCCGTTGTTCTTCTCCCCAGTCAATAAATATTGCATATCCCATTTTTATTAATTCTCCTTGTATATTAAAATACTCTTTAATATAGTATTAAGGGTATTTGTGGGTTTATTTTTATCTGTAGATGTTAAAAAACAACTGTTTACATATATTAAATACTTTTTGTATACCATTAGTAACCCTCTTGATAATGTTTATTTTTGGGATCTATCTTAACGGTTCTTAATCTCCAATTGTTATTACAATCAGTAAACGCGTAACTCTTATAAGGTTTATAAAGTTCCACTAGCACGGGATCTTGTTTTATAATCCTTAGCTTAATTAAAAGTTGTTTAAATATCATTCTTCCACATCCTCGTCATTGTCTACGATCCCTTCATTCCCGAATGAGTTTAAACAGAAGTCTTTTATCTGATCTTCACTATAAAAACATAACATCTCTTTTAAGATAGTCTCATAACTATAATATCCTTCTTCGATCTTCTCTAAGAGAAAGTTAGTATACTGCCTTGCGCTACTTGTGTTTAATTCTTTCATAGTGTTACCACTTAAACATGGTTTATAAAGATTGTTGTTATTTAGTATATACTTTTAATATAGTCTTTTAATCTACCTTAAAACATAAGTACCCTAAACCCTTTATGTATTAAAAGTTTTAGGGATATTTATTTAAAGGTTTTTGAATAGATCCTTATTCGTTTAGGCTATCCCTCAAGCTGTAGCACTGTATTAAATAGTTATTTAATGTATATATAGTTATGGATTAAGAGGATCGGACTGTATTAAATTGAATTAAATTGAAGCCCTATTTGGTATGTCAATTAAACCCGCTACAGCCATTGTTTGACAGCCAGCTCTAATTTATTAAACTGTCCTGACAACTTAATCGCTACGGGCTTCCTATGGGCTGTAGGGCTATTAATTAAAGGATCCACAGGTCGATTTTATTAAACTGCCCTATCAATTAATGATTGTGCGAACCTTTTCAAGGTATTTTGATAGAATAACACACTCTATGGAGAATTTTTCCCATAATAATCTGATTATAAAGGTTATACTAAAGACTTTTTCTCGATAATTACGGTGTTTTGGGCGTTTTCACGGTGTTTTAGGTTGTTTCTGCCTCGTTCTCAGTCTCTTCTTGAACCTTTTTGTGCATAATCTCACTAATTTTTTCTACTGTGTCCACAGAAATAGGTTGCTTGGAGATTTTTTCAATTACTTCTGCAATTTTCTTAGCAGTCCAGGGAATTTTTCCTATTTCTGAGTGCATAGCATACACTAAAGCATCTCTATGTAACTTGTATTGAACTTCTCTCCTGCTTTTAGCCCTGTTCTTTAATGCTTCACCCTTTAATCTTTCATATTCCACTCTATCAAACGGAAACCAGCTTGTAAATCGTCCCCAAAAGGTTTCTCTATGGGATTTATACTTCTGAGTTATCCCAATTCTTTTCTTTCCAAGAAAATATAACCATTCTTTATCTGTTTCATTGTAAAAATTGAAGTAACCTCTCTTCTTATGCTTGTCATGGAACGCATCTATCAAAAATAATGATCGGCTAACCGAATAGTCCTCATGAAGTTTAAAATAGTTTGGAAGAACAATCAAAATTATGTGTCCCATGTAACCGCACTCCTGGAAAAAGTCTTGCATAACTTTATTTAAGTTTTCCATAGCTCGTGCTCCTTCAAGACCCTCTCTTCCTTCATCATAAATGATGATTTGGTTCTTTCCATACTTCTCATGCAGCTTCGTTGCAGTGTTCTTTAAGTCCATTGCACTGAATACAACATTTTCTTCAAGAGAGAACTTGATTGGTTCGGTTGGGTTCTTAACTTTGTTAACTTTCCAACCTGTTTTGCCTTGAGTGTTCTTAACTAACTCCATATCTATTCTTCCGCCAGCATTAATCCAAGCAATCAGTGAAGCAACTTGAAAAGCAAGCGTAGATTTTCCAACTCTAACCTTTCCATGTCCTGAAACAATAGCAACTACATCCCATTTCTTTTTTAAGTAAGCAGTAATCCCTAAAAGGTTATGACATAAATATCCATCTATATAAAATCCAGTTGCTTCTCTCCCATCATCAAAGGTTCCCTTAATGTTTGTTACATGCAGTGACATATTTCCTCTTTTTTTCTTTTGGTTTACTGATTAGATAAGAAGTTCCCCAACAAACTGCTGCAAATTCTACGAATGTTAATAAACTCCAACGACTATTTAGAAAATTCATACCTGAAAGAATAATCATTCCTAATCCAACTAACTCAATGTTATTATTCTTCCAAATTTTCTTTAGTGCTTGTTCGAATGTTAGCATTTGCTTTGTCCTCCATCTCTTTCACATACTTCATAACAACAATCCTTGTAAATTCGGTTCCAGAAATAAATCTGTTCTTCTGAATAGATTTAACTTGTGCTTGATCTAATATTCTTTTCTTTTGTTCAGGTGTTAATTTTAATCTTATTTCAGAAGTATAAACTTTTGTGGGCATCATCCACCCCACATTGCGTTAGCTGGATTTCTATCGCCTGTCTTTAAGTATAATTTTAATTCAAACATAAATTTTCTAAGTCCAATGTCTTTAAGTTGCAGTGCATTATACAACTTCTCTTTTGAATCTTCATAATGTGCTTTAGATTTTATGTTCTTAAATTCCTTTGAAGCAAGTTTAACTTCTTTGTTAAGCCAGTTATATAAATTTTGGTCGAACTTGTTTAACTTTACTTTCAATACTTCATCATTCTCTCCGAACTCAATATCAAGCTGTTCTTTATATAAAAGATTTCTGAAAATACAATCAAGGATAACATTCCAATCTTTAAAGTTACCTTGCTTAGCATAATCATCAGCTTCAAACCATAACTTGTTCAGCCTCATTATTAATCCAAGTGAAGCGTCAAGTGGGTCCCCACTTTTAAAATCAAACTTTCCCATTTACTCTTCTCCAATATACTTTTCTTTCTAAATCTAAAAATCCTATCAATGCTGTAAAAATATTAACCGCTAACCAAAAAATAAAACATAAGCAACTCCAATGGTTCCAGGATAAAGTAATTGCAATAAGACAAAAGATAATATTAAAAATTAATAAAACACAATAAGCATTAATGTAATCATACTTTCCTTCCCACTTAACAACTTTTTCAAAATTAACTTCTTTCTTCACCATCTTCTTTCTTATTTTCAACTTGTTCATTGTTTATAAGTTTTTCTAACTCCTCATGTTTGATTATTTCTAAGCGCCCAATGAAGTCTGCAATACTCTTTGCGTCTTCAGGAAAGTTTTTAGCTACTCTATGTCCAATTTTTCCATTGACTTCTCTTATGTGAATTATTATCTCTTTCATATTTTACTCCTTTTGCGAACAGCTATTTAATATTTCTTTACAAAGCATAGGTGGAATAACACTTCTTTCTTTTGCTCCCTTTAAGCCCTGTGTTCCTGTTCTTGAACCTCTTGGAGCAGATACATGACATTTAGAATTATTCTTACATCTTCTTCCTATAAAGTTTATGTTAGTCCAAATATCTGTTGGTTTCATTCTCTGATCCCCATATTGACAATAAGTAACTGTTTGTCTATTCACTTCTGGCATAAACTTTCTCATAACTCCTCTAGGATTTTCTATAACATAAAACTTAGGTTCTAACTCTTTAATGATTTCTTTTGTTTTTTCCAATATTTTTAGTCCTACTTCAGACTCTTTGCTTTTTGGAATATAAGCATTTTTCCCACCTTTCCAATGAGTAGATATACTTGCAACACTAAAAGTTGTGCATGGTGGACTTGCCCAAATAATATCTGGATGTTTAAATTCTTCTGGAAGCATATTAATATTAAAATCTAAAATATCAATACATAAATCTGGATTAAATTGTTTATCAAAATCAATAGTAAAAGTCTTATGATTCCTTTCTCTTGCTACCTTACTAAAACTTGCAGTTCCAGAGAATAATTCTAAGACTATCATTCACTAAACCTATTTTCATTTAAATACTCTAACATTTCTCTTTTTGTTAAAACACTACTTTTTCTTTTAATTATTCTATGAATAGGTCTTAATAATGGATTTATTTCTATGAAATATCTTTCTACTAAAAATCTATTTATTAATTCTTTATTCATTTTACATACTCCTTCCCTTTTGCGATGTCTGTTTATCTACAAAAATTTCATTTAGTGGGTCTTCTAAAATACTTATCTTTCTTTCTAATACTTTAATTTTATTATTTAAAGCCAATAAATCTCTCTCAACACATTTACAACAAACAATTTGTGTCTTATCATTTCTCTTTCCACATATCTCACAAATATATAGTTTCTTAGGCATTTTACTTACACCTTCCCTTTTGCGAATCTTTAACTTTATCCATAAAATTACACATATCCTTATCAGAAATATAATCTCTATCTAAAAGTTGTTTAATTGAATTATCTTTTTTTACTGTATCATTTACTGTATCATTAAATAGTACACTTTTGTCTTGTTTTGTGCATTTATCACATAATTTTATTGAAGGAATAAAAGCATCATCCATTTTTCCACAAGTAAAATAAGAATGTCCATCTCTATCATAAACTTTATTTCCACATCCTTTCTTTATTTCATCACAACATCCACAATGTTTCTTGTGTTCTTCAAAATCTTTGCAATCTGGACATAAAACAAGTTTAATAGGATTTGTTACTATATCTCCACAATGAACCCACATTTCCTTTGTTCCATGTTTATATCTAAATGTCTTATAACATCCTTTAGATTTATTTTCTTGTTTTAAATCTAACGCTTTTCCTATTATACCTCTTAATCTTATTCTTGTCATATCCCTAATATCTTTATCAGTTATTCTCCTCAAGGTTTCATTTATGAGTTCCTCTTTGGTTGACTCTGCGAAAGTGTCCGACAAGGGAGCAGACACCACCGATACTCCTTTATTATTGGTGACTTGTGGACTATTAATTAATTCTCTAAATATTTTAATCGCTTCTGTTTGATTATTTATTGTAGTTTGAATATTGTTCATTCTTGCTTCCATTCCTTTTAATGTGTTTAAAATTTCATTCATTCTAATTTGTTCTTTCATTTTATTCCTTCTTTGATGTCTTTTGTTTATAGTAAGTTTAAGTTTGTTTAAGTAAAGTTTTAGTTATTCTTTTTTGATGTCAATTCTGCACTTCATCTTATACACCTCAACATTTTAAATTGAATATCTATTATTTCTTGTTCTATTTTTTCAACTTCTTTTCTAGTCTTTTCAATTTCTATATTTGCTTTTCTTGTATAATAAAAAGGTTCGCAAAAGCTATTTTTAGTTTGTTCCATGTTTTGTTTCCTCCAATCCAAATATAGTTAATGAACATAAAGTTAGAAAACCACTTGCTAATAATCCAGATTTTCCAACATTTCCTAAAATAAATCCAGCACTAAATATTCCAACAAAAGTAAAAATATAACTTATTGTTTTTTCAATTACTCTTTTGCTATTTTTTATGTCTTCCATTATGAATTATGAATTAGCTTTTGCGCCGCTATTCTCTCCTTGACATATTCTAAATAAGTTTGCTTGTGTGGTTTCTCTTCCGCAGGAATATCTTCATTCTCTTCTTCATAATCTTCTGAATAATCTGAAAATCCTTTTAGAGTTGTTATAACAACTCCAAGTATTGCAACGCCCATAGCTATTGCAAAAAATAAGGGAAAAGTGGATAATGCCATTGTTGCAAATTCTGATGAAGTAGAAGTTGCATTCTGTTGAACTGCAACTGATTGAACTTGTTCAACTATTAAAGGATATAAACTAACTGCAACAATAATCATTACAAATGCG